>Ga0065711_1003227_pt1 | contig 29076 bp, 14 predicted proteins | sample Hoacrofraction12_FD_59098 | JGI IMG/M metagenome (GOLD analysis project Ga0065711, IMG submission 59098) | Hoatzin crop microbial communities from Cojedes, Venezuela - Epithelial fraction 12 v2 (version 2) | ecosystem: Host-associated > Birds > Digestive system > Esophagus > Crop | place... | reverse complement strand
GCAGTGTTCAAGGCCAGGCTGGATGGAGCTCTGAGCAACCTGGTCTAGTGGAAGATGTCCCTGCTCATGGCAGGGGGGTTGGAACCAGATGATCTTTAAGGTCCCTTCCAACCCTTGCCATTCTATGATTCTATGATTCTGTGATAGTACAGGGCCAGGGTGATGCAGTATGCTATAGCAGTCAAATGTGCAGGTCATGTAGCTACACCAGGGATGGCAACATATGACAATGCAGACGGAGACAACGGATGGTATCTGGACAAGAGATCCTGTGTGCCAAGATTCATGTTGCAGATGTCACACCCTTGGCAGAGCTATGCAAGTACTTCAAATGTCTCTTTGGAGATGCAGACCACAGCTTTGGCCCGAGTTGCTTTCTGTTCCACAGGGTCATGAAAATGCCCTTATAGGAAAGAGTTGTCCCCTGGCAAAATCTCCTGGCGCAACACCCTGCCTGCCAATCTCCACCCAAGAGGTTGCTCTATAGCAATATCCCTTACCAAGCCACATCCCTTCGTGAGCTTCTCGAAACAGAAAAACCCCACGTATTTACAAATTATTTTATTTATTCTGTTACAATAGCAGATTCCCTTGTTGCTTATGTTTTAGTACCCACCGATGAATTTGGAAGTCATAGCAATTTGCCCATACGTGAAAACCTACCGAGCAGAGTTTTCTTCACACATTATTACCAGTCACCTCTGCCCCTAGTCTGAAGCTTGAAGACATCAGGTTCAATACAACATTACTATTTAATGATGTACTCTCCTGTATCAAGGCCATTAGCAGACTAGATAAGTACCTAAATGAAACTCATGAACAGTTTCAAGATCTTACTGAATTAACATTCAGTTAAGTTTATGCTAAATTGTGTTGAACGGCAGAACCTCAGCTTCAGAAGTAGGAACCCCTGGTTTCCCCTGTGCATACTAGGAAAGCGCCAGGTCCCTTTCAGAAAGGAAATCTAAATTCATCCTGAGCATCATTTGGATGTCTGAGTCAAAGGTTTAGTAACATGTCTAGCCAAGCCGCAGAACATTTTCACATCTGGATGTGTCCCGTTTGCTAAACTGCTTCAGACTGTGAACAATTCCAAAATACACTCGGCTTTATTATTGTAAAAGAATTTAATGTTATATAACCAAACGTGAAAGCACATATTGTGGAATATTTCAGAAAGAACAACATGTTAAAACTGCACTTTTAAAACAAGGTTTGAATTTAAGCAGAGAAAATGGCCTCAACTGGTCTGCATATGTCAATAGTTTACGTAATCGGCTGAGGGCAGAGCAGCCTGCCAGAAAAACTGCTTTTAAAATTAAAATCACACCGATGGAATAGGAATAGCTTTCTAACCTTCAGAGCAGATATGGGCCTAAGCTGCAAATCTCAGATCTGGGTGGTTCAAAAGTTTGAAGCATTTAGATCCTGGGGTATTGCTCCAGTACTTCTTTGAAGCAGATTTAGAACTTCTCCTCAAGGAATTATTCTGTGTCTCTCTTTATAGTATCCAAAGAAATCCCGAAAGGTTATAAAAATAAGATCTTGGGATGAGGTGGATTTTCTGTGAAATATGAACAATATCAAGACTGACTTTGCCCTGGTTTTATTGAATGGCTTCTTAGGCTCTGAAAAGTATCTTGAGTGCTTCTTCATCCATTACTTCTAAGTTGAGGGCTGCTGAAATACCAGCCAAGCTCCTTCCAGGCCCAGATATGTATCTGTATTAGGAGGGAGATTGTGGTGCAGTGGAAAAATGCCAGCCCAGACCTTTCAGAGGTGTTTTGGAAAGGCCTTTAACTTGCCCATGCCTCATATTCCTGCCTATAAAAAAAGAGTAGTAGTCTTCCACCTTATAACAGTACTACAGAATACATGAGAAAAATGTCTTTGCTTGCAAAAGGCACCACTTACTGACAAGACATCATGGCAGAGAAAGGTGCTAAAGATTTTCATACTCAGGCATAAGCGGATTTAATGTAAAAGAGAAGAGTGAACACCAGAGTGGCCTCCTTTTTAATTCTTTGAGATTTCTTTTATGTATCATAAAGATGGCCCATCTACAAGTTGTTTGTTCCTCTTGAGGTTTTGTCCTTTATTATGCTGCAGAATTGCCTTTCTTTCTTAAATTTGGAGTTCATCAGCTCATCAGCTAATCGTGGTGCTCTCTGTCACTTTCTAGGTATGATGAAAAGAACCCTTGTTTTCCAGATGAAGAATGGACAGCTAACAACCCTCAGGTTAACACCGCTCCCCATTTCTGCACTGCTATTCCCTAAGGAGGATACCAGCGCGCTTATTAAACTGCGGGCAAAGTCTGCCTCTTGGATGTGCAGCTCCTCTTAAATGCGTTGAAGAGTATGAGTGGGGTTCTCTTTGTGCAGCCATCCCTCTCTAGTTGCATCTCAGTGGCGGGCAAGTTCTGTGGTGGGAGGCACAGCAGCCTTTCCCATTCTGTGCCACCGGGATTACACAAAGGAAGGGAAGTGAGGAATACGTCATCCAACAGAAACTACAGAGAAAATTCAGGAAGAAAGAAAAACATCGGAGTTGGAACGTAGCCACTTCTTCAGAGGTTACCACCCTACTTCTGTAGAAAGTGCCGTAGCCGTAATGACAAAAAAGTGGTCAAGGCCTCATGTTTCATTCAAAGGAAGGTTTTTCAATTCCGTTTCTAACTTTAAAAAAATCAGAATTCGGAACTACGCAGCTCTTTCTAGGCACACTAAAGTTCTGGCTAAAATGTACAACAAATAGGATACCTTTTTTGATTAGGAAAGCCTTAAAAATGTGGTGTGTGTCAGAATCCAGTGAGTAAATCAATTAATAATCCTCAGCCTATGGCTTATTCGTGAATCATTTGTTTGCATACTGTACTATCCATTACTCACATCATGTGGCTGATTGCTTAAGGCTTTGTCTTCAGTGCAGAAGGGATCTATTCTTCACTTCAAGGTACCTGGGCTGTATCAGCTTTGCTCCCAGGGCTGTGTTTTTCTTTGAGTTTACAGAGATAGAAACCGCTGTGCCTTGCTTCCATTAGGATTTATACTGGGACAGCCAGCTGGAGAAACACAGCTATTTTAATGGAAAAAAACACTGGGCTTGTGTTTGTTTTTTGTTTGCTTTGCAGCGAACATGTCATTTTTGTCCAAGACATTGTTTCAGCTCCCTAATTGAATGACGGAAATTTTTAAAGCAGAACAATGGAATAGCATTCTTCTGAAAAACAAATCTGGTTGTCATCCAACTATTTGCAAATTATTCTGATCGCAGAAGTCGGAGTAAAACAAACTCATTAAAGTATTTGTGAATGCATTTGGTATTTTGTATTGTTCGATAGATTCAGCTTGCTACCACAGTTGGGCATTGCCCTGTGCAGAGAAGGGAATGCTACCTCCCATCCCGCATCCCCAGTTTCTCACCTGATTGATTGATCCTACTCAGTAAATAAAGTCATGCACCACAGCAGCTCAGCTTTCCTCCATCTTATGCTCCATGAAGCTTTAACTCATTCTGATAAGAAACCAGATATCTAGAGTTAAGCAGGAGGCGCAGCTACAAATATAACTGTGAATTAAAAGCTCACTTTTTGAATACCTTTCTTGTTATTTAAGGTCTGCTTGTCAAGTGAGGTGACATTCAGCATTGAGCTGGATCTCAGAATCTCAGCCTTAGTCATTTCTGCTTAATGCAATAACCTCGTGAATGAAATAGTTTATTTCCTGGCAAAGGGCTTAACAGAGAAATTAGACTGTGCTCTGGCATGGCACTTAAACTGGCTTCCAGAAAGCTTGTGATTATCTTCCGAAGCTGGCTGAGCCAAGAGTCTGTTCTTTCTCAGTGCTTCTTGGTCTGTTCTCTCCTTTTCATACCAGTTCTGCACAGGACTTCAAGCTCAGGATTAGGACTGCTTGGGAAATTGCTCTGATTTGGATCAGGACATCACTTCTAACGTGCTGCAACCTGTGTCTTGTGCACGTGTAGGAACCTTGATCATCATCTTCTGAAAAAATGACTCAAGCTCTTAACCAACTGCTAATAATCTCAGTTATTATTGATTATTCTTCCACCCATCTTTCTTTTCACCCATCTACTGCTCCACCTGGTTACTTTTCCAAAGTCAAAGTCTGAAGTCAGTGGAAAGATTCATATTGACTTCAGTGTCTCTGGGTTAAGGTCTAGGGCTAGAAAGACATTTTCAAGTTATGATACTTATCATAGCTTAAGAGATAAGCGCTGACCTCTGGGAATGTAATTCACAGTGCTAAGTAGGCACTTACATCAAAAATGTAACTATCTTTTTCAGCTTCTACAAAGAGAATTGGGTCTCATTCCTAGCAGATAGGTAACACTATCATTGCTCAGGACACACTAGCATCTTGGCAGAGAAGCCAATATTTAACCAGTGTATTAATGAAATTATCTTCTCTTTCTGAAAGGTTGTCTCTCCAAATAAAGACTGGAACATGTGGGATGGAAGAGATGTTAAAGCTTCCATTGCTGCTGTTTATGCAGTTCTTGTTTTTTAATGAAGTCCAAAAAGACGCCTTATTCTGTCAACATGAGTTTATCAGAAGGGCAGCCTGACGGTGTAAAAAAGAAAACAACTTTCATTACCAATATAATAAATCCATCACAAAGGACTACAGAATGACTTTCTTCTGTCCTTGAGACATACCCTCTACGAGTAAAGAGGTAAGTCATCTCCCCGCCACTCATTTTTCATTTTATGAGCTTGGAAATGCCCAGAAACTCGCAGAAAATGACAGGCAGCGTGCGGTTTGTGACAGACATTCCCATGTATGGAAATGGGACCTCAAATGTGAAACATTTTTCAGTGTGCTTCTGGCCAGTCTTGAAATCATTACAACTTGCAGTCCAGAAGTGAGTCACCAGGAGGTGAAAAACTTCAAATCCCTTTTTACTGATCCCTTGAGCTGATCAGGACTTTTCCTCTCTTCGGCATGAATGAAAAAATGAATTTTCAAGAACACTTAAAACAACATCTCCATCTAAGCTTTTTTGCATATGCAGGCAAAACATGCAAAACCATTAAAGCAATGACAGAAAAGTCTGGAGGAACATGTTCTATTTTAAAGTGACCGAATGTCACAGAGGCTCCTACTTGAACCTCTGTGTAGTTTGCTAGAGAAAAAGACCCTTTCTGTGGTTTGTTCCATCATCCTGGAGAGTTCCACAACAGGAATACAAACCTATTGAATTCTGGAGAATGATCAAAGTTGGAAGAAGTTCACAGAAACAACTTTTGCTCTCTTGTCTAACAACGGGACATTGGGTTAAAGGAAGAAAACAGCAGGAACTACTGCCTGCATGGTGCCATAAGAAGGGTGCTTCAACCTGGATCTGAATTGCTGACATCTCTCAAGAGGTTTTGGTGTAACTGGTCAGCACCATGTTTCCAATCTGAAGTCTATGGAGAAGTTACTGGTAGCGTTCAGGGAACTTGCTTTCCAGCCACTAAATTGCTTTAAAGGAGAACCTAAAAATACATCAAATGCTTCCTGATAAATATTTTTCCATGTACACTGTTTCTGTACTTGTCATAGGGCTGTTATGCGAGTGAAATGTTCTACCAGCCACTCTCTCTGCTAAAACGCCCGGCACATAATGACCGCGTTTGAGAGCCTGGGATTTGAACATAAGTAGATCCAAAGCAGAGGAAACCCAGAGAACTTCATGGCTCTAACAGGGATGTGGAAAAGTTTCCTGGTTTAAAAAAATAACAATAATAAAAAAGCCTGCGAAAAGTGGTAACTCCACATTTACGCCTGGTGTTATGTGATCCTTCCTCCCTTTGAGTTACAGTGGATACCTTATTCCACCTTCCGAAAACATCCGGCTCAGTGGAAGGAGGATGTTTGCTCTGTTCTTCTGAAGAAGTTTGAAGCAGAGCCCAGTCTGGGGCCCCTGATGAAAGGCTTTGTGATGCCACACTCCCTTGAGGAGATTTTGAAGGAATCTAGTTTGCTGTGAGATACAAATGAAACCGTTCACTTGAACAGGCTTTTCCCCTTCATGCGTAATGCAATCCTCCTTTTAAGCTAGTGGATTCCTGTTGTCTGGTTTTGCTAAGGCAGACACTGACTTGTTGTCCGTATCCAGTTATAACGTTAAAAAATATTGAGTGCTCTGACTAGCGTGGCTGGGTTATTTGCAATTATGAATTACCATCATTTTCAAATTTGCTGGCCAAATTTTTGGCTCAACCAACATGTTTCTCATCTGATAAGCTAGGTTACCTGGATATTTTTAAGGCTGATGTCATTCTTTGTTTCTTTATGATGACCGCAGAAGGTGTAAAAAGACTTTTTCTGTTTTACATTTACTTGGAGAAGAGATTGGAGAACTTGCAAAAGATTTCTATAAAGTAACCCAAAATGAGTCTTAACAGGACAAAGTTTTTTGCCGACTGTTTAAAGTTAGAATTTGCATTGGTTTTTGTTGTTGCTACCCATCAATTCCAATTTCTGGCATATATCCTGAAGAAAACCGTACCTGTTCAAGATCCCATGCCTCATATTTATTTAGCTGAAACTTCTGAAAAATCCTCTGCTGAAACAAAGGACAAAGCTTATTTCCAGATTTTTAAAAGATAAACAACAAGCAAATTCCCAAACAAATAGATTGTAATGCCTCTAAGAATACACAAGTGAAACCATCTCTGTCTCAGATGCCTGGTTCTTGTATTGCTAAAACCAGGGCAGTTTATCTTTCTACACTGATCTTCTCAGTGGTGCCGTGTGTGTCAAATGCCCTCGAAACTGCAATCTTGTCTTCTTTATCTAATAACTGGCCAACTGGGGCCGTGCTTGGCTGGTGTTGAGATCAATGATTCTACTGAAGGGGCTAAATAAACAGTTAAATGCGTAGAAGAGCTCACCCATGGAAAAGCATCGCTACAGTCAGAATTGCTTTAGCTTTACAGTACCAGAAACGGGGTCAGAAACTTGCCCTGTATCATTCTCATCGGTGCTAAGTACATGTTCACTGAAGATGGTAGCTTCTGCCTATAAATGCAGGATGGAAATAAAACTGAAGTCTAGGCTCCCAAGGCTTTTCTGGACTACATGTTTGGCTTGTAGCACTGGCTCTCATGTCTACTCTGCTCTGGTGAGACCCCCTAGGGAGTCCTGCGTCCAGCTCTGGAGCCCTCAGCACAGGACAGACATGGAGCTGTTGGAGCGGGGACAGAGGAGGCCACAGCAATGATCCGAGGGCTGGAACCCCTCTGCTGTGAGGAAAGGCTGGAAGAGTTGGGGCTGTTCAGCCTGGAGAAGAGAAGGCTGCAGGGAGACCTTAGAGCAGCCTTTCAGTACTTAAAGGGGGCCTATAGGAAAGATGGGGACAGATATTTTAGCAGGGCCTGTTGCAATAGGACAAGGAGTAATGGTTTTAAATGAAGGGAGGGTATATTTAGATTAGATATAAAGAAGAAATTTTTTACAATGAGAGTGGTGAGGCACTAGCACAGGTTGCCCACTGAGGTGGCAGATGCCCCATCCCCAGAAACATTCCAGGTCAGGTTGGATGGGGCTCTGAGCAACCTGATCTTCTTGAAGATGTCCCTGCTTATTGCAGGGGATTTGGGCTAGATGACCTTAAAGGTCCCTTCCAACTGAAACCGTTCTGTGATTCTATGATCTGTTCAGCAGATGCCAAACCCACTGCTTAGAAAAAGTCAAACGGTCACCATGCTCCACCAGTACAGCCTGCTCCTGTAAAACCACTTTGGAACGACCTTATATCTATCAAAGCTAGAAAGGCTTAAGAGCATTTCTATCAATCAAGCTTCTTGTTTGTTAAGTAGCAAATGAAGTGGATCAGATTGTTTCAGTTCCAGATGTTATTTGCGCTGGGCACGTTCCTTTCAAGCCTCACTGTCTGAAAGTGGTGACATTTTTATTTGTTTATTTGCAAAAAGTCCTCGTGAGCATATCCATTGCTCCATTTAAGGGTAATTTAGTGGTGTTCAAACAACTTATTTTTTAATCCTTTTCTTGCTGCAGCATGGGAAGCTACAGAAAGCTGCTTTCACTTCTGACATCTCGAGCAGGAACAGCCTGCATCTGGGTTTGACTTCTTTTGACAACATTTGAGAAATTCCATTGCTCGAGGAGTTCTGCAAAGAAATACAAGGCAAGAAAATCACCATTACATGGTGCCTTGGTCTGGATGTCTTGGACCAGGGAGCTAGCCAGAAATACTGTCTTTATTGTACATGATGGACTCGGACCCCTGGAGCTCCACTGATTTTTGGACTCAGGGGTGACACAGGTGTGCCTCCCCTAAAAATCTCAGTCCTAAAAACAGCTAGAGCCAGTCTGGCCACTAGCATAAATTAAAGCAAACTCAGAGAGGCATCAAGTCTATTGTCCACCACTCCAGCAACACAACCTTACAAGTAAATTTCAAATTTGCCTTTAAAAGTGTATTTATAAAAAGCATAATCTTGTCCAAGTGGTGTAAGAACATCTCGATAATAGCCTTTATGCATTATATAGGATTAAACCAATTGATTAGATACCCTACATAAACATTCTCTTGTCTCTGTTTTTTATCCATTACAATACTAAAAAATGCTACGTGAAAAATCACTTTAAACATCTCATTAACCTTCTTAACTCTGACCCAGCATGATGATACATGCTGAGAAACTAACAATATATTTTACATAGCAAGTATATGTCTCTGTCCCAGTAGTTTCAGAGCACAGGATAAATAAATGTGGATTTTCCAGCTGTACCAGCTGAGGAAATTAAAGACCCTCCTCAGTAAAGCACTTAGCGTCTTGTTAATTTAAATAGCTCCCAGGGAAAGCTTTAAGCAAAATAAATGACCCCTTCCTTTAACACGAAGTTAGGGGCAGCAAATAAGCAAATTTGCATACGGGAAATACTTCTTATTTGCTAGCACTAAATGTTTCCTGTTCAAATTGGCAACAAAGAATCTAGGAAGTTAATGGGAGAGGGAAGACACTACTCATGTCTACCTCAGAAAATAGGCTAAAGCCAGCACTGATAATTCTGCTGAATTACTCCCATATTCTCTGTTAAATGGGTCCTTATTTGCTTGTTTAATTACCTATCTAAATAAGACAGTTCTGAGGAGGGTGCAGGATTAACGCAGGTCGATTCTAATAATACAAACAAGTTTGCAGGGTCTTTTAAAAATATATATAGTAACTATAAGGGCAAAGATTAACTTTGACAAGATTTTCAGAAGTGTCTGTGATTTTTGATACTACCCATTTACATCGTGACAACTGAAAGGGCTCAATTTCACAGCTGAGGAACACAGTTTTTCTGAAAACAGGCTTTCTGATATATTTCAAGGAGGAAAACTTGGATATTAAAGATGTTAGTGCATTCAAATCATCAGTATCTTTGGAAAATCTTAGCCACAAGGGAACCAGCTTCTTAATAATGTTGCAAGCTGTGTGAGATAACCAGCTTGGCTTCACTTTTCTGGCTAGTTCATAATGCAGCCCCTTCTGAGAAAAGCAATGAAAACAGTTTGCTTGAAGTATTGCAAGAGGCTGTACCATTCGGGAAGCAGAAAAATCTCATATTCCTCTTGCCGTGTGACAAAATCCAACCAAAAATGCTCAGATGCCCTCTTTAAGCGACCTAAGAGAAGCTACCTCACCATTTTGGCAGCCAGCCAGAGTGTGCATTTTGTGTCCAAAATTGGGTTTAGAAAAGGCCAGAGAGGCAAATGATTTTGCAGGAAGATTGATGCAAAAAAAGAAAAAAAAAAAGAAAGCAGTTGGAGTATTTTTAACAGAAGCAAATATTTCACACAGTTTTACTTTCAAAGGCCTGGCTGTGGCTTTTGTTTAGTTTCTTTTGTACTTGGCTAGATCCCAGTGTATGATTTGCAGAACATGATCTGCCTTTCCTGTACCTATGGCTTTTTTGGTAGCTCAGGATTAGCATCTGTTAAAAACTGCATCTCGGAGATCTCAAGGCAGCATATTCGACTGCACTCACCAATATCTTCTGCTAACAAGCTCAGCAGCAGTGTGGGGGTTATATGACCTGGGGAATAGCCCATCTTGGGCACCTCATTAGTCATGAGCAGGCACTGTAAAAGCAATAGCTTTCCAACAGTGACTGAAGGTGGAGATCAAATATAATAGCAGCCAGAATTAAGTGGTTTTAGGCTGGGGGGCTTTTGTTTAAACAGCTGTTTAAATGGCATAAGACTGACCCAGTACAAATATGTAGCTATTACATATGGAGCACTGCATATACAATAATACTATGAAGTCAAGCTAGAAAAGTAAGTTCTCTTTCGCTCAGTTTCATGGGTGCCCCGAGTGCGTGTTGGCTGCCCCATTCCAGTGATGCACAGCAGCCACCAATCTACTGGGATGCCCAGTGTGATACAAACAGCACAAGGTACCAAGAATGTACTGGTAAATCTCACTCAGAAAAAGAGGGTACACGTGCAGGTATAAGCGATGTGAGGAGACTGTAGCTTGGTTTAAGAGCTGTGCATTTAAATCTGCGGAGAAAACATCTGACACGGGGTTGTGTAAGGGGTTTGAAAATCTGCTATTACTCCATCACAGCTGTTCCACCCATGTCCGCAGGAGTGTCCCACTGCCCTGGACAGACAGTCTGGCCTTGAGACTGGAGAGAGAGGTGAAGGAGAGAAGAAGCTGAGAAAATAGCACAGAGATGAATGAAATTAATTCATCACTCCCACCTCTGGCTTTTCTTTGAGTGTTGTCTTTATCCCCCTTCCTGCATCCCACAAAAACGTCATACCATTGTGCTCTCAGCAAGAGAACTGCTCTACACGGAATATGCAGCCTAAATCACAGAAATGCTGAGAGCTCCTCAAAGCCTTCCTGTGGTTCCTGGGTGACACAGAACAGCCAAGATCTTTAGGCCACTCTCCACTGTCTCTTCCAGTGCAAGAGCATGAGGCCACCAAGTGAAGCTAGGAGAGGCCAGGTGTGGAACAGATGAAAGGAGATGGCTCTTCATTCAATGGTTTGGCCACTGTCCCTTTTGTCTCTGTATTTTAGGGACAGGGATTAGCCCAACTCTGAAACAACTTCAAAGCCCTCACTCAGAAACAAAGGTGGGCTGAAGAAAGAGAGAAAGCAGAGAATAGGAGAAGCCAAATGACTACGGGGAACAGTGACTGAAAAGAAGGAAAGAGTTGGCAACAAAGGTTTAAAAATTGAAAAGTGAGGAACTGGACAAAGAGCAAAGGACTCCCAACAGCACCACCACTCTGGTGAGCTACTGAAACAGCAGTGCTAGTCTGTCCAGGAGCAGAAGGACGAACGGAAACAAGCCTTGGGGATCAGTCAAGCTTAGTCTTCCTTTCAGCTCAACTGGCTGGCTTGGCCAAAGCCAGAAGGAGATAGGTGAGGAGGTCCCACAACGTGGTGGGGTCTTAGTTGGGACAAGTGTAAATAAAAAGGTGAGGAAAAAAGTGCAGCCTCTAGGAAGAGATTCTGGGGGAGCAGAAAGAGGGAATGCAGCCTGACAAACTTGATCTAAATGTGTGCTAGGCCTCACCTTGCAAAAAAGGCATAAATCAAGAACCATCTTAAGCTGCTCTATGAACACATTTGTGTCATATCACCACAGAATCATAGAATGATTTGGGTTGGAAGAGACCTTATAGATCACCTGGTTCCAACCCCCCTGCCATGGGCAGGGACACCTTCCACCAGACCAGGGTGCTCAAAGCCCCGTCCAAACTCGCCTTGAACACTACCAGGGAGGGGACAGCCACAGCTTCTCTGGGAAACCTGGGCCAGGGCCTCATCACCAGGAATTTCACTGCTTGAGTGGGAATTTTCCATTTTATGTCTAAAGTGACCACAGGGATTAGATCAGAATATAAGTGGGAGACTGGATACCAGGCTAACGAAGATCAGTGAACAAGAAAACATGAAAAGAAGAAATTTCACTGTCAGGACAGAATATCTTGGCTAGTGATTCCTCTGGATATAGAAGCGAAGGCACAGAGATACCAGCATGATGACTGGATCCTCTTTGCATGTGTTTTGGACAGAGCCTAGCACTGTTACCAGTACAAGAAGAGACAATAAACAGGCAGGGAGACTTTAAAAGAAAATGGTAGGTTAAGGAGGCAACACTTATCTGTCTTATCTGTGACATTTAGAAAACATCTATCACCTTATTTTCTAAACCCTGAACAAAATTACAGAATGTCCTAGGGTTCAGAGGAACTACATATTTCTCTCTGCCTCTCTGGAATGACAGCTGTAGGTGAACTGAGTCTTAAACAGATGATGGATAGAGGTATCTCCTTCCCTTTCCGGAAACTGGAGTCATTACCGAGACAGACAGCTGGATGGAGGAAGACCAGTTTGTAGCATAAATTTAAGTGCAAGACCACAGTTTTCTTGCCAAGTACCAGCTAGTTTTGGAGACTCATTCAGATGATTTTAAAGTATAGGAGTTGCTTCATCTAACATAGAATTCATAATTCTCTTGGGCAATCCTATCCAGCTCCCACAAGGAATGCCTTGTCCTAGGGGTGAGGGGAAGATACTTATCTATCACTATGACATTCACCCACTCAGATAAAGTCTTCCTATTAAGTTAGAGGCCCTGTTTTGGCCCTCTGTACTTAGATTACATACCTTGTTCACTGGGAGTTACAGTCTTTGCAAATACATTCCAAATTCTGCTTGATTAAATCAACATAATTTTCTCTTTCCTAATGGATTGGCCTTTCCCTCAGTAAGCCAGGAACACACCAGCTGCAGCGAGAGCAGGGAGGGCTCATTGGCATCACAGCAAGCCTTCCAGCCTCCTGTTGTTCACGGTGTTTGTTCCCCACTCCTCTGCCAGCAGCTCCTCCTCTCAAGGTCCACATCAATTTAGTGAACGTTGCAAGAAGCCCTGACACTTGTTATGGCCACCTCACTGTCCCTGTAAATACAGACTTCTTATAAACTCTGTGTCACTTACTGGCTGCCTCCTGTCTCTGCAGCAACAAACTGCAACCTTCAGCTGGGACCAACGGAAAATTTATACCATCACAAAACTCCCTCTTACCTCTTTTTGTCCTCCCCAGGACCTCACAGAGATGTGCCCTCCAAAGGTTGTGGCAGAGCTGCTTTTAACAGCTCCAAGGAATGGCAGGAGTTCGCCCCAGACCTGCCCCCACATCCTGACTTTCCTCCCCCTACTTCAGCCAGAATTTAATAAATCTGGCTCTTTTCCAAGAATGGAAACAAAGGAGAGAATATCGCCTTTAATCTCCACGTCTTGCTTTCCCCATCAGTAAAAGGATAATAAAGCACATTTGCACACCTCCGAGGGGTGTTGTGAAGGGTAAATTAATTAACGCCTGTAAAGCGTTCTGTAATTGCTCAAAATGTTGTAATGAAAAGTGTGAGCAGCATGTGAAAAAGGGATCACCTTCAGAGCCCAAGCGATGCCTTACAGAAAGAGCCATTTTAAGAACAGCAGCGCTGTATACTGAGCTCACTCTTAATGCTGATGGAAACTCTGTACTGAGGAAAGTGGGGAAAAGCCACCACCTGCGGGAAGCGCCAGCCACGTTGACCTAAATCAGGCTTTTCCTTTGCTCAGAGGGAAAATAAATAGTTGTGGAGGTGCAAGCAGTGCCTATCTGACACGGCCTTTGAGACGTAAGCGGTATCAGGAAACCTGTTGTACTGCTATTACGCAGCACGAACTATGCGCTTGGTCTATGACCAGGTGTGAAAGAGTCCGTGGGACTATGCAAAGGACATTAAAAGAGGCACTATCAGCAGCCCAGATCTTAAAACATCATGACTCAGATTTCATTACCATGAAATTTGCTTAAAAATCTCTACATTTCCTATAGGTAGCAATTGTGGAGTGGGGTTCCCTTTCCTTCTAACTTCTGATCCCTGAATTCCTAAGTCCTTTATTTGCAAACCTGAACACTAGAAGCCTTCCAAAGAAATAAAAAAAGGTTGAATTTCTCATGTAACCACTTAGTTCCACAAGCTGCGCTTTAATGTGAAATGCAAAGAACGTTAAGAGCTCAGAGTATCTTCTATACTTGGCAAAGGCTTCCTACAGGTGGTAAGTTTGGGCTCTGGTCTGTCCGCTTCTCATAACATGCAGAAAGGGGCAGGCTGAGGGAAGGAGACCTGTGTCAACACTATCCCTCACATGTAAAATCACCTCTATGCAGCAAGGACTATTGCTAGGGTATAAAGGCTGCAGAGATTTGTAAGGATTTGCTGAGCAAGTGATTTCAGAAATAGGTATGGCTTCTATCTGTCCTCACATTTTTGAGTCGTTAGCCAGCAAGGCTGTGGCTCAGTTGCTTTCCTGCTACATGAGCAGCAATATTTATAGCACCCAGAAATAAACTGAGGAGGCGAGATACCCAATCAGTCCGAAAGCCAAAGAGCTTAGCCGGTTCCATAATTGCGTTTTAAAATACCTGCAGTCACATCTGGAGAGCAAAGCAGGATATGCATTCTCCACCCCCTTCCTCCCTCTTTCCATGTGAAAAGTATGGCACTATGATGCACTGTCTGAGGGCTAAGGTTATGTTTGCTTTGATCAGATAACAAATTGTATAATAATAGCTGGTTGCCATTCAAGAAAAAAAACCTGCTTGTTTTAACTTGTGGTTTATCATCAGAAGTGGAAACAATGACTACTTCTTTCCAGGGACACGCCAGATGAAGGACAACTTGCAGGACCCAAATTCCAGACAACTGGTCCACTCTGCAGCAACAACACAATAAACCCCAGCTTTTAATATGGCTTCCAGCTACCTCTTCTACAGGAAATTTTGATGATTGTGAGGTGGCGTGGGCTTGAAACCCAGCAAGTCCCAGGATCTATTCTTACTTCTGCTACAGGCATGTTTTGCAACTGCTTATTAGTTTCTAGAGAGGAACTGAAGAGTTCAATCTTACTTAAAATAAGTTCCAGTGCATATCACCTTTGGCAGGCTTCTTTATGGAGATAATAGTGTTTACTCCTTGGCTTTACAAGGGTATTGGGGCGGTTATTACAACTGTAGTACTTTGACCATGTAAATGCTACGTTGTCATTTTCTCTCCTTTGCTCTGTTACGTCTGAAAGAGGACTTCGAGATTCAGAGATCTCTCAGTCGTCCTTCTTTGCTGTGTGTCAGAGACATCAGGAAATCATGCTTGCCCTTGACAAAAGCTTGTCAGTCAATATGAAATACAGCTGAGGCTTTGGCTCCCTTTTGGAGCTTGTTATGACATCACTAGAAGAAAAGGTAACATGGCTAGAAGCTATAGATCAAGGATGCATAATTTATTGCCTGCTCTGTGGGTACCGACTGCACTCACAGAAAAAGCTGTGGAAAAGCTGGCCCTCTGACACCATTCAGTTTCTTTCTTTCAGGATCAATATTATCAACAAACCATTATTTCCTCCTTCAGGGACACATTTTTACTGCAAATAAACATGCTTCAAATTCTGTCATCTTCAGATCTCTAACTCACATTTTATTGTTTGGGATAAAAATGCTATTTTCAACACCAATCTCTTAAGCAAGTTGACATTTACATTTACCTTGTGACTACAAACTCTCTCTGGTGCCAGTACAGAACTCTTGTACAGTCCCTTGGATATGGGCAGAAATTCTGATATATAAAACATTCCTTCAATTAAAAGGTCATTTAAGAATTCTGGTTTTTAAATGCTTCAACTCTTTCTCGCTATTTGAAACCCAGTAAAGCCTCAAATGAAGATCTCTGTCTTTCTTCCTCAGCAGAAGTCCTGTTGCCTTGCTTAGTCATTTTGAAAGGCCGAATTCTCACCATTTTATTTATGATTGGGGAGAAAAGCAGTGGAGTATTCTGTTTCACATTTGTTAAATACATAAATGAGATGATCAGCCACAGGGGACTGGGAAGGGAGGAGGGCTGGAAGATAAATCACAGTGGAAATTCAGTAACTGTATTTCTCTTTTAAAATAGCCTTGCAGTGGTTTCAAAAGACATAATTTATAGAGCACCACATGCAATAAGAGTTTACCAGGCAAGTCAGACAGAAGGTTTCAGTCCCAAAGCATGGTTCAACATTCAGCCACTGGACTGACAAAGACCACTTGCACAATTTTCATATCCCTGAATTCCCACTCTTGCCTGCACACTCCCACCTCTCATCGCGTTTATTCGGTGCTGACACGCTTTGGAGGCACATCGCAAATTGGATCAGGGAACTCTGTTCCGACTGAAAAAGTAACCCTGCAAAAAAAACGGCCAGTGTTATTTTTTGGTCAGATAAGTTCCCCGGTTGGATTCACCATCCAGCAGCACAAATGCTACATGCACAAGGGCAGAGCATGAGGAAGCAGTGGCTGTAGTAGAAGGAGGAGAATTTGGGTTGGAAAAGACCTTCATAGGTCATCTAGCCCAACTCCCCTGCAATGAGCAGGGACATCTTCAAAGAGACCAGGCTGCTCACAGCCCCGTCCAACCTGACTTGGAATGTTTCCAGGGATGGGGCATCGACCACCTCTCTGGGCAACCTGTACCAGTGCCTCACCATCCCCAATAGTAAAGAATTTCTTCTTTATATCCAGTCTAAATCTACACTCTTTCAGTTTGAAGCCATTACTCCTTGTCCTATCACTACAGGCCCTTGTAAAAGGTCCCTCTCCAGCCTTCTTGTAGCCCCCTTTAAGTATTGAAAGGCTTCTCTAAGGTCTCCCCGCAGCCTTTTCTTCTCCAGGCTCAACAGTCCCAACTCTCTCAGCTTTTCCTCCCAGCAGAGGTGCTCCAGCCCTCCGATCATTGCGATGGCCTCCTCTGGCCCCGCTCCAACAGCTCCATGTCTGTCCTGTGCTGAGGGCTCCAGAGGTGGACGCAGGGACTCCCGGGGGGTTCTCACCAGAGCGGAGCAGAGGGGCAGAATCCCCTCCCCCGCCCTGCTGGCCACGCTGCTGGGGATGCAGCCCAGGACATGGTTGGCTCATTCAGAGAGGAATGTCACAGTGTCTGCTTAAACCGCCAGCAATGCTGACAGGCTGACTATTAAACTAGTCCTCTGGTGTCTTCACTCCAATGTTCTGAGGACAGGCTTCACTTTGGACATGGTGAGTCATTCCGTTCACTAAAAGGCACTGTTCACAGCAAAGAAAGCCTAAGGTTGTCCTCAGTTCTTGTGATCTTTGTGGGAGCCTGGAGTCATGTTACCCATGTGAGAATCTCAGTATCCCTTGGGAAAGGTCAGTTTAACTTAAATCCCTCCTGGCTGTGGAGGAAAAAAGCATGAAAGCCAGATCCTAACAGCTCAAAACACTGAAAGCAAAGAGAAGAGTCTCACACGCATAACAGCAAAATGTAATGACTCCATAGTCCATGCTACAGCAAATGTATGGCTTTTATTTAATTCTTTTTTATTGGCTATGTTGTTTCTGTTCATGAAGGGAAAAGCAGCTTGCAATGCATCCTACTTTAAAAAAGTCTGTCTCAAGAGGAGAGCAGCAGAGTGTAGTTCAGGATTAAGGGCACAAGAAGGCCGAGGCGCAATCAGTCTTGGGAGGGAGGTAAGCAGGGAGAGGGAAGGAAGAGAAAGGCATAGGAAGCAAGGACAAGATGGAAAAAATGTCAGGAAGGAGACAGAGCAGACCTAAGGGTACATTTACTCCTTATAATGAATGAACCAGCTGGGTTGCGGTACACACTGTAGGTATTCTAGCTCAGCAATCCATCTCATTACTACACCTACCTGCTCAGTAGGCTGCTACAGTGTACTCTGTAGGTGTAGCCTGAGATGTATTGGCCTTGCAAAGAAAAATGAAGACCTCTGGGATGATGCAGGAGGTGAGGGGAGACCAAAGGAAGGCATTTAAACCTGGGGAGAAGATAATAGCTGGATGAGCAGACAAGGTACATGGATTTTATGGCTGGTTTCAATGAGATTATGGGGAACAAGAGAGAGTTTGGGAGGCTCATTAAAATATTTTTTTCCAGTATTTTGACATTCATGGGCACCCAGGGATCATAGCTAGAAACTCACATGTTCTGACCAATGGAACTTTTCAATTAAACAGAGGGTTGCTTCAGCAATGATGCTGTGCAAGCTTCAGTTTCAATCATCAAAGCTTCTTCTGTTCCTGTGCTACAGCAAGTGCCCTTGCAGTTTCTTAGGGCTCGGAGAAGTGTCAGCACAATTCTAATGCAGAGCATCTGACTCCTGAGGCTTGTGTCTTGCATGGGATCAAAGTTGTGTCAAACGCCCTGTACTCATGGGAAATCCTCCTCATAATTAACATTTATATAACGACTCCTTTGCTGGCCAAACACATGTTTACATTCCTCCAGTTTGTTTTTGTAAGAGACAGTGCTGGCCAGAAGTTTTTGCAAGAGCACTGGAATTAGGTCTTTGTTTTCAGTTGTTCTCCATCTACCCTTGAGATGTTTAGCAAGTCTCTGAGGGGACAAATGTTCCCACACATTCCTTTGTTTACCAAAGAACCAGAATGCTTTCCACTTTTCTTCAGAGTATGTATCAGGGAGAAGTGACAGAGAGCCTGTGGGGTGACTGAGCCATCCCATCTCTCCCCACCAATGGGATATGGGGTTGGGGTAGAAAAGAGCTCTGAGGATCTTTGAAGAAGGATGCCAACAAATGTCTCACACCTAAAGAGGTCACAGCTCTGTGGAGCGTGCTGCAAAGCGAATCAGCAGCTCTGACTTGAGGAAAGGCAAGATTTCTGCCTCACCCTCACATCTTCCAAGGCTTTCTTGTCTTTGTGCCTCCTGTCTTGGTGTTTATTGTCTGTAAAATGGATGGGCTGTAATAATCATCACCCACTTTGACTGTCAGATACATCTTACAGACAGTCTGATGTGCATAATCATGAAAGTTTCAAAAGATGGAAGGTGGTACAAGAGTAAGATGTGGTCCAGTTGTCTTTTAAGTAATTCCTCTTCTGCTTGTAAGCTCCCCTTCAGTCTGGCTCACAGCCCCAGAACTATCTAAATTATTTAATTTTGGCTGTAATCACAACCTCGCTCAGGACTGCTACAACCTCATGAAGGGTCAGAAACCCAAATTTCAGAAGTATTGCCTAAACGTGCTGATGTTCTACTGCAGTTTCTGAAGGATAGTTTTTTAACAGGAAAACCATCTGTGCAGGGGAAAGTCAGTCCTATGAAATGCTGAGCTGCCCTTTCCAGGAAACAAAACCATTAGAGAAACATCGAGAGATATGTTCTGTGATGGAATTGCGGTAAGTTCTTCAGGTAACTGTTTCTTCTAAAGTTGTGAAATGTCACATCGGGGAACAAGGAAATCTTCATAATTAAGTTATTGAAAAAAAAAATAGTAGGCATTTCTAAAGACAGAAAAGGCCAGTAAATGTAACTTGGGTAGCTATCTGCACATATCTCCCCAGTGTAGGGGACAGTGTTGCTCCCAAACTGAGCTGGGCTGTGTACGGAGAAGCGAATGGTGAGAGCAGCTGCCACGTGCACTAATTTACTGAATATCCTTCATAACCTTACTGGCAGGAATTCAAATTGCAATTTAAAGCAGTAAAACTTTGCAGTGCCCCTCCTCAAGGCATTTATCTGGATTCAGGACTCACTGTTCCAGGAAAAATCAGTTTTACCTTTTTGTAACAGGACTGGTTTGAAGCCCGCATCTGATTTAATCAGAGGCTTTCTTATTGGGCTTTTCATAAGTTTTTCATTACTCTGGAGAGTATCCTTGCTTAAGGATGTGCATTGGAGAATGGCAGAAAACTGCCCTTAAATTTGCACAAGAAAGTATCTGCTTAGTAAGACACTGCAGTTCCATCACGCACAGGCAGGGATTACATCTAGGCTAGACGTTGTAAGCACTAATAAGAAGTTTACTCAGCTGATGTTTATTCCTGTTTAATAAACAATTTATCCCATGTTAATATTTTACCTCTAACCTCATCAAAACCCTTTGCATGCAACTGGGCACACAGAAACTAAAAAATGGTAGATTTTAACTTCTTAACATTTGAAAATGTTTGCTCAAGTTGAAACACCTTGCACTTTCATTTGCAATAAAAGACTGAATTCCCAAATCAACAAAACTGTTCATAGGGGATGGTATTACTCCGTGTCAGTAAGAATGCCAGGGCTTGGCAAAAGGAGCTTACTGATTTCAATATGTAAGTAGTTTTCCTTAAAATTTTCATGCCCCTGATAATCACATTCTCTAGCTGTTATTTGTTTCTTTCAGTAGTCCACAACTTTAAAACTGTGCTCTTCTGTTCTGCTAAACCATGTGGGCTAATCTCTGGTAAACCACCGTATTTGATTTAGTTGAATATGTTTTAATAACTTTTTCGGTTAGCATAGTTAGATCATGTGCCAAGTATTACATTTTTTTGTTCCCCACAAAATCAGGACAAACCGTACGTCTCCTGCTGTGTCCGAAGCTGATTTGGCTAACTACCAGCTATGTTAATTAAAGAATACAGCAATCCTACTTTTATCTGATTTTAAAATACTACAGATACACTGCTGGCAGTTGTACTTGTTTTGATGCGAAATTAGTTAATTGCGCAAAAAGTTCAGTAGTTTGTTTTCCGCTATTCATCTTGCCATCCATGCACAGACCCATGCTCAGATACATGCCATAATGCTAAAAGATGCCAAACAATTACAAAGATTTATCAAATCCACTGTCAGGGTAAGGCTTAAGAATATAGATCTGGATAAACTTCAGTAAACAGAATGTCATGCAACAGAGAAGGTAAAAGAGAGAGAATAGCAACACCAAGGTTTAAAGACCTTTGCTGAACAAAACTTGCTATGACACCAAAAAGTTCTGTTTTGAAAAGAATGTTTCTAACTTTTGTGAGCACTTTTTTTGACCATTTAAAATTATTTACTAAATAATATTTATTAGCATTAAGCACTCCAGCCAACAAACTTCAAAATATTGTGGACCTGAAAAAAAAATCGATATAATGTCCCAAGAGTAAAAGGGTTTTGTTAATTTGAAAATAAAAGTGTTAAGATCAGGCAGGCACTAAATTTGCAGTACCAGCTCCCTTCTCCTCACCTACACAATTTAATTCTATACTACATTGGTATTGCTGGTCGTACTCTCAGCTTACTTCTGTTTGAAGTCAGTGGGCATTTTGCCATAGACTCAATAGGAACAGAATCTGGCATCTGAAAGCATGCTGCGTGTGATGAAATACGGACCCATAAAGTATTTGATCTTTGGGTTTACCTGCCTACACTACTGATTTCTTTACAGCTGTTCTTACTTAAATGTTCTTTTAGGCATCCGATCTTTCAAGCAACAAGCTGTTGCACAAACTACTTACCTTCTCCTATTTCTTCCAACGGAGTTATGTAATCTGAATCCGTTCAATGCATCTGATATTCATTTTTGCTCTGTATCTTTCGCTGGCTTTTTTGTGAGGGCTAAAAACCACAGGTGCACAGAATGTTCATCAGCGTCTTGCTTTTGTAGTTCTTCCTAGGTTTCAGCTGCTGTTGCAATGCACGAAGTCTTTAGCAATGAACAGGCTCTTGAAGAGTATTAAAAGTGAGCGCCAACACATGCAAGGTTAGTGTTTGACTTGAGAATATCCCAGTGCAATTTGAGAGACTATAATCCTTCCTTTTGGATCATTATTCCTTCTTTATTTCTCCGCTAGCAAGCACTGCCAACATGTCTGGCTTTCCAATGAAAAGGGACACTGTATGAAAAGGCAAGGGAGGGCTCAACTGGTTCGTGAAAGCACACAGAAGAATTGGTCCAAAGAGAAGAACTGGATAGGTGGAGACATTAGAAATTCAACACAGATCCTCTGTCACTCTTTCCTCCTGCATTCAGATAAAAATGACCAGTAAAAATTTCAGTGATTTTGTGATCCATGGAAACTGAATTTGTTGGCCTGCAGCCAGCTGCCAGTGGAAAGGTCCACGTCACACAACTTCCAACACAGTAGGTGTCTTCTGATCTGAAGTCACAGGTGTCTGCTGCCAGATTCACTTGTAGCCTTAAACTGATATGGATTTACCAGGAGGCTACCGAAGGAATTTTAGCCTTATTGCAGCCCCTCTCCCACCCCTCCGCTGCAGTGCTGGCAATTCACTTGTTCCCAGCATATCACCTCATCCTCTCTCTGGTACCTCAACTCCATCTGCAAGTGGTGGAGAGCCAGAGAGAAGGCACGACCTGAAGCAGAACTGTGAGTATGCATTCCCCTGCATTTGGCCTTCCCCCGTGGGATCTCCCCGAGGCTGATGAGCTTGCAGAAGGGTGGGTGCCTGACATCTGGTTGTGAAGGAAGAGTTGAGTCCCTGCCATTCACATCTGTCCTGCATCTGTCCAGGCATCACTGGAGGAAACAAGCAGAACATATAATTCAATCACTTCTAGGCAGGGGTCGTGGCGGAAGCATATTCTCAAGACAAGCCAGCACCACTGCTGCTTGGAAAGTATAGCTTTTTGAGCTCTAAGGAATAAAAGTAGGAAACCCAGGATTAGAGAGAAGGTGAGAACAGTCACTCTGATAGTACTTGCAATTCTTTGTTTCTCAGCTTGTGAAAAACAAAGTAATTTTAAATATCCAGTTCATTTCTTCTTTTATGCATTTCCTCCATTTCACTGAACAGAAAGCACCTTCATTTATGTATTTGTGTGTACTGGAATGAATTAGGATAAATACTCTATTTGTTTTAAGATTCAGAATAGCTTATACACCATCAGAATGTTGGGCGACATTTAGCTAATGTCCTTTTCAGTGTAGCAGTTTGATTTCATCAACATGAATTCTGCCCTCCTGTAAATGCAGTCACTGACCCCTGAAGCACAGAGCCAAACACTGATAGCCTGACTCACTCCAGTGGGCAAGATTCAGATCTCAAAGACCAGCGAGTGGGACCTAGCTATACAAGGCTTGAAACCAGCCCATGGGCATAAATGGGTTTATTCATTTGAGGAAGGGAACCAGGACTTGCTGCACAGACCCGGTCTTGAGAATACTTTTCACACATAGGTTTTCTTCTGGGTGAGAAGCCCCATTCAAGTCAGCATTGGCAGGACGGGACCCAGCTATTTACTCTCTATAGTTGGCATTGCCAGCATCAACATTTTTGTTTCAGCTCCACATCAAAATTCATGTGGGTGTAAAGCTTTCCCAGACATGGTGCATGAGCACATGAGCCTCAACATTAATGAGGGAATCTATTAAGCTCTGCTGCATGTATGTGTGTGCAAGAGTGTGAGTGTAAGTACCAATTATAGTTTGGCAGCAGGCTGAAGTGGCTGTTCCATTCATACCCTGCATTTTCACTTGCTTATAACTTTCCTTAAAAATATTCCTTTGGGGCTGAAGTGTGTTATGCTTGCTTTTGGCTTAAAGGTGACGGAAGAAAATGATAGGAGCCGAGTTACAGAAGCCTGAAAGGAATGCAGTTCCTCCTGCACTTGTCTGGCTGGCTTGCTGCTTGTGAACTGGCAGGGGAGCGAAATGAATGACAGTGCCCTCTCAGAAGAGAAGGATTCTTATCAAGTGCCATCTCCTGCCAAGTCTCACGAACGCTGCCAGCCTGGAATGATGGGAAGAAGTATTTGGCAGCAAAGCCCTAGGTTTTCGAGATGAAACTATAGGGGGGAGGGATGGAGACAGCGTCGCTAGCTGGGATCGGGCCACTTGTTTTTCCTGTATGAAAGACGGTCTCCAGAAGTTTTGGGGAAGTATATTGGTGCAGTAATCATGCTGGTAAGGCTGTGTTGCAAGGTTTGTTTTTCCCCGTGGAGCATCTGAGTGAGTTACTGTGAGAGTGCCCGCTGCCAAGAAAGGATGTGTAAAAAAAAGGTCCTTAGGAAAGAGCAGCAGGAGTGCATTAGGAATGCTTGCTGATGGGCAGTGCACGGCAGACACAGGGGACGGCATACCTCTCGCTCTTCAGAGGTGTCAGTGTTTGACACATCCACTGGGAAGTGTGAACAAAATGTAGGGGATATTGTTTCCTTTCTGTCTCACACTCGAGAAGGCATTTGTTACACGCATTTGTCGGTCAGGTAGCAGTCCTGGTTTTGAAGGCATTTGCTCATAGCATTAATGACACGATCAATTTTGCAAAGTGCAAGTTTCGTGTCAGGGCAAGGAGAGAAAGGTGTTATAAGACAACAGAATTCAGAAGCATTGTATTTGTTTTCCACCTCTACTGAGATCTTCTCATATGGCATAGGAGCTGCTACCCAGGTATCCTACTCCTAAGTGAATGCAGTAAAATTAGTTCTGATTGCTCCCCTCCTGTCAAACAGTACTGCTTTACTTTTATCCCTTCCTACCTGCTTTCCTCGTGTCAGAGTTATGTTAGCTCTCAGGCAGCTGCTTTCTTCCTCGACAAAGTCAGCTTCAGGGAACAGAACAGCAACAAACATCAACTGCTGGTTAACTGGGACTGCATGAGAAGAAGATCAGAATACTATGTATGAGGAAGGACGGTGGATATTGGTCTTACCTAGAGAGGCACAAAGGAGAAAATGTGAGAAGAACAAAAGAAACATCAAAGCTGGCACCATTTCCGGAAAGAGGGAAGAGAACTGAAAAAGAGATGTCTGATTCAACGTGGACTTGAGAAAGTTGGCTTTGTCTGCAAGGACAAGATTTGGACTAGGTATGAGGATGGTGAGGAGCTAGGAGAAAAGCAGGTGCCGTAAGAGGAATGCAGAGCAATAGGTGATTTCAGCAGGAACTTTCTGGATGGGCTCAAGGTGGGTATTTAGATGGAATAGAGTGATGTATTTGAAGCAGGAATGAACTGAGCGGCATGGAATAATGGTCATTGGGAAAGGGATGAGCTGAGTGCTTAAAGTTTGAAGGGTCAGAAACACAATTTCATACAAATTGGATACAAGAGAAGCAAAAACAAAATCTGTCGGGTCATCATGTTACCTGTGGGCAAGAGGAATGCTGGAGGTGTAAACAAGCACATCTGGAGTAGTGGAAAGGGATATCAATTTAAAAAGTAGCCAAACTCCATTGTGTGTTATGGCTATTTTGCAATATTCCAGCAGTCCTCAGTGGCCATGCCTCCTCCGCTCCTGACACGTAATCTGGCCGCTTTGCAAACTTCTGCTGGCTGCCTGATCCTCTCGGCAGCGTGAGTGAGCAGCGAGAACCACACGCCTGGGCTACTTCATTTCACTGTGCCACTAACAGGTGTCACTTTGACCATAACTTTTCTATGTCCCAGTTTCTTCATGTTAAGCTTCTTGGAGGTGTTAGAAGAACAAATTAATTATTGTCCATAAAATTGTTTTATGAAGTTGCTATGGTGACGCAAATTATATTGAATTCTAATTATAGTCAGGCTGGAGGATGAGTCTAAATGACTTTCGCAGAAAAGAAACATTGGGTTAAGCTTTGCCAAACTCTTTGAAAATGGTTTTGAAATTATTATACTGCAGTTAAATGTGCAGAGTTCTGCTAGGCGGGGCACAATTAGGCTACTCAGAAGTGCATCAACAACCTTAGATTGGTGTATACAGCCAGTGAGTGGCCTGGTTCCAGCTGTGCAGCTGCTCTGGAGTTCTGTATTGCCAGAGGTGCACGAGAAATGAACCATACAGTCCCAAGAGGCCATGGACACGGGCATATGTCATAGCTAGCTACATTCGGGAAGCTAAAGAGCTGGTGTTTTCTGTTTCCTACAGTCTATTAATATTTTCCAAATCTTATGTCTCTAACTCAAACAGATGCTAAATTCCTGGGGCTGACACCAAATACACCTTTCCTTAAAAGTTGGGGAAAATTCTGTAACCCTTAACAGCAGATAAAACTGTGGTGATCCTTGAAATGGGTCACGGGGAACATCTGGACTGTAGCATGTTTCTAAACCATTTATACAACGCTGAAAGAGTGTTTTCCAATCTTATTCAGGTGGCTTCGCTACCTCTGGTTTTCCTTGCCATTGCCTCCTTCTCCCACCGCTGTCCCTCTTACCATTCCCTTCAGCAGTTCCATCTCTATTCCCTTGACCCAGCCCTATTCCACGTTTTTTGCCTCCTTGCAAATCTGTTTCACCAGCCCCCTTCACTTCCCAGATTATGGTTGCTGGGGTTTTCTGTTGCTGTTTCCAGATACATCCTCAAATCCTTGGTAATGAGCTGGCTACAGTTTGTTAGCCTGTGCTCAGCTTTGTGCCTGACCAGTTTTGTGCCCCACGAGTGCTGATTTCTAATAAACCTGAAATTCAGTTGAAACACCTATTTTAAATCTGAAGCTATGTCTGATTAATCATGCCCCCCAACCCGCAGCTTTCCTAACTTTTGCAATAGTGTGAAGTGTGGAAGAAGGCGTGGATGCTGGCAGCACTGCGAACGCCAAAGCACCCAGTGGGGTTTCAGGCATTACAGCGTGGCAGGCACCACACAGAGTAGAAATGACACTGTTGCAAGGAAGTGATATACATAATAAATTACAGAGGTCATGCTGAGGAAAGGTTTTCAGCGCTATACAATACACATGGGGAGAAATAGCCCTGTCAGTGTGTCTGTCCTTCCAGGATAGCTGGATGCCGGTGGAACACTGACACTTTTGGGAGCTTGTGAATGTAAGATACAGCATTTTTGCAGGGGCTGTATCCAGATACTGGAACAACTTTTCACAAGAGAAAAAAATGCTGTTTAGATTTGCCATTTCACTAAATATAGGACTCCTATCTTTGCATTAGCTTCTTTTCTGATACATACTCCTTTCTCTTTTCATTCTTAAGCACACCCAGGCACACAAACAAAAACAAGTGAGTTATAAACTAATCAAACTTGTTTTCTTCAGGTTGGAAAGGAAAAGAGATAATATTTTGATTTCAATTTCCAAATCTTTGGGAGGTGCTCAGATATTATCTATCACAATTCTTCAAGCTCCTCACTGTCATGGTGTCAAGTGGCTCCCAAGCAATTAAAAAGCAACAAACAATTACGAAAATATGTTTTTCCATCTCTTCTCTCTCCCATTTCTGCTTATGAACAAAAATAACAAGCAGAATTTTTAACTGTGAGATTTCTGTGCGTATGAAGAGCTGTAAAAAGGCTAAATATATTTTTGGCTTTGGACCTTCAAGAGCAAGGTCACTTTTTGTCCCCTTAGGAATGAGATATTTTGTCCAAATCTGGTCTCAGTAACTCCTAGACTCACAAACTTCCTCTGTTTGGATAGTTTCACTGTTCCTGGAGAAAGCAACAGGCATAATCAGAGAAGAACGGATGGAGCCTATATTACTTAGGCCAATTCCATGGAACTTCTCCAAATAGCAACTTGAAGTGGGGTGTTGAAATCCTGGCCCTAGCTGAAGTTAGTATAAAAAATACCAGCAGTGTCAAAATGACTTAGATCGCTGGTTTACAGTATAATTTGGAAACAATACAAAAAGACGATGTATTCACAGCAATATGTGTTGCTGTATCAATAGCCTATAGCAGTCTCGGTGTTTTCATGGTGCAAAGCTTTATGCTAAAGCTGTCGTATCTCAGAGTCCGCTGCTGTATACGCCAGTGATTTATTTCCCCAATATGGATTTGCAACTGACTTCCCCAGTTTGTGACTCCAGAAGCAGTTCAGAAGGAGCCAGGAAATACAAACACGACAGTATCTTCAAAGAGGCTGGCGTTATGAAGGAAGCAAGTTCTGCACGTGCAAGTGCTCCTTACACACACAGAGCAATGGCATTATTTGGGTCCAGCTTTCGCCAGACGTCCTTCCTCTGACACCGACTCTCCTTATGCATTGTAAACAGATAATCCTACTTGTATATCCTGTCAAGCAGACAGAGCCGAGTATCTTTTGTATATTGCTTCTGTTTAAGTTGCCTAATCAATATTTCGGCAGCTGCATGGATCAGGGACAGTTCCAAGACTGCATCAGAATGCACTTCTGGGAGAGGAAGAGCATTTGTCTGCTGGAATCCTGTGGTTTCGCTGTATTATTCACTGCCGTGAGTTCCAGAAGGAGGAGAAGAGCCCTGTTGCAGCAAGTAACGAAAGTTGCAGATAGCTGGGAGGCTGTGACTGCACTTTGGCAATGCACAGTAGGATGTAACGACTCTGGTAGCTGTTCCTCATTGTCCGCCACTGCAACTGGGTCAGATAGGTACCAGGCTTGCGGAAGGCACCTGGGGGAACAGTTAGCTAACTTTTATGAACAGAAACACTAAGTAACTTTGTAAAAAATCCCAGAGAGCCAAGGACAGAGCCACCGACTTAGTCCCAGAGCCCTGCGAAGCATTAGCTGGGTAGCAAAACAGTGGGAGGCTGGTCATGACAGACCTGGAAACCACCAATTTCTTCTGCTTGATGTACATTTGAGAAATTTTTGGCAAGCTTTCAAATAAAAATAGCTCTGAGAAGCACGATCGCAGCAACCACACAGCTCCAGACTCCTTGTTGCCTGTGACCAGATTTTCCCTTTACACATTCAATGTCTGAGATGACATCAAAGGAGTTCCCACAAAACTTTCCAAGCCGAGAAACACAGAAATTTCCTTCAGGATGGAGACACCCTGCTTGCTCCGTGAGATTTTACACAGTGCTTTAAACCCACCCTGCTGAACCCAAACAGGGGCCCACCAATGCTTTTTACAAGGGCATGTAGTGATAGGACAAGGGGTAATGGCTTTAAAGAGGGTGGGTTTAGAATAGATACAAGGAAGAAACTCTGTGCTCTGAGGGTGGTGAGGCGCTGGCCCAGGCTGCCCAGAGAAGCTGTGGCTGCCCCCTCCCTGGCAGTGTTCAAGGCCAGGCTGCACGGGGCTCTGAGCACCCTGCGCTGGTGGAAGGTGTCCCTGCCCGTGGCAGCGGGGTTGGAACTGGGTGATCTGTGAGGTCACTTCCATAGCAACCCACCCCACGATTCCACGGACGCTCCCGCCGCCGCCGCCCTCCCCTCCCTCAGCCCCCGGCGCTGAGGGGACGGAGCTGCCCCGCCCCGCCCCACGTGACATCCCCCCATCCCGCCTTGTCGCACCGGCGGGGAGGGGCGGGGCGTGTCGCGCGGGGCGGGGCGCCGGGGGATCACGTGATGCGGGCGGCCCGGAAAGGTCCGAGG
>Ga0065711_1005539_pt1 | contig 29077 bp, 18 predicted proteins | sample Hoacrofraction12_FD_59098 | JGI IMG/M metagenome (GOLD analysis project Ga0065711, IMG submission 59098) | Hoatzin crop microbial communities from Cojedes, Venezuela - Epithelial fraction 12 v2 (version 2) | ecosystem: Host-associated > Birds > Digestive system > Esophagus > Crop | place... | reverse complement strand
GGAACTTCCTCTGCTTCAGTTTGTGCCCATTGCCCCTTGTCCTGTCGCTGGGCACCACTGAAAAGAGTCTGGCCTCATCCTCCTGACACCCACCCTTCAGATATTTATAAGCATTTCTAAGGTTCCCTCTCAGCCTTCTCTTCTTCAGGCTGAACAAGCCCAGCTCCCTCAGCCTCTCCTCATAGGCGAGATGCTCCAACCCTCTCACCACCCTCGTAGCCCTCCGCTGGACTCTCTCCAGTAGCTCCTCATCTTTCTTGAAGTGGGGAGCCCAGAACTGGACACAGTACTCTAGATGGGGCCTCACCAGGGCAGAGCAGAGGGGGAGGAGAACCTCCCTCGATCTGCTGGCCTTCATGTTTAGGACATCTGCTTACAGGGAAAGAGGTGATGGGCGGGGTGAAACAGATACATGGGCTACCTTTAGTTATTTGTATATGTGAATTTTTGTCTTCCATCATGGTGTATATATACTTCCACTTTGAATTTGTATCTGCCTTTTCCCCTGCACTTAGTTTACTGATTATTCTGGAGTAGAGGCTGTGTCTAGTGCAGAGACCAGAAGTCACGATGTGAAGCGACTAGACCATGCTTTAATGCTGGTTTAGCATGTTTCAAGCCACTTGCACACCAGTGGTAGGTTCGTGAGCTTTTTTTGGTGCTGGGTGGTATTTATCTTGAGCCTGGTTCTTCAGAGAACAAGGGCACTGCAGGTGGTATTCATTAAAGTACTTATTAAAAAAAAAATGCTGAAAATGAAGGTGTCCCACTTGAGAAACATGGTATCAGTGAAAACTTCTCAGTATTTTGATTTTTTTTGTTGTTGTTGTTCTTCTTGATATGGTTTCACATGTGTAAGCTGGATTTTATAGTGACTGGAAGTTTTGTGCTTTAAGGCCATATAAGGGCAATGTGTTATTTAAAATGCTGTGCAATTTATAAAAAGCATTCTTCAGACTATTTCAGAGGCACTTTCTGCAGAAAGGTCTGAAGGTTTTAGCATCAGGCCCATTGTAAATGCGAGTCGAAAATCTTCAGTCGATGAATCATGGCAGTATCATTCCTGTTTTATTGTTACTGATATACACACTCCATTCAGTTTTCCGTATTAAATTCCCCGTGTTGTGCACAACAGTATCCTGCTCTTGCACTGCTGCTTATTTTGTCTAATTTGAACACACCGCCAGTAAACTGTACCCATATTGAGAGAGCATTGTTTTGGAAATATTTAACTTTGTTACCAGAGAAACTTCCGTCAAGTAGATAGCAAGATAGTGATCTCTTGTATACAAAATGGTATTTATTAGTTATTCTGAAAAAGTCATGTGTATTTGGCTACTAATTTTGCATTAGTTATTGAAGACAGAAGTCACTGCCAAGTAGAAGTCCAGGGGCACGGTAAAATTGTTCATGGAGGGTGCAAGAGGGAAGATGCTGTTCCAGGAATACAGTCTGTTGCCATGATGTTGTGAAAGCCACCAGAGGAGATCGTGGATTTAATTACTGTGTTGGTTGCTGCTATGTTGTGTGCTCTAGCTTCTTGATTTTCATTCTCTGGAGAACCTAAAAAAAAAGACTTGCTGTTTGTATCTAAAGTAACTGCAGCAGTCCTAAAAGCACTGGGACCTTACTAAGTCACTGGTCCCACCCTTCCACTAAAACGCTTCAGGTTGACAGGCATCTGTTTAACCTGGTATTGAAGTCTGTGTGTTCAGCAGTTACCTACACCTGCCCTTCACCTTGGGCAGGGAGGGCTGGGGTGGGGTTTGTGATTTCTTTGCAAAATTTATGTCCTGGAAGTTAGGCAGTTGTCCTCTCTCGGTGGATGCAGAAGGCAGATGCTCGCTAGGTGTTACCGAGTTCTCCCTCACTTGTCCTCCACACTAGGCAAACCTAATTCTTTTAACCTTTTCCCTCAGGAGTTCTAGAACTCTTACAGCTCTTCGTGCTAGCTGCTGAATTCTTTTCGGTTTTCTTAGACCTTTTTTTAAGAATTCAGGTCAAAACTGGACAGATATTGCATGCAATAAAACTACCTTGCTCAGCTAGATTTGTTTTCACGTTGCTTTCCCAACTTGTGAAGATCATGGTGGTGGTGGTGGTGGATGTCTTAGATGTGGGGTGTCCTAGATCTCTCCGTTCCTAGTCTTACACTAGATTTTTCTTTTAGTGATATAGTTCTTCTTCCCCAGTTTGTGAAGGTCATGTAGATCTGGGACATTCTAGATCTGAGGTGTTCTCCAAAAACATTTGCAATACCCATCGAGATTAGAAACATCCCTGTATTTTTCTCATTAGCCCTTCTGTAGCCCAAATCAATGACAGTGGTACGGAATGGAATTGGTAGAGAAGCTTCATTACAGGTCCCTGCAAAAATCTAGTGGATAGCCATTCCCAGGTTGATAGCACACTACTGAAAAAACCTTAGGGAGTTTTTCAGTCTGTTGTGCTCTGCCTTGGAGTACTCTAGCTGCTCATAAATTTATTATTTAATAGGTCGCTCCAGTATTTTTCCACACTTCTAATTTAGGCTCGCATCAACTGTTTCATGAGCCACGTGTGACTTGGAATCTGTTGGCTGTGGTTAGCCTGCTCTGCCTCACTATCCCCATTCCCATGTCATTAGCAATCCAAATGAATCCATATAGTTCAGATATTAGTAATTACTTTTCTATATTTTAATTAACTTTATCAGAAGCTGTTTATACCTCCGTATCACTGTCTTGCTAATGTGAAGCTTCATAGGGAGAAAGATTAAATGAAGCATATTGCAGAGAAATTATGCCTTCCTTTCTCGCCTGCATTAGCCATTTTTATGCGTGATACTGGGCTTCGCAGTTTCACTACAGAGCCATCTTGCAGAGGGGATAGGAATCAAGCAAACGTTTATCTGGACCCAGTTTAAAGTCACATGTACGCCGACTGGTTTCTGTGCCATTAGGTGAGCTGCCCAGTGGTGTCAGATTTGGTCTTGCTACCACTGCTGAGCTAATTATGAAAGAAATTAGAAGAAAAGTGGTCAGTAATACTGATAACCATGAAAAACAGCTTTTTGCAATGTCTGAAGAAACCAAAGAAGGTCACGTTTAGGATGCGTATGAAGAAATTTTACTGAAGAGTTAGGAACTCAGGAAGACTATAGATTCAGGCTATCAAAATATATAATCACAAAAATAATTTAAAATTAGTATTAGTGAGCTTGCTTATATAATTATAGTTATGTACTTAAGTAAAATCCTATGAAAAAAAACCTTGCTATATCTTGCTTTGTGATGGATTTTTTTCAACACACTGTAAGCAATCTGAGGCTATTAAATAGCCAAATTCTCATTCTATTTATGATTACAATGGTTTTGATAATAAGTTTATAGATACATACGGCCAAATATTAAATTGTTGTTCCAAATGAAATGTCACCTGATAAAAACCAATTCATTAATTGTTTTATTGTGATTATTAACATGTAGTTTTCAGTGATCTTTCTTCTGATATAAACAGCTGCCCTGTTTTAATGCCCTGCGTTTGAAGGAAAGATGTAAGATTACACCATAAATTCAGGAGACTCTTTCGTCCTTGGGTTTTCATTTAGAATATGCGAAGGTTCACTTGGCATTCAAACGTCCATTCAGTTTTTAATTGTAGTGGACAATGAGTGAAAATGGTTTTTTGCTCTGGTTTCAGTTTAATTGTGATGGTTCTTGAGTAAAAGAGCGTTTGGCCATCGTGTAGTGTTCCTTTCCAAATTCAGTACCTTCCCTGTCAAATTGCCTGCGATGGGATTTCCAGAGATCTTTATTGCTGAGCTAAGAATGCTGCTGTTGAATTCACTCACGTTTTTATGGTCCATTGTAGTGTTTTTGAAACACTCATTTCACATGACCTTTTTTCCCTGCTTCCGATTTATTTATTTTTTTAATGCTATTTCTCTGAGCTCTGCTGATAGGCTGTGGGGCTTCTGAATTTTAATATACTTGACCTAAGAGCACTCCTTAGAGGTAGGGGTATTGTTCTTATTTTTTAAATGAATGGCTAAGGCACAACGAAACTTACCCAAGGTCATGAAGTCTGCAGTGCTTCAGAAAATTACTGGCTAGTCCCCTGACTATTACATTATCTTTCTCCCTTGCTGCTACTTGTTAATCAGTTCAAAATGCTTACGCATATGGTGTCCATGTGGTCTCCCGCTGTCCTTGAAACTGTTAGCGTACTCCTTAAAAATATATTTCTTCAGTGAATCCTCTCTCTTTCTTTGTCCCTGTTTTAGCAAGTCATTTTTTTCACCTTTAGCTCTGACACTTGATGTATGGCAGCAACCAAGCAGGAGACTTTGGTCCAGCTGTCCTCTAACAAGAAATGGGTTAATTAATTTTTAATTATTTTTTTTCTTGCTTTCTTTCTCCCTGCCTGCCTTTGCGCCCCGGCTGCACTGGTGAATTTCTCGGAGAACTTTTGGAGTTTTGCTTCTTACTTTTCCTAGATTGTTTGTCCACCGCGTGTTCCACGAACTTCTCTTCCTTGATGTATGTGTTGTGTTTCGGTTCTGTTAGCCACTCAGCCTCTGCTGGAGGCTTGTTTGACCTGAAATTGGCTTCAACATTAAGTCCTTCTACCTATCCAACTGCTAGCTGATAAGTCTAATTTGTGAATGTTCAAATATGGATAAAGTAATTTTAATTTGAGAAGCAAATGTAACGTGAGGAAACGGAAAGACGGAAGCACCCAGGCACCACTTGAACTGTGCAAGCGTTCTTGGTGGTTGAAAACCATGCTGGCGCGCTGTATGGAGTTCATCATAAAGCAACATTCTCTAGTCTGCTGCAAAATACTCTCGTCAATAATCAGGCGGTATGAAATATCAAACCTACCCTAAAGGAATCTCCTGGAGATGCAGAGAGGTACAAGGACATTAGTAGAGGAGAACAACAGATACTGATTTTTAAAACTCCTGGCACTAAACCAGAGTTTTGCTTCTCAGAAAGAAAAAAGAAGGAAAAAAATCAAATTGTAAAGAAGGGGTCTGGTAAGCAAAACATGAACCTGTCCCAAGTTTCAAGTATGTGAGGAGTACCAAAAAGAAAGTAAAGTATGACACCACCACCACCAGTGCTCTTTTTTCTTATCCAGAGGCTATCAAAAAATGAAGCCTTTATTTTGTTGAGATAGGAAGGGTGGATTCAGTTCTTGGTTTTGGAAATTCAGGGCTGGTTTTGGCTATCTTTTATTTCCTTTGAAGAGTCCTTTGAGAAACATTGTCTAGTCTGTAATTTCAGCTTCCAGATTATCTCACTACTAGATTTAAATATCTGTTTAATTTGTATTTTAGTGCTTTTAGCCTACAAGTCCATTTTTCCTACCAATGTGGAAGAAGTTAAGGAGGGATTTAAGTCAGTAATTATTTTGTTTGAGCTTCCCAAACTTGCAACATAGAATAAATATTATAACTGCTGTGTAAGGAGACAGAGTTTTGAATCAATCATAGCTGGGCCTTTAATAGAAGGATGTGTTTTCTGTTTTTCCCTTTTTTTTTTTTTCCCATTTGCTTTCTGCTTATTTAAGCTTTAGGGCTAAACTTTCTACTTTTATTCTGGTATAAATCAAGAGATGCCCTTAAAATTTAACCCATTCATTTATTTTTTCCTTGCAGCAAACTGTAGGATCTCCTTCTCCTGAGAAGTTCACCTGGCTAAAAATACCCGGCTTGAATATTATTTTTAGAAACATCTATATTTGAAGTAAATAAATGGTCAGATTTTATGTGTATTATTAGACATGAACTGTTGGTACATTTTGTAACAGGAAGCTGCTGGTTTTCCATTCACCAAGAACTGGAATTCAGTCAGACACTTGGCAATTGCTTGTATGCCTCTAATTTTATCTGTAAATTGTTCTTTCTGAAATAGTTTGTGGAAACAGTCTCAATTTCTTCAGTTTTGCAAAGCATAGGCATGGAAATAACTGCTAAAACGTAAAACAAATAAACCATTTATTAAAATAAATAATTGAGAAAACAGGTCACTCCTTGTTTTGAAACAGGCTGAGATCTGAAGCTTTACTTCGATTCCACCTTTTTTTTTCCCCTCTTGAAAGTATTTTTAGGTGTGTTATCCTTGGATTATTTTTCATTTTATTTTTTGGGTTATTTTAGAATTGGAAGCAATGTGTGGGAAAACAATACATGTAAGGAAAAAATATCTAACTTCTGGAGTTCAAAATACGCTTTTACCAGGACTTTTGCCCCTGTGCCTGTTCAGTTTTGGACTGTAATATCATTGTATTTTGATCATGTCTTGTTTACTCCCATGGCCTCTTCTTAAATTTTACCCTGTGTCCATCCCTTCTCTTGAATGTTGCCATAAGTTCTCTTCCTGTTCTCAGCTTGTGTGGGTTTTTTCTCTACAGCTATGGCTCCAAGTTGCCATATCCTCTCTCTCATAGTTGGAAGGGGTCCCTTAATTGCCTTATTTTACCTGTCCTGTCACTAATATTGGTCCATTTCTTCTGTCTTGTCCTTCTGTCTTGTTCATGTCTGTAATGACCACCATGGTGTAATCCAAAGGTGCGTGGTGGTGAGTTCCTGTTTATGGTGCAGACTTCAGAATTGCCTGTAGGTAGCAGACAGTAGCAAGGCTGTACTGGAGGAACTAGCAGTTGTAAAGAGAGTCCGTGGGCTACTTTCCAGTAGTTGTTGCTGAGGTTTTATTGTATACAAGCAAGAAGGAAAAGTTATGGACTGTAGAGAGTAAGGAACTAGGGGTTGGCAGGTGTTGGTTTGGTAACAACAGTGCTATGCTTGACAAGAAAACATGGTCAGGTCTCTGAAACATGAATTCTTGGACAATAAGTTGATGGATTCATCGGCATTTTCTTTGAAAGTAGAAACTGGTCTATTCGTAAAATTATTAAATACTGTTAGTCCTTCCTTCAAGCCCTGGGAGCTCCCAGGAGTGGCGGCCAAGGTACTTTCTGCTCCCTCCATGTCCTGGGTGGAGGGAGGGCGGGTTCTTAGACGTGGTCCCAGTGGCGTGGGGGCCTCAGCTGTAAAACCTTCTAGGAGAAACCCAGAGATGTTTGTCTCACCTGCCTGATGACAGAGTGATCTAGTTATACACAACCAGGCTTTCTCATGTTACATAAATAAACAAAACACCCAAAACAGCCCTGCAGAGGCTGGCTGACTTACACGGCTGCAGAAGTAGCTGTTCTCAGTGCTGGGATCTGATTGGTTTGGTTCTGTTTTCTCCAACCAGAAGGACTCAACTAACTTCCTCCACATTTCCGTGTTCCTCCTCCTCTCCCTAACAACACTGTAGAAGCTGACAAGGCCTTTTTGCTAACAGGCAACCACATTTTTCAGAGTTGTATAGGAAGAAAATGTTCTAGGATGGCTGTCTGAAGACACCTGTATTTGGTTTTGGGGAGAAGTGGAAGGCACATATGACAGACTGGAATAACTTTACATATTTTTTGTCTGTCATAGAGCTCTTTAGAGGCTGTTCTTCAAACTAAAGGGATGTTGAGTGTGGTGGTCTTATTGACCCAACATACAAGGATCTGTAATCTTTCCTAGTGTCTCAGCCTCTTTGTAATCCATTTGGTGGATCTGCCATTTGGACAACTGAGAGACATTCTCAGTTGTAAAGATTTTAGTAGTAATACCTTTTTGTTTCACATATGAGGTCAATCTTCCCTGATAGGATCACCAATCTTCTACTAATAGTGCTGGCCAGAAACTACTTTTATATTGTATTTTTCTGCCATCTACTAATTCTGTGTACTTGGTAAAACGTTGGTAGAACAAAATGAACACCCTGGTGGGATTTCATGTTGTTGATCTAGCTTATGTGCCAACATTTAATGGTGAACATGGGTACTGAGACTTTGTTACATGCGTATGTCTTGAAACAAATATTTAGGAGCAGATTACTTTTTCTTTAGCCATGACCACTTGAACCATGTCCACTGTTGGAAACTACAGGTAATTTTCATACTGAGAAGCTAAATACTGGTTTTGTACAAGTATTTTTAGAAGACTTTAACAGCTGCCTTTCCATGTCATATCTATTTTGGCTCTTTCGCGGATTATGACATTAATTGCAAGGAAGTCATTTCTAATCAATTTGTACAAGGGGTCTAGCAAATTTGCTTTCTCTGGCAGGCAGACAGCTATCGGGCACAGCGTTGTAAGATCAAGCAGATACAAAGATTCATGTCATGTCTTCTGGAGTCAGAAATCCTCCTTAGCCAATGTAGCATGATGCAAAGTTATATTTTATTACAGAAATGTAATGCGAGAGCAGTATCTGTGTGTGTGTGTAGGAGGTTAAAGGCCTGGAACAGATGTAGAGGACACATTTGCACCCTCAAAGATCAGTGTGCAATCTTTGAATATAGCTGGTGGAAACGGTAATTAATGGATTAGTCTGGTAAGGCAAATTTGATTCAGTGACAAATTGTTCTTCATTTCAAAGAGTCTTACGGATATTTAAGTCTTCAGAACAGTTTCAAGATCAAACGGCCAATGACCATTTGAAGCAATACCTTAGAAACAGGTTTCTCTTTTCTTGCTGGATAACCAGGGGTCAGTCTGCTTCTCAGGACAGCCATACGTATTCCAGACTTGCTGTGGCTTAACTGGGACGGATTATTTTGGGAAGGAGTATTTTCAGCATTGCTACGTCTTACTCCTCGGAGATGGGCTCTGGAGCACACAGGGGCCTGATCCCCCGGGGTAATGTGCCAAGCGAGCGCTGCCAAGGAAAGCTGGCAAAAAGGTGCCTGTCCTCCAGCGTGGAGCTGGAAAGGGGAGGCAGCAGCGTCCCGTTTATCCCAACACAACCTCGCCAGGGGAATTCTAATGAATTTGCTGTAATTTACAAAACAAAACCACTTTCTGCTTTTCAAGAGGAAAGAGCAGCGGTTGCCTAGGATCCCGTTTCCAAGCAGTCAGATACAAACTTCCCTCGCTGCAGCAACGGAGATTTTCCTTTTGGCTGCCTCCAAGAGTTAGTCCTTCAGCCTTTTACCTGGTAGGGTTTGGACCACATGGAGTGATCTGTGGTGCATACGCACTATTGAGCGATGGGATATAACGCCTGTGGGTCATACCCGCCGGTGGTTTGCTGTATCAGGTTGGAGAAAAGGCAGCGATACTTTATTTTTAACACAAGAATCAATTCCATCTTCCCCTTGTTCAGCAGGTTGCTTGCTGCAGTAGGCACTTGAAAAAGGATTAAAAATGAAGGGGGAGAGGGGGCAAAAAAAGAACCTGGAATCAGAAAGCCAGTCTACGAAGCTCATAGACTGCTCAACAGCAGATCCTTCACTCTCCTATACACAGTTTCAGATTTGTGCTGGGACGTAATCTCTTGGCCACAACAATGTGAACTAGATAAGATTTAGTCCTCTTTATTGCCTCCTGAGCTCTCTGAGATTCAGCAGAAAAGGAGTTTGCATTGAACAAACACAAATTTTTATCTGTTACTTTTTCATAGCCTGAGAAATGTCCGTCGGCGTGAGACGTTATGGTGGGGACCGATGCCACCTCGGCTCCCCGGGGGCTGCTGTGTCAGCATTTCTGAGCCGATGGCCCGTCAGATCCACTCAGTGTTTATTATGCAGCATTAAGCAAAGGGAGACTCGAAAGTTCAGTGTTCTACTGGCAAATCATTTCATTTTAGATAATTTTTGAGAAGTTCTTAGCAGCTGACATAGATGGATTTTCAACAAATAAAAGCCTCGGGCTTTCCGTGCACGTGTGCACATTTTGGTCGTGTGAACAATACCTGTGGCAGAAGGAGTCTCTTGTAAACCATCTTGTGAATAGCTGCAGCATCACTCAGTGCCATTACCCTCCCTCCTCCTTTCTTCTCTGACAGCAGCTGAAATGGCAGGGCTCGGTTTGGCCGGTACTTTGCATCATTTATAGCAATGCTGTTAAACGCTGGGCTGAAATGGATGGTAGTTTGGATAATTTGCATGATTTAAAATGCCAGCTCGGTTTAATGTAGAGCAGCTGGTATATACTTAACTCCTTCAGGAGAAAACTTAATACCAGCAGATCGCATTATCCAGGGCTACACTGCATTTATTTATTTATTTAGTCCATCTCTTCGCTGCTTCCCAGAACATTCGTAGAGATCATTTAGACATCGCTGGGGAAGGGCTTTGCTCTCTCTCGATATTTCTGTATCTCGCAGAGTTCACAAAGGAAGAAATTGGTCCTGCTGTGTGACATACACTTGTTTTGACTCCCTCAGCATCCACTCACACTGACCTTAGCAGATAGGACTCTAAATTAAGATGTGACATGATGAAGGGTGGCGAGATTAGTTGTAAGAGGGACAGGTGTAGAGGCCTGGATTACGTGGATTACTGCATACTCAATTTCTTAGGGTTGAATTTCAAGGTTGAAAATGGCTAATTCCACAATTATGGAATTAGGACATGCCATGCTGCTCCTCTGGGTGCTGTGCTGGCAGCCGGAGTCACCTTGTGAGGGAAGGAAGAGTTGGAGGATCAATGAATTCCTCTGCTCCCCTGAAATAATTAGCACAGCCTCAGAGAGAGGATGGAGGGAGCATAATCTTTTAATGCCAACCCTTCTCAAAATTGACCTTGTCACAGGCAGATTCAGCTTCTCGCAGAGGAACAGATGTGTGATAGAGTCACTCTTACTGCATCAGAAATGCTGGCACGGGGTTTCATCCTCTGCCCAAACTCTCTCGCCTTGCCACAGGCGATGGGCCTCTCGTGCTAAAGAGCGTTCAATGTGCCTTTGGCCAGACAGCGAGGTGTTGTGCGCTGAAGATGGGCTGTACAAAGTCAGGGCTTTCTTAAGGCAGTTATGATGGAGCTTTCTCTTCCTCTGGAAATTTTTTATTCTCTGGAGTCACGACTTGAGCCGAGGCTCCTCATGGAACAGCAGTTTCAAATGGTCAGTTCTGAAGACCCTGCTTAGTTTGAAGGACAAGTCTTTATGCTAGAGAGAAAACATACCTGTTAGGTTCTTTTGACATGCGTAAAATCTTCAGTGTCGCATCTGAAGTTTAAGCATTTCTATTGCCCTTTATAAACCTTTGTGTTAAAAGATACCACGTAGTTACTCAGTTGACACCAGTGCTGTGTTTGGTGCATGGGACGTGAAAGTCGCGTTGGTACAACAGAAAAGGACAAGTCTTCCCTAATGAACACTGATTATTGCCTTTTTTGTTGTGAAAGGGAAACCACTAAGAAGATGATGTCCTATAATCTTCTTCCGTGAGTGCAGACAAGATAAATTGCCCTCATGATGAAATATTTCATTATTTCATCTCATGTTGTCCATGCGTAAGGTCATTAGCATGCCTGCATGATGTGGAAGATTATAGCCCTGTATTATATAGTCAAATTATTTATGTTGTAGTGTATTTATACCATATCTCGGTTGAATATATGAATGTTTTTGTTTTATATATGATAATATGCATATAATGTCAGCCATTTGAGGAAAAGGCTTGTTAATGCTTACTCTTAAAGGCAGTGAATTTAGTTAAGCAACATGTATCCGTCCTTTAAATAGAACAAAACCGTTTTGAGAGACAGTTTAGAAGGTGCTGTTGTAGCTGAGGTAGAATAGTGTGGAATAGTAATTGGCTGTCAGATACCAGGCCAAAACTTCAAACAAATAGTGCTGTTTGTGTTTGTCAAGTCTGACTCTGGGCTTCTGGAACGGGAGAAAATTAGCCAAGTTTTCATTTACACTGTGTGAGAGAGCTGACTGCGAGTTCGTAAATCCTCCTCAGCCATGTTGTCTGGGTGTTTTAAAGTATTGCTTGTTTTCTTTTTATAACTAAGGGATAAGCTTGTTTCTTTTATTGCTTTTCCATTGATTAATACAGACTTTTCAGGGATCCAGGCTTGACTGCTAATGCTGACTGTTTCATTCCTTACTATGTTTCACCACAGATATTTTTAACTCACTGTTCTTAGGACTTTTCCAACCGGTCAAAAGGTTAGGAAAGCCAGTTCCACCAGACTGGACATGCTGTGAAAAAGCTTGATAAGACTGGTTTCTATGGCACTTTCATTTCAAGGTGTTCCTTTCTGCGGGGCAGGGAGGATGCAGTGGTGAGCGGGTGAGCCCTGCAGACCCCCAGGCCATAAGTGTAGCTTCAGAGGAGTCCCCTCCTTGCTGCCTGCTGCGGTTTGCCAGCAGCAACTCCCTTATCTCACAGGTGTTCTGCAGAGATAAATCCATTATAACTCCAAGCAGCTCAGGTGAAGTGATACCTGGAGCCATGAAACTGCCTTCAGTAGCTAACTGTGTGGCTCTTAAGCCTTCATGCTTCAGTGTGATCTGTTTTTTCCCTGTTGATTTTTTTTTTCTTAAGGTAATACGTGAATCAAAGCAAGAGATACTTGATTTAAAATCCTTTCCGCTAATGATTTATGGATTTTAATAAAACATTTGAAGATAGAAGGCACATCGTTACCTGTTTGTTAAGAGAAGGTTCACAACTGTAAACAGATACCATTACTTTTGGCTGTGCCTTCTGAAAACAGCAGTTTGTCCTTTAAGGCTGAAAATGTTTTAAAGAGAAGAGAAGAACTGAAGAGCTGCATGTGCTATTTCAAATTCTAATGAGGAGTTTGTGGGCTGTGGGTTACCATCTGCACTCCACTTCGATGCCATCTGCCCACAAGGAGAAAATCACCAGCGGAGAAAATAGTCGGATGTCCTGCAATTACGAAGCCACATAACCACCAGTTACACACGAAGACCTTGTGAGATTTGTAATGAAACCCAAGCCTTTGATAGTACTGCTCTGAAAGGGAAAAGAGGAGCGGAAAAAAGGCCGCCGAGATTTTGGAGGACTGGCAAAGGGGATTTTAAGCCCCGTGAATTGCATGATTGACCGCGTCAGTAGAAGCGAGGAATCTGCAGAGTGTTAATTCGTAGCGTGTAACACAGTCGACGGAGAACTATCTGTGAAGGCTGAAATTATGCTAATTTATGCAGTTCACATTGCTACTGCAGTTTAAAAATAGCTTCGTTTCTAGAGAACCAGAGCTACCGTACTGCTGCGTGCGGCAGGCTGACTTTGTGTTTAGCTCTACAGATTTTACCAGTTTGAACACAGAGCAAAACCCTACTTATGGGATCTTTGTATGTGGACGTCCGGCCAGTCGTACCACATTGCATCGCGTCCAGTCAAGAGACTGAAAGGCAAATGTTAGTCCTCTGGCTAGAAGTATTGGAGGATGCTGTGAGTAGCTGCAGTGTTCGGCCTGAGGCTGAATGCCCAGCAGAATAGTTCAGATTAAAGTGTGTTTTGGATTTCTTGGTATCTGGTTTGGTTTTGCAGAGCTGGACACCTGTCGCTCAGGTGTGTGGTGCTTTGGCGTGCGCCTTCCGGAGGTATTGGACACTCCTTCTGCCGGTCTACACATCATTGTTTTCGGTGCTTATGGGATGTAAGGAACAAAAAGAGAGGGGGGGAAAAAACCTTCCGTGTATTAGTTGCGATTATAACCAATTTTCAAGTTGTCGTACTGGAACTGAATTCCCAATGAGTGTGGGTGACAGTGTGAAATAACAAGCGTATCGCAGCTGGAGTCAGTGGGTAATTTCATATTCTGCTTTCTTATTTTAAATGCTGAAGGAGCTAGAATGTATTTTGCAGTTCAAGTCATAATTTAGCTCTATGAATAAAACTGAACTGGTTTTGAAGACCAAAGCAACTTATGACAAAAAGTCCTGGTGTGTAACTTGCATTTGAACAGCTGTTCCTCTGACAAGAAGGTGGCAATGGGTTTTGCTTACCAGAGGATAAATCCTTTGCATCCTAAGGATGAATGCGCTCAGCTTGAGAAGTCTACAGTGGTGGGTGGAAGCCAAGAAAATGTAATTCTCTTTCCTCCTTGTCTTCCACCACCTTCCGTTGTCTTCAGTCACATTTCCTTTCCTAGTCTTGGGATAAGACTTTTGATAAAGTGTTAATGCTTCGAGCCCTCCCCCAGTTAGTGAACATGCCGTAACAGTTTGCAGCTGGTTGCTTCTCCTTCCCTCCCAGTCAGCTAACTCAGCTCTTCCTGATTACACTGGGTGGGACTGGCTGCTGTTGCTTATCAGCCTTAAGAAGCTGCACATGGGAACTGGGTGCCTTCCTTCTGCTTCCCAGTGCATCTCCCTAGCAGGGAAGGTCAGTGTAGAGTATGGGCTTGTGCTGGAAGAAGTGGGAGGCTTCGGGCAGGCATTCCTTCCAGAGCAGGACCAAGGTCTGGTTTCTCTTCTACCTCATTGCGTTGTATAGAACTGGTAGGGTTTTGTGGTTGACCATGTGCGTCTAAATTGGTTATTATCTTGTAAGTGAAACAGCACTCAGGAGAGAGATTGTCTGTGTCAGGTAGATGGTTTAAAATAATTAGTTGTTCATGTTTTGTTAAAACCCTTTCTCTAATTCAGCTCGGGGATGACTGCTGACCTCTAATGGGGACCAATAGCTGGTGTGGAAAGAGATGTGTGTGTTAATCCAGCTCATTTAACAGGCGTGGTGGTGTTGGGCTGACGGCTGGACTTGATGGTCTTGGAGGTCTTTTCCAACCTTAATGATTCTATGAAAAATCGTAGTGGAGAACTGTGGTTACAACGTAAGTTATTCAGGGTCTGCTTTAGGGTTGTATAAAAAGTTTTCTGACTTGGTGGGTGAGTTGGTCCATGCAGGCCAGAAGCGGGGCTGCTAGGGAGAGAGTGCGCTGCTGGTTTTTGGGGGCTGCAGTTGGGAGTTGCTGGCAGCCTGCAGTCACTCGGCACTCGGGAACAGCCTGTAGGTAAGTCTGAAAAGCAGATGTAGAACGTAGATCAGCGACTGTGATTTTTGCCTGCCTTACTGTGATTCCAAATGGGGTACTGGTGAGGTCAGATCAGAGATGTAGCTTTATATGTGAATTTACCTAGGAATACCTTCTTCCTACATCTTAGTTTAAAAAACCTGACAGATTTGTTTACTAAACTGCCCAAGAAGTTTCGAAACTGCAGTACTGGGATACAGGCTGAGGAGAGATTGCTTTTTGATTTACAGCGTCACAATCCAGTGTGATGCCTGCAACTAAACTTGTGTTTGTGGTGGGAATTATTTTCCACACACCAAACCACTTCTGCCTCTTGATCAGACTTGAACAAAATAATTGGTGAAATAAGACCTTCAAGTCCTAACTCAGTTATAGAGAAAACTAATTAAAAGCTGGGGAATATAAGCACCATTTTTGATCTAGCTTTCTGTCCAGGTACAGGCCTGGTGTGTTTCTGTCGCTCTCAGGTCATCCGAAAGCATCTTCTTTTTCGCTTTTCCAGATGTCATGTGGTTTGGGGCATATACGTGGTGTTTGGATAGCAAGTTAGCAGTGTGCTGTGTGGGTGGTGAGGGTGTATAACGTCGTTTCATAAGGAAGTTCCACAAAGTTGCAAAATCGAAGTAGTGGTGTCCTATTGTAGAAGAAAATGAAGTGGCTTAAAGGTAATGGGAGATTCAGGGCCGCATTGCTCCCCCTCAGAATCCAAATACACTGAAGGGGGCTCGGTTTGCAGAAGTAAGGGAATGTAAAGGATAGCCTGCATGAGGCAGCTGTGCCTCAGGTGCAGAAAGAGCGGGGTTTGCAAGGTTGGAAGCGATCAGTGGTGGATTCTTGGGAGCTACCTAGGTTTGAGCAGATCTTTGGACTCTCTCATTAAACAGTAATAGCTGTGAGGGTTCTTTTTATTATATCTGTTTAGTCTGACACTCAATTTAACTGCCAGCAAATTAAAAAAAACTCGGGATAGGGCCGAGTGAAAGGAACAAGGGTAATGAGCAGTTCTTCCAGCTGGCTGGCGTTGGGCGGGTTGGGTGGGCTGCTATTGCCACCTGGTGGTGGCCAGCAAAGCCCAGCAAGACCTTGGTTTTCTTCAGCGTCCTCAGGTGAGTGGCATGGGATTAGGTAGCTATTGGATTATAGCTACACACAGATAATTCTGTCAGTGAATAAAAAAAAAATCCCATTGTATTTTATAGCCGACATTTATTTTTGGCATAGACAATTCTGTAAAAAAAAAAATTGAGCCTTTCTTTGAGCATCATCAGATTCTGAATTAGCGGCAAGCTTTGAGGGAGCTGGCTGCAGTGTGTGAGAGGCAGTTGGTGCAGGCAGCCCTCCACAGCCCTGTGGAGAAGGAGAAAAAATAGCAGCCAGGATCCGAGGGGGGAGAGTGTCTGCTCCTGGTAGGACCTGAGCTGCCCAAGCGGCGGTTTGATGGGGGAAGCTCTGTCTGGTTTGGGTGGAGATGCTCTGCTCCGAGCAGGGTGGGCAGTAGCTGCAAGTCCGTAGGTTTTCCATGTGGGTTGGGTAACGTATGGTGTGTGGAGCTGTGTGGAGCTGAGGCAGCGGTAGCCTGGTGGTGAGCATTTTAATTTCTCTTAACTGATCCTCAAACTGAATTGTATCGGGTTCAGTACCGGTGATTAGCTTCAGCAAGCACCCCATTTCCGTTGGGTTGCCAGACACAAGTACTTGCCTGGCTGGAAACCCATAAAGTAAGTATGATTTGTGAATGCAGAATCCGCCTTCCCTGGCACAGAAATGGAACAGGAGGTAACGTGATGTTCTCCCGGCCTCAGCCCGTCTCGGTCAGAATCACGCTGGGCTTTGGTGGAATATGGAAGCGGAGTTAATGAGTACCTCTGAATTGCTGCAGCATGGTCCAGTCTCTGCATTACCAGTGCAAATGTGATTTCCCTAAGTGAATAGTGTCTTACCTTGCTGAAACTAGTGGATCATTATCAAATTATGACTTTTTGCACTTAATGGAAATTACTTAATTGTCCTTTCATTATATAGAGTTTTACTGTGATCCTTTTAGTAGGGGAATACAGATTAAGTTGTAGTTCCCAAGAAAAAAAGGAGATCCCTGTTCAGTCCCTCCTGTTCGGTGACAAAGCCACGCTCTGTAGCTTAATCTGTAGATTCTGTGTTTCTACAAAACATCTGCGTCTGCTGGAGCATTTCAGAGCTGCATAGCATTTTCCAGTGAAGTGCTGGCATAAGTTAGTTGCTGTGAAGCTTTCGGGCAGCACTTAGGAGTTAAGGTCATCTTTGTCATGTATGGAAATTTGTTCTGACCTGTGGTAGGGGTCTGACCTAAATCTCTTTCCCTCTGTTGTAGCTGCCATGTACTATGCTCCAAAAATCTTTATTTCAGGGAAAAATGTAAATCCATTAAAGTCGCAAGCACTTCCTCAGGATTTTGGCTGAGAAAGTCAATGCATTGTTAGATCTCTCAGAACGAAAGAAAATCATTTTAATGGGCGGAAAAAACGCATTTGAAGCAGCTGTACTGTCCTAGTATCGTCTTTGGGCTTCCAAAGAAGCATCCCAGGACTCTCCATGTTTTAGAGGCATCAGGTCCCCTGACGCTGTCAGAATTGAGAGCTCCAGCCGCACAGCCCATGGCACCCCAGCAGCGATGGAGCGACTCTCCTCTGGCACCAGAGCAGATATAAGGACTTGGACTTGATGTAGAGACTCCTAAGACAGTTGCATGGGCCACTTGTAGTAATTTTGACTTTTCTTCTCCCGTTAGCCAAGTGCTTTCCCCGTTTGTTTTTACCAGTACAGTTAATAAGGCGGAGGGAGCTGAGTTTACAGAGCTGGAACATGTCTAAATGGTTCGCCTCGTGTGCAGAGCCACTTCCCTCACAAACAGCCGATGCGGATTTCACTCGGCCCTTTCAAGCGCCCTTCCCGCTGGATTTTCGGCTGCAGGAGACCATTCTGACTAGAAAGCGTTGTTATTTTGTAACTTGCTGTTCTGTATTGTTACTAAGGCTTATTTGATTTCTAGGCTTATTAGCAGTGATCATGTTTCGCCCAGAAGCAGTTAAACCAGCAGGAAGCAGAGCGGTCTTTTTGTCCGTCAGTTGTTCACAATTTCATTTATTAATATTCCCTGAAATGGAAGTCAGACGTTATTACTCGTGTGTGATGATTCATTTGTGTGGTGTGTGTTTTTTATTTCTGGTTCATATGTACCTAATCCCTGCAATATTTGGAAAATGAATTGGATCACAGCAGTACAACGCATGCTGCTGACAGCGAAACTAGAAACGTACAGTAATAATGGACAAAAGCGAATAAATTGAATATGAGGCATCTTTTCTTGAACAAAGGTTTGTGCTGGTGACTGAACAACTGTAGTTTTTTTGGTGTAACACTTCTAGTGCTTCATATGGTTCGGAGAGCTCACCAGAGGCCCTTTGAGGGGCATCGTCCTTCCTGTGAACACCTTCTCACTCTCCTTCATCCCACGTTCTGCTCCCGCTGGATGCAGCAGGTGAAAGGTGGTGGCACGAAGGTGGCTGCTGGAGCTGGGTGCAGCGTGGGTTTGCGGGTGGCTGTTCCTGACTCCTCAGCTGAAAGTTGGGCAGCGGGTGGAGTACAGGCACCCCCAGGGCAAGTAAGAGTTGTCCTGGTGCTCTGAGGCCATGCTTGGAGGATGCTGAGAGCCCAAGATGAAGTGTTTAGCTGAGCCATCTGTTAGTAACAGGTAGCAGTAGATTGAAATGAACTTATTTAAAGGATCCTTTTGTTGTGCTTGCCCTTTAGATTTAAAACTACTCAACGAAACCTTCTTAAGAGAGCACTGTCTGGCCAAAGTGATTCAGACGTAGACTGGAGGTAGCATGATGACAAAGCCTTGATTCCCTAACCTGTGTTTTGGTAGAGGGGTTGAAGTAGCTGACCCACAGAGGTCCCTTCCAACCCCCAACATTGTGTGATTCTGTGTAATCTTACCTGCATGTTTCAGTTTAGCCAGAGAGGACCCTCACTATTTATTGTCCAGGAATGCTCTGTGTCTATGAGAGAAGAACAACGCATTTTCAAACCGTATGAGTAGAACGCTTAATTTTTGGAAGGCATCCTGAGGCAGATGGCCCTTTTTTGCTAGCTCTTTTTACTCCGCTCCTGCCATTTCTTGGACTTTGATGAACCAGAACTGGAGGTTTCTAAATCCTTGGCAGTGCTGCGGTGCAGTTTGCAAGAACAGTTCCCGCCTAGCTGTGGGTTTGGGAGAGCTGTGCTGTATCCTGCTGGAGAAGGTCTCTACGCTGGTGGTTTGTGATGCAGAGTAAGGGACAGTGGAATGCTGCTTCTTTTGGGCTAAGTACTTGGAGAGTAAACCAAGCAACACTAATAATATTTATCTGCAGAGGAAAACTAATAATAGCTTGTTCTCAGGTTTGTTTGTTTTTACTAGTCACCCTAGTGAAGTGCTGTAACAGTAGCAGTAGCAAATCTTCCTGTTTTTTCTTGGTCCGTAATTTGAACTCTGTGTAGCTAGACTAAGGGTTGGAAACTAATCTTGTTTTCAGAGGCTGGTTGCCTGCTACTAGCGTGTGTAAAGGAGGCATGCTAACTTCCAGCACGATGAGAGGTACGTGTTCATGTGGTTTGTCTTAGAGATGTTAACACACAAATGGGAAATACTTCTGCCCAGTTTGCGAACGAACTTGCTGGGTCTTGGGAGTGGGCCACTTGGCATCTTCCCACCAGAATTTTCAGGGTGAAAAGTCTGCTGTCTCTCCAACCTCTAGCCTTCGTCCCAAGCACGGAAGGTGTTCCTGTAGCTTTGATGGGAAGAAAGACAGAGGAAAAGCCTTTTCTCGAGCATGAGTGGGATAAAGGATGAGGGATAAAGCAGGTACAAAAAAAGTATTTCAAACCTCACTCCTAAAATCAGACTCNTGACTAGCTTAGTATTGTCTAATATTTTAGGTGCTGTTGTACAGCANTGGAAAACTCNAGAGCTTCAGTTTNTTGCTGCCTTGTTACACGGTCACTTAGGACAGTCTGGTCCCTGTGAATCACAGGCTCAAGGTCACAAGCGCACAGTGCTTTGGGAGGCTCTTTCTGGCCAGGTTAATACTCCCCTCTGAAGTCAACCTGAAAGGAAAATATGTTTCCAGCCCTTCTGGTAATAAAGACAGCTTGTAGTGCCAACTCCTGGAGTCATATTTTTACTGGAATGAGGAATGTGCAATTCAGGACATATCCTACAGGACTGGGTAAAATATTTGCTTTGTTTTATTTCTGTAGATGATATTTTCAAAGAGAGAGGTACGGAATGTGAGTGCTGGCTTGGGCGTTGTGGTGGGCTTTTGTTAAAAAGCAAACAAAACGGACAAATCGTGAGCCTGGTTTGTACCTCATGAGCAGCCTGATTCTGTACCATCACTTCGAATGGGTTTATTGACAAGAGGTGCAGCAGAGAAGAGGAACGTGTCTGAGCGCTTTATGAAGGTAGATTTTTATCAGCAACATTCAGTAAATGATGAGCAGCACTGTAATGTAATGTACAGTGTAAACCCTGTCTTATAGTCAGACTCGGGCAACTGATTTCAGTGGGAATATTCCTGTTAAGCCGTCAGATTTCATCGGGTTATTTGCATTTAGACAGTTGTGTTGAAACCCCTCAAAGTTATCATGTTTGATGTCAACAGAAAAAAAGAAAACTTGGAGCCCAAAGATAATGTTGAGATCTCTTCAAAAAGCTATGTTTCCTTCAGTTTGGGAGCTAGAGTTTTTTTTATTTTTAATATTGTAACAGGGAGCTAGCCTATTGGCTCAGTCACAGGAAGCCACCTCCTGTTGGAAATACAAAACACTGCCGATGAGGCATTGGGTTTTTGTCTTGGCAGGAACAAATTTCATGCCATAATTTGTAGTGTGCTTACTGGGTTCCTTGCGTACCATTCCATCCTTGTGATGATCTGTTCAAGAGGGCCCAGCAGTAAAAGCAGGCTTGAGGCGTGGAGAACCTGAGCTCATCTCGTGATTTCTACAGAGCGTTTATACATATCTCTGCTTAGTCCCTTGGGAAGGTGAAAGATTCAAGTCGTATGGAAAACAGCTTGGCTGGCTGAAAAATTTTGGAAAAAGAACCCCACGGAGTCAGAGAAACACCTTCTAACTGAGGCAGAGGTCACTACGGCAATTGGCTCCAACTTGGCATTGGAGTCTGCAGGCACTGCGCTTGTTTTGCCAAGTCTTTCGCTGGCGTAACACAGTGTGTTTTGGACAGATGCATTTGCTCAGTGTCTACCTTGAGATCTGTTTCTTGCTTCCTCTCACAATAAATACCGCTGTAGCATACAAGGCCTACCAGGGAATGAGCCTAAGGTTTATTATGTATCTAACTTCTAAAATAACTTTGAAAAAATAACATTGTGGTCAGCCTGTTTTAGGGTATTCAAAGCATAGTCTGAATCTGGCTTAAAATCTGTTAAATAGCTGAAAAGTAGCATTAGAATCTCCTCCTTAGGGCATGGCCTGACATCAGTGAAAGAAAGTTTAATAAAAATATGAAATGGTTGATTTTATGTAAAAAAACAGGTCTGAATATTTTCTGCCTTGCAACTTATATTATTTCTAGTTACACAAGCTGAATATGAAGATGAAATGCTAAGTTACGTGGTCAAACTTCAAGGCAAAGAAGAGTCAGATCCAATATATCTTGTTTTTTTTTCTTTTTTTATCATCATATTAAGGTACATTCTGAACAGACCAGTAATAATTTTATTACTAAGGTATTATAACTAAGTAGACACCCAAGCAATTTAAAATGGTGCGATTAGGGGGGAAAGTTGCTATATATTCTAATATAACTTTGTAAATACAAACCTATTTAACTGGTTAAATGAAACCCAGACAAAAAGCTGATGTTCCTGGAGAGGCATCTCAGATTGGTGTTGATAAATAAGTTATCTTAGTAAATGCTAATTACTTTGTTCAAATCAGACTAGGCTGCCAGTCGTATTCAAGATTTGGCCAATTTGGGGAGGGAATCAAAGCAATTAGTGCTTTCTTTGCCACTGTCATGTAAATATAGACTGACTCCTTTTAGAGTGATTTGAGGTAGGCTGAAAACAGTAATAAAACTCCTTTTGACGTTGCTGGGGTCAGGATGTGCTCTGTTCACTGGTGCAATGCAAAGTGAACTCAGCAAAGTGCTTCTGGTTGCTTACAGTAGGGTGTGCTGTAGCTTCTTTCTATTTATTCACTGTATCATATTTTGAGATACAGAAAAATAACAATGCCAGGAAGATGTGGGAGTAATCCTTAATAATGATAGTATATGGGAAAATTAGATTAAATTTAAACCTATATTCATAGCTCTGTGCTATTTTAATAATCCACCAAAAACATAAACCAAGTTGATTAACTTTTGCAGTAGAATTTTTGTGTTTATTTTCAAGCAAGCGATGATAGCTTTAGAAGACTGGAAGCATTAATTCAGCATCAGCTTCAGTGGGTAGAAAAGCCTTGCTTAGATATCAGTTGTTTTCAGGACCCCCGCCTAGGCAGCTCGTCATTTGTGTACCCATTAGAGAAATCTCCCTCTGTTAAAGCAGTAGGAATGTGTTGAGATGTGGATGTATGTATCCAGCGTCGTGAATTACAATTTGCATTTCTATTTGATATAGCCTAGAGCACTCTTTTGTGATAATAAGAATCATCTTCATTTCTTTCTTTGTCATTAGCATTTCTGCTTCTGTCCTCAATGCCATTCCTCCAATGGATGCCTTTCAGCCTATGGAGACAGAGCAGCTAACCAATGGCTTGAGTTGATTTGTAGTCAGCTGCAAACCCTCTTGAGCTGGCAGCTATCTTGATGTTTTCTTATTTGACAAGATTGATGATATGGCGGGATGAAGATTGAGACAGAAGTTGAAAGCAAGTGGCAAGGATGAATTTCAAATATTCTCAAAAAAAGAGAGAAGTGTGGCACTTGTTAAGAAAAACTTGTATTCCTGTCATTGGACTTAATCTATGACATATAAAAAAATAATCTCAAAAAATGAACTTGAGGAGTAGGTGGAAAACGTCTGGTAAGTACTAATCCCTTGTTACTTCTGCTGTTGTCAAGCTGCCCCTCCGCGTGAGCAGTACTACAGCGAGGAAGGTTCCAGCTACCCAGAAGTGCAGTGAGCCACGGGGAGGCTGGCAGAGGTGGCGAGAGGAGAGCACCTGGAAGGGAGATGTGAAAGAGCAGAAGTAGCCCGGACAACTAGAGAGAGACGTTTTTGCTTGAACAGCCTAATCTTTTAAGATGCTGACATGCTATGGAACTGTAATGTGTTTCACTACGCTTTGAAGCTTTCAGTTGCTGCACATCTTGTATGCAGGTTTCAACACCACTTTTATCTTCAGAGTTCGAGAGATTATCAAAGATGACATGCATTGTGCTGTGTCGTTAAGGCTCTAATTATTCTTTGTATCTTTGTTTTGTAATGTCAAATTAGTCCTCTTCTGACTGCGGCCTGCCATACCACCATGGCGTGCACAGCTAGTATTTCTCTGTGTAAAGAGAAAGAATTAGTGCACTCAACTCTGAATGCTCTGGATACGCAGAGGAAGAAGAAATCATTCCTGCTATGTATGATTATATCAAGTAATTGTGTGTTTCGCAACAGTAGTCCTTGTATTCAAAAAACCGACGGTTTCTGAGTTTCTGACTACGGTCTAATTTCTTGGTTCATGTAAAAGGTTCACTGAGGGTACAGAAAGCTTGTGTGAACTTCTTAGAATCCTTTTTGGTTGGGAAGTGTAGAAGTGTAAATTTATTGAGGAGAGGGAGGAGGACCTTAGCATCCTTGTTTCCAATTTAAGCACCATAGCACAGGACCAGGGTTCTTCCTGCATTTCCGTGTGTCCAGTTATTTATGATGTGTGGGCTTTCAAAACCAGATGTTGCTGTGCAGCAGCTGGGAATGTGACTTTTTCCAGTTACAGACCTGCAATGAGAGCTTTCCCTTGTGATACGACTCAATATTCAGGTAAAGGGATGAGATCTACCCAACTCTGCTGTCCTTGGCAGTGTTGGTCCTTGACCAGCACTCTTCCAGAGTAAGAAGTATTTTTCATGAAAAGTATCTCGAAATGGTCATCTTCAGGGGACTGTCTATGGCTAATGACTGAAATGGAGATGATGCATCCCTGAAGAAGTCATCTGTGCCTTAGAGACTGGGGAAGGGGACAAACAGAGGGCAATTTTGTGGGGCTGACAGCGGCTCTGCCCCATCTCTCGGTGAGTGGGGGAGGCAAGGGGATCTGTCCAAGGCTGCCTATGCTCATGGCAGCCACTGACATCGAGTCACACAGTGAGGAAAGCAGCGCGTCGCTGAATGCTTTCAAAGATGATGCTCAAATAAACAGCCAAAAATTAATGAGATGGCCCTGTTGATCCATTAACGATGTTCTGTGCCATCGTCAGCAAGCCTGGGCGTTGTGCGTTCTTGTTTAGTGTTGAAGATGCAGGTTCAGAAGGCAGAGATGGAAGCTTAAGCGTGAGGCGTACAGCCCCACCCAGCAACTTCTGTGGACATCAGGAATACTTCTTTGGGATCAAATTATTTGGAAAGACTGTGATTATGGCACTTCCATCAATAGTAAACTGGCTGCAATATTTACAGGCAGACAACTCTGTGGATTCAAGTCTAAATGCAGCCCTTTAGTTAGTACAAGGTTCTGAGTCCCTATGTATCTATTTAAATACGTATGCATGCATAATTCAGAATATACATTTCTGCTCAAATCTACCATATAAGTCATTTAGTTCACAGATTTTTCTTCTCTTGAGTTAGCAACTGCTTCATTTAAGTTAGTGAAGAGTATGAAGGGAAAGATTTTGGCAAGAGGAACTGGTAGATGTCAGTTATTATCAAGTGTTCCAGGTAGCTAATCAAGGTTTGGAGTAACACCTATTTTTAAATTAAATCTTGGTGTGTGTTCTCTCATGGGGCAGGTTTCAGAAGTTTTGGTGAGGTATCCTTTGTTAATTCTGAGCAGTTTTATCTACAGACTGTAATTTAAACACTTGTTCGTACTGTTCTGCATCCGCTCGAGCAGGATTGCTTAGTTAATTTGAATTATTGTTTGCGTTAAGGACACTTGGCAAAAACTCAGCAGAAACAGAGCAAATAACCTTTTTTTGGCTGTATTTTAATCCTTTTATTAAAATAGCTTGACTCAAGAATTAGTCTCAAATATAGTAAGTCGATCTATTTTTGTTTGATATCATTATTAAGGTTTTTTTTTTACTACCAATAGTTTTTTAGACTTTAAAAGAGGATGCCTTAGTGCAAGTTTTACTGAGTGTTAACTCCTGGGGAAAAAAAGCTGGATTGAAGGAAGTGCTTAGTCACTAAATGACTCTGTGCACTGTAGCGCTTTATGGTATGTGTAGCTTTTGATTGTATATAGAATGAGCTCTTATGGATGTGACTGCATAAGCAGACGGTAGCTCTGTTTTATGCAGCTGGGCAAGCTTCTCTTCACAAATGCTGTCAGTATCTTTAAGAATATCTTCTTGTCCTCTGTCTTGACTGATGTGAGAAGCAGAGGTTTCATTGCACTTGTGAAATGACAAAAAGTTTAATAAGCACTATGCTTCACTAGTACTCTGATTTCCCACTCGTATTTTTTAGAGTAGATGATAGTTATGTCTTTCCGTCTTCTTTCATAAATAGGTTCGCTGATGATTTTTAGTTCTGTGTCTCAGTTAGTTCAAGTGGCCACACAAAATATTTGTATTTTTTTAATCCTGTGTAACTAACCCATCCTTTTACAGCCACGTTTCTTGGGAGGCAACTACAGAGAGTTGCCAGAGGAGGAGGAAGAGGAGAGCTCCTTGGCCTCTTTCTTTTGGCCAGTGGAATAGGGCTGTATGCACGGCTGTGTGGTGCATACGGCTCAGGAAAAGTCGTGAGAAATTAGGAGATCTAAGCATCTTTGGTGCATTATATCGCCGGTAGAATAATGTCTTTGGGAGGAACTGCCTGTTGCTACCATTCCTCAGCATCCTATTCTTCGATTGTTGAAACCTCACTAAATCTGTACAACTTGCTAATTGTTCTGTGCTTTTACATGTTGGGAAACTGGGTACAGGACATACTGGGTCACAGAGCTGGGAGCGTGAGCTGGGATTACATGCCAAAAGTCATGATCCAAAGATAACACTGCCCGAAGGATTTTTTTGGAGTAGGATCTGTAGAAAGTTTCTTTGGCAAAGCTGACCCCTGGATTATTGTCCTCTTCAAACCCTTATCATAGCGATTTCTAATGATTTTATTTTTCGGTTGCTATGCTTCTCGAGCAGTGTTGTGTTATGGCAAAAGCTAGCAAGAAAGCTACCCTTTTTCATTTCTCACTTTTTTTAACTTTGACTGTAGTGAGGAAACAAATACCTGCCTCGATTAAAGGGAATAACCTGTATAGGATGGATAGTGAGCGGTCTTAACTTTTGTAGAACCCCATAACGTGTTTGGTGATACTAGTGCGCAAGTAAGAGGCTTTCTCCTTTGCTCTCATGTACCTGACCACAGTGAGCAAAACCGAATTGCTTATTTATCTCACCAGTTCAATGGCTGGGCCCCGCGGGATGCTCACCAGGACAGAACTGCACGAGTGATATTGCAGACAGTGAGTGTATCCTGTGAGCAGAATATCCTGCCTGGAAACTCCTACAAGTAGTCAAATACTGTTGTAAACCATTTGTTCACTTGTGCCTTTGGGTAGTGGGCGGAAGAGAAGGGAATGTGGAGAGGCAGGGCTGGAAGAGGCTTCTTTTGGTCCTTGACCCCTTTGTGGTGGCTGCAGCACGCAGCTCCCTCAGACCGCACTGGGAATTGACTGCTCTCCATCACTGGGCAGCCGAGTTAATGTCGTCAGCATTGCTTCACCAGTGGCTATTCAGTGTACTGTTGTTTTTGTTACTTTATTTAGCAGCTTTTTCCATCGCACCGTCTACTGGATCAAGAAATTAATATTAAAAAAAACCCCAACCCACACAAACCCCACATGTTTCTTGGTGCACTGATGAGCTGTTGAGTACAATCTGGCTGGAGCTTGGGATGGAGCACGAGAAGCTTTCCACTACTTTTGCGTTCTTTGTAATCCGTGAAGGCTGCTGGATGTCACACTGGGTTGCTGGCAGGAGCCAGGCAATAGTAGAGATTCTAGCAGTGTTTGTTTATGCTGCTTTAACTGGTGTTGGCACGTGCATGGGAGGAAGACAGGCCAAAGTGCATTAAAAACGTACAGTGATCTGGCCCTAATAGTGTAGAATTATCAAGCAGATGTCAAAAGATGACTAAATTGGTGGTGCCTAATTTTAAAAATACTTTTCTTTGTATGGAGGGTGGTTCTGATTTATTCCCAAGTTTGTTCAAAGAGTACAGAGGAGTGCGTCCTTTTGTCCAGCTTCCCTTCTTTCTTCCCAAGAGTTCCAGCTGTAGCAGTGCTTGCTTTATGAACCTCCTATTCCTTAAGAGGCTTAAAAATTACGTTGAAACATATTCTTATAATGGAGATTGGGCTCCAAGGTAGGTGACTGCATTGTGTGCTCCCTCTTGGGAGAGATCTCAGTCTGAATGAATTGTGGGGTCAGTGGTTGATTTTGCCAGTAAGACTTATTGCTGTATTGCCATTTTTGCTTAGACCTCCTTGGGTCTTTCTGAAACTGGTGAGTTACAAATATGTGTAAAGGTTGGCAGGAACTGATCTGTCGCTAGCTGATTCACGGGGAATTTAGGAATAGCCTTTGATGATAAAGTGAGATGACAAGAAGTGATAATTCACTCTTGACTTCCTCCATAAAACAGTCCACATGACTTCTCCTGAATTATTTTCATTTTTTAATTAATTCATGTTATGATCTCATATTTGCCTTTACTCTTTTCTGATAAATGAAATAGAGCTTTTGGAATCTTGTCCTGTGATGTGCATTTTCCAGTCCTGGAGTCATTCTTGCGGCTCTTCTCTGAAGACTCTCCAAAGGTTAATAAATCTGTTGAACTATTGCACACAAGCCAGCATTAAAACCAACAGGTGATAAAGCCTATTCTTATGTGATAACCACCCGTTCTGATGCACAAGAGTTGCATTACCCCTATAACCACGGTACAAACCCCAGCATCGCGATGGCGCATCAAGTCCATGATGCTCTGTCGAGATCCCCAAGTCTTTCAGATTCGCCAAATCCGTGGCGTCCTTTGCTCTGTGACGTTCTTAGGTTCTCCTTGTTACAAGATTGTTTGCTGTACTGAAACACCATGTCGTGCCTCTGGTCAGCATATATGAGCTGCTTTAACTTTGATCTTACTCTTTTTTTGTATCATTTACTACTCCCATTACTTATGTGCCACCTGCAAGCTTCACAACTGTTTCATGCCCCCTTCTAGGGCTTGCTCAGAAAAGTATGGCTGAAAGTGATTCCAGTGAAGCTTCTTATTTTCTTAATGATAATTTCTTGTTAGCTCGTTTTTAGTCCAGCTGACACATGCCAGGTTGAGTTGTTATTTTTCTGGTTTTTGATGTGTCAGGAGACACAAAGGCGAGAGCCTCCTTGCAGAGTCACATCTGCGTTATCGCTTTTGTAAGCTTCTGTGAACTCAGCAGAAAATACCGGTTTAACAAGACACGTTTCCCAGAGAGAGGGATGATCCTTTGCCAGTAAGAATACTATCTGCTTTAGCTGTTGATTAATTGAGTTTCTAGCCTTGGTTTTATACTTCTGTCTGGGACCTGTGGGAGGCTGATAGGCCTGTGACTATCAAGGCCATCTCATTCTCGCTCTTTGAACGCTGGTGCGCAGCACGAGCTGTCTCTCCGTCCTCCAGAACCTCCCACCAACTGCTGAAAATCAAGATTAACTATTTGGGTAGCTCCTTTGTTGGGTCCCCTAACACCACTCAATACGAGGTATCTTATCTGCTGGCTTGAAAATGTTGAATTCGGAGGCTGCTGTTCAACAGAACTTTTTTCGAATAAAAATTATTGTGTATTATCTGTATGATTCTGTGATCTAGTCTCCCCTTCTCTCCCACATCATGCACAGCAAAATATTTCACAAGGGTGTGTAGTGACAGGACAAGGGGGAATGGCTGTACACTAGAAGAGGGCAGATTTAGATTAGATATTAGGAAGAAATTCTTCACCATGAGGGTGGTGACACACTGGCACAGGTTGCCCAGAGAAGCTGTGGCTGCCCCCTCCCTGGCAGTGTTCA
>Ga0065711_1031655_pt1 | contig 29079 bp, 16 predicted proteins | sample Hoacrofraction12_FD_59098 | JGI IMG/M metagenome (GOLD analysis project Ga0065711, IMG submission 59098) | Hoatzin crop microbial communities from Cojedes, Venezuela - Epithelial fraction 12 v2 (version 2) | ecosystem: Host-associated > Birds > Digestive system > Esophagus > Crop | place... | reverse complement strand
TTCCTGAGGGCCTGCCTTTGCACTGAAGACTGAAGCAAAGAAGGCATTCAGTAGCTCTGCCTTCTCTGCATCCTCCGTCACCAGGACACCCACTTCATTCAGCAGCGGCCCCACATTGTCCCTAGTCTTCCATTTGCTACTGATGTAGTTGACAAAGTCCTTCTTGTTGTTTCTGGCATCCCTTGCCAGATTCAATTCCAGGTGGGCCTCGGCCTTCCTCGTTGCATCTCTGCATGCTCTGACAACATTCTTGTATTGTTCCCAAGTGGCCTGTCCCTCTTTCCACATTCCATGGTTGTGGACTGGTACCACCACAGGACACCATGTTGCTCGCACTTGAGTGAGAAGATAACAAAGAACTTAGAGGTAAACTGAAGCGGTGTTGTTTGGTATGTAGAAGCCTCCCCCTTGACCACAGGAAAAGGCTGTGGACTTGGATGAAATCCTCACTCCTCCGGACAGCCCTGTGTCTTCCTGGACTGGGAAGAAATCCGCCTCAAAGGCCTTACCGAAACAGAAAAACAGTTAATTTTGAAAACTACGGGTGATTTGGCTGAAGACCACTATAAAACTGTGGGAGGTGATGTTAAGGATTATTTCCCCCTCCAAGACCTGAAGTGGGATTCTAACAGGTCTGCTCACATGGAAAGGTTGCAGGCATACCAAGAGTGGATTTCTAAAGGAATGGAAAGGGCCGTTCCCAGAACCATAAATTGGTCAGCTTTATATGCGGTTAAACAGGGTCCTTCCAAGTCCCCATCCGAATTCCTGGATCGATTGAGGGATGTAATGCGCCATAACACACCGCTGGACCCTGGGTCACAGGTAGGAATATAACAACTAGTCTCCCTGTTCTTGGGTTAGTCTACGGGAGACATTAGGCGCAAACTCCAGAAGTTGTGTCCTACAGAAAGTAGAAACTTGGAAGTCTTGCTGGACGAAGCATGGAGAGTGTTTAGCAATAGAGAGGAAGGATACAGGCAAGGGCAGAGGAGAATGGTGGCGGGGGTTTTAACTGTTGACCCACCGTATGGCCCAGAAGAGTGCAGCAGCTCCAATGAGATTATTCTGTCTCGGGTTCAAGGCTTGATACAGGGCTATCTTGAAAAACAACAGTGACGTCTGCTGTTTAAAGCAGTCGTCTTTAGGAATGGGTCTACCTGCTCTATTTCAGGAACTGTCCTGGGTATCAATATTCACCATTTGCAAAAATGCTGGGTTTAGGTACTATTGTGTGATTTTGGTCCAATAATTATGCGCAACAAGTACCAAAATACTTCCAGTTTCCTTGGGACAGTAAACGAAGCCTGCTTCCAATGCAACCACACATGGAAATGGAGAAAGCATCGGCCACAGGATATAAATGAGACAGGGTGGGGAAACTTACTGGGGTCATGTTATGGTCCCCCTTTTTTTAGTCAATATGACTAAGTATGAGTTCTTTGGCATGACTGTCTAAATAGATTAGTTGAGAGTAGAATAGTTTGATGGACGGATATCCTTATGGTTCCTCTGCTGAGGCCTTCTATGCATCAGATGCTGAATGTCTTTATAATGTGTGCTGTTGGAGCTGTGCAAGCAAGTGGTGACAGAAAGCCAGTGGGCCTAGATACAGTCACCATAAAGTTGCTTTGAGAAGGGCAGAGCATTTTGGACCATATTTTGCTTTTTTTATCCGTGTGTATAATTGAAGAGACCAGCGAGGTGGCTGGCATTGCCCTCAGTAAATGTCTCTTTACGTTAGGGTTTTTTGTAGCACTCATGTCGGATAACAACAGAGAGATCTGACACAAAGTCATTTCAATCTGCAGAGGAATAACACAAGTGATTTCTCTTTGGTTTTCTATTTCACACAGTATGTCCATGTTTGATTGTCATGCTGAGTAAACCAATGGTTGAGTTTTGCCTGACTTTTGTAAAATTACCAAGTTTTGCCTAGCTTCAGTCCAAGACTGTAAAGCAGATCAGGCTCAATCAAAACCTGATTCTGTCCACTTGAGAAGTTAATGAATTTTTGTCAGAACTAATCTGTCATTTTTGCGTAATGTTACAAAAATCCTGAATGCTCATAATACTTAGGTATCACTTCTGGTTAAGTTTATGTAAAAGAGCTTGTGATATTATCTAAAATTTTCACAGTGGATTATTTTGAATACATGAGCTTTTCAATTTTCATGTAGTAATGTAATTAGGGTGTCATGTGGATGTTTTAGTGCACTTGCATTTCCATGCATACTCCTGATGTAAGATAATTTTTGTTGTTAAACATTTCTTTGATAAACATTTTGTGTATAATGAAATGCTACTGGTCCTTTTGATTCAATATTGGTCTTTGTAGTGTAAGAGAAAAAAGAAGAGTTAAGATAATTTATGGAAATTTTGTTTTCTTGATTATAGATTTATAGATCTGAGAAGATTTTGTTTGCTGAGGAGCTGTATAAAAATGCTGTGGACTTTAATGTTGCTATTGACCAGTTCCCCTACCTGCTTGCTACTTGCCAAACCACCATACAAACAGAAAAAATCATTTAATGTTTCCTGGTCTGAAAGCTCTTCTATAGACACCATAGGTTGCTGAGGCCCACAACACTGTACCACAAAGTAAAAAAGGAAATTCCCATTCCTTTCTTTGTGATTTTTTTTGAATATCAATTAGCCATATAGCTTAAATTCGAAGTGCACAAAGTATATTGTTTGTCATTGTCATATGCACATATGATGTAAATGATAAGAGACTGGAAGTTATACAAGTATTTTCTTTTATATAATATGTCTTATCTGTTTGGTGCTAGATAGCCAGTTATAAAATATTTTTGTTTCCACATCTACCTTTTACTAAAGTTTTTAAGATTAAAAAAAAAAAGCTTAAAAGATTAGGAAAAGATACAGAAAAGAAAAATTGGAATTAAGTAAGTGTATGTAAAAAAACACACAGGATGAAATAGTGTCAGAAGAAGAGACAGTTAAGAATTCATGGGCTTGTGTATAAAATTAGCTTATGGGTCAGTGCAAGTCAAGAGAATTTAGTCTCAATAAAATCATAGATGCAACTGAAATGACAAGACTTGGAGTAAATCGTTTGTAACCCGTGTCATCACGTTTTGTTGCCTCAGTGTAAAGGCCAGAAAGGCCTGTGTTGTGTAACAATGAAGAGAGACCAAAAGCTAGCCTTTTAGGTATAGAACACCTCCAAGAAAGTACTGCCTGCAAAATAATGAAGAAAGTTAATTTCTGTGAGAGAAGGGCATTCTGATGATCTCCACCTTTGCTTTACCAGAAGAGTTTTTCATCCAATAAAGTAATGTCTTTAAACTAAAATGAATGGACTAATATGCAGAAAGTAATATCCTTTTACAAAAGACTTCCAGATGCCTCTGCCAGTGCAAGTCACAATCAAAACGACCCTATAGTTAATGGTAGTAAATTTGCACAGAAAGGTGCCCTGAAGCAAATGGGTATTTCAGCCAGTAAGTCTGATGTTTTGATCTCTCTGTATCAAGTGCTCCACTTTTGGCACATGCATTCACCTCTGAGGAACTATGCGCCTTTACTGAAAATATTGAAAGGGTTGAAGAAGTAGGAAAAGCAGTGTGGTGCGGTATGGGTGATGAGCCAAGCTGGCAATGGCTTGGAAAGCATGGGGAAAATAAGGGTGAGACCTGGTGTATAGAATCTGGATCCTGAGCTTGTGGGGTTAACTTCATCTGTACTGGATCCAAGTGCAACACTACATGTACTTTTATGCTAAGAAGGATTTCTTTTTTTCTGTATAGGCTTCAGCAGAATGACCCATGAATGCCAAATTCAGAATTAATATGATTTATTGCTATAGGGATGCAGTGTGTTGCAGCACTTGTACTCAAGATGGATGAGGCAGGGTGTGCATCTTCTTTAACACATGTATTGCTGCTGCTTTGTACGGCTGCGCTTGTCCCATCCAAGCAAAGGTTTTCAGGAGCACAGAACCACTGCCTCTGCTGAGGAAAGAGTTGTAAAAAGTAAGAGGAAAGTCACTTGGGCTAAACGTACCTCTGCGCTTACACAGATCTCTGAAACCTGGTCTGGGCTTATCCACATTTAATAAGAGAGCGCTGGGAAGATCAAACTGTTGTGGAAGTCTGGTGGACTGTATGCTGGGCTCCCGGCATTGCTGGTTTGGTCTGTGTCATTTCATTAAGCATCATTGCACCTGCTACTAATTGTGATGTAGGTTATTAATAATGAAAGAGTTTTCAAAACCTAATTTATTTCTCATGTTTCTGTCTGTTCAAACAATGTCTACAGATTAATCAGGTTGCTGAACCAATTTGTGAGCTATTTATTCTCTTATTAACTGTTTTAAAAATCTTTTCTGTTTAAATGTTCCTTCATTGTGTATTGATCTGTATGTGGTTAAAAATAACAAAACTGAGTTGTTCATAGGCAGATTCCATTTGACTTTACCTTCAGGGTCTTGCTTCTTTTTATTTACAAACGTAGTAAGTGTTGTGCAGATGTAGAGGAAGACATGGTTTGTACCCTCAAGAAATGGTAGGAACAAAACCATGCACGCGCTTGAGTTTCTGAGATGTGAAGCACAAGAAAAATAAAGTCGGTGATTGGTACATAGCTTGCTACTTCCACATATGTTTGATTGTTGGATTAAAGATAAAAATGCGTCGTTTTGTGTGGTGCTTGCGAACAAGGATTTTTAGGAATGATTGGGATCACTTGGACGGATCTCCAGCGTGCTGCAGTGGCTACGCTTGAGACCTGGCAGGGCGGTGTTCTTTGTCTAAAACAACTTTAAAATCCCACTCAGTCAGGATTGTTTTATGCCTACTACTGTTACTAGCAACAGCTCAGAATAATTGCATGTCAGTAAAGGAAGATGCTTTTCTCTTTCTCTGTACGCGCCCTCCCCCTCCTGCCCCGGTTTTGTTTACTTGCAGCGTTTGACAGCAGTTTGTGTCTTCTCGCTTGCTGTGTTTTCCCTGCATTGTCAGTCAGCCTGTTTCCCTGTTATTTATGTGGGTATTTCACACTGCATCAAGAAAAGAAATGTTTAAAAATGGGGAGATGCAATTTTTAGTCCATAAAAAACCCTACCCACAAGCAGGGGAGAATTGAAGTCTGGGGCAAGTGTGGTAACTGTTGCTGCATTTGATTTATTAAAAATGCATTTAATTCATTAAAAAGAAATGAAACAAACTGCACGCTGACAGTGTCAGTTCTGTAAGCCTGTGAAAATAACTTTACCTGTTAATGCTGGATGTTTACTGCTGATGACTAAATAATGTTTCGATCTCTTTCAGGATCACAGTCACACACAAGTTTCCCAGTATCGCCAGGATCACTCTCTGATTATGAGATCTATTGTCCATATGACTGATGCTGCTCATTCGGGAATTATGCCTCCTTCTCAGCTAACCACCATTAACCAGTCTCAGCTAAGTGCGCAGCTGGGGCTAAATTTAGGAGGCACTAATTTGCCACACACTTCTCCCTCCCCTCCTGCAAGTAAATCAGCCACTCCTTCCCCATCCAGCTCTATAAATGAAGAAGATGCGGATGAATCAAACAGAGTAAGTTACTCTGTGCACCGTAGCGAGTAAGCTTGAAGTGTCTCTGTGCTGCATTGTCCATGAATGCAGCACTGTCATCTCAGCTGCAATGTGGTCTTATAAAATACAAATGTTACACTAGAGTGGAATATTATTCATTTGCTGTTTAGCTGCTTTACTTAAGAAGTTTCCATAATACCTCCATAATAATAAATATAACAGTATACATGCATATATATATTTGGTCTAATACATTCATAATTCATGTCAGATTTTATAGATCTGGTGAATCTCTTTACTCGCGAACTTTGGACAGTTTTGTCATTTTGGTGTTCTCTGGAGTCATATAAAACATAGATGCATTTAGATAGAAATAAAATAAGCTTTCTTCTAACTGAAAGTTTAGTTAATTTACATTTTGGTTTAAATAAATCTGTTATAAAAGGAAACTTTTATCAATAAAATAAAGCACAAATGTTGTTATGGCAGTATATTTGAGAGGCCCAATTTAGATTGTTCCATGAAAAGTCTTCTCATTAAGTTAATGGAAATTGTGCATATAGAAAGATCATCATAGAGGATCCTCAAAATACCACAGTAAAATGACTATCGTAGAGGTATATTTAGAGCCACTTTATCTCCTTGCCACAAGAGTCTGTGCATATTTCAGCAGAAGAGGGTGTGGGACAGGAGGACTGTCCAGGGACGGGGTTGCCTGCGACCTGGCCTGGGATGTGCTTCTCCAGGGATCCCCATCCCCAGGGCGGGCGCGGGGCCGGTGCCTGGCGATGGCACGGAGACCCCAGCCCCACCGCACTGGCACCCAGCCCTGCGTGGGTAGCGGTGGAGGCAGGTGCTGGGCGCAGCAGGTTTTCACTGCAGGTGTACAGGGACTGCAGAGCTGCCACTGCTTTTTGCCTGAAGGGTGGGTTTTTAACCCCTGACCCATGTCTAAATTGACAGCCTAAGCCTGAGAATTAGGAAGAGCCTCCAAGCTCTGGTCTTTTGAGTCTCTACTGCTGAAATTACATCTTAATGAAAAAACACAGATTGCCTATTCAAAATATGCTATAGATTAAATCTTTTTTTTTTTTTATTTAATAGAAATTAGCATTGATGTGTACTTTTTCAGGTCAGGCTCATAGGATTGACTCTCCGAGCCATGCTTACAATGAGTAGTAACTAGTCATGCATTTAGTTCCATTAGACGTGATGAGATTAAGCTGAGACTAACTAATATTTTGTAGGAGAAAGACTGCACAACAGGACTCTCCAAAATGTTGCCTGTGTAGTAGCTTTATCCATATATTTGTGAGCCAGACTGTCAATAGTTCGTTGGAATTAATCTGACTCATTTCATGCATACATTGACTGTTCTTGTTATTGCTGTTTCTTAGGCTGCTGGAGAAAAAAGAGCTGCCCCGGATTCTGGCAAGAAGCCCAAGACTCCAAAGAAGAAGAAAAAGAAAGATCCCAATGAGCCTCAAAAACCAGTATCGGCATATGCCCTTTTCTTCAGGGACACACAAGCTGCAATTAAAGGGCAGAATCCGAATGCTACATTTGGAGACGTTTCAAAAATAGTGGCATCTATGTGGGACAGTTTAGGAGAAGAACAAAAACAGGTAAAAAATTGATGCAGGGCTGTCTCACAAGAAGTAAAACAGTAATCCTTGTGAAAAACCTTCCTAGCTCTGCTCTAAGTGGGCCATGCTACTTGCTGATGTAGACCTCGTACTCTGTAGAGTTACACTGGTTTTTGAAGTTGCTGAAGACCTGGCATCTAAAAAGCATTTTGTGATAAGAGTCAGTAGGTAGTATTAAATGGCTGTATTTGCCTTTAAATTTTAAAGGGCAGTTTGTAAAAAAGCTCAGGTGATATTGTCCTAGAGTCCTGTTAAGACCATCTTTTGATGATTCCTATTTCAAAGCTCTTGTTTCCTATTAATCAGAAGGTAGAAGAGAAAAGGGGAAGGTACAGCACATTTACCGTTTTCCTTTGATCTGCCTTATGAATTTGTTACAAAGCGTGTTGATTTCCAACCTTTGAAGCCAATCCTCTGTGCCTCATTACAGTGTCGCGTGTGAAATGTTATCTCCAGCTCAAACTTGGTACAGAATGATGAGTTTTGTTCTTCCTTGAGGGTTATTCTTCTTTCTATACACATGTAACTCCTACACATGGATTGAAGGAACAACAACAACAACAAAAAAATCCTTTGAGGCTGTTTGCGTGTTGATATGCCGGGCAGCTCCCAGTAACAGTTAATGAAGCTGCGATGGAAGAGTAGATTCCTCCATAGGACACTTGCTGGCAAGATATCAATGATACTTGTTTGTGAAATACATTTGGAAACTTTTAGTTTGATCTAACAGGTGATGATGAACTTTAAATTTACTGATGATTAAAAATGAAGATTAATTCACTTTTTGCCTAATTTCTTGTTTAACTCAGTGGGATTCTCTAATACTGGCTTTGATGAAAGTGAATTGTCCAAGCTCTGTGAACCATCTTTTCTAAAAGTATAAAGATTTTTTCTTTATAGTTTGAATAAAAAGAAACAAAATGAAAAAATATTTTCTAGTTTGTAGTACTTCATATACTTTTTAGCATCTGTAATACTCGGTGTTCTAATATCCCTGTTACTCAGAGTCATTAACATATAATTTTCCGGGGAGGTAAAGTGTGCATACGTAGGCATGTCAGGCATTTTGCTGCTCTAGCTGCTTTTTTTTATTCATGATAAATTAACATAAATTGTGGTGCAAGTCCAGTGAGTAGACCTGAAAGTCTGTGACCACCCACAAGAATATTTAGAACTTTCAGAGGAGAAAAAGCACATATGACAGTAGAGTGTTTTAAGGTTTTTGGTCTGTGTTTTTTGTGTATTTGCAAATGATTTTGAGAGCATTCTGGCAATTAATAATTGAAGTTGTTAAAATTGTGGTGTCTTTTAATAGGTATATAAAAGAAAAACTGAAGCTGCCAAAAAAGAATACCTAAAGGCACTTGCTGCCTATAGAGCAAGCCTTGTTTCTAAGGTAAGCCTCATAATGCCTGCAATGTAAGGCAAGTCAGCTTTTGGCAACGGTGTTTATATATGGGGCGGTGCGTGGGGAGGTGTTACACAAGACAGAAGCAGAATCCTTGGACTTCTGTACTACAGCTCTACAAGATGATGTTGTGCTGCTACTTGAACCCTGCTTAGTCTGCAAAAAAAATTTAATCTCTCTAATGGCACAGTAATGATTACCAAACAATAACTTTTTAAATGTGCATCTTCCTTTATCTATGGAGGCAAAATAATGCACTTCACTACAAAAGTAAAATTCAGTCATGAAAAATGTGCTGACCTTTTGACATTAACATTTGCAAGCTGTTTGCAGAGTTTTGTTTTTCTGTAAGTGCTGCTTCTTGAAAGACAGACTTGTTTTCCATGGAGCTGGAGAGCAGTTATTGTGTGACAGAGCTTAAGTATTTCTTGCAGGTGAGGGGGAAAAAATGCGTGGTGGCTCTGAATTTGGAGAGTACTTACAAATGGACTAGCTGGCAGTGAGCCACATGGAGTATTTTAGCAGATCCCGAGTTAAAATAAAACTCGTGAAGAAAACAAAGCTCTGCTGTCTTATTTGAGAATTTACCTTGTTAACTGGCGGCACTACACTGGTCGTAGATCTGTTGCATCTGAATGCCATAAATAGAAATATGCTTATGGTGATCTAATATATGGGTAAAAATTAATCAAAATGGTTATTTCTTTAATAGTGTTTCATAAAGATCAGTTAAAAAAATATGTTTGATTACAAGAAAACAGAAAAAAGTGGTGATACCTAACTCCTGAGAATATTTATTTAAATGTACAACTGCAGAGCATTGGTAAATCACACAGCAAGTTGCTGTGTATTTTAATGCTTAGAAATACTTCAGCAGAAATTAGACACATGCATTCTTGAAAGCTGGAAGATTTCTTCTCCTCGTATTGAGAAGCTGCGTTTTTCTGTTGTCTCTAGGGCTTGGGTAATATTCTCAAAGCCTTTACTGTCACAATGCGAAGTTCAATGGCAGCTGGAATTGTAATTATCTTTGAGGGAGTTTATTTTGTCTGTCCTAAGTTCCCTTTTCAAAAACATCAGAAGTCATATTTTCTCCCTAAATCCACGGGATCTGGGCTGCCAAGTAACTTGTGGGAAGCCTGTGAGTGGAAATTACGCTCAAAGTCCAGAATTCATTGCTCTTAAGACACCCTTGCTGTACCTTTTTCATCTGAGGTTGTTGCTGAGAGTAGGGATGGATGGAATAGATGCTTCTGCAGCATTATTTGACCTATTCTAAAGCAAATGTCTAAAACATGTCAGTTAATTTTGCTGGCAGAGACTACTCTCCATTGTATAGGGATTCTAGGCAACTATTCTACAGGTTGTATACAACGCAGATGTGTAAAGCTGAGAGGAATGCTACCTTTGGCGCTTAAATAGATCTAATTTAAATACACAAGATATATTTAAATACAGCTAATAAAACTGTCCCTTCGAAGGCACCAGAACGCCTCATTTATTGCATGAGGCCCCTTGGAGACAGTGGCTTTTCCGCAGGTGTGGCTCCCCAGAAGCCTGCGGGACGCTGGGAGCAGGCGGGATTCCCTAAGCAGGGCACACTGCTGACGCAACTGTACTGCTTCCAGCGTGTTCGCCTGGGTGCCTTGGCAGTGTTCCCTGAGACCCTCATCTGTTGTAGATACCTGGGACTTGATGCCTTAGATGCGAAGAACTGCAACAAGCAAATGAAAAAAGTTGTTGGAGGAGTTTCATTGTTTGTACGCTACTCTTGAGTCATGATAACTGATGTGGGGGGCTTATGCTTCTGCTCAGAGGTGTCTCCAAAAGAACAGGGTTTTTCTGAAAATCTATAAATACAGAAAGTCTTAGGCGCTTTTTAGCTCTTTCAGACACACAATGTACGTGGCATCTGTGACTTTCTGGTGTTGAACAAGGGCGTGAGATAGTTTTTTGTCCAAGTAAGAACTGGAGGTACCATATACAGACAGATGAATAGGTGTTGTAATGGATCGGTGGATCAGTGATCTTTTTCAGGTTGCTGATTGGTCTTTTCTGATACAAAACAAAAGATGAAAAAGTCTCCCTGAGTAGCTGTGACTTTTATTTCCATGTAAACAGTAACAATGCTTTTTCTGTTAGAAATACAATGAATTTCTTTTTCAAACACAGGCTGCTGCAGAATCTGCTGAGGCCCAAACAATTCGTTCTGTTCAGCAAACGTTGGCATCCACAAATTTGTCTTCCTCCCTTATTCTGAATACTTCCCTTTCTCAACACGCAACGGTATCGGCATCTCCTCAAACTCTTCAACAGTCCCTTCCCAGAGCGATTGCTCCAAAACCTTTAACCATGAGACTGCCGATGAATCAGATCGTAGCTTCTGTTACCATTGCACCAAACATGCCAACAAACATTGCAGCTCCCTTGATGAGCTCTATGGGAACAAACATGGTGGCAACGCCGTCTTCATCCCAAGTAAGTCCCTCAATGCAAAGCCAGCAGCACCAGATACAGCAGCTCCAGCAGCAACAGATGCAGCAGATGCAACAGCAGCAACTACACCAGCATCAAATGCATCAGCAAATACAACAACAAATGCAACAACAGCATTTTCAGCACCACATGCAACAACATTTGCAGCAGCAGCATCTTCAGCAGCAACTTAACCAGCAGCAAATGCAACAGCAGCTGCAGCACATACAGCTTCAGCAGATGCAGCAGCAGCAGATGCAGCATATGCAACACCAGTCGCAGCCTTCTCCTCAGCAGCATTCTCCGGTGGCCTCTCAGATCACGTCTCCCATCCCCGCCATTGGGAGCCCTCCGCCAGCACCTCAGCAGCACCAGTCACAAATACAATCTCAGACACAGACTCAAGTATTATCACAGGTCAGTATTTTCTGAAGATTAATGATCTTGCGACATGGCTTTGTGTTGATGGAGGGGGTGGGGGTAAACCATATTTGGCTGAAAACTGTACATTGTTGATGGTAGTTATGCAGGGATGCATAACAGATCAAACGATCCTCTAAAGTGTCTATTAGATAGGCAATAAAGAACTACAATGTAGCTGTGTATCATCTTTTAGCTGACTATAAATCATTTTGTTTAAAAAAGAAAAAAAAAAAAAGCTGTGCTCTTTTTCATGTGATGCCTTTTTAATTTATTTAAGCTTTACCTACAATATGTGAATCAAATGGCCTAGTAAATACCTGGACCTTATGACTGCAGAATGGCCTTTGGGAGATATGACGCTTCTGTCTCTAAAAGTGAATAATGCACTTCAAGGCGGTATGAACTCATGAAGCCCTTAAAGCACAGTTGTAACTACCTGTAAAATGATGATTGGATTTCATACAATCATACTTGTATGACATGAGTTAGTTGATGGCATTTTTTTGTCATGCAAAAATAGAGTAAATCACAGATTTTTGCCAAAGCTCTTAATTTTTTTCTCTCCTAAATGTCTTCAGAAAAACAAATGCAAGTAACTGAACTTAAATGTTTGGTCCGACCTTTCACTTCATTTCTCCAGATAAACCTATCATAGTTTGTAAGAAAATATATATTGACATTTACCCTCTTACGTTAATTCCAATTACAGAACAAATGTGAATATTATATTCTGTGTCGAAGTGATGAGTTTCAGATTTAATACACTGTATTTTTAAAAGGGAAATGCACTTAAATAAAACTGTTATTACAGAAAGCTAAGATGAAAAATGCAAGAGTTTTTAATACGCTGTAAAACCAGTAGAATATTTAAATGAAGCTCCACAACTGAATAATCAATGTAAATATTTTCTTTAAAAGTTGTAAGTTTTCATATCATGTGTTGTAAAGTTTTCATAAATGAGGCTTTAATGTAAACACTGGTAACATGAATTATTAATTGCTACATTGCTTATTGTGTTTTTATGCTGTTTTATACTTTTTTATGAGTTATGATAGCAGCAATTAAGTTGTTTGTATTTTGCTTATCTAAAATAAATGCTTTTATCTTGCTATAGAATAAACACATTTCAGTAAAACTGATGGGCATAAGTCTTTGAGAGAAAAGCCAGAAATGTTTCCTTATGAAAACACTTTCTTGGGAAATGTATTTAACTTTTTGATTTTTATTTTATCGAATGTGCTAGGTAAGTAGGTGCCAACTGGAACCGAGTGGGCCAGCAGCTCTTGTGTTCATAAAGATGGGCTGCTGAAGAGTCGCGTACAACTTCTCTGAGGTTTCTGCGCCTCGCTTCGGAGGGAGAAAGCAGATGGCAGTTACAAAGCGTTCGTGGTACCCTGCCTTGCATTTATTCGCAGGAACAGGACAGTGAACCTGTCTCTCAGCAGTGGTGTTCATAGATGCAAATAAGCACAAGTTGCGGTTCCCTTTGTATCCGTGAGCTTCAGATGCAAACGCAGCCCCTGCCATGGGCTCCCCATCTTGGAGCCCCTAACTCTGACTGATCCCGAGCTGTCTGACGGACGTTTTACCGTAAAAGTAGGACATGATAGAGGAGGGGTGGAGAGGGCAGGTATTTCATGCCAAGGATTTTGAAATGTTCCCATCCAGTGTGTTGTCAGGATATTAGTGCTGTTTATACTTTTTTACTCTTGACAGAGAGGAGAAATCCTTTATTTTCTTCTTTTCCTTCATTGCTTGCAGTAGCTGTGCTGCGAGTGCAGTCTGACCACTATCCCCAGTTGTCTTGCATGATTAATTACAGCATCTGTCTTGTCAGAAGCTATAATGAAGAGGTCTTGATAAAAATTGCAAATTACCACTGGCAACAATCTTAAACTGCTTATGATAAAATGAAAATTAAAAACAGCAAGTGTCAAACCTGAGCAGAATCCTAATCCTGTTTGAGGCAGTGTCCATGGCTACCATGCTCAGGCCACAACCAAAAAATAATGGAATACAGATCCCCAAAAAAGTTGCAGCCAGACTTGAGGGAAGAGGTACTGTACTGCGTGAGTTTATTAATAATGAATTCAGCTTTCAATATTTCATCATCCTCAGGTACTCTGTTTATTATGTACAAATATTGAACAGCAAGAGATTCTAATTATAAATTTATAGATTTCTTGGAGCAGAAAAAATCATGTATAAATTGAAGCTTTTCATAATAGGTGTTAGTTGACAGCTACCCATGCTTCTAACAGCCTTCGTATGATAGCTCATAATGCCCGGGACGTGGATGTTTATTCCAGGCGCGAGGAAGCCTGCCTGCAGCAGGGATGGCTTGGCAGAGGCTGGTTGGGAGAGATTTTTGTGCGTGTCGGTTTTAACCAATGTTGCATAACAAAGGGAACCATTTTATAGTCATTCTGAAACCTTTAGACAAATGTCTTCAGAAATAATTGCTAAACTGCATGTGACAGTAATTGTGTATTAGTTCTATAATTGTCATTTTGAAGACCTATGAAGTATCGTTGGAAAAATGTCACTAGTGATAAGAGTTAATTACAACTGAAGTCTGTTTTCAACTATTTGCAACGAGAAGCAGGTGTTATTGCACTCATTAAATGATTTCATGAATCCTGGGTTTTATCACATTTGATTAAGAGCTGCTGAACTACTGATGGTCAATTCCAGGAAAAATAGTTTTAATTACTGCAGCTAAAAAAAATTAATCATCAAGGAGGACTGTACATGTTAAATATAAAAATTTGAGTCTTGAAAAGCTGGAGCATCCCCCTGCTTGCTACAAAATTATATTTTACATTACCCACAATAGCATATTGCAGAACATCTTGTGTTTTGAACTGTGCAAGTTGGTGTTCGTACTCCCTAAGTCTAAGTGAATAACTTTGCTATCGTAGGTCATAAATAAAACTGTTAATTTAAATCATTTAATATGCAATTTACACAGGAAAAATGCAGTATCCATATGATTTCAGTGTCATGCACGGTTTGAAGACTGTTTTCCTTTCTATCATTTACAAGTACTTAACTGCTCCCTTCTTTTCCCAAGGTTTCAGATGCTTTATCACCCCAGTTAACCACTTTCTACTTTCACATTAACCCAGGTTGACACATGATGAAAGAACATAAGGAGGTTTAATTTTTAGCTGACACAGGGTTATTAGTTTCTAACTTGGAGAACAAAGGCTTTAAATACCTCTATGCAACATAATCTCAATTTTATGTTATCACCTGACCATTGTGGTTGGCAGGACAGATGGATTAAATATCTCAAGTTTAACCAGGAGTCTTGCACTGCCTCTTTTCAATGGGGATTGGCTGTTTGAATGGCTCCTTTTCCATTTCTCACTTCATGGAGTATTTTGCAGCACTGGACTTCATTCTAACCTTTCCCTCCCCCCTTTGTTTGGCTTTTGTTTTGCAACAGCTGTTATTATCGTTTTTGGTCAGCTGTGATTGCTGGAGGCAAAATAGGACCAGATGGTGTTTTGCTATGCATGAATGGCGAGTTAGAGGAGTTTAGATTGAATAGGCCAAGTTTGAATGGTGTCTATGCACCACCTGCCCTCTTCAGCAGCAGCACACACATCACAGGAGCATGATCTGTCTCAGACCTACTAGAATTGGATGGGAATGGAGAGAGCCTTGCTGGATTTTCTCCATATTTATTGATCTTCCATGCACTAACAGCATAATGCAGTACACAGTCAATTTGAGTTAATTGGATATGACACAGCATGTACATGTAATCTATCACTGTAGTCTCCTGGTGCACTTTAGGTTTCGCTGCCACAAGAACACGCAGTATTAGCCTGCATTAATAGGCCAAGTGGATGGAAGTAAAACAGCATCAGTGTACGGCTGGATTTACCAGAATACGCTGTAGCTTTAAAATGATACCCTTGAAACCGCCAGAGACGCGCTTAAATATCAGCGGTTCGGATTTGATAGACTGGACTGCGTGGTTTGGTGCAGAACAAAACATACCTCGTGCCCGTACTTTTCTGAGGTTTGCCAGTGAAATGTAAATGAACCGTTGACTAAAAGTAGAGAGCAGCGTCGGTAGTGATGAGCCGGTGACGGTTGCGAAAGGGGCCTGTGTTTCTGTGGAGGAATCTCCTTCGTGGCAGAAGGGGTGTTACATTCAGCAAATTCTGATTACCATCCCCTAAAACACAGAAGTTAAAATTAGGCATCCAGATCGGGTCTAGAGTTGCAAAGGGCTGTTTTGGTGTCCTAAAACTTGTCCTAGAGGTAGAACTTAAGCGTCAGAGAGATTTAAGATCTGTTGTATCCTCTATTAAGGTTGACTGGGTATGCAAGAGTTGTGTCTGGACATTGCGGAATAAAATACCTATGTTACGAATAATGAGTAAAATACCTAACAATAACATACAAGACATAAATTGCTGGAATAGTTGCAGCAATTGGATGTTTAACAGGCTACTTACGTATGTAACTGGGGGTTGCGATCATGCTCTGCCGAAGTTGGTGGGAGCTGCTTACTCGGCGTCTTTGCCTGCGGTGTCAGGTAGCAGAGTGAGCTACTTTCTTATGAAAATTGCATTCAACTGAAAAAATGCTAAATATTTTCAAGTGCCTGTGGGAAAAGCTGTGTTTGTATTAAAGGATTTGGTTCTTAAAGTCACCAAGAAGTTAATGCTTCTCAGGTGCGTCTGAGGGAGAGAGTTTTCGATTGTAACACTAAAATCTTTCAGAAGAGAATGTATTGCTTTGAATGAGCTGTTCTGACGCTTCAACAGGCAGCACTGGAGATGGGTCATGTGCTCTGTTTACCTCCGTTAAAAAGTAGAAGTGGCATTTTAAATAGTGGGGTTTGTCCGGGTTCTTGGAGCATAAACATCCTCAGCCCCTATGCAAACCAAAGGAGTGCAGTTTTCTGATGAGGTTTGAAATGAAATATATTTTAATCTTTTAGGTAAAAAAAAGTGGAGTGGATAATTATCCTTGAGTGGTGTAGTAATACGGGCACCTCCTACAGGTATCACTTCTTCTCTTGCCGCTCTGGGAGCATCTTTCTTGATACAACCGCCTTTGGTCTGTTATTTTCTCCAAACTGGAGTTGTTACATTACTTTAACTCTGCTGCTCTAATTGAAACAGAAAGGCTTTCTTCCAGAAAATCACTTAAAATGAGTGGATAATTCATGTATATAAGTAGTAATTTCATTAAAGTGACTACTCCTATGTTTCGCTATACAGTTGCTGAAGTGCTTTCCTAGATCAGGGGTCTAACTGCAAAACGTTGTATTTGTTTTCCAAACAATTCCAAGTAGCGATAATAAGAAGAATCAGAACCTGAAAGTAACATAACCTAACTTACATTTCCTGCTTTGTCTTTTATTAAATTCTGTTCTAAACAAGTCACAGGTCTGTTTTTCAAGTACAGGTATCTAACCTTTGTGCTGGTTCAGTGACCGTGCATCATCGTAAATGCGTAAAGAATTAATCACCTGCCTGGTGATTTGAGTACTCGGCCATTTGGATGGGATTCTGCTGTGCGCAGGGCAGAGAACCTGTACCTGGAACGGCAATCGCAGCTCTGGATTGAGCAGATGCCTTCACCAAATATTTATATTTATGAAACAGAGAAGTAAATGCAGGCAAACAAAGCACCATTATACCCACCGGCAACATTTCTGAAACCTAAAGGGTATAGTTACTGCAGGCTGGTTTATTTTTAATGCAATATCCCGTAGTGTACTGATAACAAACAGACACATTGCATTAGCATACTGTACATAAATAATAACGCCCCTGTGTTGAACTTTGCTCACTGGTGGTTATAGGTGCTTAATTTTGGAACTGGTTTTGGTGTTCCCCGTGTCATGAGAGTTGACCATACAGCATGGATATTTAAAAATAATAAGTAGCTGTACCATTGCTTAATTTCTTTCTTGTTCCTGATTTTGGAAGTGCTGAAAATCATAGGTCGCTTGTGAAAAGTCTGCCTTGTCAGCTGTTGATCAGGAGATCCTCACTGCTGCACCGATGTACTTATGTGTGTGTACATCAGTATAAATTGGTAGTAGCGAGCAGTCCCTGTGCATGCTCCAGCCTTACACGAAAGTGCCCTTATGGCGGGGCAGCAAGCGTTTTGCTTTTGCCTTCAGTGATACGGGACCGAACAGCTGCGGAGCTGCACTGGGGCATCAACCTAATCGTATTCGCTGTTCCTCCCAGCTTCTTCGCACTTTTCCTACTGTCCCTTTCCACATTTCCGTGCTGTGCTAGCCGCTGTAGCAGCCAGGGCTTACAGGGCCCACGCCAGCTCTTGCACCCTGCTCCTGCCTGCTCGCCACCTCCTGCAGAGCTTCTCCTCTTCCAGACCTCCTCCTTGTTTCTCCTTTTCCTGATGATCACAAGGAAATGAATAAATGGTCCATATACATGATACGTATTTGTTTAAATAAAGAGGTGTCCAGATGCATACACTTAATTTTATGCGGAAAATGTATGAAATACATGTAACAATGAGACATGGGGATTTTGGGGGGTAATATTCTAGGTGCTTTGCAGCAAGGGCTGCAAAGGATTTGGTTACTGCTTAGCATACTGTGGCACTGGCAGAATATAGCTGAAGCTAATGATAATTATCATCTGTGTATGAACAGATTTTCTCCCTTATAATACTGTGGCAGACAGATCTGTAAGTGTTTTGGTCACTTACAGCAGATAGCATTACGGCAGATCTTGATCTCCTGGTGGAGTACACATAATTCCAAGTGTCAATTTAGAGATACTTGTGTTTCTGTAAGGAATGAGCAGCCTTTCTTTTTTCTTACCTTTTGTTTTTTTTATCCCAATGCAAACGAAATCCTTATCCTTCACTTCAGAAAATGGCCAGAGCTTGCTAGCTGGTTTGGACAAATGCAGCATCTTTGAACAAAAATAGTAATAAAAATGTAAACCTCTCACATTCATTTCTGTTGCAATCTGCTGAAGCTGTACTTGGCTGTAAACCCAAGGCTGAGTTTGTTGTGGTTCTCTCTTTCCATTTTCAAAGCTGCTGACCAGCATGAACTAATTGATACCTGATTCTGCATCTCCGCCAGGTCGGCTGCACAAGAGGCAGATCCCCACTGGGAGTCTGTGCCAGGCCCAGTGCCCGCAGCAGTGGGTACGAGTCCATCAGCGCGGGCTCCCTTCTCATCTCATTTCATGTCATTTTAGTGTTAAAAGACAATGCAAGATGTAACTGATCATTTCAAAGGGAGCCAGATTAGCCCATCGTGGACCACTGCAGCTCTTGGCCGTGTCGCGGTTGGTTCCGTACCTGCAGCCGCTTTAGCAGGGCAGGAGAACACTTTTGTGCCATTAGGCCAGATTCTCCACACAAACAACTCCCCTGAGCACCAGATCTAGTAAAAATTAAAACCAACTTTGCAGTGTACTCAGGGCTAAATAAGAAGTTGGGAAGCCAGTAGAAATAATCCCAGTGATTTCAGGGCACTTTGGGCCAGGGCTTAGCTGAAGATGGGCACAAAAATGCAGCCGTTATGAGGATGATTGTAATTTTTTCAAATGATGTGGGAAAAATTCTTGCAGAAAGAGAGATAATTCAAAGGAGAGGGAGGAACAGTAATTTTCCTCTTGAATTGAGAAAATGAAAACAGTTGGGTATGTGTTGCTATCACAGCAAAGTGTTTCTATCCGGGCTCAATGCTTCAGCTTGTAAACAACTTCCACTGAAATCTGCAAAGCGACTCTGCAGAGCATCTGGGAAAACAGTTGTGATTTAAATGCATTAAGCAAAACGATAATGTTATTTGACTTTGGTTAATCAATAACAGAGGAGAAATGTAACACTTTAGTTTGATTAACCTTCTGCCATACAACACAAAGTCAATGAAATCAGAAATACTTTGTTCTTCTTTTAAATTTGCATAAATTACAGTGGGGTTCATTTCTGGGAGGGGATTTTTCCCTATCATTGTCTGTATATTTTATCTGAAGTTTATTTGTTGCTTTAGAACGGCATATTTGTCCACTGTAGACAAAATATGCATTTTGTTCCGTTCCTTACTTGAGGTCAAATTCTCTTGCGGAGAACAAGTGTGGGTTGTGTAGCTGTCAAAAGAGGGTTTAGTGCTTGACCCTAAGAAGCATTCAAAGCCCAGATCTCTCTTTTTTATTGCTTTCCATTTTCATTGTTTGTACTTCATTCTTAAGAAGGGGCCTCTGCAGAGGGAAGAGCCCTCGCTTTCGTATTCACAACAAGCAGCCGCCTTCTGAAACACCTCAGAAGCTTTTCAGGGCACGAATCTGGAAACCACTGCTGTATGTCAAGCGCTGGTGCAGAATCAGGCCCGTGCCAGGAGGGGCCGGGGCAGCGTGCGGTGGTGGTCGAGCCCAGGGAGCCCTGGGCCGAGGGGGAGCCGGGGATCCAGGGCGCACGCGGCAATGTTCTGGCAACAAACAGAAAGTGCTGGAGGTGCATGAGCTCGGATGCAAATGAAGCGGGAGTGGGAATCCAAAAGGGCAAGTCGCTGAATTCGTGCAGTTTCGAGGAAGATACAAACAATAGCTGTTTCACTGGATCCTCACTGAAAAGTTGATGATACGGTTTTGTATATCTGTGCTCAAGCAGAAGTTGTGTCCTAGATTCTCTACAGATGGTGTTTATATAGCGTACACAAACTCACCGCTAGAAATAGCCATAAAAAACCCTGAGATTTTGTAGAATTATTCACAATTACTATTGTGTAATTGGAAAGTGTAGGTATTAGATTACATTTTATTTTATAGACCTACAATGCAATTATACTTGGTAATAGCTGTTAACAGTATGAGGTGCCTTATTTGTAAAAAATGCAAAATACTTGTAGTATTCCTAACTGAACATGAGTTTTGGCTAACATACAAATGTAGTAAAGGTGGATTTCAAGTCCTTTCCATCCCGGTTGGCAAGACTGTTGGCCTTATCTGTTTTATCTCGGGTAGTAACTCACAGTTCTGCAGGGCCATTCCAAGGGAGCTAGGAGCACAAGAGGACGAAACAAACAGATGGACTGAGATAACATGAACCTGAGCAGCGGAGGAAGGTCACCTCTTTGGCATGTGACACAATTCTCGTGGGAGCCTGTCCGTGGCAGCGCCGTGGCTCTCACGTGGGGCAATTTCGGGTGCTGCCAGGCAGGAGGGTGGGGACTGCACGAGCCCTCCCCTCCACTGGTAAAGGCAGGCAGTGGAAGTGACCTTAGGAAAAGGAAATACCTAGATATTTTCTCATCTACATGTCTTGGGATAGACTACATATACTATGCAACCCTAACAAAGAACAGTTGCTGCCCTACTCAGAGCAGAGACTTCAAACAAGTATTCTTATGGGAAAGCATGGTTTTAATTACACAGATCTCCGGGCAACATCTGGGAGCCGAGGAAACGCAAGGGTACATGAGCGCTCTCTATCAGCGTCATCTGGTTCAGCAAACCAGAAGCATTTCACATGGTACTGTCTCGACAGAGAACATAAGCAAATAAAAGTTGAGTAGGTCAAGAAACCGTGCAAAGAAGAAATAAAATAGCTTTCAGGTCCTTTGAAAGTACCAAAAAATGAAGATTTTTTTTTTTTTTTTTCCTCTCTCTCTCAAAATTACAGACTTTTATGTGCAGTAAAAATTCCTCCAGAATTGTATGTGTTGCTGCTAGTATTCAACTGGGAATGAGAGGCTTGCCAAGTCCCTGCAGGGCACAGGGCACTGGTAGGCACTGTCCAAGCCATGTTCTTGAGGGCAAATGTTTGTTACCACTGGGTCAGTGCTCCCACTTCCATGCAGACTTGAAGCCATATCATTAGTCTCTGGTGCCTGTTCTCAACAGCTGGCCGGTCCCAGCCAGGCAGCATCGATGGTGAAGTGGCTTTCAGGACCATCACATGAAGTCCCTGCAACGTGAGGGGACCTCCACTGTGCTGGTCCCACCATGGGTTGAGGGCATTTGACTGCCGGCTGGATCAGGCGTGGGGAAACGGGAAGGCGCTTGGCGATGCACCCGCTTTGCAGGTCTCCTCCAAGCACCCACGTGGGACGTTATTTCAAGCTCTCTGCCCTGCTGATTCCTCTCGGTGCTGCCTGAGCAGGGCGTTGTGGGAAAGAAGATCTTGCCTGAACCGGGAAGCTGCATGTGGGGGGTGCTGGTGGCCTCCATGGGGCTGCTGGTGAGGAGGAGCCCTGCCGCGGGTGCCGCGCTGGCTGCTGAGTGGGCTCGGCCATGGCCACGCCGGCAGCCCCACCGAGACAGCCCGCAGACCACCAGCAAGCGAACAGGTGGGGAGCCCTGCCACAGCGTCGACAGGTACGCAGAAAGAAACAACTGCTCGTCGGTGACTTTTTTCTGCCTTCAAACACCTTCGCTACAGGATCCAGAGCTACAGGCAGTCCAGATTTATTGGAAAGGACGAGTTTAATGCCCATGCAGAAAATGTTAAGTGTCCCTTGTAAGATTAAAAGCCTGGGGAGGAGAAGGAGGGACACAAGAGAGACGATTTCCAACCTAAAATGCTGCACTTTTGAAAATGTGGATTGTTTGATGTTTTTCTGTTTCTGTTGCAAAGTATTAGCTTTTAAATGGCACCGCCTTGGGGCCAAGGATAGTTCTGTTCTCGGGATGGTAGATACTGCAATGTGGCACTGATCTGTCCAGTGCCCTCTGTACACTACTGAAAAATAAATGGCAACAAGGCAATGAGGAGGAAGGTGGGACTGGGTGTAACTGATGGGAAGTGCCTGCAAAAGGCAAGCAGTGCCAGCGGGTTCTCTGCCATCCTCCCTGCTGCTGCAGTTTGGGTGGTGAGAGGAAGAGCATCACTAATGGGCGTTCAGCTGGCTGATTTTGTGACGGATGTTGGGGTTGGGATTGAGTATGGGACACTAACCCCTGTGGGCTGGCCTAGTTGTATTTCAGCCCTTACTGTACAGTGCAAAAGCACGTGCTCAAGCCTACTGATATTCGAGTGATGCTGATTCGGCATGTGTTCAGATGTAAACATCTGCTCAAATTTCAGTTACAAAAAATTGATAAACACTAATGTAAGTCCCAATTCAACCAAACCATTCTAAGTCTCCCACAGACCAGTGGCCTCTGTTGCCCTTTGAACCTGGAGATAAGCTAATGGTATCTGTGGCCCACTAAGAGACCATTTCTGGTCACCAGCAGCCTGACTCTGCCTTGTTCCACTTGGATCAATGACTCTTAAGCACATGCTCAAAGTGAAGCTCCTTATGTTCCTGAGAAGGAAACATAATTAAGATTTAAGAATAGCAGAAAAGCTTGTAACTGCTCATAATCCATCTCATCCTTCTCCGGAACTTGGAAATAGAAATAATGAGAATTCCCAAAGGATTTATTTTTACTTTTATTTTAGTTTATGATTCTGTTAAGGATTTCACTCTATGAAAGTGAAGTGATAAGAAAAGTTTGTTAATGAGGTTTTTGTTAAAACTGTAGCAACAGATTAAACAGGTGACTTCATGAAAAGCTGAACTAGGTCGCTGTTATTCTTGGTGATTAATTAAAGTCTGGGATTTTTCAGTGCTGGTATCTGTGCTTCTTTCTTTAAAACCTCCTCCTGGGTTTCCTGTGTGGCAGAGCACAGGGTGAGTGGCTGATCGTCTGCAGCTCAGGGCAAATATCGCTGTGGCTGAGATTTGCTGGTCAGATACTGAAAAGAATTGAGACCTTGGAGCAGAGTAGATAGATGATTCCTCTGTGAATTAAACAGCACTTGAATAAAGATTCATTAACCCATTACAGTACCATATACAGCGTTTCCATTCTATGGTTTTAGTTTGGAGCCAGTGGGATTTCAGCCATCACCTCTTCAAATCAATTGTAAAGCTCTCAATGGCTTTGGTGCTACTGGACCAAATCCTGACAGAGCAGCTTCAATACTTTTATTAAGTAAAAGAATTATCATAACTCAGAGCTGTGCTTAAATGCCTGCACTAAGCGAGTTGAAGGCTGTTTCGACTCAGAGCCCAGTGCAGTCGTGTTTAGCTTTGCAGCACTGCATGAATGATTGTGAGCAATACTGAGCTCATTTGGGGAAAGTTTGGGGATGTAGTTGGTGTTGAAAAAGTTGATATTTTTTTGCCTTGAAGTACAGTTTGATTCACATACTTGTGAGTGTGGTGCCTCACCTTCCACGCCTAGGCAATTAAACAGCTAGTCATTACAAAAAAGATGCTGCCATCCTGATATTTGGTCACAAAGCCAAATCCATCTTGCTATTTTTTTTTTTGTCTTCACATAGCAGTGGGATTAGATTCTCTTCCCTACTCCTCACTTTTGGTCCATAGACAGCTCTTTCAAGCAATACAGGTTTGCTTGCAAAAACCCTAGCAGCATAAACCAAAACCAACTGTGTTCATTGAAGTGTTTTGTACATCATAGCTGCTACTTACCATTTTTATTCATCTTGCATTTATAGAGAAAACCTGTCTTGATATCTTGAAGGCACTTTTAATGAGTACACATCATGAATTTTCCAACTGCTTTTAGATTGAAAATTATTTCCTTTCTTTTTGTTACAGAATCATGTTATTTTACATTTAAAAAGGTTCTTGCACACCTCCTCGGCACCTGGATTATACATGATTATTGGCTATTGTAGTTTGAAAATGCAAGTTGGTAGAATTTACTTCAAGCCTGTTCAATTAAATAAAAAGTTAACTGCTTCTTGAAAAAAAAAACCAAAGAGAGATCTGCCAAATAGCAACTGGACTCTCAGTTAAAGGCCTGCTCTGACATCTTCACAAAAGAGGTCAAATCCTGCACTCCTTGCCTGTAAAGCATCTGTACCAGCCACGCTGTTGCTCTTGCAGAACGCGTGATCAAACTGTCGGCCTCCTCCTGCCAGGATGCTCAAAGTTTGTGTGGGTACAAAGGGTGGACAGGTCAAACCTAGCAAGGAAAGTCCATTCAGGTTTATTCAACACAAAGACACCATTTGTAGTTCAGGAAGTCCCCTAGATCAATTTTTCTGGAGACTGGAAGGCAATCTGGGAAAATACCATGCTGAGCATGTCTTGTGCTTACTCTTGTCCCAGAGCAGCTGGTTTTGGACACTGGAGAATGGGTTGGGTAAACCTTTGCTATGCCTATTTTTAGGTCTTATGTTTAAAGGACTAATTTTAAAACCACTGCAACGGTTACTCCGCCTTTGGAAAGCTTCAGAATGGGGAAGGCAAAACTGAATTTCATGAACAAACTCTATAGGCAAAAATCTGTGAAAATGGGACACTAAGAAAATGGGAAAATTTACTATATTGTTAGTCTCTTCCCAGCCTTAAGCCTAATTGTCAAGCACTGAACAGTAACTGCTAATTTTCTTTTTAAACAGACTGTAAGTAAATTAGGAGTTTTTTTCATATTTTATTTTTCAAATATTACTAAAATTGAGTACCACTCAGCTTTGACCTAACCCTGCTCTGCCGAACTGGCCGATTAGCTCTCGGTTTCAGTGGGAACCAATGGAGGCTCCTCCCTGTAAGACCGTGGCTGCTGTTTGATCACCACTGAATGGATGACTCTACTGACCTTCACAATTTGGTGTAAGCAAATAGTGCGTATTCTGGCCACAACCCTGTAAAACTTCATTTTACATTTAAAAATATTTGGAGTGAAGAGGAATAATGAACTTTCACTACCCACATCAAATAGATAATTAAGAATATGAATATTATGAAGCCTCATTTACAGTGCTACTGATTGATTTGCTGCAAGTTACTGTGAACCAGGTCTGCAAGGAGGAAAACAGAATTGCAATTTAAAGATTTTAATTAAATGGGTTAGAATTTGTACCACTTCCCATTCTCATTACATTAGCAGGAACAAAGAACTTCTGTCACAGAATTTAGCAGGCACTGGGGTAAAAGCGATTTACCTTTCCTGTTGTTAGTTATTCTGATGATCGTACAGTCAATGCCAGAAAGCAGCCAAACCATTGTTATTTTTAATGTAGGCTGATGGCATGCTTTATTGTCTGGGCAAACATGGCATAGAGTGGTAAGGACCATATCCCATGGAGGGCATGAAATGAAAATCTTGCTTCCATGGTTTAATAAAATGAAGCAACAAATGTGCCAGAGAGCGGCATGCTTCCCACGGTGAGCCCTGGAGAGCACAACTCCCTCCAGCATGGCGGGGGTGGCGGAGTCAAGGGCTTCGGGGTTTCTGTGGTGTGGTTCCCCACACTTCAAGCACTTCTCAAGTGTTCACACTCCAAATCCAGTTTGGCGGGTTTGTGGTCAGACCACTAATACTGGCCTTTGAAAGGCTTCCTTGAAATGGGAGTCTTGGCAGATTCCTGGCAGTTTTCTGGGCTTAAGCAATTTAATGCTGACGCCTGACGCCTAGGATCTAACATACAGTCTGCTCGGTGTTCATATTTAAGGACAAATTTGCAGACAGGGAGCAGAGAAATGACTTGTTTTTAGCTAGCTATCACATATGGCTGTTCAGTTTTTGTATGAGGTCTTTACAGAGAGATCTAAGACTTGTTTTCCAGAACTCACCAGCAGAGATTATGATGGCAGTTCTTACTAGGAAACAGACACAGCTCTATTTATGCAGAAAAGCTGTCTGTTCGTTAATGATCTTATGCAGGTAATAGCTAGCAGTAGTGATGGTAATTCATTGCTGGAAACACATTTACCCAAAATACTTGTATTTATTTTCAGGGAAGATGACATATACTGACTTGTTCGATACAGCTATAAAGAAATATCTGTTGTGTTTTACAGAACAACTGTCTTTATTCTCTCTTTTCCTTTGTCCCTTGAGCTTTAGAGGATGACTATTTAATTAAAGATTGAATGAGAGACCAAGTTTAATTTTTTCTAAACAATAAACTCCAACATATTCAACAATGTCTCATGCCTTCCTGGCATTTTGACGTACGCCTGCAGCAGAGAGTCTATTGAATTTGGTATGTGACTAAAATCTAACAAAGAACACTGTCTACTGAACTCTAAATCTGCTTGGTTAAATCCTTCAGTGTGCTGTACAAGTTGTACAGCTGAAACTGAAAATAAGCAGAGCCTTTACAAAACACAGCCAAGAAGAAGCTTAGCTAAAATTCTCAAGACATTACTTAGGAGCTTGGGGTAGTTTTGACAGTATAAAACCCACTGAAATTGGTACTTTACGGAAATTCTTCTTATTTCTTTTTCTTGTTACTTATTGCTATTCCATTACTACTTAAATGAAAACTGGGAGAAATGTGTTTGGTTGGATCCTTGCAACCAATTGCCACAATGATTGTTACTGGAGTAACTAGATTATTGCAGTAAGAACCCTGTCCGACTGGGACACAGAACTGGCTCAGCATTGACACTCATACGGTTAGACAATAAATCTTTCTTATGCAGGATGTAAAAAAAAAGCCCTCTACTGAAAAATAAAAGTCCTCTTTGGCATCTCCAGTACATTTGTCTGTTGGACTGTAGTCTGCAGGGGAGACATTTCCTTGTATTGGCACATTGTAAATAATAAATAAAAATAACAGTAAGACAGTACATTATCACATATAAATAACAAATAAAGAAAATAGGAGGCAACACTCACGGAACTTTGAGAGATCTATAAAGACTATGTTTCCTGCTAGATAGGGCCTAGAGGAATGGGCAAAAGAAGATGAGAATACTCTTAAAAATCTGGTTAAAGTCTGTTCATCATAAATCCTGGGCTGAGCATTCATCTTTGGTCAAACTCTGTTGAAAGCAGTGAGTGGAAATAAAATGTGAGGATATTTACGAGCTGTTTAATACAATAATCTGAAGCCATGTTAAATCTAAACGACCTGTTCCACATGGAGATTGCATCCTGAATTATTTTGGGGCAGTTATAAGGAAAATAGCAGGTGTCCTATTGCTTTTTGTTCAATTGCTATAGCTAATGAATGAAGCAATTTCTTTATTACAATTTAATTACCCAAGATTGTTCAGCTCGCAGCATCTGTTTTTCTGCAAGGGCCCACTTTTGAACACTTTTTTTGTTACAAGTAGGTCATCCAGTGCACGAAGAGCTTAATCCAGCACTGTACATGTGAACTTCTGTACCCGGAAGGATGGGAGATGAGCCCCAGGGTCAGGGACTGCAGCCTCTCATGTTTCAGACTGGAACCATTGCATCCACCTCGGAGCCAAAGTCTTCCCAGCTCCTCACATTTTGACAGGGCCGTGTTTCTCAGCACTGTATTTCTTTCCAACCATGACCATGACCACCAGCGGCAGAAGAACGGGATTAATAGAAATACGGTCTCTGGTGTCAGGCTGTGACTTCTGCACGTGTGGAAAGTCAGTTGCCTTAACCACCGAATAACCCCAGATGGCTGTCCTGACAGCTCCTTCTATTGCTGTATCCCAGCCGAAATGCTCAAGCAATACTACTAGCCTGAGCACTTCCAGCCTGGTGGGATCTTGCCCAAACACAAGGGACCCAGCTCCGACAGCTGGGAGGTCAGGCTACCGCAGGAGCGCGTCACTGCACTGTGTAGCCTTGGCATATTCCTTGCAAAGCATCCTTATGGCTTGCTGTGCAGTAACTACCTGTGGTACTGAGATGCACTCCAGCTACCAGAAGACATCAGCTTAATAAATGAATTATTGAGTCAAACTCTACAGTCAGACTAGGTAATCACAGTGATCCCTTCTGGCCTTAAAATCTATTATCTTAATTCTCATTTACCCTAAGGCCATTTTACCCCCCTCTAGCAATATAAATGGACCTTAAGGTTTGAATATTTATATCCCCTTTGAGGTATCTTCACGTTGCCAGAGTGATGCCTCAGTAACCTTTGTGTGAATGAGAACGAGGAGCTCCAAGTCCCTCAATTGCCATGTTGGAAGCTGGCTCAGGGGCTGGGGTTTTGCTCGTTTCTGTGGTTTTCCTTGTCTCATCAATACATGTAGACTGTTTGGGAGTCCTTGTTTTAATATTTTATTGACATTGATTCATGTAACTTTGCTTATACTGTTTGTGCTGGGGATTGACTAACTAGTGACATAAACAATAGATCCACCTGCCTCTGGCATAGTGTTCGAATCAAGGTGTACACATTTCCCAGATGTGATGTGAAATAATACCAACCTGTGGAGAAGTGAAAAGAAAACAAACAGCAAAACTAAAATGGTCTGGGCTATAAGCTTGGAAACGAGTCCTAATGGCCCACAGCTGGACATCAGATGTCTCGCAGTGTTGGTGAATCTCAGCTGCTGCAAATCTGGGTGGCACCAGGAGCTCAGTGTGACAGTAGAACAGTTTGACCTCAGGGCTACCTATTAATGTTATTGTGGCTGTTCCTCCAAGATTGGGTTTTCTGCATTAAAACCTGCAGCAGGATGGCCCTGATGAGCAACACATGCATGCACACTCTAGGAGCAGCCTCACCTTTCTTGTGGTCTAAACATGATAAACAAAAATTCATGGTGGGTGCTTGGATTAGATGAACATCTGCTCACTAATCTGTTTTTAAACTGCACAGTGGCTCTTCCCTGTAAGCTTTTCACTTTGATGAAAAGATAGTAAAGGGGGGGGG
>Ga0065711_1031654_pt1 | contig 29079 bp, 9 predicted proteins | sample Hoacrofraction12_FD_59098 | JGI IMG/M metagenome (GOLD analysis project Ga0065711, IMG submission 59098) | Hoatzin crop microbial communities from Cojedes, Venezuela - Epithelial fraction 12 v2 (version 2) | ecosystem: Host-associated > Birds > Digestive system > Esophagus > Crop | place... | reverse complement strand
AAGACCCGCCTGGACAAGGTCCTGTGCAGCCTGCTGTAGGTGACCCTGCTTCGGCAGGAGGGTTGGACTAGATGACCCACAGAGGTCCCTTCCAACCCCTACTATTCTGTGATTCTGTGATTCTGTGATTTACATAGAGTGTCAGTAGCCACTAATTACATTGTCAGCAAGAAAATTTTTCATTTCTCATTTCAAGAGGCTGTTGAAGAATGAGAAAGTCATCATAACAAAATTTTGATGCAGTGTAACAGTATTTGTATAATGGATATTTGCCTTTGGGAACCTGAAAACAAATACTTTTATTAAAAATCTTTAAAGTAGAGGAGTAGTTGATAAGGAAGGTCGTTTGCAAACTAAGAGGATCACAAAAATAGGAAATGAACTCAACAATGTTTTAAAATACAGCCAAAACAATTCCAAAGGCATATTTTGTGCAGTCTGGAAACCCATCAGTTAACACATTTGAAGCCTTGTATTCTTTTGTCCATTGAAGAAAAACAAATTTACAGCACAAGTGCATTGTGCATATTTCACTGGGGTCATTCACAGAATTATACATTGTGCAAAGTTCGCAAAATAAAAATCCTTGAGCTATTTTCACAAGCATTGCACACACATGATATTGCCTTGCCCATAAGACATGCAAGAACTTGAACACATCCCGAGGCCAAAACGCACATTCATAACCTCAATTTTTTTTTCTCCTCTAGATTTACAGGGTTAATAACTGATGGATTTAGAATCTTTTTCTGGGTAAGGGATAAAAAAAGATTCACAGTTGAGAAAATATATCTGAATGCTCAGTTTAATGAGTAACAGCTCTTGCATTTGCAGGCTGCTGATAACAGCGGTAGCTGTGCTGAACTGTCACGCTGATGGATGTGCTATACGCAGCGTGCACAAGCCCAGTGAAGCACAAAGTGAGACCTTGCATTCTGTTACATTCAAATGTTTAAACACATTTGAAGACATTTGTATAGCACAAATGGAGGCACTTAAGGTACACATTAGGCTCCTTAAAGGCTTAGGATACAAGTCTTTTTAAGGGCAGATTTTGAGGCAGTGGAGATATACCACATAAGAGAGCTGCTGCAGGCTGAAAGAAAAAGGATGGGCAGACGTCCTCTGACGTGAAGTAGCAGCTCAGCGGTTGAAGACAAGGCGGCTTAGGACTGGCTTCCACTACGAAAAAAGTGTGTGTCTGCAACTTCAGCATCACAGAAATGTCCTCCTGTACTTCCAAGCACATTTGACATGTAAACTGTCAAACCCACTCCAGGCCAGTGAGTGACCTCATTACAACTTTAAGAATTCCTCAAAATGCTGTTGGTCCTAAAAAAAAAGAAAATTTCCTTCTTCTTTATCCAAAAGACTCATCACCACTTGTCAAAATCACTTTTCAACCCTAGCACCTCTTTACTGCCTTTGTCTGGAATCATAAATATGAAAACCCTGCTGAGCCAGCAGCTGTCTTTACATAGAAGAGGCTACTTAACAAGCAAAAACAGATGCAAGACAAGCAAACAAGGAATCCTTCAGGCAGAAGGACAGAAAACTGTAGAAACGGCTGAGGTGTGCAGCTAGCAAACTGCAGCCTTGTTGCAGATATAGGCGAGGAAACAGACACTGGCGCATGCCCACACGGCTAGCCGTAGTGCCGATCCGTACCTCCACCATTGCCACTTCCACGGTTTAATTCTGAGGCTTGTGCATGATGTGGCATGCTAGTTCCTGAAGACACAGATTACTGGAGACACTTCAGCTTTCATTTAGAATTCAAAAAGATTGGAAAAGTGAATCCTAACGACCTCAAACTAAAAGACAGTGATAAACCCAGCTATAAAACCATCTGTGATTTTTGACCACCTCTGGTAGTTTGCGTGCCAGGAGCCTACCCTAGAGAGAAGCTTCCCAAGGGAAAAGCTTGAAGCCATTGCTCTAACAGCGGGGATCCTGTTGGCCTCAGGGCAAAACTTCTGGCAGGCCTTGGACACCCTTTGCACTTTGTGCCTGGTTCTTTCAAGCCAGAGTTGAATAAACTCAAGCCAGCGCTACAGCCTGTTAAATTAACAGGCAGACTGCTACTGCAGCTTGGCATGTCTCTCCAGTGTAATATTGCCCACCCACGGCGGGCTGCAGGAAATCGCACACGCACCGGTTTTCCTGAATTACTGCCTCTGATCATGGAGTCACCTGGGAGTGCACGTGCAGCTTTCTCCTTAGGGAGAAAGACAGATCCATCCTCACTGCACTTTCAAAGAAGTTCTGAACCCTGTAGATGTTTGACCTTTTAAATGGTAAACTTCTTCAAATTCATGCTTCAAAATTAATGCCTCAACATTTTATTTCATCATCTTCTACACTGAGAACACTCAAAACTCAAATTATTTTTAGCTGTCTTTATTAATATAGCTATGTATCTTTTCAGAAGCACACTTACCTTCTACAAAGTGGCTGTACAATACCCACAATTAGCCCTACTAGTCTTTTGTAGCTCACTAGGATACTGTAACACTGATGACCCAGGATTGATTACCGAGAAAATACATGGTTTGAAGAGACAAAAACATATGCAGAAATTCAAGAAAATGAACAGGTTAAGGAAGAGAGCTCCCACCTGCTTTTCAGTGTCGTCACTAGCAGACTGAAGGAGGAATGATAAACCTTACTTATTTACCAAGTTCTGCATGAGTAGCTTTCTCAGACTTCCCAGATGACACTCACAGGTCAGGTTCAGATCAAGCACATTTTGATGTCAAAACACTTGTACTGTTATTAATGACAAGCCTACCTTCTAACTCTAGCTTTAACCTTTTAACTCTGTTTCATGACTCTTCAATGATTCCTCCTCCACCTGATGAATACTTACAGCAAAAATGAAAGTTTTCCATGATAAAGACTAATGCAGCCAAAAGTCACATCCATTTTAAGAAAGACAATGTTGCTTGCAAGATGTGAATGCTCTGCTGTCAAGCTTTGGGCAAGGGGTTTCAACACTGCAAGAATGAATGGACGGTGGAACATGAGCCTGAATGACTCGCATCTCATGTTCTGAAAACCCACAATGTGTTTAATTAATAAGTTAAGAGAAGATTAATCCAAATAATCCTGGAAGTGGGTTGCAATGGAAACAGATTGCAAAAACAGCCCAAGAAAAAAGTCCAGCAAAAAAGCAAGCTGAAGACACTTCTCTGTCTTTGACATAACACTAGGTCGTACTTGGCACACTCTCCTGAACTTCCATGGAGAACAACGCCTACTGCACAGTGAGGTCCCATTCTGTCAGAGTAAGGGCAAGTACGGAAAAGAACTTTCTGGGGAGCCAGTCAGAGAACAGGGGACGCACACTAGTACCACTCCAGTATGACTCCAGTACCACTGCAAACTTTATCCAGTGCTTGCAACACGCTCCTCAGACTTACCCTCTCCTGGTCAACAAAAGCATTGTGGAAACAGGCAAAATACACTAAAAAGCAAGTAATAATTCCTCTGCTATTCCTCCTCGTCTTCCTCCCCAAATACCAAACACTGTATTATACCCCATTTTTTGGTGGGAGGACAGGGAGCAAAAGTCATTTGTCAGATGACTGTCCCATCGCAGAACATGATACTGAGAGCTTCTTGGATGCTACAGAGGGGCAAGGGGCAAGAAAACTGTGGGGGAGGTTACATGTGAAATGAGGACATGTCCCATGTCCCATCCCCCCCCCAAATCCCAGGAGGAGAAAAAAAACATGATCTGGGGCTATAGACGCCTAAACCTCCCACCATCCCTTCCATGGAAACTCTTACATAATGCTTGCTAGAATTTCTTCAAGCACACTTTAGAGAAGATAACTATGTGTCATGTTGTTATTAGCCAAAGGAGAAGCTATAGCATTAAATTAAGTCAAATGAAGCTTGTCCTCGTGTAACTTCTAACACTGCTAAAATGTAACAAGGGACAAGTCTCGGACTTTCCCGAGCACGTTCAACAGGTCTGGGTGGACTTCTTCCTCATGCAAGCCCCAGATACCAGGTTATCCATATGTAAACATCACCACTTGAGCCCCAAGCTCAGGCTGGTACATCAGTATTTTCCTGAAAGTTCTCTGGATTATAGATAATATTTTAACTCCCATTTGCTGTCCAGAACAACTGTGTGAGTTGGGAACAAGTCCTCCACGGTCTGAGGAAGCCTGCTGACAGGAGAGGTCATGTAGTATCTAAGAGACTGTCTGTAAATGCTTTCTTCATATGGCCAAGAATTCTGTGAAGTTATTTTCCCTTAAGAACCCTAAATCTTTAAAGATAAAAACAAGACCAGAAAAAAACACAAAAAGATGTGAGCAAATCACTCTTCTTGGCTTCTGGCACAACCAAGTGGAATATGAGAGCCTTGATTCTGCTTTATGGCTTTTAAATCAAAATAATTTAACAAAAAAGACTTCCCTTGCATTACACATTACTGCCTGTTGGTTGTCTATTAACCCCAAGCAGGCATCGAGCACACTGCAGAAACCTGATTAAATAACTTCTAAAATATACACACAGTGTTTGATATAACACTGAAGGGAAAAAAAAGGCAATTTTTAATATGCACTTTTTGAAGTATTGATATTAAAGAAACTGCAACTTCAGAGTCAGGAAAGAATGATTTATCTGCCTTAAGACCACGTAAACTGTTACACAGATGCTTTTCCAAAGCTTTACAGCAAGGTATTAGCACAGCTGAGATAAAACTTGAATCTCAGATCTCAATTTCTTGTTCTTAGCTATGTTGTCTGTCGTACACACCACCATGTATTTTGTACAGTATCAAAATACCTGTTGGCTGAAGATATATATAGAGGACCAGAAAAAGTCAGGTATGAGAATTATGACCAAATCCCATGAATGTGGGAAATGCATATGTCTTTTTGGAAGGGCTTTCTGGTGCAACAATAGAGAAACAGAAGACAAGAAATACTGATTGCTGACCTTGTTCCCACCTCTACTGCAAAACCACGGTCTCAGTCTGCTTTTAAAACAGTGTTTATGTTTCGTGTTAATCTAGCAGTGTTCCAATAACTTGCAAGAAAGAAGAAAATGCAAAATGAAATAATAAAAACAAAGAGCAGGGAAAGTCGTGTGGGTGGAGGTACTTGTGTATCAAGTTGCGGTGAGGGAGTACGTAACCCTTCCGTAAGCAGTGCTCTGCACAGAAACAATTCAAAGCATCTTTCAGAATAAGTGTTCTCTCAGAGTCAACAAAAGCATTTATCTCCAGCCCAGACTATCCTCTTTTCAAGTAATTGTACCTGGCATAGCATCAGGTAGACAAAGCAAAAGCCACGTCGACGCTCATTCTTGCTACCGTCTCCCAAAATTTCACAGCATTTTTGACTGTGATTCAATTTTAGGGCAGAGCTCCATTTCTTGGAAATGCAAGATATTAAATACATAAATTTTTTTACTGCATATATGTAGTTTGTTAAAAACTGCAAATCCCCATCAACTTTAGGTTATTTTGTTGCCATCAGGATGAACTCTTAGCTTAGAAAAACACTGCCTGGCTGTTATACAGAAATAGAGTGCATTTCTGAGGAGTCTAGTAGGGGGAGAAAACGGGTGGATGTTCAGCACCACTTCAGGCCAGTTAATAACAGACATTAAGTCAGAAAAAGGTCAAGTTCTCTGGCAGCTGCCCAGTACAGAGCAGTTTAGGACAGCCAGCTCTTTGGAACAGAGACAGTGAAGTTGAAAGGGATAAAAGAGAAAGATTTCTGGAGCAATTGTACTGCAGAACACATTCTAAACCCTGCTTTTGTTACAGCTACAACCATCTTGAGTTTTTTCCCTAGCTACAACCTGCTTGAATTTTTCTCCAGACATAATGCAAACAAGCCTAGGCTACCTTAGTAAAATAAATTTGTTACCTTTTCATGAAAGTTATACAAGACAGAGCCACAAACCACAAAACGCAAAGATGTTTAAGCTCATTAATTACTAAAAGTAAATGGTAAGCATAATTTATCTTCTTTTCTTTCTTTCTTTCTCCATCCATACAGCGAGGCTGTGCTCCTTTCTTCCCTAGGATGAGGTTGCACAGACCTTTATTTCTATGGCTCCATCTACTGGCAACCTCTTCCTCCTCACTGGAGGAATCCTTCAGAAATGCAGTTTATGCATAAGGTTCTTAGACTAACAGTACTACTACACCACATTTACCAAATTTTAGGTCATATCCTATTTTGGATCTCCCCAATAGCCTGAAAATCATATGGCCTTACGCCCCAGCCTGTACACAGCAACCTGAACAAAGATAACCTGGCTACTGTGATGGTTTAAGAGAAAATCTGATTTTCACAAGTTTAGAAATAACATCAAAAAACCTAACAATCTGTGGACGTTTATTCCAAGCCATTCAACCTGGATCTTGATAAACCCAACACCAATAAGTTCTTTTAGGCTGGCTCATATGGTTTCACTGCTGTCTCCCAGTACACCTCCTGGCTCCCTGGCACGCCCCTCTTCAGCTCTGCGATCAGAAGAGCAAATCAGAGACAACCTCAAAACTGTACTTTAACTACAGTGGGATGAAAGAAGTTCTCCATTTCTTCTCGCCTTTCCCAACAGGCAGTCCCACATGCTCATAAGGGACAGCAACCAAATGGAGCCAGTTTAGGAATTCTAACTTTCTAGCAGAAATAAGTATTTGCATCTCCAAAACCAACCCTTCAGACCCAGGGGAACTTCTCCCCGTATGGTGAGCAAATGATGCATAAACATAAAGCCAGTTTCGGAATCAGGAAGGGGAATGTTTCCATTCTTGCAACAATCCACCTTCCTTTGCAGCTTATGCCATACACACTGCACATCAGTGAGTGAAGGAAAAAAGAAAAGGGGAGTCAGGGCATTCACTTTCACCACCATTATTGGCTTTACAGAAGGATCAGCAAACACCACAGCTAAAGAACAAAGCCTTGCTGGCAGCACATCCTAGACTTCACCCATGGTGCACAGGAGGCAGAACTCCTGGAGAGGTTTTCCCTTTGGACGCATGCATAAAAATACCTCCTAATAAGTCTCATTCAGTGGCAAAAAGCAAATTAGTATTTAAAGTTGTGTTACACCACTATAATGCTGAAAATATTTTTTTATTCTTTTTACAGTGGACATACCAGAACATTAGAAATTTTGATACATCTTAAGATGTCTGCTTGTGTTTAATAACCACCATTTCCCTTGCCCAAAGTTAGGGCTACTTTAGCCTTTTCTAGTGACCGAGGTCCCCTTGAAAGCTATGAAACAGGAGGGAAAGAGCTAACACTTCTTACTCAACAGAAATTTCTACATCAAGGGGATCTCAGCTTTACTTATAATTGGGCCTTCTTTCTAGAAGGGTTTTACTCTTGTGAAAATGTACATGAAAACCCACAAATTATTTTTTACTTAGCGCAGCTTAACACATGCTGTCCTGTAAAACAACCAAATAGATTTTTGCCTTTGAGGCTGAAGTCCATTACATAAATGCAGCTTTCCACAGCGTTGACATAGCTGCCTGCAGTCAGGAAATGAGAACAAAAAGTCCTGTGCACTGAACAGAATCAGTGCTGGAACAAAGGGCCTAGACAGAAAATAAGTTTTAAAACAGCTATTTGCTGCACCACATGCCAGTTACTTGATTTTATACATTAAAAGTGAGCTTTGAAAAATCGCAGCTCTTTGTTCCCAGAGCACCCTCGCAGCCTAACGCGCCGCTTACTTGCTCAAGGAACTGTTGCAAATAATTCATCTGGATAGAGGTTTAAAGCCAGAATATCTTGTTTCTTCTCCAGCTGGCTCTTTTGGGTGATGGTGCCTCCCTTGGAGGTCCGCGACGCAACACAAACAGCATCGCGCAACTCAGCAGGGTACCTGATGCGCGTGAGGAAACCTTTGCTTAATACAGTGAATTTGCACAAACACCATAGGCAGGACCAGGGTGCAGATTAGTTCTGCAAAGAGGTGAAAACCAGTACGATTTGGGGTTGGTGACCTCGTGCCAAAGACCACAACAGGCAGACGGCTTCAAGCATGCAGACAACAGAAACGGGCTTTGAAGGAGAAGCCAGTTTATTGCGAGTCCTCAGTGCCAACCCCGCGCCGCACTCGGACAATACCTCTTGCTCTGTCGCAACTCCAGAGCACTTGTGGACTTCCTGGAGGGCCTGATGGCTGGCAGAGAAGGCTTAGTGACAGGGGTGATGAGCAGGGCATCCAAGAGCGAGCGGTAGGCACTACGTTCGGAGAGTCTAGCAAGCGTTCAAAAAGATCACGTGAACAAACAAGTTGACCAAACCAAGTTCAAGTTGGCTTGGATGACTGAAAACCCTCATGAAAAGCCTGTAAGTTCTGTAGCAGTGTGGCGAAACTGAGCCTAGAATAACCGATTCAGAAATTACAGCTAAATAAGCGGTCCCAAAGTGGAGGTTGCATACCACAGGGAAACCCACTGGGGTGTGAGAAGAAATTTATTTTATTTTCACCATTAATAAAATAAAATACAAAATACTTTTAAACTAGTGCTTATTTAATCTTTTTCTTATCCTTTTTTAATCTCTGTTTTTGTGGATATTTTATAATGTACATAATACATTAGTACTTTATGACATTTATATAATTTCGAGATACACAAATATACATACGTTGGATAAGCAGGCTCAGAATGTTTTTACTAATAAGGGTGCAGACTCGAACACCTTGAGACCACTGGTCTAAGCAAGCCATTATAAAAAGCAGTGCAATAGCGATTTAGATGCAACTCGGAGAGTTACTGCCTTTAAGCATCCAGAAGTTACTCAAAGATGCAGATTCTTCTTTGTCACCCCCACAACATAATAATTTTTTACAGTTATTTTACTGACTGAACTATGAAATGGATACCATGAGGATAAGAATGGTAGAACTACTCACCAAGGTTCAGAGCATCAGTCTGGACCTAAGCTGAAAATAGGGCATTCTGTTCTAAACGACTTGCCCATCACACTACTGTGAAAGAGCTGATTTTGCAATCCTGTCAGGAACCAATTATCCTTGTGTGAGCTTGAACTTTCTTAAACCAAGCCATAAAATGTTTCTTTTAAAGTTGATGTCTACCTGGCCCGGACAGCAATGGCAGCAGACACAGCAGCAGCAGCCATGCTCTTAATTTTTGATCTCTGCTTGAAAGGAGAAGTAACAGGAAGAGGAGCAGGTCCAAGCTTGGGCGCACTTCCCAAAGGATTTTCCAGCAGTACTCTTCTAGCACAGACGCTTTGAGCCAACAGAGAAGAAAACAGAGTAAGCAGGAAAGATTGATAGAGACACAGTACAATACCAGACTGCATTAACCACTGGAAAGTTCTGCGCTTGTAGGTTCCCAGTTCACAAAGACATCAGGCAATGTATTAGCCACTTGAATAATGACATTGAAAACAGCAATTTTCATTTAACCCACAAATAAAACTTTCCCCTCATTAAGTCAGGATTCAGCACCTATCAGCCTTCAAATTCCTCTTCCCAGATTCTGCCTCACAGCCCTGGGTCATTCCCACTGAACTCCAGGACACTCCATGTGGATCCATATAAGTCTCCATGGTACTGACAGAAAGAGCCCTGAAGATCATTTCATTTCTCCTCTTTTTCATAATAAATAATAAATATTGGAATATTTGGTGATATAACATCAGTAGGTCTACTTTTAGCCATCTTCACCAGATCTGGTTCACTCCTCGCCCCATTTCATTTTCCCTGCTTATTAAGTAGGTTGGGAGGAATGTGAACAGGCAAAAAATAAAGAAAAGTGAAAAACACATTCTGGCTCCAAAATTGTTTCTACAATGATGAATCCAAAACCCAGGCTCTATTCTAAAATTTCAAGATTTCTGTGCATTTTTTTATATCATTTCAGAAGTGAACAAAATGCTCCAAACACTTAAACAACTATATTTTACACCACTTTTCAGATTTAAATGCAAAAATGTTCCCTGAAAACCTTCCTTACACCTAGCAGTCTGCTACAGATATACCTTAAAAGATTTACCTCGTATGACTTACAGATGATGTAGACTGACAGCTTGAGATTTTACTGAAAGAATTTGTTTCGCAAGTAGGCAGAGGTGCATCATGCCTGCCCAAAAGCAGCAAGAGAAGAAAAGTCCGTTATCAAACTCTTCTTACACTTCTGGCAATGCCAACTAAAGCTCAGGAGGAGTTCACTGAAGGATTTTCAAAAGCCCTCCTTACCCAAAAAAAACCAAACAGGTATGGTTTAATATCCCTGATTGTTAACTGCTGGGGGAAGCACTTTCTTTCCCTATCAGTAAACATTCTACTCCGGATAGCCTGTCACTACATTAATCACAGAACCATAGAATGGTTTAGGTTGGAAGGGACCTTATAGATCACCTTGTTCCAATGCTTGTATTCTCCTCCACAAACTTCAGGTTACTGGACAACTCAAAAATACACATTTTATAGCAAGGGTGACTAACTTTTGAAAGCTAGGTGAATGAAATGTGTAACAGCAAAGCATCATACATTATGCACACTGTGCTGTGCTTCCCCCAAAAAACCTTCTTCCACCCTCTGATGCTATATATTCACCCCATGTCACCAACTTTTGACAACAGTCACCTTCCAACAAAATCTCCTACCCATGACTGGTTTCTCTGCCTCCATCTTAGTACTTCTTTAATTTTCGCATTATTTTTCTAACTTTTGTCTAAAAGCTATTCAAATTTCTAATTGCTACACAGATATCCAGAGCAGTGCAAGGGTCAGGAGACACCTGTAAGCTGCTCCCTCTTGACAACATCATCAGCAAAAAAATTAAGCGCAGGTGAAACCGTGTGTCAAATTACAGTTCCGGACAGTGCGTTCTCAAGGCAGCTGGCTGGGCTGTACCTGGCAGGAGTGGGAGGCAGCAGGAGGGCTGTTTCCCCCAGCGGGGCTGCCGGAGGCAGCTGCCCGGCCGCAGCGGTGGGCTGGGGATGCTCGGAGGTCTGCGTGGCCACAGCACACGTCGCTGGGAGATGAGGGGCTTCAGCAGCTGTCAAAAAGCTTGCCGCGTCTGGAGCGGACAACTCCGCAGTTATCGTCCTAGTTGATGTTGATTTCACAAGTAATTATAACAAGACAATACATGGAGAAGAAAACTCTCATTTGATTAAAAATAATAACAGACAACTCTTTGTAGCTGGTGTTCTTGCATCTTTCATAAGAAGAACAAGCAAGCAGGATGTGAGGGCTTTTTTTTCTTCCCTAGGAACCAAACACTTGTCCCCTAGGAATCAGACCATGCTGAAACTGGTTCTTCGGGGCATTTTAACCAGATGAAGGTTGGGAGCTTAGAAACAACAAAGCCAAACTATCTGGGTAGTTTAAAGCAGTTACTCAAAAAATAGATAACAAACTTGAACACGAGCACAACCAGTATATTAGAAACTCTACCTAGTGTAAGTAGATGACACTTTATACACTGTGGCTACTTGGCTGCTGGTATTTAAAACCTGAACAACTGCAGGGGGATGAGGAGCACACTTGGGTAAGGCTTCCAAAGGGTTCTCAAACAAAAGTTCTCTGAAGTGAAAGAAAGCAGAAGGACAAGTAGCATTCACCACATGAAAGCAGTATTTTTCCCCATATTTTACTTCCTCTTGCTTGTCACCAAACCAAGACAACCATAAAGGATCTGACAGCTTTAGTTAGGCCAGTCTGAGACCTCTTCTGCCCAACCTGACACTCATTTGAGAGTTAAATGAGCAACTCCTGTCTATGCAAATTCCTTTTGACTACAACTGAGGGAAGTTGTTTAGGAAAACTGATTTAGAAACATCAAACCTGCCAAAAAGGAGATCTGGCTGAGTTGAGGAGAGTACAGCAGCAATTACAACAATTCACAACAAAACAGTGGTATGCACAGATTATACCCTTTCCTGGAGTTGCCCTTAAGTTCTCCAAAACTTCATACAGCATCTTTGTGAAGCTTTACAAGTCATAAAAAGGGCCTTGAAGAATGCAAGGAGAAGGGGAATAAATCACACTGGGTATATGCTCCAAAGGGAGAGCAAGCTGACTCCAAATCTTATTCATACATACGTATATATGCTCATTGTATTTCCATTTTTCACTTACTTTGGCAGTAGCTAGAAAACGAGTAAGAAATTATTCTTGGAGATTACCATTTCTGCAGAGAATATTCTTGGCTGTCCACCAATCAGAAAGTACATAACAAAAATCAGGATTAGTACCTAATATTTAATACTAAGTCTTTGTATTTATGACTATCAGGAATAATTCCATTAAAAGAAAAGATAAAAGTAGGTCTATATGACCGTAAAAAGCATGTATATAAAAGAGTAATCTAAAGGTTTGCTGGCACTGGATCTGCTTTATATTAGTTCTATATTTCTCAGGAAGTGCCACATTCTGTGGTTTACACGGTCTAAAGTTGCCAGGATGACTTTTTAAGATGATTTTCTGCAACTTTATGGAAAGGTTTTAATTGCTATTAAATCTTTTACCGTTAAACTTATAGGAGGACATCGCATATATGAAACTGAGTAATAATACACTATAAATTACAGTAGTTGGCTATATTGCCATATGACTCAGTTAAGCTTTCAATACAGAACTAAAACTACAATAAAAAAGCATTATGCTTTATATTATGAATTCTACCCCATAAGTAGCAAACCTAACTTTAATCTAGTAATCAAATCCAGATCCTTCATGTATTTCACAGCAAACTCTTTCTCCTTCGTGGTAGTTCAGTACTGGGTGGTGCAAATTACAGAGCTTTGGCCAAGACAGAGCCCACCAGGAAAATAAAGACCTATGCCAGTCATCACCAACAAATGTGGGGCTTTAGCGGCAAAAGCAAGTCTACTGACCTTTGGATGGCCCAGTTCTGCTGTACTAGAAGTCTGACGTGGCACGCACCAATTACTCCACACATTTTTCTAATAGCTGCCATTTTATCAAAAAGGGGTTTTGGAGATCAGCTTTGAGTCTATTTCCCATACAAAAGAGTGTTATAAAAGCAGTGACATTGGCTCAGCAACAAAACATAAACACCAAATATAGTTGCTACACTGATGATCTCTCGTTTCAGGAGAGAATCAAGAGCACATAGCTTTGTCAGGTAATTTATGTTCTCCCTCCCATACTCAGTGCTAATCCTTCCTTCAACAGCTCTGCAGAAGCTGCTCAGATTTCTGCCCTTCTTGAGTAGAAAAAATTCATCACCTACTTTTTTGACTATTTGTATAAATACTTCAGCTCTCGTCCTGAACCACCATGAGTGTAGCCGCCCTTTCCCATTTCCTGTGGCTCATTTTACAGCTGCTCTCTTGCTAGGTTCATTTTGCCAAATAATAAACTTAGAGCCACAGGTCTTGAGTGAGAGTGCATTTAAATTTCCTCTCCCTGGACACAGACCCAGAGCTACGGTTTAGAAAGAACTCCTTGGTACTTCGAACACAGTAGTTGTAACCGTACCTACAAGGCATCTGCAGCTCTGTAGGTGCAATCATACCAGAGTTTCATTGGTAGACATGCAAATCAATTATTGAAGTAGTACTTTTCCCCCTGCCTTTTCACCCCAGGTTTTCAGCTTAAAAAAAAATGCCTAAAACACTACCCAAAGTATTGTCATACATGTTTGTGTGTATTTTTCATCTTTGGTGACTCATAACTTCTCAGCCCATCTGCTTCCTGGCATTTAAGAGAACGTACTGCTAAAACCATCACAACCAAGTCTTCTGTTCTGTGTTGGCTCAAGCCAAAGGTTACCATGCAGGTACCGGCCCACTGTCCATGCAAACCCCTACCATCACCCACCATCCCTTCCTGACTAATCTCATGTTAGCTCATGAAGGTATCCTCTCAGACATCAAAAAAACCTTCAAAAGACATTGCTACAAAACAGACCTGATGTATTTTGTTGTGAGGTTTCGCCTCATCTCAGCTGGTTGAGACTATTGCTTTAAAGGGGATACTGTCAATCCCCAATCTTAGTATTAGATTTCTAGTTGCAGAAAGCCCACGCAGGTATGGGCAGTAGTATATTCCTGTACGCCTTTCACAAGGACAAGTCTCTGTCTAGGGGCCTGGCAGGACCAGGCACTGTTCATTCAGTCCTCAAAGAAGCAGAATGATTTTGTGTTCTAACTTTGCGCTTGCGCATGTGTAATGAACGCTAGCTACCTGGAATTAAAAAAAGACTCCTGCACTATGAAACACAAACCGTCAGGAAACGTTATTGACCTTCAATAACAGCATCATAACCCTCCAAATTATTGTCTCTGTCGTGTACACAAAATTACTGTCGCTGTCTAGTACCCACAGCTGACCTCCAAAACATCACCTGTCTGCCGAGGTAAGCGTCTGTGAAGCTATCCAAGGCCAATGACAGGAAATTTGCCAGACAATTACCCAGTTTTCTTTGATTGCATCATAGCACAGCACAGTGTTATGAGTGAAATAATCTGCTTTTTAAAAAATTGGTTTTGTATTTTTAAAGGCAGTTCTCTGTGTGAAGAAATCTGAATTCATTTTCAAGTTGTTGAGAACACTGAAAAGTTACTCCATCCAGGTGACAGGGTGGACACCCACTGCCAACATACAGCCACACACTAAACACTGTGCCTTATTTTGACTGGTATCCAGGAGACTGTTCATGAATCTGCTCAGCTTTACTTCATTTATCTTCTCCTTCCCCCTCCTATCATTTCCAGGAAAATCCCTAGTCACGGCAGATTAATTAAGTTTATTTTAAGTAAATGACAGACAACCCTCTCTCCCCCAAGACAGACAAATCTAGGATAGAATAACGTACAGATAGACTGTTAACTGAATCAAACCCCCCTCTGAACGATTTACCTCCCAGGAGTTGCTGCAGCAATGTGTTCAGAAAGCCTGGGAGAGGGGACACTGCCAGGGGAGGACTCTGCTATCGGCAAAAGAGCAGCTGCAGGTTCTGGCTTAGCACCGTTTTCACTCCATTCACAATAATAAAACCAAATGAAGGCATACAGAGAAAGAGATTTTTAATCCACACTGAAATAGTATGCTGAACAGGAGACATTGTGCATGAAAGTGTTAGTAAATTGGGGAAAAAAAAAAAACAACCAACAAAGCAAAACATGGAGTTTACAGCAAAACCCAAACAGGGGGATAAAATGAGGCACAATACACTTAGGAAGTGTCATGCTTCCAGTGAAGGCTGAGAAGTGTTCTGCTGCTTATAAACACAGAAAGCCAAGTAGTATTTTACGTTTACAAAGGTGGAACATATATGTACGTAGTGTTACACGATGCGACGGAAAACTCTTCGGAAATACTGGAAAAGAAACAGACACAAGTGCTAGTGGGATTCACTCCCAAAGTTTTATACACTTTCGCTGCAACATTTTTAGGGTGTTAGTTCTGTGAAGGTTAGACTATATATTTCTCAGCATTTTTTCACATCCTTTCATTTTTTCAGTTGTGATAGGGAACAAAGAAGAAATCTAGAAAATGTTGTCTTAAAGCCCTCTACTTCAAGAAAAGCACCCATCAGGCATCTCACTGTAATATACAAAAATAAAAGTAAACTACAAGGTAGAGAACAATCACAACCACGAGTTTTGAGCAGACTAAACTAGCCACAGGAATAGGCATTGCTGCTTTTTTTTTTTTTATAATATATATATACATATTAGCATGCAGAATTAAGTATCTTAACAAAGTAGGAAGCCCTAAGTGCTGAAAATTATTGAACAGACTTAGGAATGATCAGAGAGCAAACCTCATAGGTGGTAAAGGTGTGGATGGAAATTCTGGTCCAGGTAGCATCTCCAAAGTCTGGCTAGCTACGGAATTTTTATTCAGATTAATACAGGTATCCTGGGCTCCTGCTCCATTAGGTAGATCTGCAGGCATGCTTTACAGACATTTATGACATACAGGGGAGAAAGTAAATATAAGATTTATGACAGATTGTTTCAGGACTGACCAGGAGTGGGACAAATATTTTCCAGTGGCTATGGATTAGCTAAACTAGAAGTCTGGAAAACCCAGGCACATTTTCACTCAGGACAATGAACTGACTCTAGAAATTAAGGCCAAAACCAAATCTGTACCTGGTTCCTCAAAGGGGAAGGGTTAAAAGTGAACATCTAAAACATATTTGGAAACAGGGTGTTGCGGAATTAGAACTAATCATTTACTAAAACACATAAGTAAAATTTACATAAAGTCTAGATTTTGCCTTTCTAACCTTCAAGTAACTGGTTTAAGAATTGCAATTTACACATTCCAGTGAGGGCTTTCTATTTCTATTTCCTGTCCTTCCAGCTGCTGAAAAGAGAAAAATCTATTTTATCCACACCAAAGTCCGTACTGGGTTACAGTTTAGGGATAAATAATAATAACAAAATCCACAGAGCATGTGTCTTGCACAATGCCTGCATGAAATGTTGAGTATATTAAATTGGGATATTTCTCTGTAGATTACTGATGGAAGAGAAGTTTCTATTTCATTGTTCACCATATTTATCTTCAGGTGATCTCTGAAATGTAAGCTGATTCATTTATATCAAAAACTGCTCAGAATATTTTTTCAAAGATCAGGTGAATGCTGGGAATTGGACACAAGCTAGGGAATGTTATTGGCATACAAATGGAAAAATCAGTCCATTGTTTTAGAAACAGTAACAAAGTCCAAAATTTAATGTCAACAAGCGTTCTGCAATGGAGATATTGGGCGAAGAGATGACATCTTCAAAGCAGTAAAAGAGATCAATTTCACACATGCAGAACACATTTTTGGAAGCAGTGATTTGTTACTATGAATTTATAGGAAACTAGTAATTTTGGTAGCCTCTCTCAAACTATTCTCATATCCTCAGACTTCATGACTGTCTATGTTTAATTTTCATCAAAACAGAAGATTCTATACTTTATATAAATATAATATAAAAAAATAATAAATAAAATAAATATTTTTCTTCCATTTCTCGACAAAGCAACTCAACCTTAAAAGGGATAAGAGATAGCAAGATACAGAAACGTAAGTTAAATACCAACATTGAGATATTCTCATTACCTAGGGACATCTCCAAGATAAAAATACTTGAAGGTGAAACCATTTGGCCCTTAGGAAGAAAACCTTACAAGAGAGTTTAAGTGATAACCTTTCACAGTTCTCATTGCATTGATGTCCTCTGAAACTCCCGTCTTCCTTTCCATTCACAAAAAATTCTTTAAACCCAGCAAAACTATTTTAATACTCTACTTGACATTCCTACTTTAATACGCAGTATTCTATCAAATTATAATATTGTGGTGTATGTGCACTCAGTAAAGCATTTGGGTTTAGTAACACAGTACTCACTACTGAGTTACGTGATAGAGCATGGAAATCAAAGTGATTGGCACTTCTCATCAAAACAGTCTTTAGTAAAATTATTAAAGTGAGTATTTTCCCCTACTGTCCCTAAGGAGTTAACCCAAGAGGTGTGCAAGATGTGATATGCCTTGATCCATCATTACCAGTGCAAATCTAATCGTACTTTACGCTGTGCTTGTTAGGCACCCACATCGGTGACTGTTAGTGTTAGATAACTTGGCTATTACCTGAAGTCTCCATTTTCTGTTTGGCTTTTCCTAAAGATAAAACAACGAATACCATAAGCTACTGCTGTATTGTATAGTGGTATAAACCATCTGAAAAGCAAGCACAAGCTTAAAATACTTCCAAAGGTCTCTATTCCTTCCACTTTTCCAAGTTGTGCAATGGAAAAACCCAACCCCTCCAGTCCGCAGAAACATTTGCAGTGGACATCAATCTGTTCAGAGGACCAATTCCATCAGAAAAGCATGTCGGTCAGTGGCACAAACTGCAAGCCAATTGCAATTGTTCTAATCAAGCAGTTACAAAATACTGGGCTTTTATATGTGGTTTAGAATTCACCTTTGAGGTTCGAAACTTCTCTGATTCAATAAGCATTGCAAAAGCCGAGAATGAGTTTACTCAGTACAATTGTTACTCCTGTAGCCCCCCAAGAGGTCAACCATTTTACTGATTTCTGCAAATCTCATCTCGATTTTGACAACACAACCACATATCCCATTTTTAACACGATCAGGAGCTCTACTACTGGGACAGTTTTGTACAATTCAGATTGTTTCTACTGCAGAGCAGGGATTTAATTGTTTCTCATACTATAACCTGTGAAGGTGCAATGAAATTAGAGCTTCATGCATGAGAAGATTATTCAAGGAGTCGGAGAGACTCAAAAGAAAAACAGACAGAGCTAAGATAAAAGCAACTTTTATTAAAATACTCTTCAAGCTTCAGAAAGCATAAATTAATGAATGTGTAGCTACTATAATACATTATTTTACAGGAGAACCATAGGGCCATGAAAGCTTTTATAAACACAATAAAACCTATGAACTTCACTCTGTAATAAATAAATACGACCATCTTATCTTGTTCTTGTTAGAGGATGTGTTGAAGCTCTTACAGGTACACAGCAATATTCCACTCAATTTCTCCTATGTTTTCCACAATATGAACATACTACTAGTTTAAGCAGCAGAATCTTTATATTGACCTTGCACTTCGATTCGCAACATAGGATCTTTTTTTTCCATTTATTTTTTATTTGCTTAAAAGCAGTCTGTCTTCTTACTCTACTTTGTAAAACATTTACAGACACTCTAAAATTGATCTGCTGAAAATCTAGTGAAATCCAAGATAATTATCCTGGGAAGTACACTAGTTGGAAGTAAGTGTATACAGTCCCTCTTCATCATCTTCCCCCAGCCCCAAAAATCGAAGTAATACAATTTCTTATTCTTTTGTTCATAATTTTGTGCTTTCTAACAACCTACAGTAACTCTAACTCAGCAATGCAAATGACTCCTTTAGGGCAAAAAAAAGAACTGCAACAGCCACTTTCTCCCCCACTTTGGGAGATTCAGTCACCCAAGTTGTTCTGTTTTAAATACATATTTTTCGTCAACTAGCACAAGAACATTTTCATCTCATTTTGTACACACCAGTAGGAAAGTGTTAGAAAAGTATAGAAAAGGCTAGAATTTCTCTCGCAGTAAGGCTAGGGAATACATTTTCTCTCTTTTTTTTTTATTTTTTCAAAGCAGATGGAAAAGAAGAAAGGAAAGAAGTGTTTGTATTTCGCTTTTGCAACTTGGGTAAAATCACTGGACATTAAGAACACGTGCTGAGACTTCATGGTGCCAGTCACGTAATTTTGTATATTTGGGGCTAAAGACGTGGAGGGGAACCTTTTCCCTGTGGAAAGAAGTGACAGAAGAAAAATAAGAAAGAAAGAAAAAAAGAAAGAAACTTTGTCCTAAGTAGTTTAACAAGCGAGCATGCAATCTCCATGCACTATTCCTCTCTGAACACTGCCTTCCTCTCTGTCAAAACCTTGGATCCAATGTTAGGCAAAGTCAGTAGAACAACTCCCACTGACTGCAAGAACCATCAGATTTAGCCACTGGTCGGTCCTCATTTTGAACAATGCTTATCCCAAAGCAAGGAAACAGCTGACCCTCATTCACAGTCCAGAATGGTAATACTTTCCAGCTATGCCTTGCAATCTGATCCACATTCGCAAATCAAAAATGCCTGGTTAGATTTAGGAAAATGAAAACATGTCGACAAGCTGACCTCGTACAGAAAACCAACTCGGTCCAAGTTTACGGAAAAATCTCAAACTCCTGCACAAACATTAATCCTGGACTGCACCAACAGATTTAAAAAGGTTGGTCTATGCAGAAAAAGATCTTGATTTTTACATGCTGTAGTAGTATGCAAAAACACAAGCAACATTTAAAAAACACCCGGATGTCACACAAATGCACCAAACGCTACCAGTTAAGAATTAAGACATGCAAAGTTTTAAAGTAAAAAAAAAAAAATGTAAAACATCAACTCACTTAGTCTTCTTTGCAGCTTCATGTTCTGGTTCTTTCACTGCAAGAAAACAGAAATATTTTATTTTGTAAAGCACTAAAAGCACTGTAACACTGTACACTGAGATTCTCCCCTGTGCCAATGCATTCACCACAGCAGGAAATTACAACAAGGCTCTTTAGGACTCCTCGATTCTAAATATGCCCCGATGGAAATGAGGTATGTCTATAAACGTCAGGACTCCCTTTGCCAGCAGGACTGCTGAAAGGTGGCTCTGCTGGTCTCTGTCCGTTCCCTTGGCCCACTCTCCATGCTGGCACTGCAAAAGGTGAGCTGAGAAGGGGAAGACAAATGGAAGCTGGGATGAATTCCTCTTGGATGAACATCCAGTGGGTTTATATTGGGTAATAATCCAAGCATCTCTCTGCAGCCAGGCTGTGATCCATCAAGGTGCTAGAGGACTGCGCACGGGATAACTCTTTCATCAATGACTTAGAGAGCGAGATCGAGTCCACCCTCAGCAAGTTTGCAGGCGACACCAAGCTGAATGGTGCAGTTGACACACCAGAAGGATGGGATGCCATCCAGAGGGACCTGGACAAGCTTGAGAAATGGGCCTGTGTGAACCTCACAAGGCCAAGTGCAAGGTCCTGCATCTCAGTCAGGGCAACCCCCGCTATCAATACAGGCTGGGGGATGAGGGGATTGAGAGCAGCCCTGTGGAGAAGGACTTGGGGGTACTGGTGGATGAAAAGCTTGACATGAGCCACCAATGTGCGCTCACAGCCCAGAAGGCCAACTGTGTCCTGGGCTGCATCAAGAGAAGCATGGCCAGCAGGTCAAGGGAGGTGATTCTGCCCCTCTGCTCTGCTCTGGTGAGACTCCATCTGGAGTCCTGTGTCCAGCTCCGGAGCCCTCAGCACAAGAAGGATATGGAGCTGTTGGAGTGGGTCAGAGGGCTGGAGCACCTCTCCTGTGAGGAAAGGCTGAGAGAGTTGGGACTGTTCAGCCTAGAGAAGAGAAGGTTGCAAGGAGACCTTATAGCAGCCTTTCAGTACCTGAAGGGGGTCTGTAGGAAAGATGGAGAAAATCTTTTCAGCAGGGCTCGTTGCGATAGGACAAGGAGCAATGGCTTTAAACGATGAGAGTGCAGACTTAGACGACATATCAGGAAGAAATTGTTTACGATAAGAGTGGTGAAACACTGGAACAGGTTGCCCGGAGAAGTAGTGGAGGCCCCATCTCTGGAAACATTCAAGGCCAGGTTGGACGGGGGTCTGAGCAACCTAGTGTAGTCAAAGATGTCCCTGCTCACTGCAGGGCGGTTGGGCTAGATGACCTCTAAAGGTCCTTTCCAACCCAAAGCATTCTATGACTCTATGATAATGTAAATTCTCAACCCTGATTTTAAGTTTGGCAAATCTAGTTGCAGTCACTTTCTTACAGTATTTGTCAACATCACTAATTCATCGGTACTGGATGACCTGACATTCAGGTCCCATATTCTGCCCTTACAAGGATTAACGAAGCGAATCCAAAGACAGACAATGATCTATTAATAGACTAGTGCAATGCAGGACCACAGAACAATCAGGTAACTGTCCACATTCAGAATATTTATCACTCATAGACAATAATCCTTATTTGGGGAGCTGTTATCATTGACTTCTAGAGTAATTCTGCCAGTGAATCGACAGTTGATTTAATCAAATCTGCCCCCGGGGAGGGGGTCTGACTTCCTTACGGCCTTCTTTATTGTAGCACTAGCTGTGAAAAGCAGAAGAATGAAATAATCACCTCTACATTAGCTGCCTCAGCCTGAACACGACTAAGCTCAAAATCTCCTGAAGGCACTTCCCACAGTTTTTACACACATCACAGTTCTCAGCCAATGAATTATAATTGGTAGCATAATATGAAATTAAAGTTTTACCATAAAAATATATGACTGGGAATGACCTTCTCCACATCATCTGTTCCAGTCCACAGTACAAGTAATCACACCACAGTATAAGCAGAGGATTGCAACATGACCTGGGAATAAACTGAGGAACTATGGACTTCTGCTGTCTGGACTGTCAAAGATTTTCTATGTGCCTGAAAACACCTTAATTTTTCTGGAGTGTTAAATTTAAAAAGGAATGGTGCCATTTTGGTGATACGGGAGGGGAAAGAAACAACAAATACGTATCTGCCAAAACCTTTGGGAGTAGAAATGGTAATTTTAAGATTTATCTAGAATGTATTAATATTCAACTCAATCAGGAATTATGTCCAGTAATGTGTATGTCCTGTGCTATTTAGCAACTGCAAGAGTTTTAGAAAAATATTTTCCTACTACAGCCTTCTCAAACTTTTTTTCTTCTACAGAGTTAACCAAAATTCTGCTTACTGGATTTTTTATCCAAGAGGGAAAACACAAGAGATGTGACTGAATCCTTTCACTATTTCCCCCCACCCCTAGCTTTTAAAAACACCTAGCTCTCCAAGGCCATTACTTTTATTTCTTCTACATCAAACGACTCACTATGATCAGTGCCGGTGATTTGGGCAAGGATGCAGAAAGAGCGGGACTGGGTGGTGCCTGTCCGGGGGTGCCAGTCTTCGGTGTCTTCAATCAGCCGCTTCTTGCTGGCATCGCTGTGGGTGGGCGTGTGGTAAAACTCTGTGTAGGTATCCACAATGTGCTTCCGCGGGGGGCTGCGTCAAGGAGAAGAGAGAACAGTGAGCAAAAAGCTTCACAGACCACCTGGGCTGGGGTAGCTACAAAGACATGGGCAGAACGGTGACTTTTCACAATGTTTAAAGGCAGCGGCTGCGTTTGGATGCAGACAGGCAGCAGTGAGCTCTACAGGCACACGTGAACACATTTAGTTCTCTGAACCAAACACAGCTGTACAATTACTCTAACCCAGCTGAAATACTTTTCCTTGTTTCAGTGCTGGAACACTCGAAACAGTAAAAGACAGTATTATCAAGACATTTACATGTTTAAGCCTTTACCGTTTGGGTGGGTTTTTCCTTGGAGATGACAGAGTAGGACAGCAAGAGAAAGTTTTCCCAGCATAAACAGGAAAAGGAGAAAAAGAAAACAGGAAATAAAGTCAGAAAGTTAAACAGAAGTGCAGCTAATTATTCTATTGAATTAGTTTTGTGCGAAAGGGCACTGAAATCCAATTAATAGCAACATTCACATTCTACTACCAAAACCACAGGACAGAACCCCCATACCTAAACTTCAACTCACAGAAATTTCCTTACAGGAGTAAGAGGGGAATTTGTTTGGTTTGGTAAATCAAGGTAGTCTGCATAGTTCAGACCAGGTGCCCCGGACAGATTTTCCTCTTCGTTCACAAGGCCCAAAGCACTAGGGCCACCCAGCACATGCCAAGTCTTTTCCAGCTGGCAAAGCCGGATCAGAACCAGGCCATTTGAAAGTGTAGGTAGAGATGTTCTGGAGCATAACGTGAAAATATTGATGCTCACTACCCTCTCTGGAAGTCAAAGAAGTGGGGAAATTCTCCCCATAGCAGCCTACATGCTGTTAGCAACCCTTGTGCTAGCAGACTTGCAAGAATGTGGGGTTTTAAAACGTTGCTTTCAGTAACTGATATAAAAAACATGCAGTTGCACTAATCAGTTTAGGAAAAAATAACCGAAGATTCACACTATATATATATTACTCCTAAAGTTTATATTAATTATCCCAACACTTTAATCATTAAGACCCTTTAAACATACAGGGATTTTTTACAGAATTTACAGGAGATTAACTGTTAAAATCTAACCCTTAAGATACAACAACTCTACCAAAAAATCCCTTTAAAAGTAACTTCCATTTTTGCCACTACATCTGCTCTGTGTTTTTAATGCCCAAAGTGTTTCTGGTAACGACAGGTGGAAAATATGAATGAGAATGATGTAAGTTATTAATTGTCAACAAGTAAGAATTAGGCCCATTCAGTTGAATGCATTAGTAAATACTTTAGCTTAAAAGAATACTTAATACTTATAAGAATGATGTGAAAGGTATTATACAAAATGATAGCAAAAGACTGCATTTACTGACACACAGTATTGGTGAAGTACACTGACCTATTGAGGTTACTAAAAGGGGAAGGGGTATAGAAACAAAAAAACTGGTATATCCAGAACAGAGTACAAGAAGTACAGAGAAGAATGAAGTAAAGCATCAAAACAGTTAATGGCAAAAATAAAATTTCAAAATTAAAGCAGTAATTAAAGGTGTACACCTACATGGAAATGTAATTATTTACATGCAGTTGCCTTCATTCTAGCGACTACCAGAGTGAAATAAGTAGTCTCTCATATTTGTTGAAAGTGGTATTATAAACAAAATATCCTGCTGACTTCTCTTGTGGATCCTGCTGGTCCCTTTTATAGGACTTCAGAGCCTACTGGCAATGACTCCTTGAGGCAACAAGGTGGTGCCAGAGACAACGGGAAATCTGACAAGACAGGCTCTCCCCTTAACTCAGCCTTGAGGCAAGGGGAGAGAAGACAATAAAACCTCAATCATATTTATCAACCCTAACATGTACAAATCACAGTACGTGGATGTTGCTTATTTTTGTTGTATGAATTCAGTATCTGGTGCTTCATTCCATAGTCCTCAAATCATTTTTTGCTTTTATACTGTATTTCACCATTCACTAGTTGTATTACTAATACCAATTAGCTATAGGTGCACCAAGATTTACAAATACACACAAACACCACACAAATGTTTTGTGGAATAAAAAAAAGCTGCAAAATTTAACAGAGTGAAAAGCAAGATCACATCATGTCCAATGCAGACAAAACCATTTACTACACTAAGAAGTTACTAAGAAAAGCTGAAGCTGTTTTGCAAAATTTAAATATAAAACTCTGCAAGAGCTATAATTTTGCAAAACAAATGTACATGCTGGTTATTCCAACAGGAAAAACGACCATAATTCAACTCCAGTGCTGTCGATACTAACTTTGTCACTGTTGTTATCTGCAAGGGAAAAAAAGTATTTGATGTGTTAATACATTCTTTGCTTTTTGAAATATTAACAGGAGTTTCCAAATCCACACTCTGGTAAAGCCATATATCATGTAAGGCAAACTCACAATCACCAAGAGAACCTACAAGGGAAAAATTTAGCCCAGTTGAGCTTAAATTGAGTAAAGTCTGTGGACACCTTACCTGTTTTAAGCAGCAGGCACACTTTCATGCGAGAGTTGGCAAGAAGGTCTTGATAAAAGCATAAATACATGCAGCCTAGTGAAGGCAAAATTGTTTTCTTTCTAAGCCAAGACTAAACAAGGGAAACAAAACTTCCTTCCCCTTCCTGAAGGGAAGGCAAATAGTTTATATCCTGAACATGGTTTGAGGGGAGTCAGGAGGAAGGGAGAAAATTCTGGGTAGGACAAGGTGCATATCTGAAGAACAGCACTTGCTCAGCAGTGCTATCTATGAAGGCGGCAAAAGATGCTTTTTTTTTTTTTTTTGACAAAATGAATAATACAACACATAGAAGCAAAACTGTATTTATTTCAGACTGATAAATTATTCCAAACTTCAGTGATTCTGGATATTTCATAAATGTCATTGATTCCACTTTAAATAGGGAGATAGGTAAGCATCATTGTAGAAATGTAATTTTCCTAAGTAAAACTAAGCAAGTAGTGTAGTGGCAGTCCAATATAATCACTTTAGCAATTTTTGTTTGCTTGTTTTTGTTTTTTTTTACCTTAAGACTGCAAGACAGTTAGACAGCCCAAACACACCATTGTTAGAAAGATGGCAAAATGAAGTAGGTTTTTACAGCTCTAAACGTTTTCAAGCTTTCCCAAACTATATCTAGAAGGCTGGCAGTGAGGCAGGGATTTCTTCGCCTGTCAGCTGTGGTACTCTTCAGTCTGTATTATTCATCCCCTAACCATAAGGCAGGGCATGAAACAGTGCTCACCTACTCATCCTATCTTAATTGCCAAGTTCTTACTCTACGCCTGCAGCACTTCCTTCCAGTAGACTTCATTTTGTTGCTATTGTTCATCTTTTTCAGTACCAATTGCTGCTTTAGAGTACTCCTTACACAGTGTTTGCTAAAACAGCATTCCTGGAAAGACAGAGTCAGTTTGCCAAAGTGTATTCAGTGAGTCTACCAGCACTGAGCAAGTCCTTGGGATCTCCCTATTTCGCAAGTCCTTGGGGTCTCCCCATTTCATCCCATTTCTATGCAGTGTGGACTGCTGCCATCAGCTGTTTAAGAAAGGGCTGGAAGTTACCATAATAACGGTATGATACAAAATACATACGGACTGCGTTGTATGAGTCTACACATGGAAAACATTTGTACTGCAATGTAACAGGAATAGGAAGCTACGTAAGTTTTGTTTCCCCTCCATGAGAAGCACAACTGAAACTGCAGTTTATTCTGTATTTTGGTTGACATGGATGTTTACCTTTCTGTAGAATTCTTCCTACACTTTCTGCACTGAGAGAGTATCAGAGGAGAGAGGCACTAGGCCTATTCCTCCAGCCCCTTTCCTTTGAGGGATGGGAAATAGTAATCACAGCTTTTAGATTTTAAGCACAGGTTTTACGTTCTTAAGATCAGAGAAACCTACAGTTCCCCTCCTGCCCTTTTTATTACTCAATTCAATCCACTGGACACCGCTGCTGGGCACGGAGGCCAACTGGCATGTGACTGCTCGCGCCCAGCCTCCGGCACAGCAGCCACTGGGAACCGGTCCCTGGGTGCTGCAGCTCCCCAGCCCTGCCTAGGAATTTCTGGGAGAGCCCGAGGTGGCCTGGGCCAAAAGCATGCTGCTGAAACAGGGCAGCAGTGCAGGTCCGAGTGCCCAGGATTCTGCTCGGCTCGGTTTAATTTACTAGTCTACTGTTTACTAGCCTAGATGCCACACCAGATACAGTATAAGCCTTTTATGCAGCCTTACAGTCCCTTAAATGTTACGTCTCCAATATCCACTTTAACACAATTATTTGAATACGAAAATGACTCAAATTTTAAATCTGTGTTGCTTTTTTAGGATAAAAGTAACATTTAAAGTTGAGGTATTTAACTATAATGTTACAAAAAATCTGCTCCACCTTGCCAGCTTCCTTGCACGCATCTTAAAGTTTCTCGTGTGTTGTGCAAAGAAGTCATGCAACATCTGTCCCTTTGCCTCCCTTCTAGGACCTTTCTTCACCGGTCCTGCTGGGCCCACGGTTGGTCTTTCAGAGCATCTCATTCCTGGCCATGGCAACACCCGCCGACCCTTCTTGACAGACTGCTCTGCATTTTTGAGTGCCTGCTGCTTTCAGTCACCGTATCGGGAGTCAAAATACACAGTGAGACACGGACATCAAAATTAATACTGGGCTTGTTGTAAGGTCCAAAACACATCGTGTAACCCACAACCCATCATGTAAAGGCATTTTGTGGCCCTTACTCAGTTTAGCTGTGACACTCTATAAACTGATATAATGTCACATCCGAGAAAAATCATCACAGGAAGTATGGTTTGGCCCTTTGAAGCACCGCTTTTAAAATGCAAGTCCTTCTTGAGAGACTCGCTTCAGAGGATTAAATGACTCCTCCGAGCTGTTTTTCACTCAGCCCTTAAACAAGCCCAGCTTTTTTCCTGCGAGGAAAGACCCTCACAGCAAAAAAAATCCCACCTACCCATTTTGCTGTTTACTCTCCCCCTGGTTCTCTCTGAATCCTCGTCGCGGCCCCTCGGCCACATCCTGGGCGCCGTTGCCGGCGGAGGGGCTCGGGGCGGCACTGTGCGTGGTGGGCTGCCGTGGGACATTAACCGCAGGTTTAGCAGCGCTCGGCACAGGCAACTGCTGCTCAGTGTTAGGCTTGGCGTTAACATGCAGTCCAGGCACAGCGAACGGGGCCGGGGCCGCAGCGGCCGCCTGGGCTGGGGTGAAGGCGGAGGACGGCGATGGGATGGAGGTGACCTTGGAGGACGTTACGGCTCCAAACGGCCTCGGTGTCTTATTGTAAGCCACACTCGCCGTGGCAGTGACTTTGGGTGCAACAGCAGAGGCAATGGGCACAGGCTTAACTACTTGTGTAGGTTCTCCCTATGCGAGATGAAAAACAAAAAAGAAACACACAAAACCACACCAAACACATGCATGTTCCTCAGCAGGGATTTTTGCTGCTCTCGGGGGGGCGGGGAACCCGCCTAGCGTGAAACCAAGAAGCAGAAAAGCAAGCTTTACCGAGACTGCAGTCAGGAAATGTATGGAAAACAAGCCACGAATTTTAGGAAAAAGAACACTCCAGGCATGCACAATCAATATGAGACCCCACCATGCTAACTCCTCTCATCATACCCAAAGCAGACACCCCACAAATCAAATTCAAGACAAACTGAGGAACCACTCTATCGCAAAACCCACTGGGTTAACTCACGTGGAAGAAATTAGTGTTTTTTATAAAAATCCACATTCCACCTCTCAAACCCAATTTGAGATATGCACGTTCCTCATACACAAACAGCATGTGCGGGTGTACACACGCACACTGTATATATCGGTCTGTCGATACAGCCCGTAAGAGCAGAACTAGAGCCCTGGAGCTCATTTGTTAGAGGCTGGTGCTTTGGGGACTCGGTGAGCTTTTCCAGTTGCACTCCATCTATGTGACCCAACGTCTTCATATAGCCTTGTCAGATCAAAATGCTCAAAAAAATGCGATTACCACCCTCCAAGGAGCTACGTTTTAACATGGTGGTTCCCACACTGTGGCCTTTCATATCACAGTCAGCAGAACAGTAATATACTATACATCATTTACGTCCACTGGAGAGGATTTTCAAGTACAGGCCATTTGTAAGCATTTTCAACTTTGCAAACAGCCTTCTTATCACAAAAGGGGGGGGTTGAAAGTATTACTTGAGGATGTAACATTAGAAGAACTCGGGAAAGTGAGGGGAATTGTTCTCTGAAGCTCTAATATTTATATAAGCTTCTTTCAAATACAAAGGAAGATTTCAGTGCCCATTAAAAAAACAAACAAAACAACACCCCCCCCACCAAAAAATCCTACTACTGTTTCTCCCAGAGACAGAGGAAAAACTTCAGCAACATCTTTCTAAAAAAATGTTCAGAGTTCAAAGCTAACATTTATTCACTTTTTTTTTTTTTTTTTTTT
>Ga0065711_1031653_pt1 | contig 29081 bp, 17 predicted proteins | sample Hoacrofraction12_FD_59098 | JGI IMG/M metagenome (GOLD analysis project Ga0065711, IMG submission 59098) | Hoatzin crop microbial communities from Cojedes, Venezuela - Epithelial fraction 12 v2 (version 2) | ecosystem: Host-associated > Birds > Digestive system > Esophagus > Crop | place... | reverse complement strand
AAATATGAAAGAGTATTACAGAAAATCGAAGAGCACTGTTTCCCAAAAGGGAAAAATGCACATATATATATATATATATATAGAGAGAGAGAGAGAGAGAGAAAAAAAAGATTTTAACCAGCAGATAGTCAGCTGTAAAATTCTGGAGAATCATATTCACGATTAGACATTGAACCACAGCGAAAATTTGGAGAAACAGCCTCAAGAAGGATGTACAGTTTAATGTTCAAACATTGCAGTCATTTAAAAATCCCAGCCACAGGCAGCAATTATCCAAAGCTAGACAGTAATTTTTCCTCTTCAAGGTGGAGAAATCTTAGAGATTGTTTTATTATTTCCAGGGCTGTGGGAACTGCAAAATCTAATCTGTTTACCTGTTCTGTCAGAAGAACTTTTACGCTAAAACACTACAGCCTCAGTTAGCAAATATTCTCAGTGGATAAACAGATATTTTCTCAAAACCACTCCAGGAAATCCAGACTAGCAATAACAAAAATTGCAGTAAGAAAAAAGACCCACTGCAGAAGGGGTAAAGGTGAACTGGTGTTGTCAGAGAGGAGGCAATACAACTGCGTGATGTTTTTGTTGCTGAATGGATTTTTCATTTGTCCCAGGAGCCTATACTTCATCTTCCGTATGGCGGTCAGCGGCCTTCGCTCTCTCCGCTTTGTGCCTGATGCTGCTGACGGGGCTGATAGCCCTGCTAGCCCTGTGTAAGTACTGAGGTGTCCCGAGCTGCTGCTGGGGAGGGAGTTCCAGGTGCACGGCTGCTTCTTCTCCCCCTGTAGACTGTCCCTCGTATCCCTCTCCCAGCGATGGAAATAATACGGCGAGAAGGACAAGAGTACAGCTCTCCCACAGAAGCACCCCAGCAACTGCGTGTCAGCACAGTTCACTCATATCTACACTTATAGTTACCTTAAACCTAAGGGTTAAAATAAACCTAATGCAAGACCTAAACCTAACTAACCCTAACCCTAACACTAAACCTCTTATCTTAATCCTAACCATAATGACCCTTGTGCTAAATCTAATCCCTAACCCAATCCTTATCCCAAAGCGTAAACCTAACCCCTAAACCTAACACCAAACCTAATCCTAAACCATAACCCTAAACATAACCTTAACACCTAATGCTAACCCTAACCCTAATCATAATACCCATTACCCTAATGCTAACCCTAACCCTAATCATAATACCCATTACCCTAATCCTAACCCTAACCCCAGCCTTAACCCTAAACCTAACCCCAGCCCTAGCCTATACCCCTAAACCTAACCCTAAACCCTGGAAGCTCATCTGGTTCACCACATGACGTGGATAACAGTGCCCACCGGTGACCGTTCCTGGAATATTTCACAGTTACAGCCCCCTCGTGAATCGCAAGCTTTTTGCAGGGAGGGCAATCCGGGCATGAAGGAGTCATGGCTGGTGCATTTCCCAACAATTTACCCAGCAGATTTTCCATGGAAACATTTCAATTAACAGCCAAAGGTGATGCCACATTGCATTTGGAATCAGAGTCCCCAGTTTCTTTTTGTCAGGAGGGCAGCCGTTGCAAGCGCCCAGGACAAACACTCAGGGTGGTCTGTGGCATCATAGACATGGTTAGCTTAGACGCAATTCTTCAGGTTTCTAATCCAACATCCACCCTTTCCTCCCCCCACCATTCAAAGCTGGACTGTCGCCAACCCCAGACAAACCCATCTGTAGCTTTGTCCAGGTGACTTTTCCAATTCTTCAGGGGTGGAGATGTCCCCACCTTCTCAGGTGACCAGTTCCAGTGCCGCACCATCCTCCTGGTGAAGAAAATGCAGACGACGTACACACCATGGCGGACATACAAATGAAGTACACAAAAAATAAAAGAATGCCAAAAGCTACAAATTAAAGTTAAAATTAAAGCTAAAATTTTTTTAAAACAACCTTTGACAAGCACTTTCATGCCCTTCAGTTTTTCAGGTTTCCAAGGGTCCTGAGGAAGGAAACAAGCTGCAGGAAATGACGGAAGCATTGTGTTTTGAGCCAAAGGAGAACAACGGTAAATGCGGTTATTATGTAAATAAACACAAATCACCCCCTCTGACTGAGAGACTATAAAATCACAGGGAAAAGATCTGATCGGTTAGCGTCTGTTTTTAACTGTGGTAGTATTTGAGATGTGGATATGCGTACACTAATATGCAAAACAGCTTGTCATTTGCCCCTCAAGAGCTCAGCTGATTCATGGCTACCCTTCATCTTCTTTTCTCAGTCAAGCCAGTAGCTAAAGCCCCTCGCAGGTCTGCATAACGCTCTTTCTGATTTCTAGAAACAAAATGCGCTCTCTGTCCGGCAAGCTGGCAAAACAGTGGAGCTGACAACTGCTTCTACATTTCAAAGCAGAAGAAAACATGGAAGCAAAGCCAGGAGTTCTGTTCCTCGAGAAACTCCACTCTTCTTGTACTAAAAGACAAAGCAAAGATGGTACAGTCTTCACCTCATGCATTCCTTTATGTCACATTTTTTAACTTCCAACAGTCCTGCAGGCAGAAAATACTTTGGTCATTTACAGTGCATGTGTTTCATTTTCTCGGGATCAAGTAGCCTTTTCGCAAGTCGCAAGGTTGTCATGACTTTCAACAGTTTCTAAATGGTGTGCTGTCAGAAATAGTGAAATTATGTATTAGGAGAAACAGAACATGCCATTAAGTAAAATACCTTAATTGGCTAATACTTAGTTTTTCACAGAGAAAACAAACTGCAGATTATCAGCATGGGCAAGAGATCCAGCACACAGAATGCATGTTTTCATTATGTTTTGCCACAAATTTTATTACTGAGGGATCCCAGCATCAAATCCACATCTATGTGAAACCTAGAGAGTGGCTGATTTGCCACGGTGACTGTAAAGGATTGTTTTCTGACCTTGTATTATACCCCTACAGAGTGGTGTTAGTGATGGCACAAAGGCCAGACAGCCGAGGATTATATTATCATGACTGAAAAAGGTTTAGGTAATTAATAATTTTAAGTAGTCTTACTAAATTGGGTTTTCTTTGCTGACTAACTAAAAATCTGTAATTTGCCATTAAGACATTTTTTCCCTTTTGGTACACACAGTTACCTGGGAACCTCTTTTTCAACAGCTATGAAGCTTACACAAAGCCCAAATATCCTTATTTCCTTTTTGCTACATAAAACTTTTAAAAGGAAACACGCTTCCCTGAAAATCTCGCTCCTTTTTCCAGACGGCGTTAGTTTCAGATGAGGCTTCTCAACTCTTGTAAGGCATAAAGGCTGTCCTTTTCAATTTTTTTTTAAAGTGAAAATCAGATGGATAGAGACGAAACAGACAGTGGAGAAACAGTTTATTACTGAGTTTAGCAGCATCCTGAGGTCAGAATTGTGGATCACACTGTTGAGAGACACCTGAACACCACACTTTTGATGCCGAATTCAAGAGACCATTTTGGTATGCTATGTAAATCCCTGCATAGTTTGATTCCAGATGTCTGGGTTCTTGCTTTTTCTTTCATGTTTGGTCTATGCAGCTGCAGCCAGACTGAGCCCAGACCAGTTTAAGCTAGCTGTGGATTTTAGATCCAGGGTGAGTCCCTAAACATGTTACTAAGCAGCAGTAGAGTTTCTGGAGGATCTGAACATGCTAAGATGTTGAGGAACATCTTAGGTAGCACTTTGACACCTAGAGAATGATTCAGGTGCCTAAGCATGGGTTTCTAGGGCAAACTGTGATGCCTGGGAGTATTCTCTTTGACCTCCAAACAATGCCTCAGCAAGGCACAGTTCTCCAGTAGGTTCTGGGTCTTGTCTGTCGCTCGTATGTGAAGACCTCAGACAGGTTAGAGAATCTCAAAAGGTGTTAGAGGCCTGCATTTAGGCAACAGGCCCTGTCCTCTAGGCTAGGATTCAGCTCATCTAACTTCCGGCATCTATAATGCAAGCAGTCTGCAACTTCAGAGCTACTTCCTTAGGCTCCATCACAGCAGTCAGTGGGACATCTGGCCAACACGGTCACTGTTCAGTAGCACTCCACTGGGTGAAAGGAATCACTTCTCAGGCTCTGTTGGGTCTGTTGGCCAGATCCCTGCTGACTCTAATCGGGGCTTAAACATATCTGTATCTAATGGCAGATCAGATAAAGCTGCTCCTCTTAAAAAAGCAGTGATTTACAGATCCAGGGTATATTTGTCTTACGGCAATTCAATGAAGAGCAGTATTTGAATGATCCTATAACCAAAAGCAGTCAGTGCTGCCTCATGGAAAACAAACATGGACAACGTGTTACTGTCCTATTGAGTGAGAGCTATATCCTTCAGTTGCAGAACCTTCACAGCTGGATGATACAGGAACTTGGGTCTTGTTTTTGAAATATTGTTGTGATGATTTTGCCGTACCTACAGGTTTCTTTGCCACAGGATTCACAGTTTTACTGGGTTGGATTATCATACATATCTGAAAGGAGAGGCTGGTACTGGGAGGATGGAACAGCTTTTTCGAAAGAAGTGACGAACTGGTAAGCCTTCTTAATTTAGGACCGGTGTGGTTCTATCCGACAGGGCCCAGTAAATTGTATGAAACTTTCCCTTCCTCTTACTTTCCCATGTTTGTCACACGTGCAATAATGAAGGAGCATGGAGATCACAGTATCTGGTACGGAGCTCTGAATTCGTGTCCTGTGTAAGGAACAATGGGTGGCAACGTACAGCTCAATCACATGCAGCAGACTCAAAAGGACCCCCTAGCACAAATAAAACAGCTCCTAGAGGGAAATAAATTCCAGCAGCAAATCAGTACGATTATAAATTGTCCAAATATAGATCACATGATGTCACCAGGACATCATTAAGCCATGTCTTTTAATTCCCTAGGGTTATGTTGTATGACAACATCTTCTGTGCCTCCTTATATGGACAGATTATTTATGCCACCCGCTCTTGTTCGACAAAGCAATTCTGGATCTGTGAGAAAGTGGCTGTTCATTTCACCTGAAGAAGCATTGCAAGAAGGGATGTGAGATCTGACACTGTGAGATACCAACTTTAGGAACTGAAAAATTTAAATATATTTTTATTTTTGTTAGTTTATCATACAGTTTTCTCAGAATGGTGATTCAAATGGACTGATCATTAGAGACTAAATCTTCCTCTTTTCTTGCGTTTCACGTCCCAGGCTCACAAATGCGAGAGAGAAAAAAAAACCAAAGATAAAAACTACAGGCCTAGGAAGCAGCTTGCAAGGGCTAGCTACAGTCAAGCAATGATTCTTGTGTGACTCTCTAGGTTGACAACCACACATTCTCGCAGATCTCTATATTTCTTGAACTTCAGTCAGCATTTTACACTAACACCTGCCAGTCATAAACCTGTCCAACTGCATCCATGATGATTTTACTCACTGAATTATTTACTGCACATACTGACTACCATCCACCTATAATTCTCTTGTAGAGTAGTTTGTCTAGGCATGCCTGCTCTCCTAAATTTGTTGTTCCAGCTGTTCCCCTGTTTGAGGTATAAGGATACAAAAGAACACAAGGCTCTATTCATCCTTAAAATTCTTTTCACATATGCATTAGTATTTATAGAAACAAAAAACCATTTTTTTAGAAGACTACAGGGAGTCCCTGGAAACAATCTCTGTGAAAAGTAGAGTGAAGCGTTGCGGCTGGATTAAAACATTACCTGAATACCTTCAGTGCTGCAGTAACATCAATTGCTATGCAACTGGCAGGGAGGATAATAATTACATGCTCCATTCAGAGCTACACACAATCAGTACTCAAACTGATGCAAAATCCATCGCCACAAATCTTACTTGAGCTCTTTTATTATATCCTCGCTGTTTGGGATCTCTGGAGCCCAAGGTACACACTATGCATCATGTGTTATTAAAGCACTTGTCATACTTCCCCAAAGAAAATGATGCCTCCGTGTCTCTGGGTGCAGTTTCATTGCATGAGTTGTTTGAGGTTTTGTATGTCTGCATTTGTTTTGTATTACATATGCATATATTCCTGGTATATATATATATATATCTTGTATCTATGTGTGTATGCCTTAGCATTTGGAGACTTTCCTTAAAATAGCTGAAAAAATAAAAATGTCTTTAGTATTCAATATTTCCTTGGAAAATATTGTCAAAGACTGAAGCAGTTCCCTGGTAAAAAAATGAACCCCTTTCCTAATGTGCTGAAAGATGTTTGTGAACTGAATAAATTCACTATACTTAGTAGAGCCAAGTCCCAATTTATGGGCACAAGTACCGATTGAACTACCTAGAATTGCTTGCTATTGCAGCAGGAAGCGCAAGGCACAATGCAAGTCAAGTACAATGTTTCATCTGTTTCAACCTATTCAGCTTGAAAAAAATAATTCATAGCAGTCATCTACGCTGTCACGTTTTACCCCTTCTATACGCCTCTGTTTGATGGCTGCATAGTGAAAACAAATGTTAGCCTCTGGGTTTCCTGCTGACTGTCTGGTGTGACTTTCTAGGGAGCGTTCACTATTACTGCAGGAAGGTCATGTCAGTAGTGATAACTTGCAGGGCATATTTCTTTAATTTCTGTGGCTGGATGATCTTTATAAACTATTTCTATATCTTCATATAGTAAACTCCATTTGGTCTCAGCCCAGATCTTGGCCCCAGCAGCTTGGAAACGGCTTTTCCCCTGTTAACCATGGTGTTTTTCAGTGTGAAGAATTTTTAGTGTCTAGTATTTTAAAGTCAAGCAAATCCATTATTTCATCCAGTCTGCCTTCTATCTCGGCGGCTGTCAAAGTTGTCCTGACTACACATGTATGGAGCCCAAGAGGCCAGCTGCTCAGGAAGCACGACTATCTTTATGAACAGGGGAGGTCCAAAATCTCTCCATGGCACTGGAAAGTTCAGAGAAGCAGTTAATTTGAAGCACATTTTGTATGGAAAATAAAACCTAGTATTTTACACCAAGTGTGAGAGTAAAGCTCTTGGCAGAACTTGAGACATCACATATCTTGAAAGGTCTGGGAACTAAAGAGAAGTTGTTGGCTTCAACATCCCTCTAAACCTGACAGTGAAGAAGAGAGTAGTGAAGTGAATAAAGGGGTGCATGGGGGCCATGAGACCTGCAGTGCCGTTCTGAAGTGGAAGGAGCATGACAGCTTCACATTTGCCCATCTACAACAAATTAACCAAGACAGTGAAACAGGAGGATCCTAAATGTCAGCTGCTGGATAGGAAAAAGCAGAGTTCATGGATGTCAGGAAGGTAAGTTCAGAAATAAAAGAACCGAACCAAACACCCTGGCTGCACAGTGCCTCTTCACTTCTGCTACTACACCCTCTGCTTCTGGCCCTGCACTGAGTGCATTCGCTCTCTTTCCCAATGGCCCCCATCATCCTTGTTATGAGCACACCCACTGTCATGGAAGGGTTTCAGTCTTGACGGTAGATACCAGTGCTGACAGGCTGAAATGCACTGTCAGCAAGATGCTAAACGATATGGCACCAATCTGTGTCCACAGACACTGTCTATAGAAAGCAACAAAGAAAAATATCCCTTCCCTGTGAAAGTCAGCCAGTTTACAAAAAGAATTTGATGCTCATCTGTCCCTAGATCTTCCTTCTCTCTTTGTTCTTTCTATTTCAAATCAGAATCTTAAAATCTTCAACCATTATTACATCTTTCATTGACAGAGGTGACTAAAAGACTACAAGCAGGTGCCCAGGAGCACAGCCACAATGGCAGACATGGGACCATCTCTATATTAGCAAGCACTCCTTTGGAGCCCTGTACCTTCTCCCCATATTCATACTTCTGCTCTGCCAGGGCTGATTAGAGCGCTACTAGAGGCAACAAACAGAAACTGTAGTAAGGAAAATCCCAGTTAGACACAAGAAGAACATTCTTCACAGTAGGATTGGCCAAACACAGGAAGAGGTATCCAGAGAGGCTGGGAGATCTCCATGCTTGGAGACTGCGTGAACTTGACTGGACAAGTCCTTGAACAACTTCATCAGAGTTCAAAGATGCCCCAACTTTGAATAGGAGGTTGAGCGGCATGACTTCCAGAGGTTCCTTTCAAACAATGGCACTTTAGACGTAAGTCTTAAGACTTAAAACACCATGGTTCTGCCATGTATCTTTTCTTGGGGGTGTCTGGACTCCTAGACACAAGTCTCATGCATCTCTAATGACAGGTTCCCAGTTACACAATCTCACTATCACACTACAGACTTAACTCACTCTAAGGCTGCCCAGTCTTTCCCACAGTATCTTCTGTCCTTAACAGGATCTTTCAACTGGTATCATTTTGTCCACAAAGCATGGTCCTTCACTCTGTCCCTGCTCTCAGTTGGTCAGTTTTTGTATTTGTTTTTTATTCATTTAAATAAACCTCTACTCATCTGAAACATCTGAGGCAGCAAGTCAGGTGGCAACATTTCAGAATCTTCTCTCTTTAAGACATCCTATGTTCTCCTGGCAAGGGAACTTCCAGAGGAAAAAGGGAAGAGTGCACAGCATTGTGCAGAAGGGCCAGAAAGTTGTGAGCCAAGCTTTGCGAAAAGAAAAATGGGCTCCTACTGTAGTTCAGTGGTGCAGAGAATTTGGGTTACTGAAGAAAACAGTATCCAGTCTGTTTCCCACTTCTAAATATATCTCTTCAAATTATGAGAAAGGGGAACAGATGATGCTATTTCAGGTGATCTACTATCATTCTCTTGGGTATTCTCTCCTAAAAATTGAGTTTTCCCTTCATACTCATAGATCACAGAGTCATGGAAAGATTCAGTTTCGAAGGGACATCTGAAGTCCACCTGGTCCAAACTCCTGCTCAGCAAGTCTAATTTCAAAGCTAGATTAGATCAGTCCAGTCCCTGTCTGGCCAAGTTCAGAGAATCTCCAAGGATGGAGATGACACAACCTCTCTGGGCACCGCTTCCAATATTTGACCACCCTACCTGTAACTTATGACCATTGCTTCTTGTCCTTTAGATTTGAACCCTTATCACTGAATAATGAAAAAGGCACAGAGCTGAAGTTAGTCTGCCTCTGGGACACATCAGAGGTGTTTGTTCTGTTGTAAAATGTAGAAATTTCAAAGGAGATGAAAGTCATGGGAAAACTGAATGGAAAAGAGAGTAACTACCAGACCATACATTTACTTGGACTCTTGTCATCCCTGTTTGTCTCAGATCCAGGCTAAGATGTCATGGGTGGGAATAGAGGAGTTCTCCCCCTGAAGAAGGAAAAGGAGGAGTCACACATAATACTTGAATACAAATATATTGCCTCAGGGCATTTGAAGTGTGACTCATTCTCCTATCCACTCCCTCTTTCTGCTTTTCTTTTTGCTTCTCCTTCACAAATCATTCAGTTCGTCTGTAAGAGGATCGTTATTGAACCACGAAGGAGTTCTCAGATAATGCATACAAATACAGTGGAAGAGGATGGATACTCTAATTTAAATCACCTGCCACAACATCCAGCCAGACACTACATGTCCCTGAACATCAACCAAGGTAGGACTGACACTAGCTATTTGAACTTTCTGTGCTATGGTAGACAATGATAATACGAACAGTTTCTCTTGTCCAGCTCAGTAAATAAGAAAAATGTGTTCTTATAGGTTTAATATTTGTTTCTATGCACTATTTGTATGGTATTTTCTGACAAAACCCTGCATGCATAAATATGAAAATGCATAGAGTGAAATTACTGCCAGTAATTGCCCTAAATTTCTGTAGGAAAAGACTTCAGGATAAAACTCTGTAATGTAGGAATCAGCTTTAATGTGGTTAGTTTTATTTATTGATTATTTATTATTACAGGAAAAGGAAATAGAGACAGGATGATCTGACTTGTTTTGCCCTCTGGAACTCATTTTTTCAGAAAATGGTTAGGATGCATAGCCTTTAAGGCCAGAAGCGACGAGGAAACACCAGGTTTGAATGCACAGGTCACATCATTTCCCTTCTTCAACTCCCACAGCTCCTGTTGGACTAAACCATGTACTTCAAGAGGGCATCCAGACTTGAGTTAAATATTTCTTCATCTTAAAGGTCCATCATACTGCATTGCCATGACCATTTGGTGATGGTAACTCTTAGGAAATTTTGAATCCAGGGAAACCCCCACAGATATTTTGGACTTCAGAATTTTCCTGAACTAGAGTTCAGCCTGGAGCTGGCATGCAGCCTGAGCATAGTGTGCCCTGAGAGCAGGAAGGACTTGTGTAAAGTCTAAGATGGTGTGCAAATACTTACTTACTCTGTTCTGACAGAGGAGAGTAATACAGTACCGCCAAAGGAGAGCAGGAGCATCACCTACTTCTAGGTCAAAGGATCACTAAAATGTTTCATAGTTTCATAATTTGTCAACAGCAAGGGATCCCCCACCTGTTCCGTTTAAACCTCATTCAGTGACCGTTTTCAAACAGACGTCTTTAACAGAGGCACCACACTTTCTTCTCAACTTGCATTTAGGTTGATCCCTAAAATATGATACAGCCTGGCAGGGGAACTCTTTTGAGAATCACCAGATGGCTCTTCATGGAGGGATGGAGGGTTGGCAGTGCTGCTGAACAGGGTGTCTGCCCTCAGATAAATTGTTGGTTTCTCCCAGGGCGCTTTCTTCCCTTTGCTGTATGGTGGCCAGCTATCTTCACTTTGTTTGCGCTGTGCCTGGCCCTCACCATAGGAACGATCATCCTAGGTAAGTGCTGATATATACTGTGTTCCTTTATTCATATTAACACCTGGGGAATAACTGCACGGAAGAAAGGTTACAGACTGCCTGCAACAAGAACAGTCATAGCTCGTCCTCCCCACGTGTGCTGTCCTTTCCTCTCCTCCTAATTACCTGCGATGAACTCTCTGCAGCTTTGGTGCACATAAGGCTTTGAGGGAAGCAATTTTTATAAGTCTGGACCTGTGCCCATAGCAAAGATATAGAAGTCAAGATGACATATTTCGGAAAAAGTGGGAGGAATGGAACCTGTCCTCATCCATCTATTACTCATTTATTAGCTAATTCAAATCCAATTATAAAATCCTTCTGTTGACTTTCACAAATCAGTTTGTTTCACTTCTCGTCTTCTCCTGTTGTTCAAGTCTCTCTACTTTACTGGGATAGCAGTTCTTGTCTCATTCCTTTGATAAACCTTTCATGTTTGTAGACTACTGTCTTAAATTATTTGTACTAGTATGTTAAAAATGGACATACTTCTAGCACTCAGATTCATGAGGAAATATCACTTTTTCTGTCTGTTTCACTCAGTTGTCCCAGTTTACCAGAGATTTGCAAGAGAACTGAAGACTTTCATATTTATATCAGCTTTTATCATATGTGATGTGACTTTACCTATACTTTCTACCACAGAGCTTGGTTGCAGTCTCATTCTGAGCCTTTGCTACCAAAAGCCAGTATCTAAATACTGTTGAGGAAGATATATAAATAACCCTCCCCGCTTTCTTCAGAGAAGTTTTACCAGCCAGCCCTTAAGAATAAAAGGTTGTTTCAACATGAAATATGTTTACATTTTTTTTTTTCAAAGGCTTATAAAACTTCTTTTAAGATCAAAACAATTAGTTCAAGATAGTCCTCCCTAAGCATATTATTTTGCATTATTTCAGTGGTTTATTAGGTTACCAAGTGGCCTGCAACGGTACAGTGATTAAACTGCATTTAATATTTGAAAATCTCTTTATCCGTCATTTTTTAATCTGCTAATTTCCTCACAATATGTGACACTGTAGCATCAGCGTTGCATGTGAGCATGCTGTTGCAAAAAGTGAATTTGCAATATATGATGAAGCATGTATCATGCAGTTGCATCGTCATGGCTTTTTTGTCTCATGAAGAATATTTTTATAAACTGCAGGTCTCAGAGGTTCTACGGCTTCTGTAGAACATACTGAAAACTTGCAAGGACTAAAGGAGAGATTGTGCTTGACAGGCAACGGAAACAGTAAGTACGATAATAAGTACAACTACTGCTCACTCAGCCTGAAATCTATGTGTCAGACCTTATATCAGATTAAACAAGCGTGTTATAGGCTATACTGGATTAAATAATGAGTTTCAAAAAAAAAAAAAAAAGAATGAGTGTGAATGTGACCCATAAAGTGTCACATACATTTCAGCTATACATAACTTTGACTTTCCAGGCCTATGGGTATAGACTCCTCTACTATTCCTTTGGCTGTTCATGAAGGACTAATGGCTTCTTTCTGTTCTAGGACATGCATGTGTTGTGTGCCCTGTAAACTGGAAATGGGTTGGAGGCGACACATGTTTCTACTTTTCAGAAAAGGAAGCCACATGGCAGGAAAGTGAAGAGTTTTGCTTCTCCAAAAATGCCACCCTTCTTATGCTGAAAAACAAAAGCAAGTTGGTATGGTTCCAGTTGTACTGGTATTTCTTTGCATTGGTACCCACTACTCAAAACTCCTCCCCGGTCAGCAAGAACCTCTTGATGTTACACAGTAATAGAGGTACTGTCCCAAACGTCTGAGGCAATGCAGACTGCAGAGCGTTTAACCACAAATGTGTAATGATGAGGTAACCAGCAACACAGGATATTATTCAGCTGAACAGTGGACAGGAGTGTCATGGATCCTGTGCAAGTTATAAGCAGTGAGTCTTTTATTCCAGAAATGTCTTTGAATACTCCGAGAGACAGGGCTTTAAAAAGTGTTGTTGCCCTGATCTTACACTTAGTAGAGATGCCAGACACAAAATATTCATGTTTGCATGACAAATAGAGATGTTGTCTCTTGGCAACTGTTACGAGGGCCTGATGAGGAATTCAGAGAGTCATTGTCAAATTACCTCTTTTGGTTCTTTCTTGATCACCTTCTCCCCAACAGCAGTTGTTTAGGTACAGATCAAATAATACTCACAAGCTCCTTGATGATAAAGGTTTTGCATTTTTTATAGGCTAGCATATCTCAAATATCACAAAAACGATCTTACTGGATTGGATTATCATACGGAGTTGATGGTTGGTCTTGGATAGATGATATGAAACTTTCTACAAAGAGAATGGACTGGTAAGTTTTCTGACCTTAAATAGCTGGTGGGTTTTAATCTTTTCTTGCACAACATCCTTCCTGTGCATTGAAGGAGGGGGCAACCAAAATCCCATTAATTGCAAAGCTTCAGGGCAGAATACAGCTGCAGGTGTATTTGCAGTTAAAATACTCTTTTAGATGTGGAGTCCCTGAAATGAGAAAAAGTCTCAGAAAATTGAAAGTGTGAGCAGAAGGAGTCAACAAACTAGTGCAACCAGTGACTGCTCTCACTATTTAAACCCATTCACTTTATGGAACATCCCATGACTCTGTAGCAAGCAACCCACACTTCCTTCCAGACAGCTTACCTCCTGCAAAGCCTTCCTGCACCTGCCTCTTCTGCTCAGCCACAATTATCCCAAATTAACTTCTTTCTTCCATCAACATTTTGAAACCTTTATTACACAAAAATTGTCAACATTAGGTGGAGACAATCTGTTTATTTTTTCTGTAAAATGTCATCACCTTACTTGGTGTGTTTCTCCTTTACTAACCATGGGGAAAAAATCAAATTCCAGTTCTGTTCTATGTGAAGTAATCACTGTATGCAGTAACATGAGACGCCACTTCAGGGTCTGGAGAATCTTCTCTGACTGAAGATTCTCCAGCACCTCCTTGGAAACATGTGCTCATTTTGTCTTGCAAACTCATACACTTCCCGCAGCTAGTAGATATCAGGCAGAATGATCTGACTTCTGTTTGGGCAGACCACTGCCTTTCAGTTTCCAGACCCAAATTACCCTAAATAAAGCAACTGTTGGAGTGACATAACCACAGGTGAGGAAACAGTGCTACTTTCTGCCTTGATGGCGCTCCATATGTAGGCTTTCTTTTTTACATCTTTGAGCTGAAGGCAGATGGGAGAATGATCCTTCAGACTTGAATTATATGAGCTGTCAAGTTCTTCAATATTTTGTATCAACCTCAAAATGACTAATCAACTTTTGCAACAATGTATGATTGTAGAAAAGGGATTTATTTTTTAAAAAAAATTTGTATATGAGAGTTTTTAATAAGATAATGGTGTGGTGTTTTTTCTCTAGGATTGATTTGTCCTCTAAGCAAAACTGTGCTTACCTGTCTTATCGCAAGTCAAGAGTTTACAGTGAGAATTGTGATGAGAAATATCCCTGGATCTGTGAGAAGGCATCAGTCCAACTGACCTAAAAAGATTATCAGCAGTAAAAGAACTGGAAGAGTGTGAAGAAGATTTTAATGTTCAGATTTTTCAGTGAAAAATAATGTAGAATAATATTTAATACAAACTCAGAGTTCAGTCCACCATTTCTTCCTAGTGCATTCACACAAACACAAAAACAGAAAAGAGACAGAAAGCCTTTGCAGACAAAAAGAGCCATCAGTAACAAATATCTACAAATCAGAGATGGGATATTAGTCTCATCATTCTATTTCAGAAACCTCTACCTTAAGCGAGGTGACAAGCTTAAACCTGACATACAGCCTTTTGTCATTGTTCCAAGTTTGGAAGTGACTCTCAGATCTTCACGTTGGAAAATTGAGTTGAGTGGTCAAATCTGAAAAGGTATTTTGATGCAATTTTGTGATACTTAATACATTATGCCCACTAGAAATTTGATGCGTATTCCTATGTGAATTTTGCACAGGGATGCAATTAGAACCACCACATACAACAATGAAACATCTTGGTCCATGAATGTGTGACATATGTGATATAGTCTTACTTATACAGCAGAACAAACTTCTCTCTTTCCTTGGGTTGTAATATCATGCTTCAAAATGCAGATCTTTTTAAGTGCGTAAGACTTTTGCCACGATAATGTGGGCAAGTTGATGTTAATTATTTATTTACTTTCCCTTACAAAATACTGCTTTCCAGATACACAATTCTTATTAAATATCTGCACCACTATTTATGCTATGACAAGTTTTCAGCTTAATTTGACATTATAAATAGCAGCAAATATGATTTCAGCATGGTCATTTGAATGTCTGTCTCCAGGAAAGGTTTTACCCACAAAGGCCACCTGCACGTCTTGTGCATTTAATTGTGTTCCAACTGTGTGTTCCAATTCCACATGTCAGTTGAGTCTGTTTGTTTGCTTCAGGTGCCCACTGTTACTAGCTATCTCACTCTGAAAAAAAGGCCAATAAATCTAAAGAATGAGAGAGGAATAAAACACAGGAATCACTGAACAGAGAGGAAATACTGTCTTTCCTGCTGATGGCTTAATTAGGCTTATGCGGTCTTTCTCTGCCAAAGAATATCCCACAACTCTGAATAGTTCTGTTTCAAATCAGAACAAAAGAGCAACCCTTCTACAGGAGTGAGCATGTCTTCCTGCTCCGTTTCCTGGTGGGCCTCCAGAACGTTAAGGAGCAGGCAGGGTAGGTAATTTTTCACAATAGCAAGCATATGTGTGATTGCAAACCATTGACTCTCAATTTCTGAAACAGAAATAGAAATAGGCTTCTCTAGAAGCATGTAGACAAGCTCTGCATTTTAGTTCTCAAATGTAAAATCACAGGTTTCTTTTTGCTAAATTTACTGGATGGGAATCTTAGTTTAGCAAAAGGAGAAATCCCCAAATGACTCTAAACAGAGAACTGAAGAATGAGTAACATTTCCTTTTTTACTTCTTTTTTTAGCATTAAAATTAGTTTTTTTTATGCAAGAGGGTTAGGGAAGAGATGGTGGTGGAAAGACAATCAAAGATTAGAGAGAGGGCAAAAGATTCGTCTAAACAAGATTGAAAGTATAGGTTTAAATGGATATTCCCACAATCCTGACTCTGTTTGCAGAATTCCAAGTGCACAGAAAAAAACCTTTCTCAGCTGTCTCTCATGGCTTTCACTTTGATTTTAGGTCTAAGACACGAACATTCATTTTAAACAAAACGGAAAACCTCAGAAAACTTTAATATTTCACTCAAAGCATCCAATACGCAGCTTTATTTACTATGATATATTCCGCAAATCATTAAGCTTCTCTCCTTGCTTCCTTGTTCTCTCAGCCATCCTTAGCAGAGGTGATTTAGCAGCATTTTCCGTATATCATCTGCCTGTGCAACTTGAGAAACAACAGTGTGTTTTGCAAGGCCTGCTGTCTAAAGACAGCAGCTTCTGCCTCCACATGAAATCTGTTTTCTCTGCTACTTATCAGTACTGGAATCTTGCTGCAAGAACATTTTTCCCCACTTGTATTTATTTAAGTTTTTGTGATGCAGAGGGTTTACTGACTGCCACCGAGGGTAAAGAGCATTACAACGCAGAGAAGAAAACTCACTAAAAAGTAAAGCTGTGACACTCCATTCAAGGTTGCATCTCTGAGCTTTGCCAAGAAACTAGATACTTGTGCAGCTATATGTATATATATATGTATATACGAAGCAACTAGAAGCAATGTAAGAAAACTAAGTGAGCAGAACAATTTGTCTTTAAAACACATAAGCACTATGAAAAAAAAAGTTCGTGAGTTTGGTAGCTCTATGGAGACAAATACTCCTGTTGAGAACAGCCAGGGAAGTTACTTGCCAAGAAGCACCGAGAGTGGCTTATGAGCTGAAGGTTTGTTTTGTAACAATGTGGCATGGGTAGAGCGTTTATACCCTGATTTTAATGGACATTGTATTAAACTGAAAAGGCTAATTACAAACTCAAGATTTTTTGTATCATTATGAACAACGTAACATCAAGAGTACAGAACAATTAGAGGCTCCGGCTGGGCTAATAAAACCTTATGGCAACAACAGACAACAAGTAATTACTATTCTAGTGGTTATCAAAAAATATTTTTCACCCTCTGTTTTTTTCATTGTGCAACAAAACCTAAAGGTTTGCCTATGAGCATTGTATGGCTTGAAATGACTCAGTTCATTCAATTCAAGGTATGATTGCGTGCTGCCTTTTGAACTTTGTCAGTTTTAAATGCTTTCTGCAGCCAAATGACAGCAGAGATGACATTGCTTTTAAGACAAATTAATGCTGAAGTTGCAGTAATTCCAAAGGACCGGACTTCACAGGCAGCTGTGCAAAACTCAGTGTTTAGCATGACTTGCCAAGCTAAGTGGAAAGACTATTTCTCTAACTCCTTGCTTACGGAGAACATTCTCTTTATTAAGCAGCGCAGAACAGACTCCTGTGAGCCAACTGGTGTAATGGACCCTGGGCAATCTAAGCAAGGTTTCTGAAAAGGACATCTCAAATGAAGTTAAGAAGAATTGCACAAAGAGCACACAGGGTGATTGACAAGATGGTCCAATGTGTGTAGGTGGCTATGGGAAAGGGGAAAGTGCAGAAGATAGGTGCATGAAATTGCTTAGTTCTGACTTGCTTTAAAGTTCTGAACTTTTTAACCTCATATAACAGAAGATACAACATCTGTTAAAATAATGATTGTGTTGTGACTTAGTGATCATCTTATGTATAAGGATAAATTTTTCTCTCTTGGTTTAAGCCAAAACTCAAGAACTGATTGACATTACGTATCAAGGAAATTCAGGGTTAGGTATGAAACAAACACAGTACCAGGTTGTACACTGCACACCTCAGGGCAATTACTGGATGCCATGTGCTCTTCTGTTCTGTGCAACTTGGCTCATCGTGTAGCAGTTCTAATTACAACTCATTGAGGCATGAAGATGTGGTATAAAATTAAAAAATCCAGACATCAGTGAGGACCAGGAACTTGCCCCTTGTTTTACAAGATCCTGAGCTTGTGAATATTCAGCAGCCAGGAATGGGGACCAGTGCTTCACACCCCTGACACAGGGACGTAACAGGCTAACAGGTTCTCCTCCAAGTACTCAACAGCAGACTTTCATTAAGCATTTCCTTCCTTCATTTTCTGCAGCGTTTGTCTCCCAGCAATAGTCCATAGTACCAGTGCTTTTCACCTGCAACACTTTTCCCTCAGCCAGGTCCCTACAATCAACCATTGCTTCCCTCACTGGTCCGTTGACCCCATGCCCATCATACCAGTAACCTCACATTTATTTCGCTCACTGCTTCAGCTCTCCACCAGCTTTTCCTCATACCAGCCCACTTAGTGAAGGCTCTCCTGCTTCCTCATGGTGTGATCTTCTCAGGCCCTCTTGCATTACCAAGAGTTGTAAGATGGGGCCTCCTACCATGCCCTGCATGTGTTAGGACAACAGCCCGTCATTCACGCTGCACCTGCATCCTCTGAAGACCAGTCAGTGCTGGGAGGCCAGGCGGTATCTGCACGGCTGCTGAGACCCCGTGTTTAGATTTAGAATAGGCAGCATTTCCAGACAATGAGATAGCTGTGTGGCAAGACACTCTGTTGTCCCTGCTCCTCTGAATTACTTCTTCATATCCATAACTAAGATAATTGACATATTGCTAAACACTTATTTAGTGAGGGATGCAGCACACTTGGATGTTGCTGCTGCAGAGTTCTGATGCACAGTTTTCTATCTGAAATAAACATAATTAGAGGATTGCTAAACACCTCCACCTTCCCTGGCTTACAGTTCGATTTTTGTTGAATGGCTCAAATTACTACAAAATACACACAGGAACAGATACCCCAACCATAAACTTGACCGGTCCTGAGAGATTTTAAAGATTCCTATTGTTTGCTAGTGACACAGAAGAGAGATGCTCTCTCTGATGCAGTCTTCTCTTTGAACAGTGTCTTAAACAGCAGCGAAGTGGCAGAAGGCTTTGCATCTTTAAAGGCCCTGTATCTGATGGTTGCTGAGCCTGCCGTGCACAGTGACTTACTAAAAAAGACACCCTAGAGAAAAGGTCTGTAGAAGCAGTATTTATTCCAGTTGTGAAATTCTGCAACAGAATGGAAAAGGGATTTGAGAAATTAAAGAACTGGATGAGGTGTGACATGGATAATTATCAAGGCAGATGTCTAAGAGGAATGCACCTTCTCCCCTAGCATCCAGTGCAGCAGAACAATCCACTAGCAGCTGCACTGGCATTCCTGGGCATTAAACATTGCTGACTTTCCTCAACAAAGATGTGTTCTGTATTTGACTTCTGTTTTTTGAGCCCATAGGGCATGCAATCCCATTTGAAAGTTTTCTCTCTAACCAGGAGAATTAGAAATATTTTTATTTGTCTTTTAATGCAGGCCCTGATTCTGTTGCACTGTTTAGTTTTCAGCAGGTGAGGAGTGAAATTAAACCAAATACTTGGACTGTTATTGTATATTGGCAGCTCACATCTGTGAATGCCCAATGGATGGATTTTGAAACCATGATGTATTGCTCTTACAAACAGTGATTGATGCCTGTTCCTGGGAAATAGGTACCAATCTTTAATATAGAGTTCTGGAATCATACACTTTATTTTGTTTTATTTAGATAGGAATTTATGAGAAGTGTATAGAAGTGATTACACAAGAATGCAAGGGCTGAAAGAAGAAAAAGGGAAAGCAGTTGTTGAAGAAAAAGCCCAAAAAGGAGTCCAGCTGATGTGCACCACCAGAGCTCAAGTTAAGCTTAGATTATCCCTGATGTTACTCTACCCTAAGCTCAGACTCATCTTCCCTACTGCAAACCCCGGGGCAGAACTTGCCCCCGCAAAGGCGTATTCCGGGAAAGGGCTCTCTGCAGAGATCTGCACACAACTGCAGACTTTGTTTTGCAAGTGAATCTGGGCAGTGCCTCCTACTCCTGGCAGTCAGCACTGGTTTGGAGACAAGGAAAATGAACCTGCTGAGAGCTTTCAGTAGCTCTCAGCTAAAATGAGGATTGAGATAACGAAGCCTGCACATTAGCTGGGTAACGGGTATAGGATAATGACTTCCTTCCAGCACCCTGGTTGCAGAAGTCAGGCAGGAAAAGGCCTTTGCATCATTTGCTGTCATTGTACACAGGAAATTCAAAATACAGACAACAAAACCACGGAGTTCGAGACATAATCCCGTTGGCATTAAGGGTCTGAGTAGAAATTCCTTCACAGCAAAGAGCTCTTCTGGTTGTTCTTTATCTGCTGCTTCATCTACAACATAGGAGTCAGAAAAAGATACGGATCCTCTGCTGGACATGTGGCAGAAGAGGCCAGGGAGCAGGCCAGGCCGGCGAGCTTTCTGGTTGTGGACACCAAGAAGCTGAAGTCCGGACTTCTGATGACTTCTAAATAGTTCGTTCCAGCAAAACAACAAAAGATTTGCCAACTAGTAGCAGCTTGGTTATATTTGCCCTGAGGTGGGATGAGGATCCAGACATAGCCCAGAGCAGACATGCCTCGGTTAACCCCCCTGAAGCCAGCAGAGATGCCCCAGGGAGGTGTAACCACTGTGTAAGGAGAGGGGCTCCACAGAAACCTCCACAGGCTTTGCCACTTGGTCCGGTCCACACGTGCCGTAGCATATTGCACCCTTGGGAGGATGGAGTGGCTGTTCAGGCCTTGGCAAAATGCAGGGTGTATAGTTAAAGAGAGAGAAAAAAAAATCATGTTTACCAGCTCTGCCTTACTCTCTGTCTTGAGAAGTCTGGACTCCAGAGCAGAGCACTGAGCTTTGCTTTCTTTCCAAGTTTTCCATTCCTTTGAAAAGTAATAGCAGTCCTCCACCTGCTGTAGTCAGTTCTCAGGACAAGGAATAGAAGAGGACCTGAGCAGGTTCGTCAGTGAGCGCAGTCTCTAGTGGATCCCTGCAGGATTACTAGAGCAATGCACAGCCTCTCGATCATGGAGGAACAACAATTCCTCCTTCATTCTGCAGCTAAATTCATGCCTTCATTGGAGACTCAATAAACCCAGTTGCCAGTAGGACAGAAGAACATTTCTGAATGAAAATGAGAATAACATATAATAAAGATTATTTAATCTGACCAGCAAACCTGAAGGGTGCTAGTAAAACACAAATTGAAGGAATTTTGGATTTCGCCAACCCTGAGCTGCTGGAGATTAAAGCTCCCTGGGTACAGGGCAGAAGGCACTCCCAGACTTTTGTCTTACAGTGGAAAAACCGAGTCCAGTGACTTCAACTCCAGCATCTGGGCAGACGCATACAGACCAATACATGTTAACGGACAGGAGTGCCTTACCCTGTCTCCTGTGAGCTGCTGCTTTTGAACCCTCTGTCACATTTTCTGCCAAGGGGAGGTAACAACCCTTATGTCCTCAGAGAGAGAGCATGAAATGTGGGAGGGAAGTGTTTTGCTTCCTTATGTGCAGTTTATTAGGTAATGATCTCATTTTGGTTTACAAGTAATGGAGCCCTTTTGGATTATCATCATCCAGTATTAAACATAGGAAAGCTCTGGTAATGTCTTACGACACCTGCAAAAGAATCAGGGGTCCTTGTGAGCCCCAAATGCATTCTCATATTTTACATTTCTAAATGCCCATAGGGAAGTATTGGCTCTCATTAATCAAGCTGGCTCTAGTGAAGACTACTCCTTTGAAGTGCAGCAGGGAACAGGCAGCAATTTCTCCACAACTTCTGAGAGCAGTACAACAGCACTGTTTTAAGCTCTTTAAGAAGATTTTCTCCCAGCTAAGATCATGCTACCTAGGAAATAAAAGTTAGAGCAGGCTTGACTACCATCTCTTGATACAACCAGAACAAGGAAGCAGAGAGGACAGAGTAGTTTCTGTCCATACCACAATCTGCTTTCTTTGGCATCCAAGAAAGGGTATGTTCAAATCACATAGCTTACTATGGAGTGGACCTTTAGATTTTAAACAGTCACAAAGAACAGTGAGAAGTCAATCATGGGATATCTTTGTTTGCTTTACCAGTTCTGTAAGCGTCTGATCCCATTTTTAAAACCTTTTGGAAGGTGGCAAGGGGGAAACACAAAAGAGAAAAGTCACTTCAATATAACAAAAAATAAAGAAAAATAAAATATTGAGATAATTGAGGCAGAATACCAGGGGAATGTGGAGAAATTTAAACCATCGTTAGATGACAGGCTAGCAGGACCATAGGTGTATTACTGGAAGCACAGTATTAACAGCAATGCCACAGAAATAGGAAAAGAATGATCAATAAGTTTCAGCAAGAATGACTTATGATACAGTTTTGGAGGGGTCAGAGTTTCACATCACACTGTTGCATTTTCTTTAGAAAAAAATTTGTCATTTCATCTGATATTTCTCCGGTTTGATCCCTCCAGAATTTGAAATTCTCATGAGACCAAATTTCATTAAAAATCAAGTGATAATCTATTGTATTATCACACTGATAATAAAAAGCCCCTGAAAAAATTGGTAATTTGCATTTCTTTTCCACATTGAACCCCACCAGCTTTAAAAGCTGTACATACAAGAAAGGCTATTTTACAGTTCTGCTGGGTCTTTTCTTCTAAAACTCCTATAATACACAAAAGCGTTTAAGGAGAAAGTGACAAAAGGAATCCTGGGCAATTTTCACGTAAATACAAAGCCAACAGCTCATGTTTCTTTGTTTCTTATTTGTTCACCAGGACTCAGAAACCTTCTTTCAGTAGTAGACTAGTTTAGATAGACAGATAGATAGATAGACAGGTAGATAGGTAAAGAAGTGCATGATAAGGCATGTTTATACTGCACCACTACTTCTATAATTAGAGAATGGTAAATGGTTTTTAGCCTGCCTTGGGAGAATACATTAAGTTCATGAATCCATTAGTTCTGCTCTGCAACTCTAACATGCATCACCAAGGCTAATGATTCACCAGTTTAATGTGCATGCATTGTGATTGCAACACGGGGCAACAAGTTTCTCTAGTTGCTATCCTGCCCTTAAAACATATTCATGCACCAGTCCCGGGTGGTTCCCAAACACAAATAGTAACACATTACTGCAGAGCATTTTCTTCTCTCTCAGCTATTCAAAAAAGAAAGAGAAGGCAAGCACAACTGTATGTATGTAATAACAATCTGAATAGCCATGAGCAGTAACAGAAATCTGAAGCAGTTCTACAAGAGAGAGAAAACTAATGGGTTGTTGAATGGAACCGACTAATATAACCAACTGTAGACCAAATAGGGACCAGGATAAGAGAATCAACGTGTATCCCCTGTGATGCAAAGCATTTAGGGGGCTTGGCTGGCCATGCAGGAAGTTGAGGAGTGGGACCTGTGAGTGAGCAGACTGTCAGTTGCAGGACTGACATAGCAGGAGACTGTGAGGTAAGAGGGATAGTGGCAGAGCCTTAAAATAGAATATAACATGAAGTGTCACATATGCATATATATATGCATATATGTTGCATTCGTATACACGTGCACACATACATATAACTATATATATAAAATGCAGTATAAAATTATTATATTGCAAACTCCTTCACTTGAGCAGGAACATCTCGCTTGTAACATACAGTCTGGGTGTTGATCAGATGACTAAAGTCAATAGATCAGCTCCACAGAGCTAGGACAGTGTGAGTGCAGGGACAGAAAAGGTACTGGAGGAGGGAGAGGAATCTGAACGCCATTTAAACAGGTCAGTAACACGACCTTCAACCCACCCCCCTCAGGGTAGGGGCGGGGAGAGGAATAACTGGCAATGAACAAACTCAGAGACCCTTTTTGCGCACAGAAGGGACAGATTAGGTCTGCAGAGATCTCATGATGCCCTTCACTAAACTAGTTCAACATCTAAAGTAAGAACTTGTAGCCACTGCTTTTCTCCAGATCTGACTGGAAGGCTTGAGGGATCCCTTCAAAAGAGGGAGAGAAGCAGGCCAAGTGCATAACAAAAGGAAACAGGAGGGAACAAACAGGAATTGCCAGTGACAAAGAGGGAAAGAGAGAAAGCAAAAACCTGAAGGGCTAAGAAGAAGGACAGACCCAGAGAACAGAGAGAGGCAGAGCAGAAGAAGAGATTGAATTCAGCACACAACAAGGAATCTGCTCCTTCTCCTTATTGGTGGACTAGTGAGGATGAACTGAAACTAAAAAGGACAAGAAGACATCGAGCAGCTTGAGACACCAACAGGCCACAGAACCACCCTACAGGAATGCGTAGCCCAGTCATGATCTGCTTTGTTTTAGGGTGTTTCTTATGGGTAAGTCACACCTCAGGTTCCTTTTTATGGGGTCTCTGCTCTGTTACGGAGTCGCCTGGAAGATGGAGGGACATTAGCAATTGACAGTCTCAATAATTTCCCTGATATTAGAAAGAAATAGACATATGAAAGGCAGACACGCAGAAGAGAAGAATATTTGCTGCTATTCCAGGGATGGTAACTCAAAGGTCAGGGTACCCAAGGAAAAGGAATGAGAAGCGTAGGAGTGCTGGGGGGACAGAGCAGAATTCAAGTCAGTATGGATATAATATGCAGCAGGACATCTAAAGGTTCCTAATATTTGAGCATGGAGAAGGATCTACATCTGTAGCATGACATATCTTGTGGTAGGGAAAGGGAAACCTGTGGTGCGGGGGAAGGTAAGTCGGGGTCTGTGCTGGGAACAGCGCTAAGTAGGATTTTAACAACTACAGGAAGTTAAGATATGAAACAATGCCATTGGTATCACAGTAACTTCAAATCTAGAGCAGAGTATGTATGTTGGAAATAATGGAAGATAGATAACTGAGTCCCTACTGTAGGAGGTTCAGAATCCTAATAGTCCAGGTGACAGAGATCAAAGTTGCACATGACAAAGACTGAATTCATTCTGGCTGTGTCTTGTTTGATTTTTGCCTTTTAGTTTCCCCAAGTGAGAGGTGAGGAAGGCTGTCTCAACACTGAACTGTGAGTATTTGTTGATCTTGAAGGCTTTTAAGAAGACAAGGAAGGACAAAGGCAGTAGTAGACATCAGTGTTATGACATGGTGGCTGACATTTTCCAGAAAAGCCTACCTTACTTGCGACTAATTAAAACTTGCATAAAATTTCCATTGCTTTGAATCTGAAGTGGATTATTTACTGTCTATTCAACATACTGATCATGTGGTACTGCTCCTGCTACCTATTTGGATAACTGTAATGGTTAAGAGCTTTCTGGTGTAATTTTGATTGACTGAAATTATAAATTTGGAATTGATCTTTCCTTGAAAAATTATCTGAAATATAGTGCTTTGGTGACTACTCCTCTTGGTGATGTGATTTGTAAGAATACCAGAAATCAAGAAAAAACAAATGTGAAAAAGTGCCTTCTTTTTTGACTAAAAAAATGTCTTTAAAAATGCACAGGCAGGTCTACTAACTAAAACTAAAGTAACATACAACACAGCATCCAAAATGTACCCACATGGCCAGAAAGAAATCAAAGACAAAGTCAGAAAAAAACAAAATAAAAGATAACAGAGTTGGGCAAACTAAATTGTGACAAAAATATGTAAAAGAAGAAAAGTTCAGAAGTTTTAACATGATGCAGGTCCCTAAGGTTTGCAAACAGAATTGGGCAGGCACATGTGTCAATGGAATAATAAAGAGATAAAGCCAAAGAGAAGGCAAACTCAACTAACAGGGAGATCGATGAGGTTGGACAACTGTCTCCTCCACAAAGCACAGTGAGTTTCTCATCATTGTGCCATTTAGAAGCTGGAGGGTAATCGAGGAGTGGGAAGGGAGCTGGAAGAGGATACAGCAGGGATCTTCCCATTTATTTGGCATTCGGTAGCTGACTAAATGTTGTACCCTCTTCTCCTCAGCTGTTCAGGTACGGAGTGGGACCGTTTGTGGTATATCTGGTAAGATGGCATATGTTTACTTTAAATGTCTACATTACTGGACAATTCCAGTAGCAAAGAATGGGATTACACGTGACCTGCTCAAGTGTGATGCCACTCCTGCTTTCCCTTGGGACACTCTAATGCTCTACAGTAGCAAGACAATCCCTTAGGTATTGCATTCTCTTTAACAAATATTGACTTGCCAGCCTCCTTTTTTATTCCACATATTAATTTAGTCAGGTGAACAATATTAACAAAGCATTCATGGCACAACATGCCGTTCAAAAGGCCCATTTTTATAGTAATTTGAGTCTGATTCCTTAGTAATTCTCAACAGGATGAGATTAAAAAGGATGGTAGTTGTTGGACATCTACAACGCTGCATTAATAAGAGTGTAGCCAGTAGATTGAGAGATACGATTTTTCCTCTCTGCTTGTCACTCATGAGAACACATCTGGAATATGTAGTCCAGTCTTAGTCCAGTCTTGGTCCCTCAGTACAAGAGAGATGTTGACAAACTGGAGCAAGTCCACTCAAGAGCCAAGAAAATGGTCAAGGGTCCAGAGGACATCATGCATGAGGAGGGGCTGAAAGGATCAGGTTTGTTCAGCCTGAAGGAGGCTAAGGAGGCTACCTAATTGCAGTTTTCCTCTACCTAAAGTGGATCTAGAGAGACGATAGAGCCAGAGTCTTCTCAGAGGTGCTCAGCAGAAGGACCTGAGGTGACTGGCCAAGCTGCATTCAGGGAAATTGTGGTTAGACACAAGGAAAAAACGCTTCCCCCAAGGGTGGTGCAGCATTGATACGTGTACCCAGAGGTGACATGGGATCTCCATCCCTGGAGACTGTCCAGACTCTGCTGGACAAGGCTCCAGATGACCATGTCTAGCTTTGAGGTTAGCCCTACTTCAAGCAGGAAGAGACCTTAAAAACGTCCCCTGCAAACAAAGTGTTTCTGTCCTGATTCTGTGTCCTCTCCCTTTCCAGGGTGGTGGTGGTGATCGGTGGGCTGCTGCTCCTGTGTGGCCTGGTTTCCGTCTGCGTGAGGTGCTGCTTTCATTGCCATCAGACAGGGGAGGAATCGGGTCCTCAGCCCTATGAGGTCACCGTCATTGCTTTTGATCATGACAGCACCCTCCAGAGCACCATTACCTGTGAGTTGGCTTCGACAGAGGCTGGGGACCTCAGCACAGCCCGATGTGAGGGGCTGCACTGTAAAAAGCCCAGCTTGCGGCACCCCAAGGCTGGCAGAGCGAAGTTGATGGCAGGATGTGGGCAGAGGGGCATCTGTACATACTACAAATTAAGGTGCTCACCAGGCTTCACGTAGCACATGCCACCAGGCGGTGAATCAGCTGTGAGACATGTTTGGGTGGAATTAGGGCAGCTACGGGCCATCTGAGGAAGGAGTAATTGTGGGATGTTGCTGATGTGGTTTCACACCCCCCTCCCTTTTAGGGAAGGATGAGGGGGCAGGAAAAGGAAAACATTCAGGCCGTGGGGAGCGAAAAGCCTGCGTGCAGCAGATATGCTTTTCCTTCTCTAATCGCGCGATGCTTTCAGGATGAGTCAAACGGCTTTTGTCTTCTCCCTTTCAGCTCTTCATTCCGTGTTCGGGCCTGCTGCCAGGAGGATATTGGCGGTGGCACGCTCCCACAGCGCTGCGCAGGGAACGCCACCCCCCCCAGCATCAGACACTCCCCCGGTCTATGAAGAAGCTCTGCACATGAGCAGATTCACGGTCGCCAAGGCCGGGCAGAAAGTGCCAGACCTGGATCCAGTGCCGGAGGAAAAACTGCAGGTGTCTGCCGAGGGCAAGAATGCCCAGCCGTCCCTCCCAGGACACTAGTGCCTGTTTGCACTGAACGGCAAATAATACAGAATAGCTACGTGCAGGGACTAATTCTTCTGGGCAGGGTTAGGAAGATCAGATTAACTTGCTTAGTCTAGTGAGAAAGGGAAGAAAAATAAGAGACTAAAATAGTTTCAGATCCAGCTTATTTTGATGACTCCTTTTGACACCTCCTTGAGCTAAGTGACCATTGGCGTTCCCCGTGTCCATTTGTCACACACACACACACGTCACCAGTATCACCCTGCGCACAAACAGGCAGGCAGCAGGACCGAGGTGCTGAGCCACTTTGCGGGATGGTGACCTGCAGGGAGACTGCAGATGCTGGCTCATTCTGCTTGCCTCCAACCCAAGGTTCCTGGGGATGGAAGACAGGTTTTCACAACAGGGAAAACAAAGACATGTGAGAAGGGCTTATACACCCAATAATAACACCAAACGTCTGGAACATGTCAAGCACTTATAGTAAACATAGAATAGATAAAAAAAAAGGAGCTGTGCGGAAACACAGTCTGCATGTAAACAAAAGACAGCATGCATTTGGTAGTATGTGCAATTTAGTGCCCTAACTGCCTTACAGGTTAGAAAGAATGAGCAGAGGCTGGTTCCGAATATGATATGTAGCAATTCTGAAACAGTAGTCACAAACTCCTATGTCTGAATGAAAAAATATGATGTGTGTGATACCAGATCAAAGAAGGGGAGGAACAGGAACACTACCCCTGTAATAAAGCTCAATTGTATTTCAGTTGCATTCACAGTGTATCATTTATTAATCTTTCCTAATGTTGCAGTCAAAAGCAGATCAAATTAAATAAGACCTTTTAAAACATTTGAGTTATTTCTCAGGTGGAAATCGTTCGTGAGTCTTTCCTGATCAATACAAATATGTTGAATCACGCAGAAATGTTTCAAACTGTTTGATGAACACAGCTATGGAGCACCTGTAAAGTCTTTTCTTGGACTGGGTACTCATGAGAAGGTGACTGTTGAATTACATCGGTATTGCCTCTACCACAGGTTCAGCAACTGAAAACATTAAAGCAGAAGGACACCCAACATCAGATGATAAGCAGCCGTGAACGAATTTCATGTATATGTTAATGTTGATATGAATGCACAGGTCACAGATATCCCATCTTTCTGAAGTGCCTGCACAGCTCTTCCTGCTGGAGCACCCAAGCTCTCACAGTCATTAATAGGCTGATCTTCACAACGCTCCTGTGAAATACAGAAGCGTATGGTTAGTTTGTAGATAAGGAGAACAAGGATCAGGTCCCCAAATCTGTTTAGGAACCTAACTGATGTCGAGATTACAGCCATGGAGAATTTTAGAGAAGGTTGATAAGATAACTTCAGGGATACCATAAAGTAGAATTGAACCACCAGAACATCTATAATGATGTCCCAGAACTTGACCATCACAGGACTTCTGTATCCGAGGGAATTTAATGAGGGCCTTGATTTTATAGGTCACAAACTTCTTCCTGAATTGCCCAGTCACTACCAAATTGTACCGTTAATGAGTGATAAACTGGAATGGAATAAATAAATAAGTGACATCTAAGTTTACGTCTCCTCTGCCCTACAGCACGCTTGAA
>Ga0065711_1031652_pt1 | contig 29087 bp, 19 predicted proteins | sample Hoacrofraction12_FD_59098 | JGI IMG/M metagenome (GOLD analysis project Ga0065711, IMG submission 59098) | Hoatzin crop microbial communities from Cojedes, Venezuela - Epithelial fraction 12 v2 (version 2) | ecosystem: Host-associated > Birds > Digestive system > Esophagus > Crop | place... | reverse complement strand
GGGGGGGGGGGAGTTTTCATTGCCCTGGGACTTCGTAAACAAGCAGTTGATTTTGAGTCTGTGAGTTAGTGCCAACACAACAGCTGGCCTACAGAAGGGACTTACTAATATAGAAACTTGTAATTAACACAAGGTCATCACTAAAAATTACCAGGCCACTTTGCTGTTAAATAGCTTCCTCCAGGGGATGTGCCCCTGTTGGAGTACGAGCTACTGCACTGTGTCCGTGAAGACAGCTAGCCTGGGCAAGGGCTGCATTTCCCTCGGGAGACATGGTCACCATACAGGGCTCCCCATGCCCCCTGCATCTATCTGTGCCCAGGCCCCTCTCTCCTCTCACTGCCCCGCAGATCAAAGTGGCCTTCTGTTCCCTTGCAGGCTGATATGCTACAATACCCTCAGCGTCCAAGCCCGCCAGAGGTCTGTGTTGAGGTTGACAGCAGTGAGACAACACTTGCAGAATAAAATTGTGCAGCAGCCTTTGGGCTGGTTCCACCTGCATTCACTTGCCCAGGCATCACAGCCGTATGGAGAGATGGAGACCATAACAGCTGTATCCCTCACATAGTTCCCTCCACAAGGCACTTCCCACTGCAGATCAAAGTCTTCCCAAACAACCTGGCCCACAAGTCACTTTGTCCTGGAAACCTCCCTCTGGGGTGAAGTCCATGTAAAAAGAAGTTTCAAGCAGCTGTTGGAGGAGAGTGTTTCATTTCGCAGGCAGTAGTTTCTCCTACTGAAATTTCACGTATTTTTCTATGAATTTCTATATCTGATTTTTTGCAGAGAGCTTAGATGGCATGTCTAGGTGAGTGCTACCACTTCCCACACTTCCCCCTGCTCTTCCTTTGCTTGGGAGAACATGCCTCACTCTCCACATCCTGGCTGCTTGCCTAAATCTTCCCAACCACATCCCTGGTTTCAATGCACAGACTGAAACATCTGAATCTCACTTCTCCAGAATTCAGAAGAACCCTCTCGTGAAATGAGCCAGCAAAACCTCTCCTTCATCTGCCCCAAGGACAGAAGCAGCTTGTGCTGATAAGTGCCTTTTGCCTTTCACTGTCGTATCTCCACAGTTTGCCTGACAAGATTTCCAGCCCTCACTGTGGTGGTAGTCAGCCTTTGTAAGCAGGTATTTGCGGAGGCTGTTCATAATACCAGGAGGTAGATGGATACCAAGATAGTCAATTGCCATTCCCTTGTGCTGCATCAATACAGAGGCAGGATAAAAGCTTCCACAGGTGGTTGCTAGATGGCTTCAGCCCCTGCTGGAAGACATAGCAGGACCAGTACTTGCTGCTCAGCCTAACCAAGCCGTCTACCTGATGGTAGGATGGCAACCAAGGGAAGACGGGGAGAGACAGGGCACTGTGGAGACAACTGGAGGGGTTTCACTCTGCCATTTGGGGGTAACTCCTACCTCCAGTCTCCTACCAGGACTTCTGCAGTAGGACGGAGTATGTTAACACAGCTACAAAGACATAAAGCTAAGCAAAACCAAGAGGGGAAATACCAGATGAGAGGAAATCCAGAGTCCATCCACTAGTGCCATATGCCAGCAGTAATTTGCCTAGTAATCTTCTCAGCCTTGCCTCAGCATCTACCAGTACAACCACATATCAAGGTACAGGCTCACTACCTTTGTACATCCTTATGCACAACAGAACAAACGACAGATAATTTCACATCACCTGAATATCAGTTTCACTCATATGTTATCTGGTATCTTCCCCTGTGCTTCATTTCAAGGTATTCAAAAAAGGAACAGGACTAGTAGTTCAAAAGATAAAGTTTAAGAAAGCCTTTTATGGTAAAATAATTAATGTGTAAATTGGGGTAGGCATGAGGAACAGGGCTACTCAAAACCAAATCCTGCCTTGTACCTTTTCTTAAGCAAGTCAGGAGACTCACCAGGGCCTTTGACTCTGGGGCAGCAGTTATATACTTTCCAGTTTTGCAACATACTTCACTTTAGGGGTAAATAAGCTCCTTTTCAGTCTTCATTCGACATGCAAAACACCTCGCAGCGATCTTGCTAAACAGTTCTTCACAGGGCAAGCAAATAAGTGATTCTTTTTATCCTTTCTGAAAATTTCATATTCTTGAATCTCTTACAAGTCTGGGAAGGTGGAACTCATTCGTAAATAAGGTCCTGGGAAACACACATGGCCACGGCTTGGCAGCACCACAGCCCTGAATGAGCTCTTTCATTTTCAGCGTGTTTGGTAACTTGGGTTAAAGCGCAAATGGTGGTTTTGATAGAATATTTCAAACACAGAGCAACTAGAGTGGTACAGTTATCTTTAACTAAAAGAGACTCATACAATAATAATAACCGATTTTTCAAAGCATTCCTCTCCATACCTCCTAAAGTAAGCAAAGGTGCTTTAAAAACACTAGGAGCAGTGGCATAATTTACTCTGGCTAAGTGCAAAGTTGAAAACAATTAGGGGAAAAAAGAAAGATTTGCAGCAGATTATGCAGAACAGAATTCACGTGTGAACGCGCGAGTAGAAAGGTGTATTCGTTTGCTGCAAGCTACCGTACAGCATTGCTGCTGTCCCAAAACTGATGCACCTACTCATGATCCGCACCAAACCTACACAAGTACGCAGATTTATGACCTTTATAATGATCCCCTGTACGTTCAGTGATAATTAGGGTACTCTTGGGTGTTTGGCTGCAAGAATTTGGTTGTAACATTGGTGCTTATAAGTTTTTCCAAACACACACAATAAACATAAGGTGATAAAATTCTTCAGACTGCAAACAGAGCTGTCTGGTCCCATCTTGTGAGCATGCTGATGGTAAGCCGACCGAAAGAAGTGACGGATTCAGGAGGGTTCGGGGCATAACATACAGCAAAAACCACTCATCCCCCGCAAGCACCAGACACCCAGTAAGAGATTTGCAGACTCAAACTGCGTTGATACTCATCCTTCAAGGAACATCTTAGAGCATAATTTGGAGAACAGAGTCTCATTAATTTAATGATGGACAAAATGAAATCTGACCATAAAGAACCTGGAAGTGAATAACACACACTAAGAGTTGCAACTCAACCCACCTGCCCTGTAATCTGAACAGAAAGAAATAGTATTTTCTTAAAATTATTAGAACAAGCTGCAGCATGAAGTTATTAAAAATACCAACATCAAGTTAATGGTTGGTTTGAAGATTCTGTTCCTTGTAGGATCACGTTATATACTCCCCTCCAGGGAATATTTTTATTCTAGCCTCAACTGTATTTCTACAATTTTTTAAAAATTATTATTATTGCACGGTATATTCCAGGTCAGCTGCTTAAACTGTCACATATCTAACTGAAACATAAACAGAAAGCAAAGGAAAAAAAATTGAGGTGAATTTAATTTTTTCAGGCTATCTCAGGTAATTTTTCCCAGAATGTCAAAAGCTAGAAAACACTATTAATAAATTTAGCACCAATATCCTGTCGTAACTGTTTATTCTGGCCAGATAAAACCACATTTGGTGGAAAAACATTGATTTCCTTTCAGCGTCGTAGCCTGGAACAGCAAAAGCTTTGTTTATAAAAATCCAAATAGCTGCTTCTCTCCAACCTGCCCAGCTGGATTACATAGAACAACCCTTGCTGTAGGGGACAGAACGACCATTTACACTCCGAGTTGCAGACCATCCAATTTCTGCAACTAAGCTACACCCCAAAAGCTTGAACTTATACTGGACAAAAACTATCAAATCTTCAGCGTCCTTCTTCCTTCTGACATGAACTCAGCAGATTACTGACTTTCAAAAAAATATTTACTGTATTTACAGGAAGATGCTTTCATGAGATAGCTCAGGGGAACTTTTTTTTTTTTCTTGTTCAAAAGGCAATCTATATACAAGAGAGCCACTGGAGTTGGGGCAAGACCAGCTGCCAGGCATCTGGCAGGTTTGTCAGCATTGGCACACGTGCGGGATATCTGGCAGTTAGCTTTTGCATCTGTTAGTTTCAGCAACAGCCATAACTACATCAAAAGCCACAAAGGCACATCCTGGTTATTCTTCATGGTGTCTGCATTGATCTAACACATTCTAGGTTCACTGCCCACTTTTTTGTTGTGGTTGTTTTTTTGGGGCAGGGTTGGGTCCCTCCCCCCAAAGTGTGAAATGAGAGTGCTGGGTGACAACTGGAAGAGATCCACCATTAACATACCAGGGCTCTGTATATAGGTGCATATATATATTTACATAGATATTTGTCAAGGTCCTGTAAACACTAGAACGACTGCCTCACAGAGGCAGTTCTTCACACCACCCTCTCCTGCCACACTGTCCACCAACAATAAATAATCCACGTTTAAAAAATAAAAGGAACAATTTCTTTTAATGTGATTCCGTGTATTTTAGCTTGTTGACTTCTTAATTTATTTGGGGCAATGTTACCCTTTGTTGGTGTTTGATAAACCTGTAGGCTTAGTGCTGCAATGAACACTGCTGGGTAGCCTAGGGCCACTAGTGCTCTTCACTGACTACTGAAGATGAAAGTGAACACTTCATTAAAAACTAGGAAACCACATTTTAGCAAATCTAAAGTCTAGTTTCACGAGTATCTCAAGGGCAGTGTAAGGCCATACTGACCCTGAATACATACTCTGACCCTGTCCGCCTGCTCACCCCACCTCGAGACCAGCACAACCAACCAGGAGGCCACACAGCAAACCAGAATTCGGAAGCTAATCTCAGCAAAAGCTAAGTATTTGGATTGTATTTGCTGAGCTGGTTTCATTTGGATGGGTTTCTAAAGCTGGCTTCCAGGTATGTCGGTGCTGGCACACACTGGGGATGTGTTTGGGGCAGGGAAAGGCTGGGGCTGCTTCTGGCAGTGGGTGCAGCTCAGGTGCTGAAGCAGAACAGAACAACCCCATGCTGCGAGGGGGACATTCAGCCCTGGGAGCTTGGCAGAGGTGCTAGGGACCCTGGCCCTGCCAGCGCCTCCCCACTAGCACTTGCCGTTAGCTTTAAACTGTGCGGTGCCCCTGCCATGACTCAAGTCACACCAGCTGCACCTCTCAGCAATGGATGGCTGTCCATTTTCACTAGCGCAGATCCGAAGTTCACCGCTTGTCTGGCATTTGTGCTTAGGCACTCTCAGACCAAATAGTCCTTGCAAACAGTGCCACAGCTTGAGCAGACCAGGTCAAATCCAGTAGGTCGTGAATTAGCCAAGATTTACCTTCATGCCAAGGCAAAGTTTTGCATGGTGTATCTCTTGCACAAGCCAGACCACCAGGAGACCTGGGCAGAAGTCTTTCCTCTACCCACACCAGGTGTTTAAAGTGCCTGCAAATTTCCAGTTAAAGGCTGCTTTCAGAAATACAGACCTCGTTAACGATGCGGCCTCAGCATATATCATTTGTTGAAGTGAGGTTTTACATCTCTACCAATATACCTTGTCACTCATCTTACAAATTTTGCAACTACCTCCGGTATTTAAGGCGATTTGATTATCAAGATACTGCATTGCTTGTCATCACTATATTGCAAGGAAATATTTACAGTCAAATCTATGACAAGAGAAGTGAAGTTGATTTTTTTTTTTTTGCTGTTGGACCAGAGGGAAAAATAATAGATTTAATATTTGCAAAGAACTTGGAAAACATCTGGGAGAGAAAAGCAGAAGTATACCGTCCCTGGCAATGTCACAGGATGAATATAGGTAAGGGGGAAAAAATAAAGCTATGTAGTTTTTTTTGCTTGGTGGATTTTTGTTGTTTTGGGGTTTTTTGTTGTTGTTTTAAAAAAACTCCCTGCAAAGTAAGCCGAGAGATCCAAAGGCACAGCAGATATTCTATACATTTCTCACCTGCACTGTCTTTTTTTAGCACACTTCACACAGCTCTACTCTGTGATCTCCATGCCACTTCTCTTGGCAGGACACAGAGAAACCTATTTTTCTACTTTCCTCTCCCAGAAGCTTGAGGCTTTCCAGTCTGTGGATTTCACCCATTTCTCCCTCTTTACAACCACCTTCCCAAGAGTCTGGATCATGGTGATGCTCCCTCCAAAGCCTCGACCCACCAACATGCCTGAGCATTGCCTCATCCTGGTGGTTCTGCCACACACCTTCACCATCCTCCAAGCTTTGTCAGCCTGGGAACTGGGGAAAAGAAGCTGAAACCTTAAGTCAGACAACAGATAACATTCAGGGGTAGCTGTTTATACTAGCTAGAGCCTTGCAGCTGCAAGGGAGTGAGTCTCAGGCAAGAAAAACAAGGCTTTTAACACTAAGCCATGGTAAGATCACACTCAACAGCTCAGGTTTCAAAACCTGCTCCTGCAAAATTGTGTGCGCAGGCATCCACTGCAGGTGTCCCAGCATTTAACACCAAGTGGTGCCACTGGTATCGCCTCAAAAACAACCACATTCATTTTACGCTCAAGCCCGCGGGGGATTTCTCTGTTCCTAAAGATGCGTCTCCAAAATCCTAGGTATGTCCTCAGAGTCCACCGCTGAAAGCTTACACAATACTGGTTTTCAAGAAACTCTGTTTTCAGTGTCATGGGCCATTATACACAAGCGATGGCAAACAACGCAAGTAGCCGGGAGAGAGTTCATTTACATTTTGCCACTTTTCATCTGTCTCTTCAGAGGCCTATAGTTAATCAAACCAACACCCCTCCTTTCTGTGTCACAAGCGCAAGAAAGAAGTAGGCACTGTACATCCTTCCCGCTATTCTCTTGCAAATGGAGCCACAGCAGAATTCAAAAGTAGCGCACAGAGGCCGAGTGAATTATGCATTTGGCTTCTCTCAAAAGCCAAGGAAAAGCTCAAATGCCAGATTTTCTTAAAAGCAAAGCATCCCGTCAGCAAAATGACACTGACTGTCTGTATTGGGGGCAGCGGGCTTTTTCTTTTCAGAAATAGCATCCATTCATCTGTTGGTTTTTTTTTTTTTAATTAGAAAAACTGATAAATACAAAACCAATGGGGGAAAACAAATACAAAAATAACAAAGGCACATTTATCTGTTAAAGGGAAGTGGCAAAGAGCAGCTGTCCTTTAATGATCACCAGGCACGTGAAATTAATCCACATCTTTATTACAAATTTAAACCAACAAAATAAATTAAAGCTTAAGTCAGACCAGGAACACAGGTGGGGAAGGAATAAGCAAAGCTCAGTTTACCCGCAGCCTGGCCAGCCTTCTCTGCAAAAATAAGTACCTTTGTCTGCTGCCACCACAATTATTCTCTCATCACCATTGCTGAAGATGAGATAGGAAAGTCGCTGCCCCGTCCTGAACAACAGGCGCTTTACGCCAGTGCAGTAAATGAATAGCTCCAATTATTCACAGCGGCTACAGATACATGTGGTGTAGAAGTTTCATTTTTAAATTTCCATGAAATACATGTGTTTAAATATAGTCATAGGGAACAATGGCACATTGATCTAGTCCTTCCCCCAAGTAAGTCTCTTCCATTAGTGGCACTGGCAAAATTCCCATCGAATCCAGGGAGCTCTGCACGAGGGAATCTTGCACTGTGCAGCTACTCGTCCCTCTCTACTAGATCCTGCGTGCTGAGGAGACAGAGCAAGGGAACAAGGTGCTAACCAAGCTTCACAGCAAAGGGGTCACTGCTGGGACCGAGCAAAGGAATAGAATAGCCTCCTCCTTGCTCCCAGTAGCTCTGTCCTGCAGACAGAGATCCCTCTCAAAATGCTGCAGGGAGCACGGGGTGCTCTAGAGATAGAGCTGCTTCTGCATCTTGTGCTCCAGGCCGCATCTGCGGTCCAGCCTCCCCTTCTGCAAGCACTCAGACATCTAGGATCAGTGCATTTTTTCACCACTGGCTGATGACACATTGAATTCTGCTTTGCAGAAGAGCACGGGCTGTTTGAATACCATCCTGCCGAGGCCACCACATGATTTTACTATTTACGAATCCCTTAGTTTTCAAAAATTGGCAAGAGCAGCTTACCAAAGTTTTTATTACAGATTCCACTTGTGCAGAGAAGTCAGATGAACATTTAAAAGTGCACTATATATATTTCAATTCAGAATCAGCAGCAGTGGGGAAAGGAACAGGATTAGCTTTATTTTGTGAAAAATTCCAACAGATTCATGCACCCAAATGTTTTTATTCTTTGCAAAAAAAAAATAGTAGGGTCACTTGTTCCTGTAAAAAGGCCTTTATTAAAATATAGAATGTATCGGGCACAGTGGTCAGTTATATAGATCAGTGATTTCAATACATATTAAAAAAACAACAGCAGAAAAATCCTAAAGGCTTTTTTTTTTTTTAGTTTTCCTAAAACTTAAGAATCAAGCTCAGCAATTCATATTTCATTACAAAAGCCTTGAATTTTATTATAATATAAATGACATTTGTAACTTCCACCTCACATTTTTTGCGCAAGCACAGTTCAGGGCAGGAGGACACATTTCCATACGTAGAATGAACGAGAAAATGAGAGGTAGCGATTAGCATCACATGGATCATATGCCATTCTGCGTCTTTCATAATTTTCCTTGAACTGAAAACATCCATTCCCCCAACACACACTTTTTTTGTGCAGCGGTACCCCCAGCTCCTAACCAAAACCAGGGTATCTTATGCTTGGCACAGCAGAAGCACGAAAGAACAAAAAAGCTAACAATTAGAAGCTAATCCCTGTTCTGGGGGTGTTGCAATCTAAATTGAAGTTAGAAGATAACACCATTACTCCATTTTACAAAAGTGGAGCTGAAAAACAGAGAGATTAAGGGTTGGTATACGCTAAGGCATTTCTCAGTTTTGCTTTCTTCCGTGCTTTGTGTAGCTTGTTTATTTAGATTGCAACTCATCAAAACAGGATTATCTCTCATTTGTGTTTATACAGTGTCTAACACAAAGCAGCCATAAATAACTACAGAAGAATTGCTTTTCAGACAGCAATAGCTACAGGTGATTAATAACGATGCAACTCCAAGCATGTTGCTGGCAATACTGTTTTCTTTTCTGGGTTACAGAGATTAATACTTCGAGTCATGATCCACTGATACTTATGTAAACAACCTGCACAGAGGGGGGAACAGAAATGGTACATCTCGGCTCCTGGTAGCAGTAGGAGGACTGAACTACCTGACATACCTGGTTTTGAGAAAATAAAGTAATAGCTTGGTTGAAGTCCCGTTCTGGAAGAAGGACATGTCCACCAACCCTTGCTTCTAGACTTGTTCATCAGAAATATTAGAAAAGGAAATTGAGGAGGGGCAGAAAGTAAGCTATACTAAGTTAACTAGCACAGATCAGCCACGAAGCAGAGAAGACTGCCAATATACTCTTTTTACAATACATACTTATATCGTCATCATCATGGGCTCTTAGCCCTAATCTTCTACCAGTCTGCTACAGCTATCACATCCTGCCTGCACAAAACACAGGCATTTAGTGTCATTTGAGCTGCCCTGATGCGTTTGGAACATTTGCAGAGGGCTGACAGATATGCCATGAGAGCTGCAGGAGACATGGCCTTTCTGGAGCAGCAGCTGTAAACCACCTCTACGAGGTTTGGCTGGCCTGACCCCAAGACAGATAAATGGAATTAAATGCCTGCTCTTAGGAAGTAGCATTGCATCCCCATGCGATATCTAGGTTTTGGCTGCACAGTACATGCCAAGAAACATGGTCTCAGACTTCAAGTCCACAGAAAAGAGCCAGCTGCCAGGATGGTTCACCCAGCCATGGCCATGCCCACCCTATGGGGACCCAAGGACTGGGGTTTGCAGCAAGCAGGCAGCACACTGGGGCAACACTTCTGCCAGCCTGGACCCAGCCCACGGGTCATACATTCCCCACCACGACTTCCGCTGCGAGCCCTGCAACAACTGAAAAGCCTTTGCCCTGCTTAAAATGCACAAATGAAGCCTCAGAATGAGAGGGGTCCCTTCTGCAAAGCTCTTGGAGTGTGAGGAAAGTGGAATTTAACATGGAAAGTTGTACAAAATGCAGATTCTTAACCAGATTTAAATGAGTAACTACTCCAGGCACAGAAACACACATTACACTCCATTATGTAACTGGACTTAAAAGCACTGTAGCATAATCTCTGCGAAGATTTGTGGCTCAAACTCCTGGTCTTTCCAAGCAGAAAGCTTCAAAAGGAATGATATATATAAGAATTGAGATTATAGACAAAGGGAATATATTAGAGAAAGCTATTTCTTATTTATGACGGAGAGATCATTTACTTTGAAATCAGGACTTGGGGCAGATACTTCACCATGAGCACAGCCCTGAGGAATGCTGAAATCAGCCATCAATAACTCTTTTCACAAGACAAGCTCCCCGAGGGCAGAAGGATAATACCAAGCTGGGTGGTAGTTTTTAAGCAGCTGGACACAAATTGGGACTTGTCGGTTGTTGTTCCCAGGCACTGCATGTCAAATTGGAATAACCTGTTGTGCTCTCTCATTTTTTTTTTCCCCACTTCAGAATGCAGAAGAGGCACCTGTTGACTCCTGGATTAGTTTCCCTGTGATGAACAGCTCTTATCAATCATCACTCAATGAGACATTTCAAAATAATAATTTCTACTCATTTTCCCCAGTGAGAGACATTCGGTGCAAATGGCAACCAAGCTGCAACCTGCTTTTCCGACATTTGAGCTCCACTGAAAAAGTTCCTTTGCCAACTGGTTTTGGAGGCTTCTTGTTGTTTCCAGTGTGATTTACAAAAGCCATTCCAGGAACCAAGTTCAAGAAGCTGCCCAGAAGGAGCATAGCAGCCCAGCGCACACTGACATCGGTAATGTCCGCGTCACGTCCAGTCTCCCAGTAGCATTAGGCCAGACTAGGGGGCCCATTATTTGAGCTAGCTCTGTAGTAGCTCATGACCTGCAGCAGACAAGATGCAGCTGCCTGGAAACACAGCAGGAAATTCAGAGGCCCACTAAAGCAGTCTGTGGAGAATGTTGTGCTCTGTGTTGTGTGACAGGGCACACGATGTATAGCCAACAGCTCTCCTCATCTCCACTGACTCAGTGATCCCTTTGATTTAGCCTTCTTGTAACTAAAGGCTCCCTAGGACAGATGGGGACTAGACAACATCTTGAGCTCTGGCGCTGCCAACACGAGCTAACCTCAAGCTACCCACCACACTCCAGCAGTCACATTTCTAACTGATCTGTGCACACATCAGCAACGTAACTACTAAAACAGAGTGGAGACCAAGCCTAGCATCTTCCCCTGTTCAGTGCTTGAGGGTCTTTTATCTAGCAACCAAGAATGAACTTTCCATTCCCTCTCTGCAGCCCAGACTCTCTCTCATCTTGGTCCTTGTCTTTCATTCAGCAGCTCCAAAACTCCTTCACTGAAAAGAGGCCCTGTGTCACCTTCATCTGCTTGAATCTCCCAGCTGCCTCTGGGGAGATCCAACACAGCTCAACATGCAACTGCCACGATGATTTCCTCATGTCCACTGCTAGGAGTTTCCCACTGGTGTGTCATACATCTGGTGAGATACACAACTTAAGAAATCCTACAGAGCACGAGTTTCCACAGTTACTTGTGAACCTGCTGTTAACAACTGCCTTAAAAGTGAGAGGGGCTGTTGTAGCAGACAACCCTTTTCAGGCCTTGAGCCCCAAGTCATTAGAGGATGTTTTGGCAGTACAATTTTCTCCTTTGAAAATGTGGTGGGTTTTTTTTCATTCCAGTTGTTGGCTGCAAAGCAATATTGACTCTAGATCAGCTTCATGGGAGGTAAGTCAAATTATTGCTTGTTTTCTGAGTTTAGCAAACAACTAAACTATTGTTGAGAGCAAGAAATGGGAGAAAAAGTGAAGTAGGTTTTAGTATGCTATCCATCTCAAAGTACAATACAGAATACATCTCCAAAAGGCCAGAAGAACTCTCTATTCAGAGATATTTATAAAAACCCACACACACAGGTATACTCTGACAGCCAAATATCCTTAAGAATGTGGACCCCTCATATGTACATATCTACTAAATAGGTATTTCTCCTAAGCTGAAAATTCCTCTCTAGTGACAAATTAGGAAGCTCTGCAGTTATGTCATTCTAGCTAAAAGACAGCAAAATTGCTATATGTGGAGCCAACATAGTTTGACAGATTATTTTTTTCAGTGTCAATTTAGGCAGCCTTCTCCCACACACACACTCTCCACTGTGTCCCCTCAGGTGCAGGGCTGTGCACCACATCACGTAACTCCCTGTGGGCTGATCCAGTTCATTTGGTTTGCCTTGCCTGCCCCCCTCCCCCCCATCTTCTTTTCCAGGGTATGGGGAACATGCTACCACTGCACTGGGAAGCCGTTGCCAAAATGGCACAGGAAATTGTGGTATTTATCCTAGCAGATGTCCCCCAAGCACCCCAAGAGCTCCTGTATCTCTAGCGAAGTCTAGGTGGAAGAGCTGTGCCAGGGACATGTGGCTGCTGAGCAGTGGGTCTCCAGCGTGGTGGGTTCCCACTCCAGGTTTGACTTAGTCCGACTGCCATTTCACTGCCTACTGCACCTCACCTCTACTTCCTCAAGGTGCAGGCGTAGCAACTTATTCCAGTATTACATACTTCAAAATTGAATTTACACTCCTTTGAAACCAAAGCTGGAGAGACTTTCAGAAAATTCAAAGGAAGATCAGAGTTTTGCTACAAAAACAACCCACAGATGGAAACTGCCCCAAAGACAGAGACCATGTACTGCTAGCCACTAATGGATGCGCACTAATCAATCTCTTAGCATGAGCAAATACATCTATTCTTTGTATAGGTGCAATCTATACCCCTTTGTCATTAGAGTAAGCTCTGTCAGACAAACGTGAGCTCAAATGAGATCAGGCTAAATACCCTCTGTGGGTTTAGCAAATAGAAGAACAGCCACTCCCTTTCCTAATCCTCAAAAATCTCACGTATAAAATAAGCTTTAATTAAAAGTCAAGGAAGACAAAATATTATTTGAAACTTTAAAAAGGCCCAATCACTGAACGGGGCTTGCAGTTTAAGTACAATTGTTCTGGGTGGTCTGCGAAGCACTAAGCTTGCTGTGCAGAAAGGATTATTTAAAGAACAAATCAGTGGGGTACCAGAGTGTTAGAAAAGATGAATTCATGTTAGAAAAACACTTCGTGAAGTCATACACAGAATGCAAATGTTGAAAAAATAATAGCTTCCCTTACCTATTTATTTTCATTTCTTATGCCAAGGTCATAATTCCTTTTTATGTATTTTGAGGATAAATAGTAAGATTAACAGATCATCAACGTCACAAAGGCTTCATTTCTGGGACACAAGGTCATTGGGAAGCAAAGATCTACAGTCACTGAACACAGCAATAACAAAACCAAGAACTCAACAAGTCACTTTCATTTCAGAGACAATCAAAATGGTTTTGCATCCCAGATGTGCAAGACACAGCTTGATCCCTGCCTTAGAGTCCCCAAAAGTTTGAAAGACTCTTATTAAGATTTTGTAGACTGAGCTTACTTTCTGTGCTAGTAGGTGTATATGTAGACCAATTTAATAATACCAAGTAAAAACTTTTTTAAAAAAAATCTGTTTAGAGGGATTTTTCTACATCCTTGCCATCGGAGTGCAGTCACTGCAACTCTAGACAAGGCTTTCTCTCCCAAAAGTACACTACCTGCCTTTTCTCTCAGTCATCAGAGTTGTGGCACAGTCCCCAGTAACAGCAGTTGGCCACTCCTACTGGGAAATGCAGCACACAAGATGTAGTGGTGTAAGACATTGCTGGAGGTGCACACCTTTAAGAGGTGTACAAGTGAATACGGCAAACAAGGAAGAGTGATTTCCCATGCCAAAAGCATTCTTTTAGTCTGTAGTTTTCAAAATGCTTTGCAAAACAGGTATGTGTTGGCCCATCTATTCTGAGGAGAAATAAACACAAGGAAGGGCAAGTCTGTGCAAGCTGACAAAAAAGGTATAAAATAAGTTTAGCAGCCTAGAGTCAGGGCACCTGGGTTTTAACACCACTATCCTCTCCACTAGACACGGTATAAATTCTGAAAGTATAGATTCTCACAAGAACTGGCACTAGAAATATAGAGACAGCAAATGAAAACATGAGCTATCATCTTCCCCCTCTCACATTAAATGAGATCCACTGCTTTTTAAAAACAATGCCTACTTCTAACACAACCAGCATCTCAGGCCATGTCCCTCATAGCTACAGACCAAAGGCAACTTCTGGTGCCATTCTAGTGCAGAGATGCACCCCCCTCCATACTAAGGCCTTATTCACATCTACAAGAGCCCAAAGCCCCTGCACACACTAATTGCTGCCAGAAGCAGTAAGAGTTTCCAGTGAGATACAAATTTTAGCAATTAAAAAAGGATTTTTTTTCCTTCAGGTCACCAGAACAAAGTCCTGCACCCAAAAAGAGTCATCCAGCCCAGCCCAAGTCATTGGCCCACAGGCTGCAGGTGTGATTGAATCAGAACATTAGGCTCCCTCTTACAGCAAGTTCCCAAGAGCTGTGAGGAAGAGGCAGGCATGATGGTGTCTTGTTGGTTTCCAACATCTGTATACCCTAGTAAAGGGCTGCTCTCACAAAACATATGCCAACTGAATAACCCCTTATTAGAACTGGCATCGATAATAACATCTGTAAGTCTCTCCATAACCAAGTAAATAATCATTGACAAACCACGCCTTAATTATAACCACCAAGTGTTATGTATATACAAGACACTAACCACCCTCAGGTGCCAGGGATGAGTCATTTTTGGTGACGGGAAGGAGAGAGAAAGAGGGCAAACGGTGCAACATCTTCTTAAACTAACCTTGTTTTGAGTATCACACTTCTGACCGATAGGCAAATAACGTAACCCTGCCAGGGGAGACTGGATCCATCACGTCCACCTAGGAACTGCCATACAAGAGGCACTGCCAGGTCACCTCATGTCGATAACGACAAAAGCATGATTGAATATTAACCACATCAATCACCACAGCTCATCCAAATGCAAACAAACCTAGATTCAAGCCTACACCAAATCTTTCCTTTTCTTTCAGTAGAGGTTAGTGGAAAACAGGGATACAGGCTAGCTGGTGTCCAATAGGAAAAAAAACCCTGCTGCTAAAACTCTGTCCTAACACAAACTGACATATGAAGCAGCCTTCTTATCAACAAAGCCTTCATATCTGTACAAAGCAGTTATCAGCCTCCTACACTGATGAAGGAAAGAAGAAATTCAGGACTGAATCCCTTGGAGTCTGTCAACCCAAGCCAGAACAGCAAGACCAAAAACCAATTCCTTGAGAGCTGTGCAATGCCAAGCAAAACTCAATACACCAGGTTAAGTAATTAGGACATCAGGAAATTAATCATTTTGGGGAACAGCATAAGTTGAATTATCCTAGAAACAAATTACCTCAAGAATGGCAAAGCTGCTACTCTAAATGACATCTGGACAAATGCTGTGGAGCAAAATCAGATGCCTGGCAGTTCCCAAGTTATTAATATATGATCACTTATGTATGAAAATCCAGGATATACAAGGCAAGTACGCACTGTAACACTTCTCAGACATGGAAAGTTTGCCTTGGAAATGCAGAACCTCTTTCCTACTTCTTCACAAGTGATACAAGTTCACCTTAAATGGTACCTCAGCATCCGCTGGAAATTCTGCCTATACGATACAATAATAGTCAAGCGCTGAACATCAGTTGCTACATTGATGATGGCTTTAAAGAGGGTGCAGTCACAACTGTCACATTTATTGACCTGTCATAAATGTCACATTACCCATCTGCAACACACACAGTGCGACAGAAGATCATCATGCAGCACAAGTGCTTTATTAGAAAAAACAATGATTTTACATCAAACTTTTCAGGAGAGTTGATGGCTCACATAATGAAACAGCCTACCACAAGTCACTGACTTGTGTAAGTCTTATTAAACAGCCTCACAAGTGACCAATCAATCTATCCTCACACAAGAAATCTTACACGTCATGATAACCAAGGTATTTGCCCAGATTGAAGACAAATGGACAGCAGGATTCTCATGTTGCTATTATTAAATACATGTTAAATAAATATACACCTGTATTTAAATATAACTATAAATACATAAAACACATATGCACATGTAAATGTATACAGCCACACACACTAGCCCAGCTGAAACACAGGCAACTCTTTCATTTCTATGATCACAAGATAACAAATAGCTTTGCACAACTTGGAACAGGGTGCAGCTTGTCCACCACTGGAATCTGCTGTTCCTGTGACTAACACCGGGCTGCATGTTTTCCATGAGGGAACACGCAGAGAGACAAAATGTGAGGTTAATGCTAAGAATAACACGTTGAGGAAGTTGATAAGTTTCAAATGGGAGGCCAGAGCAATAACCCTCCGAACTGCACTGCAACAACTGCACTCTGTTTTTTAGCAACCAAATCCAAGTCTGGCGTGGGAAAGTTCAGTCAGTAGATGCAAAGAAATACAGCAAGTAAGTGTCATGCATATCTTTGATCAAATAAAATAAATACGCTCCTGCCTTGGTTCTTCAGACATCAGAAGATCATTTTTAACTAAAGCAGAATATACATAACAGAGATACAAGGCATCTACTCTTATGGCTGTGCTACAGTCATCAGCCAGCTAAAAATTGTTAAAACAGTTTTGCCATAATGCAGAGGGATTTACAAGGCCCTCTGGAGACTACATATTTAGAAACATGAAGGTCACGGTTCAGTGTACTCAATGATGGACTGGAAGTGACCACTGAAGGTGCTGAACATTCACTTGAAGATGGAACTAATGCCTGCATCGGAGTTGGCAAGACAACAATAACCTGCAAAAACAGGGCATACTGGCACGCGTGAATGAAGGAATCCAGCCAGCACAGGACACCTTTAGGGTGTGGGACCCAGAGATACCGGCAGGCTGTGCCCTTGGTTGGAGCAAAACCACGTAGGAGTGGTGGCAAGTCATGAGAAGCAGCACCTGGAGGCTGTGCTACCTGCTGGGAGATGGACTGCATGAGAGAGAAGGGATGACACATATTTCTCCCTATTGCCTTCTGCTTTGGTGCTACCAGCTGCTGCACCAGCCCTGCTCGATGCAACACCTGAAGAACAATTTCTTCCCAGACCCACCAGAAGTTACAGCTTCCTGAGAGACCACCAGGACAGCAGCTGGTCAAGGCTGGCATTTTTCCAGGAGCAACAATCTCTGAACACAGGCAGTGTCACAGGGAAGCCACTAAAAACTGAGCTGGGCAAGGAGGAAAAACACAGCAAAGGACCATGCTCAAGGGAATGTATTACAATTACAAATTACCTTCACCCTCTGCTTGTGTTCAGAGAGATTCTCCAAGTAGTCCAGCAACACTAGAGAGCAACAGGAGCTCCAACATACATGGAGAAGATACTTCCACCAACAGAGCAGGACCCGGTGTGACAAAATATGTACGGGCAGAAAGTATTGTGAACAAGGACAGACAGCACAGCCAGCATTCACAGCCTTAAGCAGGCAGGGAGAGGCAAGAAATACAGAATCAGAGGTTCACCTTAAACAAACACCAGAGTTTAATCTTTATCCAGCCTTTCCCAGTTGCTTCAGTTTGGTCAAAGAAAAGTCTCATAAGGATAAAATTTCTCCCGTATCTTCAGAACATTCTAATTCCAAAAACACCACAGCCCACCCAGGCCCCTCTCATGCAAGCACATGGCAAGCTAGCCATTAATTTCATTTTATAAAATTAACCAGACTAGGGGGGGGAGAAAGAGGGGTAGAGGAGCAGGTGGAAGGCTAGACTTCTTCAGAGGTTTGGGGTGACTCAGGGCTCAGTCCAAGCCCCTGTCAGCACTCACAGGGAAGTGCTGGCAGCTTGCTTGGGACTCCAACCCAGCAAAGAGCTCTCCTCTGAAGAACTCACTGGTTAAAAGCAGTTTTCCCTCATTTCACTGAAGTATATTTATCAGGTGTCATGGTATTTACAAAACAAATCAGGATTTCTCTTTCTTACTTTTCTTAGCCCTCTCCAAATACCAGCCACATACCTCTCACGCTGAGTGCATGCAGAGAGCCCTTTACAAGAAGGCTTCACTCTGAAGGAGAAAATTTTCCCATAAACTCAAACCCACCACTGCAGCACAGCTTTGGTCGCTATCTGTCTTCCACACCAGAATTCAGACACAAGTTCAAGAAGCCAGACGTGCAGCTGATGTTACAAAATGCTGACGGTAGAATAGGAGACCTCCACCATCACAGGCACCAGTACTCCCCTAAATTCCCCACTCATCCCAATTGCTACAAAGAATTGTCCAAAAAGTCAAAACTTCCCATCCTCAGAAAACATAAAATTCCTTACAAAAGGACTACAAAGAAATCACATACTTACGTATTTTGGTGAAAGCCACGGCATAGCAGTGCCTGGCACTCACAGACACCCAGCCCTGCACAAACCTGGGCTTACAGAGTAGGCTTCAAGAAGAACCTGACCTTCCTTTCACCCAAAGCTCACCAAGACTGCTGGGTCTCTGCAAGTCAATTTGAAACACAAGCATTTCCACCTGCACTTAATTGGGCTCATTAACAGAACTAAGAACCAACAAATTCAATGAGCTTGGGTTCTGCTGGGAGATTTTAGTCCCTGGGAATAGTCCAGTTCATGAAATGATGGAGTATTTGCATCATAAAAGCTAACTATACTAAGAGGTTGTGGGATCTTGAATGTTTTAGTGAATTATTTCTTTTATGTTGGATGCAGTACAAGGGGAAGGGGAAGGGGAAGTTGCATACAAGAGTATTTACAATTTTACTTTTCTCTGCGCAGCTAAGGCAACAAGGCTACTTACATGCTGCGGTTCCTAACTTACAAGATGCTGTCCTTAGCTTGCGTAATGCTGGCACAATCACGAAATATTAAGTTCTGCCTTTTTCTATGTTATTGTAATTCTAACCAGCTGATTTTCACCCTCCCTCTTTTTCCTTTTCTACTACTAGTTCTGGAGTTACAGAAAGTATGTTTCCCGTAATTTCAAGGAAACTTTTCCAAGACACTTAGCATTTGCTTTTCCATCTGGATAACACTATCTGCTTGATCTCCGTGAATTCCACACGGCTTGAATAATTGTTCTTTCCAATCAGTTTTTAGAGTTGTAAGGTGAAAGCACTCCATGTTATAAAGTGCTATTTAACAAAAAAGCAAAGCAAGCCAGACACGTCCTTCCCCTTCATGTCTCCTGCATTAGCAGAGGACAAAGAACTTCACCTTGTTGATGTTTTTGCTTGTTTTCTCAGTACACCTGCCCCTGTTTAGATACCAAATTGCAGCCCAGAAAACAGCTTGCCACAAGTGGAGCATCACACCTGGAACCAAAAGTCCCTTGTTTTAGGGCAGATGGGTCGGCAGGACAGCCACCTGCACCTGCAAGGTCACCAACTCTTCCAGGCTTTACAACGCTCACTGGGGACTCCTGCTACACATCATGGTAAAAACTGTGGGCAGCTGAGCTCCCGGAGCCCCTGCTAAACATCTGAGCCAATTTCTAATGCAATATTAAGTATTGGATTAAGATTCCCCATGCCAATGACTTCAAGAGCAATCTCTGCAATGCTAAATAGTATATCTGAACAAAACAAAACTGGTGAAACCAGGAGCAAGTACCTTTCTGATACTCTACAGTAACACTCACACGTCTTCTGCAATGGACTGAGCAGGATCCTGCCCGTCTTGGCTTTACTGTCCCAAAAGGGTCTCCTCCAGATTAAATCCTAGCTATGCTCTGAGTCAAACTCTTCCAATTTCAGGTTGTAAAAGCAAGTTGGGAGCACAGACCCATTCTACTGCCTACCAGCGCTCTTCATCAAGGGCTGCAGTCCCTCTGGCAAAAGGCTCTACCTCCGTGAGAGCAAGAGCTTCCTGAGGATACGGCGACTCACACCTAAACACTGTTTTTCAGGACATAAAACATATGCAGATATTTCCCTGTTTTGGAAGGTCTTGGTAACATGCATTTTAAGAAATAAATTTGTAAATCTCATCTAAACGAACCATCTTTACAGTTATTAACAGTGAATCCATTTTTTAAAATACATTTTGTTTGTTTCTACCAACCTAACAGCACCTATTCTATATAAAACTACAAGTGACTCTTCCCAGGATCAGAAGTTTAGTGTTGCCTAACGTATACGCCACTGTATACACATTGTGCAGACCATTGTCCATGGTATTCATGTTACCTCTTTGAGAGCTGGTATTTACCAGTGGTTTGAGAGAATCTCTTTCTAAATCTGTGGCCAATAGTCTTGCAACACTCGATTGAACTCACCAGTCAGGTTGCATTTCTGTAATTACTTACAGAATAAGGATTACTTCCACCAAGTCCTACTAACGCCCCAGGTGCTGAACTTTTGGAATATCTTTCTTTCGATCATACCAACCCAATCCACAGCTGTCCCTGAGCGCGTGCTCATATCTACTACTGGGTGGGAAAACAGAGAGAAAGTTTTAAATGAGCTGCTGCCATCTTTCTCAGCAGAGCTGGAGATTTCAGGTGTGTCATCCCTTCAACTTCTTATGATTGTTCATTTGTGAATACTGAAGAGTTGTATCATTGGAAACATTCACTGGCCCCATGTTTTGTTCACTGTCGTCAAAAAGCATCTGTTGCGAATGGGACAGCCATTAAATGACAGCCTTACATTTTGGCTTGCCTTATGTTTGCAGATGAAGATAGACTCCATAAAATGAGATGCTTATTACTTGCTTTTGCAAACTTGCAGCAAACAGTTTAGTATTAACTTTCGTGCTATGAATTCTAAATTCCATCTTGAATTTCATTTTAAGATGCAGGTTATCATAGGAAATATTTTGAGTAGCCAGGAGAGGTCATGACTTGGTGTTTATGTTGACACTAGCCCAGATCTGTGCACCATTTCCAGGGGAGACGTCACACTTTTCCAGGCTTTTCCACGCTTCCAGGCTTCCCCCTCCTTGACATCATCTCCCCAGTCTCCCCAGCCACACTTACCCAAACGCAAAACAGCCAAACTGAAGTAAAATGTTCGTGTTCTGCTCTAGAAAGCTCAACACAGTTTGCTGCACGAGGCTTTGCCTCCCCCTGCCCCCTGCACATCATTTGATACATCCTGGGATTTCAACCGTGTATGCAGAAAAAAACTCCACAGAACATAACTTTAGGCTGCGGTTTCACAGGCAGTTCAAGTCAATATAAAGTCGCACAGATGCTGAAAGCGGAGGTCTGAGCCTCACGTTACTCATGTTCTCCTGCCCTCACTCGTGCTTTTGTTCCACAGGCACGAGGTCGTGAGATGAGTCCAGATCAGAGTACCAATCTAGCAGAAAACAAATTCCTGTCTTTTTAGAGTCAGTGTTCATTTGGATTGGCAAATCGCTGCATTCCTCATCTAATCTGACCTTTAAAAAAAGTATTTGTTAACACTGAATCCATCTGCTAAGATTTACAGCGTGCTGTTCAGCCCTCTAAACACAACAGCACGCACTGTGTGTCGAACCCTCCCTGTTCACGCTGCTGTGCCACTCCTGCAACACAGCCAAAGGGCATCTGACTCCAGAAACACTCTGCCCTCATCCAGGCACTCAACAGGCACAAACCGACCTGGGGCTCTGAAGGAGATACCCAGGCTGTTCCCACCGCACTGCCGGGCAGCAGCAGCGAGACGTCAGCGCAGCTCAGAGCAGCTCAACCACCCTCCCAGGGTGGGCAGCTGCAGGGGCCGGAGTCCTCTCCTCCCTTCCCCACGGTCACTCACCCAGAGGAAGAGCAGACCACCACCCGATGGCGTTACCTGGATTATGGCCTCTACTAAGAAGAGGAAGTCCCGTTTCAGGTTTGATGGTGTTTAAGGGCTTCAGAGCTGCACGTGCACCGCTCCAGCCAGCAAGAGCTCCTACCATCCACAGCCAGCGAAGCCAGGATGTTAAAGCAGTTAAAAATTAGGGTGAAAAACAGTCATCCATGGAAGAGTCAGAAGGTTCACATATATATACATTTGGATACAAGAAAGTCATGATAACCACAAAAGCCAGTTGTCACTGCTCCTCTGTAGTGAGGGACTGGTTTTCACACTGCTGTTCAGCTCCCTTTGCATACAGTACAGGGAATTCTTTTCCAACATTTAGGCGCCGTTGAAGGCTAATCAAGATCTTACAAGTTACCAGGCCTCTTACTGTTATTGAATTTCCCTCCATTTCTTATCTCGAGCAGCTATTATGATTCCAGGTATTCAAGTGAATGTCATTCAGAAAAGATAAGCTAATAATCCATGGATATAGGACCCTCGTATTTAGATTTCAGCATATCCAGCTCCCTGTTTATGTTATTAACCATGGTCGAGAAAAGGGGGCTTAAATTACCCTGTATTTCCTTCTCAGATGCTGTACAGAATAGAAATTACTCAGCAGATGTCATCCATCCCTCTTTCGCAACAGAGAGGAGATTTGTCAGGGTAATTTTGCCTGCTTTCCTCAGGAATGCAAATTTTGGGGGGGTTCACCCCAAAATGCCTCCATTAACACATCCATTATCCCTCTTTGAAAGGAGAGATGAAATGACTCAGATCTGTTTGACTAAGCTTTGAGACAAAAAATTCTTTTTAGATACAAGGTCGTTTAAACTTCAAGGGAAGAATCTCATTCCTCCACTCTCCCATATTCAATTTTTAATATCAATAAAGGAATTAGACCTAGAAGTCAATGTTCTTCAGTGCGTATACTGCAAAAATTACACAACCTGCTAAATCTATGCCACCTGGTAACATGCATTTCTTTTCACGTTCAGAACTTCTCAGAAGATGCAGAACTTTGCCACACAGCCATTATTTGATTTCCAGTAAACCAGATAAAATAACTACTCACAGATACATTCACTAAGCCCTATTTTGATACGAGCCTTCCTTTAAATGTTGGTACCTTTTCAAATGGCACAAGAAGTACTTAAGGTCCACGTGAGTCATTTATAATCACCAATGCAGAAAAGCAGTTTTAAAATGGGCATTCCTAGAATTTCCCAAATAACTGTGGAAGAAACAAAGTTTCTTCAAACTGAACAAAACCCAATTTATCAGCTTGGTGGAGAGATCCCTTGTCCTCTACCCCGGCACTCCTGCCTCCTCTCCAGGATGCGCGGCTCTACCTCCTCCTCCTCCTCCCTCGCACCAGCTCTGAAACTCATCAGGCTCCTTACTGACCCACTTCAACTCCACCCCAGAAGAAACACCATTTTTTTCCTTTCTGCTTGGTCAATAAAATGCACGAAACCCCAGGCAGATGTTGAGCGGACCCTCTGGTGGCAGTGGACCCAGCGCCCGCCTGGGGCCACATGGTGCAAGTGGCGAGCAGGATGCCAGGGTGCTTTGCCAGATCGGCGACCTGGACTGGCTCAGGGAGCGGGTCAGAAAGGGCTGGGGAGGAGCAGGGCGGAGAAACTGCTCTCCTTGATGGAGGCAACCTGCTACAACACCTCAAGTCTATCATTTTTATCCCAACCCTCCACTCAGTCCTTGAGCAGAGAAGCACTTACAGCTCTGGCTGTGGTCATTCAGGATATTCCTGTCCCTCACCGGGCAGGTACCAACCAGCCGCAGGGTTGGCAGAAGGGACAACGTAACCATACTTCAGATGCAACAAAGTGGGAAGTCCAGTACCTTCGCCTTAAATCACTGAGGAACTCAATTTGAGCTGAAGGGTGAGAAAATGAAGTTTCAGCTTCCAGAGCCAATGTGCTGCCAAGGTCTGTAGGCTCAGCAGGCAAAACCTGAAATGTCCTACCTCATCAATGACAGAGCACCACCGCCTGAAGCTCCATCAGGTAAGATTCACACTCAAGGTTAGCAAGAAAAGACAGACCGCACAATTAGAAATATATAGTACAAGTCCCTTAGCTTTAATGCTATACTAGCAAAATGAAAAAATTCAAGTACATCTTGATCATAAATAAAAATGAGATTTTGGGCCTTCTTTGAGCAAAAGCTTATCAGATGCATCCTTTTTAAAAAAAAAAAAAAAAATCCAAGCTGCACAGCTAATGATGGGATGGGATGGGATAGGATGTGGGCAGAAAACGGGAGAAGGGCAATAATTTCTTTTTCAAAGTAATGTATGAGTTGCATTGGACAGTTAAATGTTAACCTGGAATAGGGCTCATCTCCTGCCTCTGTATTTAGCCACTGAGGTATTGGTTTGCTGCGTTCTGCGAGGAGCCGGCAGCCTGGCAGCTCCCCGGGCAGCAACGCGCCCTCTGCCACAAGCGACATGGATTGTGCTGTAAATCCAGCTTCTACACTCGAACTGGGGGTAAATCTGGGGGTACAGTGAAATCAGCTCACGCTTCAACCGCGACGCACCACGTGAAGCGCAGCACTCCCGCGCTTCGTGGCGCACTGCCGGGAGTATTTTCGGCGGTGTGCAATCTGTGCAGCTGCGCGTGCTGAAGAGGGTTTAATTTTTGTATTAACTTTGATCAGGCAGCAAACCCCAAAGCCCAGAGAAAGCAAAAGCACTGGAGTGACAGCACACCTGCTCTACCTGAAGAAGGCAAACTGAGAAAACCCAAACAAATAAAAGCTCCCAAGGAACTGAGAGGACAAGGGAGTAAAAACCAAAATTAATGACCCAATACATTTGAAAACCCCACAATGATCATACCAAGTTGTGTTAAATCAAGCCCTGTTTCAAGATCCAGAACATTACACCTATTTCTATAAATGTACCTCTTTGCTGCAATTTCTTTCACACGATCAGCTGAAGCAAGCATGCAGGACTCAGTACCAACCAATAATTACTGAAATCCCCATTTTCCAGGTCCTCAAAGTCATTTTACGTGCCCTAAGTATTAAGAGAAATATCACATCTCTGCTGGGCAGTAGCAGAGACCTTAGACTTCCTCCTCAACCCGACGTTCTTGACGAAAACACAGAGTTTATAGATTTGTTGCAAGGTATCAGGGAATTTGTGAATGGTCTGACCAGCTTTACATGCTCCGCTGAATTTTAAAATGACCTCAAGAGAACATTTGCTTAAATCAACAACAGAAGTCACCAGTTTAAAGGTTAACACTTGATTGTGCAGCACAAGAAACAGACAGTTATCTTCTCAGTTCAAGGACTTCTGTTTTTCTCAACAGCAGCACCCAACGCTGCAACAGGCTGTTTTGCAGCACACTTTCCTGGGGGTACAAACCAAACAGGGCACGAGACGGGCAGCCTCGGAGCATCACTCGCTCGGAGCAGGGCAGAGGGCGGCTCAGGCCCCGCTCTCCCCACGTACTGGCCCGCCACTAGCCCATGGGGAGACACTGGTGGGCTGCCACCCACCCCGCCCCAGCAGCCTTTCCAACACATACGACACTGGCGTTGACACCAGCGCAGTTGTGTTATGCGTGGGGCAGCCGCTGTAACGCTTCCAGAGCTCTTCTTCCAGCCAGGAGATACCAAAGCCAAGCCCAGCACCCTCAGCGAGATCCCGCTGAACCAACAGAAAACCGCAGGGAAGATGAAAGTACCGAGCTGATGGAGTACAGCTGTCCCAGATAAGCGAAATATAGCAATAAATAAGGCCCTTATCTACTGCGGCAAGAAAAACACAGGCTCAGGGGAAGAGGTGGGCAAGGGAGAAAAGCAAAAAAACATATCCGGGGAAGAAAGAAAATCTGACACTCAGTGAGACGGGCACTCCTAATTAACGCAGTTTTAGTTTGACAAGACCCCAACAGTGAGTTCAGACACCAGCTTAGGCACCGGTCAACAGCCACCCCCTCCCCACACCCCGTCCCTGCAGAAGATCAGCGAACGCCAGCTCCTTGCAGCCGTGGTGTCTGTACCAGGGGCGCCCAGGGAAGGACCCGGCCCTGCGCGGTGCTTCGGCGGGCAGTGCCGAAGTTTCTTCAGAAATTTGTTTGGGAATCAAAGGGAGCAATCCTGAGCCAAAACGTCAGAGCAATCCATAAAAAAAGGATGATTGCTGTAGCCGGACCGTGTTGTCATACATCGCTTACGTTTGTTTTAATTTTAAACCCAGAGTCAGTCCAAGGTTTGTTACACAAACATATGGCACCAGTATTACATTCTACCTCGTATTTATAGAAAGTGCTGTGGCGGTCCAGGCAGTGCAGAGATGCCATAATGTTAAGAACATTTATTAGCAGTTTGTCAAAAGAACAAAAATTAGCCCGTAGAAATCGTAACTTAGAGGGACTGATCGGAGTAGGGGACCGAACTGTGGAATCGCCAGCTAAAATTCTTCCAGTATTGATGAACGCAGCCCCCAGGCCACCAAGTATTTTGTTATCTAAATATACCCTCAAAAAGGCAGTTTGTTTAAAACCCAAGGCCCGAAAACTGATTAACACGTTTAACGCTAGCCCGATTAACACCGATACACCCTCGGCTGGGTGACGGGAGCGTTGAGGCAGAAGTCCGCATTCCTGCGAGTGAAGAGGAACAAAGCTTTTGGGACAAAGGGTAAACCTTAATTATGCCTTTTTATTACCCAGACTGCCATTTCCTCCTTACCCCAAGCCAGCCGGGAAGGCTAATGGCACGCTCACACACCCCCATGAGCGCTGTGATTGATAAATGCCATTACTCGATTTTTCTACTCCAGCTGCTCAGCTGCAAGCAGCAAAGGTTTGATCCTTCACCCTCTTTTGAAAAAAAAAAAAAAAAAATAATAATAATAATAATAAACCCCCCAAAAAAGCAGGACACAGCGCATCGCTACAAGTCCCGAACCTTCTGGAAGTGTTTATTAGCTTTGGCCGCTGACCAGTGACTGCCGCAGGAGCGGACGGGAGCTGTGGTGCAAACTGGTTAATCTGTAGCTAGACTTACTTGTGACTGTGGTGGTGTTCAGCAAGAAATACTCCCTGCCTGGCAGACAGGGCTTCAACAGTTTGAAGGGTTTTTTGGTTTTTTTTTTTTCCAAAAAAATTTTATTGGGAGAACTACAAAACATTTACAGTACAAAGTTTACAGTCTCACACAATTTGTAGTGAACTGACTCCCGAAAAATATATTACAACTCAAGTTGACTTATCCTTTAGTTACATTCAAAACATACTTCTGTTAAAGTAGTCCAAAAGAGTACATAGTGCTCAATCTGTACCTATGTACAAACAAAACTAAGCTACTGCTCATTCATCCACCGTCCAGGAAAGTTTTGGAAAACTCCCGACTTTCTACATAAGGAAAAAAAAAAATTACAAGTTTTGGAATTCAATTAAACAAGATATGTTCATGTACTGTATAAAGTTTCAGATCCAAAGATGGCCTCCGTTCTTATAAAATAAGAGAGTGGCAAAACTTTGCCGTAGTTAAAACCCATCCCTACATTCAAATTATCTCAAGCATTAAGAAAAATACTTATTTGGTTGAGAGATATTTAAGGCAAGCATGGACCCTCAAAAAGGCACTGTGAGACGTAATACTGGGACCCCCAATTATTGCTACATACTTTGAGACTACATCACAGTGTGATTGGTGGTGTTAGGCAACAAAAAATACTTTTTGGTTACTTTAAACAAGTCTGAATCAGATTTGCCACTCTGAAGTCTGATTGCTAAGTCAGTCTTTTTTTTGTTGTTGTTTTTTTCTTGTTTTTCAACTCGGACGGGCTACAACCATTTACATTCTAAAAAAACCCCATAGAAATTCCTCAAACTACTTCCACAGCATCGAGACCGATTTCTATAAAGAAACCATGCAATCTTTCAGATTTACGTAAACAAGGAAAGAAATTAATGAAATAAATATTACATACAATCTCTTAAATTAAGAATTTTACTCATTTACAATAAAATAACCAAGTGAAGTTACAAAAAGGCATATATTACTGTGAAAAGAACACACTCCACATTTCGCCGATTAATAATGGCAATCATAATTTAACATAATAAAAGAATATATATCTATTGCTTTTCATCATACCCGATAAATACAGTATGAACAAATTACCATGTATACTTTTCACAAGATAATAAATAAGTTAAATAGTTTCATATTGAGTTGTGTGCAGTGACTCATTCATGCAATCAACTCAAACAGCTAAAAAAAAATTAAAAAAAAATCAGCAGTTATTCTCCAACAATTACAAACTAAACTCAGTTGAGTGCTTCCAAATAAAGCAACAACAACAAAAAAAATTGTTCTAAGCCAAACATCCACTAAGTGGTGGCGATGGAACCAATATTAAACTTTGGAATGAAGGTTTTAGCATTTGTTATAATAATAATATATAGATATATAAAAAAAGAAGGTTGTTATCAAGGCATATTCTTGGCAGGATGTTGGATTTTTCTTTTTTTTTAAAAAAAGCTTATAGGTTTAGTATATTCTGTCTTTTTATTTGAACTGGATTGAAAGACAAAACTAGTTGGTAACTTTTTTTGTGTGTGTCTGCAGGTCTGGAGGAGCTGAGCAGGCGGGACTGGCGCTCCCCAGACTGTTTGTTGCTTTCTGGTGGTGTCTTTTCTAATGATTTTTTTTTTTTCTGAACACAGATGGAATGGCTGCTGCTGGTGCATATCATAACTTGTCTCCAAAGAACAACAAGAACAAAAAAAAAACCCCAAAACAAAAATCCCCTTCTTCCAAGGTCTCTCTATAAAAATAGGTTTGTTCAGTTCACGTCATTTGCCCTTTCGCAAAATGCCTTTTTTTTGTTTTGTTTTTTTTTTTGTTTTGTTCAGCTCTCGGTGTATATATAGATAAGATAGATAGATATAAAAAAAACCAAAAAACCAACAACCGGAAGGAGGAGAGGCCTCGCCGCCCGGCCCCGCCGGCCGCCCTAGTCGTCGGAGATGGAGAGGCGGCTGAAGATGGGCAGGCGGCGGCCCGAGTCCAGGCCCGGCGACTCGGAGCCGCTGAGGGAGCCAGAGCTGAGGGAGCCGCTCAGGTAGCTCTCCCGGTCGGAGAGGGAGTCCGGCGGGCTGGGCGGCGCGTCGAAGACAGGCGACTCGGAGAGGCGGCGGAGGGGCTGGAAGCTGAAGGGCGGCGAGGCGGGGGGCGGCGGGCAGCCCCCTCCGGGGGGCGGCGGCGGGGGCTGCTGCTGGCAGCGGTAGTAGGCGGCGGCGGCAGCGGCGGCGGCCGCGGCGGCGG
>Ga0065711_1007612_pt1 | contig 29087 bp, 12 predicted proteins | sample Hoacrofraction12_FD_59098 | JGI IMG/M metagenome (GOLD analysis project Ga0065711, IMG submission 59098) | Hoatzin crop microbial communities from Cojedes, Venezuela - Epithelial fraction 12 v2 (version 2) | ecosystem: Host-associated > Birds > Digestive system > Esophagus > Crop | place... | reverse complement strand
CGCTCCGAGCGGGCGGGCGGGGAGCCGGGGGGTTGCCGCGCCTGCAGCCTGAGCCGTCCTCGCCCGAGGGAAGCCGCCCTTCGGCTTTGCCCGCCCCGGGCCCCCTTCGGCTTTCCCCGGGGCCGCTCGGCTGCTGCCGGGCTGCCGGCGCCTCGGGAAGCGGAGCCGCGGCCTGCCTTTGCGGGCGCCGGGGGCCGCGGGCAGGGGCTCTGCGGGACCCGTTCCGCTGGCGGAGGCCGCTGTGTCTCCCGGTGCGAGGCTTGGGGTCGCGCCGGGAGTGGCGGAGCTGTCGCCTTGCTACAGCTACGGGCGGGTTTTAGTCTGCTGCGGTTACCACAAGTAGGGAAAAAAATAGGAGGGAAGGTTTGTGCGTGTATAATACCGGTGCAGTTTTGAATAAGTCTTAAATTTTGTGAAAGTGGCAATGAGCTCTTGTGGACCAGGAAACTAAACTTCTTTGGCTCTTGGGACGTCCATATTTTTGTAGGCATCTTTGTTTTTGCTGCTGTCACCGAGCCTTGGGTGGGTGTCGGTGGGGGGTCTGGCACGTGCTTCCGGTGGGGACTGGCACGCGCTGGTGGGCGCTTGGTGTGGTGCTGCCCGGCTGCGTTTTACCGAGGGCGGGCAGTTGCTGCTCGCTGGTGATTCCCGTCGTTCAGAGGCTGTGTCCTCCGCCTCCAAACCTGAAGCAAAACTGCGGAGAGCTGTGTGAACGCGAACAAGGTGTAGGGGATAACGAAGTGCAGCTTGGTGTTGGAGCCTCTGTTCTGGAATAGCAGCTGGCATACTGCGCTGTCGGTAGCGAAACGGTTCGAATGTGTAACCACAACTCGGAAACAGCAGGTATTGGTGTCGTTTATTACAAGAGTATTTTTTCTAAACCCATTGCATTCGGATTCCTGCAGCACATCTTAAACAGACCGGACACTTGAAGTTACTGAGTGACAGTATTTGGCCTACTGGGGTTTTTTTTTTTCAGCTTCAGGAATAATAAATATGTTTAGAGACCGGCTTTCTTAAAGCCTTACTTGTATGCAAGCGTCTATGCTTGTAATGTAGAAGTTCTAGCAAGGATGTGGTCCATACGCAATGCTAGATGTTCATACTCATTCCTTTTTTCTCGTATCTTCTGAGAACCACATAGAAATACATGATGTGTCTGTATTGCCGTGAATAGTTTTCTTAGCTGCTGTTCACCGTGGGGAGAGCGATTCTCTGTTTGCTTTGTGGGGAGTTGAGACAGGGTTAGGGGATGGACATCTTCCTGCCAGCTAGCCTTAGATACCTGGTGGAAACTATGCCTTTATAATCAGTAGAACAGTAATGTTCAGCACGTGTTCCCCGGAGGTGCTCTTTGCTTTCATTTGGGAGATCCAGGGAGACTAGAAGCTGGAAGGCCCAAGTAATCTGAAGCTAGGCAGTGGTACTCCAGAGGACTTGCCTAATGTGGCAAAACTCGTCAGTCAAAATACAGATATGTTACGTCCCAGTCCTGGGGACAAGCATTTTCTATCTCTAAATGGTTTGGAACAAGCTAAATGGAAGAGTGGAAGTGAAAGCATTTGTGTGATGCTTTTGCCTGACAGAGTTATTGTAAAATGTGTATGCTTTGCCTTTCTCTTCCCTCAGGAGACAAGTATCTCGACACCTGCCAGGGAACAGGAGACTTCGCTCTGAAGCAGCTGATAAACAAGCGTGAAGCATGAGGATAAACTCTGCTATTCAGGCTGCTATTGACCTCACAGCAGGAGCTGCAGGTAATGCTGGAGAGAACTTCATTGCACAAAACTTCTGAGGGACAGTTTTAGTAGCCTTGACAACCACTGCTATAAAAAGCCTCGCCTGCCTGCTGTATTTTAAGGATATGGAGGTGACGCACAGCTGACCTCGGCCAGTGTTGTAACTGCATCACTGTCACTCCTCCCTGGTGAAACCCCTGCCAAACAGTGAAGGTGCAACCCTTATTTCAGGCTAATAGTTTTCCAGGAGGAGGTTTAATTTTCGGTGTTCTCGTGCTTCCATGAGCTTAAGGATGAGTCACAAGCAGAGTTTTGGAATGAACTCAAACAGTGTGCGAGTGATGGAGGTGCTGCTTTTGTCACAGGAACCCCCTCTAATTGGAAGGGGCAAGAGGCTGTCTGAAGGGTTGTTGGCTCAGACAGCATCTCGGTGTGAAGCTTTAGAAACTGGGAAGCTCAGTAGGGCTAATAATGATGAATTCACTTAACTAACTTCCACTTTGGTCTAGTCTGTGCTATGAACTTTTGCTGGACCAGTTGCAACGGTCACAAACGTGGAAGCAGTCGTGTTGTTTCGCTGACATTACCATGTTGGTAGTCTCCGTGGTTGAGGGATGAATTGGTTTTTAACTCTACGAGGGCAAAGGGGTCATTCTGGCATTTCTAAGCTGACAATGTTTATACAGAACAGGCAGAAGGAAAGATTTGTCTAATGTACTGTTGTAACCAGTTTGAACAATACCATGTTTTATTCTTTCCTATGCAATAGCTATTACAGTCAGTCCTTTTATGACGGTGTTAATGCTGTGAATGTGGCAGTATTAATGGTGTTAAGAGCATTCAAGGGTGATTATTTGAGGTCATTTGTCAGAGTGGAGGTAACCTTAGAGCAGTGAGAAATTAAGGGGTGACAGATAACGTGTCCAGTGTGGCACATTCATAAAGCATTTCATCTGCCACCACATTTTTCCCAGTGAATGCCCGCTTGGTTAGCCTCTGGAAAACACGTTATTGACTAGATAACACCTTCTTTCCCTGCGAGGGATGAGAAGTGTTTCTGCTGTTATTCCTTCATTGCCCTAGAAAAAATATGTTTCTGTTAGTCTGTTCAGTCTCCTGGTTTTTGAGTCCTCAGTAAAGAATAGCTATTATATCTGCTCTGTTTCCCAAATACATATTTCTCAAAAAGCAACTTAATATCTGTGTCATTCTTGATGGTTTTGGAGGTGTTCCAGGTGCTTAAATGGGAGCCGTGATCGCTTTCCTTCGTGGTACTTCAGCTCAAGAATGCTGCTGTTACCACCCAGGGCCGTGTAGGCCTTTGGCCTAGGGAGCTGTCTTTCTGAGTTGAAGCCTGGTGTCTCTCATCTTGGCTGCTACAAGAGCTGGAAATGAGCATTAGCTTAGATATCTATTGCTTGGTGAGGCTGTTCTGTGCCCACATTCAGGCTAACAGGGCATGCGTTTGAGGTTTGCCTGGTGTTTGGCAGTAGAGCTTTGAGGATCTTGGAACTAATCCTGCTGGTTTCTTCGCTGGCATAGTTCCTCCTTCAAATAAGATAAAGGGATTCAGACCTTTTTCAACATGACTTCAATAATCCTAAATCATTATTGTTGTTCATTTTTTCTTTGCTAGTTCTGTTGTGATAGATAGTTTTACTGTTGCTCTAGTATTTATTTTCCGAGTTCTTTCCACATACTTGCTGTGTATTGCCTGTGTTCACTGGTAGTGCTTGTTTCTGTGTCACATATGTCTCTGCACCCTTTAGAAGGTGTATTGTAACTAAGCAAACAGCTAATTCCTCCAGCAAATGCGTAACCTGGTTTTACCTTCCTCTCCAGATAGAGTCTTGACTAGCTGATAAGTAATGACATGTAGGGACAAGTAAATTCTGAACAAGAAGTGATTTAGCTGCCTGTGGGTCCTAGTGCTCTGCCTAGGATCTGAGCAACCTCTAATCACTTCTTTGATTAAGTAGGACTCTCTTCCTCACCATTCCCATGTTGTTATTAGGACCATATTTGTCTAAACATTCAAGCAGGGCTGACTTTTTTTTGTTTTTTTGGTTTGTTTTGATTTTGTTGTTGTTGCTTGTTTTTTTTTAGACTCTTTACTGCTGGCTGGAAGAATTTTGTTTTCTTTAGTATTTTAGATATTAACTGGGACTCTTGGTCTTTACCTTGAGGCTTACAAAGTTCATGGCTGTAGTTCAGTGGGCTTCTTGTGCCACCTCCAATGACGGTGTGAGGAGAGCCTCTTCTGTTTTTGGAACGACTTTCATGGTCAGCTCCCAACTTTTCAGCTTTGCATTCCAAAGACCATTCCTGGTTTTTCTGGGCTGCTTCCAACAGCGGTTATTTTACTACGTGTGGATGTTTTAGGTTTACCTTTACACAGGAACCTAGCATTTGTCCTGTAGATTAATATCTACCTGACTTGCCCGCAAGTAGCATTGGCTGAGCTGTTCCAGCTCTGCTTTTCATCTGCGGTTTACGTGGATGTTACTGGTCTGAGCCAGCGACATCTCTCTTTGGTTATCCCTCCTAGAGCAAGAAGCTCTTCATGCTTCCTTGCATGGTTTGCTCTGAAGCTTTTAATGATCCATCTGATTGAGAATGAGGTTTTATGGGAGCTAGGACCTTGAGTTCCGCTTAAAGACCTGAAGTATGTCTTTGCAGAGGAGCAACAACAGTGTAACACAAATGGGTTTGCAAAGAGTAAAATCAGTTGGAAATCACTGGTTAAGCAAACACTTGTTTACTCTTCTATTCCCCACTTAGAAGAAAAATAACTAATCTTAATTGGATTTACACATTTGTTTCTATTTTGGCTTCTTTACATTGCATTTACACATAATTATTTCAGTTTCATAGCTGAGAAAACATCTTGTTAACTTGCCCTCTTTAAGGTATACGCATGTCAAGTGTGCTTTGGTTAAAGGTCAGCTTCTGTTTTAGGATGGTTTTTGTCTTGCTAAAAAAGCAAAACCATAAAGTTGATATAAGATCCACCTATCATATGCTTCCTGTTAGGTATCGGCTCCTAAGTGATTGCTCGTATTTTTTACTGAAGAAGTGTAACATTAGCTCTTTCTGCAGACTACTGAACTGAGTTAGATCTTGTGGAAGAACACTGCACTGTCCGCGAAGTGGTTATTCATGACATTGATGGAAATATCTCACAAGTTTCCAGGGTATTGACCTCACAGTTCAGTTTGGAAAAGATAACATGTTGAGAAACTTGGCCCTTTTGCCCTTTTTCACCTTATCCTGGATGCTTTCGTCTGGTACGTGGGAGTAAATGTAAAAAAGAATCATGTCGAGTTATGAAGTAAAGATCTTGAGTCTTTTGTTATCAATTTATAATGCATCATCAGTTTTAGTACTCTCTCAGCAGTGTTCCTCATCTCCTGGGGGAATCTTTGTCTCGCGTGATTACAAATCTTTCAGTTTTTTGTTATTGTTGGAACATAAAATCAGATGGCTTCTGAACCACTGCATTAATATGCAAGGGAAAATGTTTGCTTAGCTCATTAACACAAGTGACTTGATTGCAGAACAATACCTCTAATTCAGTACCCGTTCATGTAAGTGAACTGATTCATTTAGATGCTCCCTTTTAGTAAGGTAAAGAAATATTTAACAAGAATCAAGCTGTTACTGCTGTTATGCATGTTTTTTTTTTTTTCTTCAGATAACCATGAATTCACCACTGACAATTGATGCCAGTGTGGTAAAATCAGTGCAGTTGTCTTTTTCTGCAGAGAATGCTTTCCTCTTTGCTTTCTGCATGATTTTCCTAATAGTGCTGTTTCTGTATAGGCGTTTCAGCTGTGATAACCTTCAGCCACCCTCTTAATTTCTACTGCTTGCTTAGGTGGGACAGCATGCGTGGTGACTGGCCAGCCCTTTGACACTGCAAAGGTGAAGATGCAGACGTTCCCCAACATGTACAGAGGAATCGTTGACTGTTTTGTGAAAACCTATAAGCAAGTGGGGTTTCGAGGCTTCTACAAGGGAACCACACCAGCGCTGGTAGCCAACATCGCGGAGAACTCTGTTCTGTTCATGTGCTATGGATTTTGCCAACAAATTGTGAGAAGAATTGTTGGAGTAGACAGGAAAACAAAGCTCAGGTGAGTAATAGAAAGCTGTTTCATATTTTAAAATAAATAAGAAGTCATGCAACTGCTACTTGCAGGTACTGTATTGTCAGGGTGCAAGTGATGTCCCAGACCTCCCTCTGCCAATATGCAGTGTAGTAAGTTTTGGGATATAGACCTTTGTGCTAGGATAAGGTGTCTGACTACAACAGAGCCACCTGCTTGTCACTGCTGCTGGCTGGTTTAGATAATCACGACTTAACTGGAATATTCAAGACCTGGAACATCTTACCAGAGTCAATGAGTATTGCAGCAACTGAAATTTGGAATTCCCTTGTTCTCTACGTTGTTGTGGTTTAGCAGGGGAGGTAATGGTTCCTCTTACAGGGAGGCATACTAAGGGGAAAAGACACTCTTCTAATATTGCCTTGCTTTTTGAATTTATTTATTTACATTTCAAAAGCTTGAATGTAATGGTGGTTAGATGGAGGGTCTAATTTTGCACAATGTGTTGTCTACAGTACTGGCAATAAGTGGTTGCCTAAGGAATGAGAAAGAAGAAAGAAAGTGTTTAATATTTACTCTGAGTCCTCTGCTAGGCTATGTTCTTAGTTCGGAGGTTTTCTTGGGCCTGGTGTGATCCAGTCAGTGACTTTGGATCTCTTCTGAAGCACTTGTCCAGTCTCCCCTCAAACTGGAAGTTCCTTGCATCTGTAGTACACTTTGGCAGGGAGTTCTGTGGGTGACAGTCATTAATTCTGTAACTGGCAGGGGCAGTTGGTCCATAGCCACTGTCTCTGTGCCACTTGGGATTTAGCAGACCTGTATCCATTGCTCCGTGCCCCTTTTCCCTGCCTGAGTCTTTCCCTAGGTGGGAGGATTCCACCCCCCCAGTCAGTGAGCACTCAGGAGCTGTTCCTTTAGCTGCCCTTGTTGCCTTTCTCTGAAACTCTCGTAATTCTAACGCATCTGGGGTTGAGCTCAGGAGACCAGAGCGGTGCAGAGCATTCAGGGAGTGAACAAATCGTGGATTTATGCACTGGCATAACGATCGTAATCTCTTTCTAGCTAGGATGGCTTTTCTCCAGGTGCATCACTTTAGAGCTGTCAGTGGTCCAGCTGTCTGTGTGCCTCACTGTCACGCATTACTCAAGGTATGTCTTCTGTGCAGCACTGAGTAGCTACACCTTCTCCATCCCTGTGCTGCCCTACAGTGCGTAAAAGACTTCTCATACTGTCCTAACTCTATTCATTCAAAGAGTAACACAAGGTTAACCACATTCAGCTTTTTATTAATAGCTTTGTTCTGCCTCTGTCACATCTGTTTCCAACTGGGAGTAGCTGAGGAAACCATGACCCTGAATTTGAGATCACTGACATGACATGGGTAGCTACCCAAGTGCAAGACAAGTATCTGAAAGGGGCATTACATGAGGTGTTCTCCTGTCACGTGTTAAGATGTGCTATATCTGAAGACTGAGGCTGCCATCAGGGAATATGAAGTGGTAAAGAAAGATACGTCAATTGCTTTCTACTTGCCTTGTCTTTCACTGTTTTCTGGCAGTTGAGACCTTTCAGCTGAGACAGAATTGTTTCCACCTTTTTTTATTGCTTTCTAAGATCAGGGATTTTCTGCTTGCTCAGCTTACAAACCCTTTCTCTCTTTCTGCCCGCTAAAACGTAGGAGGAAGGCCTACCAACAGCATGCTTCACTTCTTAACCATCTGCTGTGATCCTCCTGGGAGGTAGACCACGGAGTGGCAGAGGTCCTAGGATTATCTCTTCAGGTGACTGAGACAGCATGTTTAGGGTGTTTGTCAGGGAGGTAGCGCAGGAAACTTTCAAACAGTACACGTAGGTGTACTACTCCACGTCTTTGGAGTAGGATGCAGAATAGGAATGTAATTTGAATATGTGGCAACAGCAAGTGCCTCTGACGTCTGACTCTTTCCTTGGTCAGGTACTGGTACCTTCCAGATCCAGGGTGGCTGTTTGGTTCATTGCTGATTGAAGAGTAAATAGTGTGACTGCATGGCTGTACTGGGACAAAACACTAAAGGATTTAATTTTACTTGAAAGATTCCTCCCTTGGTCCTGCTCCCTTGATCTCCTCATCTGTATCATTGTGGGGGCATCTTACGAGGTGCATGTAGGAGAGAATTGTATCGACAGGGTCTGCAGGGGTGCCCTGAGTACGTGTGGTTGGTCCAGGACGTCTCTACCCATTCTTGTTGTGGAATAGTTGAGAAGCCTTCCTAGTGTGCTGTAGGGGCGGGAAGGAACCCTGCTGAGGTGACTGTCCTCCAGACATGACAAGTAAAGAACTATAATTACCTTCATTGCCTCTGCAGTTTAAAAACTGTCATACTGTCTTAGCCTGAAGACAAAAATGCATGAAGTTGCAAACTGAGGTGAACCTGACTGTTTTTCTTACCCGTATTCAAGCAATTTATTGTCATTTTTTTATTGCTTTATGGTGTTTGAGATTTCACAAAACCAGCTATAATAGTTTAGTTTTGCTTGAAGTTACTGTTTCAGTAATGCCTTTAAATGGCTTGGAAATAAACTTGCCTTGCCTTCCTGTGTTTAGGGACACCCTGGTCAGTGTGTGAAGCCTTGCAAAACAGTTACAAGGACAGCTACAAACAACACCTTTTCCAGTTAAAGGAGCACATGCCACTGGTGCATGGTCAAAAGAAAACAAATGGGGAGAGAAATGCTAAATTCCATTTATCTTCTAACATCCATTTAGTCCAACCAAACTGGTTTCATTCCATGCTAAAGTCTAAACCGAGACAACCAAATGGAAAGAGAAATGCTAAATTCTGTTTGCCTTTAAAAGCCCATTTAGTCCAACTGAACTGATTTTGTTTCATGCTGAAGTCTAAACTGAGAAAACTATTACCCTTGTTCACCTCAGCTGGACTTTCTCAGTACGTGACTAGTCATCTTCAGCAGGCTATTTTCTTTGAAAAAACAAGAGAAATGCCTTTTATAGAAGAAGCAGCAGCGTAAGAGTAGAGGATTCTTGCTCCTGTGATGTGTGGTGAAAACTCTTCCATGCAGGAAAAAAAAGTACTGGATTAGGCCTTTTGAGTTGAGGGAACTTCAACAGGATTCAAGGCTTATCACTTCTGCAAGGAGGTTCCTCTATATTAAAGACCAAAGCCTAAACAGCGGGTCTAGTTGCCCTTTTATATGTAGAATTAAGCATCAACAGGCAAAAGGAGAAGAGATCTGAATTGTGGCTAAGTCTAGTCCTTTGTGTACGTGTGTCAGAATTCTTTTCAAGTCTGATAGCATCTGGTTTTCTTTCTCCCCTGAAGGAGAAAGGATCCTGTGCACCCTTCAGTGCGTAGTTTTAAGGCACCTCTTCTGCATTTTCTTATGCTAATGAGTACCCTTATTGCCTTGCTCTATCTCATAGCTTAATGACTGCAGGGCCTAGCCACATACTGTGTTTTTAACTGCCTTGTTCTGTCTTGGGCTTTATTAGCTTGCATCTCAGATCCTTGTTAAGCCAAGCTGTCTGTGCTGGAAAAGGGTCATGCAATCAGTATTGCCACTTACTTGCTGCGTACTGTTCAGTTGCTGCTCTGCAGCCAGTTACTGATTCCTTCCCCTTCGACAGTCCTTGTCACTGCCGTATCTGACTATGTCACGAGCTTTGCTTCATGTCACAGCTTTAGTACCGAGATCCTTCTGTAAGGTGAAAAGTTGTGGCTTTGATCTCTGATACTACAGGTGTATAAAACTGCTGGGCGCAGGGCAGACATCTCCCATGCATGGAAAGAGTTTCTGTGCAGCAGTGAGGTCAGTCTCCGCTGTGCTGACTCCCCAGGCTCGGAAAGAAGAGAGAAGCTCCGCTTGTTCTGTGCTATTGCGCAGCTCCTGTCCAACACCCCAGTGTCTGTGGGAGCCCGTTTAAAGTGTGTCATGAAGCAGCACGATCCTGGAGCACCAGCCTTTTGAGTCCTGGCAGTTCAGCAGCCCAGACTTTGTGATGTGTGTAATACCACCGCAGAGTAAGTCCTGGTTTTGGAACACTGTGAGTCAATGCAGATTACAGTGCTGTCCTGTTCCATGGTGTGGTTTGTGTTTGTCTGCGCTATCTCAGGTTCACACGGCTGCATTCATGGCAGCACATCCACAGAAAGATTGTAGTGGTCCTTTCTGCCTTGGTTTCAGATTTCTAGCATCTTCCACTGAAAACCAGTGTTAGTGCTGGTAAGGTGAATTTGGGAACACTGACATCTATATAAGGTGATTATTGCTCCTGTTCTCTTTGGGGAAGCGACTAGGACCCAGAAGATGTGCAGGAAAACAAGTCTACGGAAATTTTTATACAAGCCAATAAGATGATGATTGGATAGTGTTTATTCTTCTGCAATCACCTAAGTATAGCAAGAAGGGTAAAGGTTGTAGTGTGTCTTCTCCAGTGTCAAAAGAATGTATCCGAGTTGTATATGAAGACGGGATGAACTAGGTTTTTCATCTCCCTAGTTCAAGTAACTGCCCTTTTCCCTTGAGACTTCCCCCGAGACTGTCCATCGGTTTTTCTAGCTGATATTTAGAGTACAGGTTTGGGAAGCTGGTTGCTGGCGCGGTGGCTCCACTGCACTGCAGGTCAGTGCCCAAATACCTTCTGCAGTTTCTCTTTTGTAGTGATCTACAGAATGCTGCTGCAGGCTCTTTCGCCTCTGCCTTTGCCACCCTTGTCCTCTGTCCCACAGAGCTGGTGAAGTGCCGGCTGCAGGCCATGCATGAAATGCAGTTGTCAGGAAAGATAATCCAGGGACACAAGTAAGTATACACCCTGCCCAGTATCTCTGAAAGCCTTTTGTATCTATTTATTATTTTTAATTCCATATTGGCTCGGTGTCGCACTTGTAGTGCGCCGTTAACCAGAGGCGAGTTGTGGCTGGGGGGGTTGCAGCCTGGAGATAGCTGGGTGCCAGCGAAGGGCTCCTGGCAGGATCTTGTTCTAAGCCTTTCTTGAGTCCTGTTGGCTGCACACTGGATCTAACCCTCAGTTGTAGCTGCAGTTGCTTACTGTTCTGTAACCTTCTTATTGTCTGGCTGTTAAGCATCGCTAACTGGATCAACCTCTCTATCAGCACAGTCTGGTCAGTAGTGAAGGGTGTTATTCAAAAGGATGGTCCCCTGGGATTTTACCGTGGCCTGTCAAGCACTTTGCTGCGGGAAGTCCCAGGCTATTTCTTCTTCTTTGGAGGATACGAACTGAGCCGGACATTCTTTGCCTCTGGGAGATCGAAAGATGAATTAGGTACGGTGCCCCTTTCATGCGGTTGTGGGGGACATAAGGGAGGGAGATATGCTAATAATGCACGGCAGCTGTAAAATACACATAAAATGAAGGCAACTGGACATACAGAATATGGAGGACTTCATTTTGTGTATGTATAGTAATGAATTAGTGAAGTGCCCACTTTCCAGTGGAGCAGGATGTATTGTAGATGGAGAATAGAGTGAGCTAACAGTAATATTACAAAACTACTTAGCTATTTGACACTACAGTGTAATGTAACTCTGAACTATTTCATTTCAGCAGCTGCTTAGAGCAATTTTGCTGTCTTTAGCTGTATTCTCTTAAACAGTGTGTTCAAATACATGCTGAAATGTATGCTGACCATTAGTTGTCATTACAATGATAGTAAGAGAACACTGAGATTGAAAACTAGACGTGAAAAAAATGAGGAGATGCCAGAATAAAGATTGCTTGTGTCCTGTTGAAAGACCGCACAATCATACTTTGTCTTGCTGGCAGTTAGGATTTCAGCTGCGTGCATTCTAGTCTTTGTTGCTGCAAAATGTTTGTAAACATCTGATCTGACATACAAAATGAGGTTGTATTGTGAAGAATGACTGATCAAAGTAACTTCACTGTACCAAATAAATCTGCAGGTGATTAGCGACACTGTGTGATGTTGCTCTAAACCATTTCACAATTAGCATTGGAAAGTGATTACAAGTGTGGAAGGAGCAGAGTTGATTTAGTTAATACAGTCAAAACAGAATTCCGAGTTATACTTTTTTAGCATGGCTGATAACCTAAGAGGCATTCCTTATAACCTTTGGCTTCTGGTTAGACTTGCAACTTACTAGTGGCTTAATTTTAACTTAAAGGTTTGTGGGGGAACTCTTTTGTCATAAGCAGGTTCCTCTGTGTTCTCTTTGACTGCTGTAGATGAGATAATGTGCCATTTATGTGGGTGAATATTTTGTGGTGTGTATAAAAGCTTATTTCTTCACTTTAGGTCCCATTCCTTTACTGCTAAGTGGAGGTTTTGGAGGCTGCTGTCTGTGGATTGCTGTGTATCCTGTGGACTGTGTCAAATCTCGAATTCAGGTTCTTTCAATGGCTGGAAAGCAGACAGGCTTTATGGGAACATTTGTAACTGTTGTGAGAACTGAAGGTGAGTATGTAGCATATCAACTGAATCTGTAGGGCTGCAGATTGAAATCTGTACCCTCCGATACCAATAACTGCTTAAGAAGTCAAGTCTGTTGATAAGGTGTTAGTGACAGACAGTAAGTGTTTCTTACAAACAGAAATACTGATGCTTCATGTAGTCTGGAAAGCTTGGAATCTAGAAATCGAGACCTACTGCATCTGCCATGCCTCTTTGTTCAGGGGACAATTAATGCATACGGAGCTTTTATTGGCTTTAAAAGCAGATAAAGGAATGAGCTTCACTACCCATGGCCAAACCTATACATGAAAATTGAAGGAACAGGTCAAGTTCAGTACAGAACTTTTCTTGATCTCCAGAAGTCACCATGCAGCTGACTGGGGGCTGTTTGGTAAATCAGTCCTGTCTAGCCTGGCAGCCTGGGGCGTCTTGTTACAGCTCTAGGTACTCCTTCTGTATCAATATCCAGTAACACCGCAGTTAGCTGTGACACCAGTGAGTTCAGCTCTGTGTCTGTGTGCATGCCCCTCTGAGCAGAAGCATGACTTCAGTGTCCCTCGAAGGTAAAAGCACAGCGGTTGATGCAGGTAGGCATTTTAATCAGTTGCTAACCAGCTCTGGTTTCCTTTCCAGGTGTCCTTGCCTTGTATTCTGGACTGAAGCCAACTATGATCCGAGCATTCCTGGCCAATGGGGCACTCTTCCTTGCCTACGAGTACAGCCGGAAACTTATGATGAAACGAATAGATTCTTACTGACACTTTCTGGCACATGGAGAACAAAAGGTTGTTTAAGGATTGTTGAAAGAAATGATCAAAAACCTGTAGATCACATTGTGGTCTGAGCAGGGCCAAATCAGTGAACTAATTTTAGGAACTCAACTCCAGTTTAGGACTTGTAATTTTTTTAAATTCAGGTGATTTTAGAGATGTGTGCATGCTGTTTGACTTGGACCAGCAGAACCATCTCCATCTTGCAGATTCTGCACTAGGTACATTGTGTGTCATAAATGTATTTTCCTGACCTGTAATGGTGCTAAAAAGAGTTATGTTGACCTGTTGGGTTTAATGGAACATGCAGCAGTAGGCTGTGACTTGTTTAAGGCGAAGCACTGTTCTAAAATCTGTGCTGTGGTGGGTAGCTTTCCCAGTTGCTGCTGGTAAGTGTCTGACTCAAAATAACCAGTCCTGTCTAAGTCACACTCAGTGAGATCATACACGCCCCTCAGCTAGAGCCCTGTCCTTCTCCAGCTCCCTGCTGCTCCTCTGTGACTTTCCTAGGTCATGGCAGCTGGCATCTGACTTATGTGCTCTGTTCCAGGGAATGGATTTATAAAAGTAGGATGTGTTTACCCTCTACCTTGTATGACTAAGAGCTGCGATATGCCTGCATTTGAGATAAGAATGTAGAGTTCCTGTGTTTAAAGAGTCCATGCAGCATTTGTAACAAGTGGGTGGCAGCATTTTACTGTTTTCTAAATCCTTCCAACACATGCTGGAGCACACTGAGCACCACTGAATTAAACACGTAATGGAAGGGAGACTGCTGGAAATAGCTGCTGGCTCGGAGCACAGAATTGCAACTTTGCAGGCTCCTGTTTGAGTCACCTTGATGTGAATGAGTCCATCTGCTTGAAGGACAGGAAGCTGCAGAGGAGCAGAAAGCCAGAACTGAGCTCTTAAAGACAACTGACACCCTGGTCTCTGTGGTGTAGCATACACTCACGTGGGCTGAGTGCTGCCACTTGCTGTGTCTCTTCAGCTGAGTGGAAAAAGCGCATGTGACTGGATAGTTCGTGTTGCCCTCAGGCCTGGAGGGCATGCCTGCTTGGTCATGTTACTGGATTAACCCTGCAGTCAGTGTTACCCAAAGTGATGTAACAACACCTAGTTGTAGATGCCACTTTTATTCTTGAAGTAGCTTGTTCTTCATACAAGCGTGCTCTGGCTTGTAAGCAGCAGCTACTGCCTATTCTGGGTGAAGGCAAAGCAGGTCTCAGGAACCCAGCTCATGATGCAGGCCTGGAGCTGCACAGAGGGACGTTGTCTGCCTGCTGCAAGTGACAGCCCACCCTTGTGGAAAGCACAGCCAAGCTGCCCTCTGGGCTTACCAGCGCTCTTCTGCCCACCAAGATCATCAGAGCTACATTAGCAACTGGTCACAGCAACCACAGCTTGTGAGTGACTGACAGCAGTCACAGCTGGAACAGCTCAGTGTTGCATGTTACAGCTGCCCTTCCAGACCCCAGAAAGGAAGAAGCTTTAGGTGTAGATGAAAGCACCTCAATGCCTGATGTCAGCGTAGCCAGCACGCACTTAAACTGGCTACACTGTGGCACTGGTACAGTCTTTTTGATGAAAGGTGGTTGCTGCAGTTCCACCACCTCTTCTTGCTTCCCCCAGGCTTCCTTCTCATGCAGCAGGAACTGTTCATCTCCCTTGCATACATCTATGGAAAAAAGCAGTTACAGGCAGGGCATGGCTGAAGACTCTTCAGCATCTCTTGCANCAATTCACCTTGATTGACCAGTACACTAGNNGCAGTAATAAAATGTGCACAGTCAGTAATTTAAAAGGAATTTATGCCAAATGTTTAAGTAATTCAGGTATGAGGGTGAGGCTTTAAGAGTTGTTAGACTTCCCCTTCTTTTCAAAGTTGCCTACCCCAGAGAAGTAGTATATTTGTATATGTTTCTAATAGTTATGAAAAGGTGAGGACTGACTCCACATCAGTGGAATACTTCAATCTATTTCTTAGATTTGTCTTTGCTTTCATTTTTCAAAGCTGATGGCTGCAGTTTTTAATACAGAAGTTGAAGCTTCAAGAGAAGTGGGATATTTAGAACTGAACCTACAGCAAGAAGCTGGTAGCTGAAGCAGACATGCATTGTGAGAGTTTACCTTTTGAATTTGATGTAAGCAGTAATTTTTCCACTCACAGCTGCTTAAGCTGTACATGTCAGTTGTTCAGCTCAGAACTTTATATGTTGGTGTAGGAATTCACAGGAATAAAGTTTGATTTGATTAACTGGGTGCCTGACTTGTATATGCAACACCACTCACCAAGCTTGTCTAGCTGAGGAGCAGAAAGATGGGAGGTTGAAGTTGGCATCACCATCCCTCCAGAATTAAAGCAAAAGGCTTTTCACACTCAATAAATGTATGAAGCCCTCAGAACTGAAGGGGAAGTGCACACTAGAACAAGGTGNTGTGAAGCAGCTGCAGACAAGATACNNTGCAAAATAAAGCCCATAGTTGATGCTTTTTTAGTACCAGTCAGTTCTAATATTAAGGCTNAACTCAATTTCCAGGTTTNTAGATTGTTGATTACAATGCTACACACTAAGTTTCCNGCCAGAAGAATGCCAGGAGTCCAGANCAGGTCATCTAAGTTCCACATGGGTAATGGATGACNGACTGCTACACTGAAGGCAGAGAGGGTCACTGCTGCAGGGAGNTTAGGAGCTATTGCCACCATCTTCTGAGCAGTGGTGCTTGGATCTCTGGAGAGATGCAGTTATCTCCCTCATACAGCTATATTGTTATTCATTCCTGCTGACATAGTAGTTTTTACTTAGCTGCATGCTTCAGCTAGAAAAATCTGACTGCTGCTGTTACAGTCTTTGCTGATGCTACATGAGGAGAGTGGCTTACTTCATCAGCAGAAGGTTCACCTTGCTTGCCCTGTAAGCAACTGGAGACAGCATCTTAGGACAGTGATATCGAATAGCCAGAGCTAAGTCAGAATGAACTGAAGTCATCAGCCACTGGCTGCAAGCAGACAGCATCCCATTCCAGTTCTCAGTACGTTCTGTGTGGACACCGAGGCCGTTCTGCCATTGCCCTCTAGTGACACCGCTTTGGCCCCCTGCCTGTGGAAGTGGGCATTGCTCCCTTTGCTCGAGCCAGAGATGCACTTTGCCAGCACCCCTTCAGCTTGAGGGGCAGTTTGCTAGGTTTGTGTGCAATAGCATGTGCACCCTCCGAAGCAACACTGTGGTCTGGGGAGCAGCGTTGCAGGAGCTGAACAGAGCCAGCCAGCACAGCCGTGCAGCAAAGGCCAGGCTGCAACAGCAAACCAGCCTATTCCAGCCCTCTGCTCTACCTCTTGCATCTGTCAGAGCAGATCTGGAATACCACATCCAATCTCATGCTCCCCAGCGCAAGAAAGGCAGCAATATACTGGAGCAAGTCAGGCAGGGGGCTTGGCTATTGAGGATGGATGGAGAATGGTGTTTGCTCACCTGTAACAGAAAGCTGAGGAGAGATCGTAACTGCTGTCTGCAGTTATTTTGTTCATGAGAAAGGGCAGAACCAGGCTGTTCTGAGACATGCAGGGGCAGGACAAGAATCAACAGCCGTAACTTAGAGGATGGGAAATTCCAGCCAGGAAAGAAAAGTAGTTACAAGATTAAGGCTTGTGTGAAATCCCCATCCTTGGGGCTCTACAGAACTGAACTAGGTTATGAGAGCCTGCTCTAGCTGGGCCTGTTTCGCACAGGAGGCTGGACTACATGACCTCCAGCTAATTCCACTCACAAGAGCTCACCCTGTCATGCACCTACAGCTGCAAACAATTGGTGGGAAAGTTTTTTGTCATTCAAGACAGGTTTCAACTTCCACACTTGAAATACAGCACTGACAGAAGCAGCTTCCAACTCTCTAGGAGTTTTCAACAGCTCAGCTCCTCATAGCAAGTAATTACACAGCAACAGCAAAACTTGAGTCCACATGTACTTCATAGTATGCCACTACTCTCAAACAAGCACCTGGAAGGTGCAAGATCTCTCTGCCTGTTCCTTTAGCTAGTTACTAGCTATGGAAAGCTATGCCAGTCCCCTGCTGCTCTTGGTTCCTAACAATAAAAATACTAATGAAGTAACAGAACCAAGAAGCTAACCTCAACATGTTTCACATCAAGGAAGGCCTGAGCAGTCTCCACAGCAGAGCTGCACTGCTGAGAGCAGGTGGAAGCAGAATAAACACTGTCTGTACATTATAGGTCTCAGTTTAGCTCAAGAGGGGTCAGCAAGCATGTGCAGTATTAGCTCAAAGGAGCAAGCGTGCAGCTGAGACCCATCCTCTGCAGGTATTAAGGCAAGCCTGGCTAACTGATCCCAGGCAGTCGGCATGCTCAGGAACTCATCAGCTCAGCCCTTTGTGGGGAGGTACAGTGGCAGAGAAGCACCTGTGCCATCTCCAACCCCCTTCCAGCTCAGGTGTTGCTCAAAATAATGGATTTCTGATGAGCAGTGGTTTGATACCAAGACTTCCACTCAAGAAGTGTTAGCCTGCCTGTGCCAGATTACCAGTCCTCCCTTCAAATTCATATATTTTTACTGATCTGTGGAAAACCCTGATGCTGAGGGAAGGTGCATCAGATTTTTCCAGCAGTCTCTTAGAATCATAGAATGGTAAGGGTTGGAAGGCACCTTAAAAATCATCTCTTTCCAACCCCCCTGCCATCAGCAGACTGCTGGTCTCAACCCACCATCAGGTTAGTGCTCTTGCCTAAACGCAGACACTTGTCTTAGATTAATAAAGTAGGGATTACCTGTGTGTGGAGACATCTAAACTCCAAAGGATCCATCAGGTCACGCACCTGACAGTCAGCTGACACTAAGTAACTCTTCAGAGTAGTATTGCTCTGCACAACAGAACTTCATGTACGTTTATTTGAGAAGTTGTATCTACACAGAAATACATTAAGTACATCAAAGTGAGACCGCTTCACTTTGTACTGAAGCAGCAAGACATTCTCCAGGAAGAGGTGAATTTTATGTGTTTCCCTTCTTTGGGCTTTCCCTTATGGTTCAACAAAGTTCACCTCCACAGCAAATTTCTCACTATAGACTTTCCACGTTTTAGACTTGTGAGGGTTATCCAGTTCATTCCTGGGAAGGTAGAGTCTGAAAGACAAAAATTCGGTAGCACATCTTACAGCCCAAGACATGCTTTTCCTTTTAGCCAGCCACGAGAACGTCAGGCTCAGCCCTGGAATATCAAATACAACGCCCAGACATCAGCCATGCCTGCACAGGGCTTTGGATCTGAAGTAGAAACATACAGTCAACCTGATGGGTTTGTGGGTTGTGGTTTGGCCCCCCCACTCCCCCCAGAGCCCCAAAAATGTAAGGCTGGTAGAGTAAAGTTAGTGTTACCTTCAGATCAAGCCCTCCTGATGGGATGCAAGTAGTAGGAATTTAATAACTGACCTTCCTAATAGCAAGGATTTGATTCAGCACTCGGGCTCATCAGGTATGCTCTCCACTTACAATGCTTACTGAATTCTTGTCTAGGTATCACTTAACAGCACTTGCACATCAGCTGTGACTGAGTTAGAAGCACAGAGACAGGAGCACTGCCTCAGCAGCTGTTTCACTTCTGAGCAGACCTAGTCCACCTGAGGTCTACCAGAGTTCTCTGGGCAGAAGGGGAGATAGTCTCTACTACACTGTGTTTAAGAGCAGGTCTGGTGGGGCATCCTCCCTAGCCCTGGAGGAAACAAAACCCTTGGGTGAAACTTTTGAGTGGCACTGTTGCAGGGCTATCAGACAGCAGGCATACATTTCTCCCAGCACTGGTTTGGTCTAACTAGATGTCCGCACCTAGACTGCAAGGTGCATTGCTGGCTCAGCATGTTAAATTTAGAATTAGGAACAGAGACTCATGGCTACCTCTCTACATGCTCTGATGGGCTCAAATAAAAATTGTTTCCTTCTGTTCCAGTTATGTAGAGAACAGTAATTATCTCATACTTGAAGTTCATTGTTCCTCTGCCTAAATCTGTCAAGTCTGGTAGACAGAAGAGAAGGATCTCCTCTCTGCCTTTCTACATCACTCCCTAGCAAGACAGGCAAGCCCAACTTTTACTGGCTGGAGCTCCACCAGGAGCTCTAGTCTCAACAAGAACCACAGTAATCTCTACCTTTAACAAAAGTATGAGAAGCAGTAAGTTAAAGAGCCTCTTTTTGCGATCCCAGGCATCAGTACTACAGTGTAATTCTGGTCTTGATGTTTGCCTGCTAGCCTGCTGAATGAGTTCCACCCTCTCAGTCAGCCATGCTATAGAAGATGGCAGAGTTGCCTTAGGTTTGAATAGTTAGCATTACCTTTGGAATTCAAGTTCATTAACAACGGTGCTGAGGAAAGAATTCAATGGATTAAGCTAATTAAGATAAAGAGCTCACATATGTTTAAAATGCTTGTCACAGTGCAAGCAGGTGCATGCCAACTGCCTGGTCACAAGCTACAACTGAGAGCCACAGACCAGTGCCCACACAGAAGCTAAGATCAGCCAGCTATCCCAGCTTTATCACCATGTGTAGGAACTTTCCACTCTGCTCAGCCACCAGAAGTCAGGATCTGAAGGCAGTTGCTATGATCACTTACCTGTTATTTTCAATAAAGGAAGTGTTGAACCAGAAGAAGAATGGGCAGTCATCATAGCCTTTTGGGAGATCCTAAACACAGAGACCTTGTTTAAGGACTCCATTAGACAATAGAACTCTTTTTGCAGAGCAAGAGTACCCACCTGTCCTCAGTAGTTTGGCTTACAAAGCTACAGTGCCAGTGTCAGTACACTCAAAGGGCCCAATACCACACTCAGATTGCTTGTCACTGAAGTTATTTCAGGACTAGGTCACTCAAACTTCATGCGATCAAGAAACCCATATTAGAAGCAGCAGGTACTCAACTAAGAGGTCTTAGTTGTTCTGTATGAACAGTCAGATGCCTTCCCCACCTGCACAGACTGATGTAGCAGCATTTTCTGCATCACTCACTGTGCAGAGGTGAAATAACTGCTGCTACAGCAGGGCCACCCTGCACAGCAGGAGTCACTGGGGAGGAACGCAGATTCTGCCCCACAGCACAGCCAAGCACCCAGCTGCAGTTTGCACTGCAACCTTTCCTCGCACTCAGGTGAGGGTCTCCATGCTGTTATACTTACAGACTGCGACTCAAATCTGACTTTCACATCACCACTTATAACAGGGCTGTCTTCCAAGCCAATGACTACACAGTCACTTTCAGAATCAAAGAAGAGCTGGATAACAGAATAAATGAGAAGTTACTGCAGAGAGACAAGGGACCAATTCATGACAATACCAGCTACTCATTCACGTTATACAAATACAATAGCAGTGCTAGAGTAATCGCCAGCAATTGAAGCTACTCGGGTCAGAGTGAGCTATTGGGTTCAACTGACTTCTGGGGAAATCTTTCACTATCATACCACCACTTTTCTTCTGATTTAGCAAAATTTAACTTCTTCATTCTCTCAGAATTTACAGCATCCATCTATTTATATTAGCTTTAAGTCTATTATTCAGCCTTTACAGGAAGATACTTCAGACCTACAAGTCAGCTTTCAGCTTCTGCAACTCATCTGACAGGATTTCACAGTGCTCTCACCTTGCAGTTTCCTTGACTGGCGCATACACATTCTAGTACAACTTGCTTCCTCACTATTACCTGCACCTTCATATCAGTCCCATTGCCTTTCCCAACTCCTAGGAAGAAAAAGTTGCATTATACCACAGTACACACATAATCTGAAAACACTAGTGGTCATGAAAACCAAGTGCGATCCTATTGGAAAGTACCTACTCTCCAGAATGCCCGCTATAGACTTTAGAGAACTCAGAGCCTAAAGGCAGCTCAGTATTCAGAGGCTGAAGGCTGCGTTTTGAAGTAGCAGTGAATCCTATGAGTGGAGCAGAATGTAGACTCTAGTTCCACTGGCTGAACAAGAACAGCAGTTTGAAGTCCCCTTGAACAAGCAGTGCTGAACTTCCAGCCTTTTATCAAAGTTACCAGTACAATATGTACAGAAATAGGTGTGTATACCAAGCTGAGAAGCATTAGTGGATCCAGTTCCACACATGGAGTTAATCTCACTTGAAAAGCGATTCCCCTCCCAAAACAAAGCAGGTTGCGCAAGAGCTACCAGTTGACCAGACACTCAGAAACTGACAGAACACGAGGCAACTGCACTCCAAAATGCTCTTCATTGTATTTGAACCGTGCCATTTGAATTCTCAAATCCCAGTAAGTCTGCATTCCTATCAGGGGCTTAGCAAGAGAGAGACAGTAGAGATCAGCTGCCTGTACTAGGAAACCATTGCCAGATAGAGGAATGCCCAAATTCAAGAGTTCTTACCATGTATAGAGTGGATTTTGAGGTTTTTTATTTTGAGTTCTCTCTCTGGTGGGAGTTTCAAGTTATACTTGTTTTTCAGGATTTCATAATACCCAACATACCTACTCTGTAATGCAAAAAACCCAGACACGTTATGCGGTTTCTGTACCCCACACAGATTAATTCTAGGCACAAGTAGGATTAAACAGATCTTCTATGCCAAGGTCTTAGCTCTAAGTCCAAGTCTAAGAAGAAAGTAGCCATTTGCTTTCCTTACCCCCCCATTCAAACAGTTCTCCAGACAAATTCAACATCTAAGTTTTTAAGCAGTATTTAATCTTCAAGTTCTAATAGGAATTTTGTACTTTTGAGTTCAGCAAGAATCAAGGAGCTTTTATATTGTAGCTTTTTAAGGGGAATAATGTTTAAATGTACAAGACGCTTTCATTTACAGAAGCATATCCTGAAGGACAGCTGTAGTTCCATTCTGTATTGCATCAGCAACTAAAGTACCTCCGTCACCAGCTCATCTCACAGTACACAGTGAGCCAAAATGAGCAAAGCCCCAAATTATGGTCTGAGGCAAGAACTTGTTTATTGTTTCCTTAAGCCTGCGGTCTCTAGAGGATGCATTCCTCCACCCAGGCACAGCAGTGCCACAGCCCTCCCCAGGCCAGACTGCAGGCTTCAGAGCATCCTCGATGAACAGCCCAGTTGTCTTTAGAGTCACGCTCCTGGGAGGGGGGAAATGTGGTGTTTGCTCAGAGAGGCTCTGGAGTCTCCATCTGTAGAGATACTCTAGACCTGACTGGACACAGCCCTAGGCATCCTGCTCTAGCTCACCTTGCTTGAACAGTAGGGTTGAACTGAAAGCTCTCCTAACCTCAACAACTCTTATCTCAGATACCACAATTCAGATTCAATATTACACAGAGAAAGGCATAAGGAACATGCTTGGACAAAGGGGAGGGGGGGAAGGTGCAGTGCAACCCTAACAGCTGACAGTCTTCTAACCCTTGAAGAGTGCAGAAAGTTCAGGAGTCAAGTATTAGTAGGAACCTACATCTCTGAAACAAGGCAGGGGAGGTGCGTTAGCCTAGGCGCTCAGAAGGCTCATGTTGGTTTGGTGACTGTTACTGGACCTGCTCAAGCTTACCTGGGATGGAGTTTCAACTCCTTGAAACTTGGTACTTGTGCTTCTATCAGTTCGTCTCTCTCCAAAGTAGTCCAAACTTTCCTATGTAGAAAGATAATTTCAAGGGTTAAGATACTCATCCAATCACCTTTCCCCTTCCCGAGAAGTAGACAGTAAACTAGAATTACAGAAGTAAATTTCAGTAAGGGAATGCAAGTGAAAATATGCAATAGTTATTTTGGTACCTTCCAAAGGAGGCTTTTAACTAGAATAAGAAAGTACTAATTAGGAAGTCAGATACATTGAGTCTGTCATCCATGAAAGAGTGCTAATAAGGCTCATCGAATGAGGACAGCAACATGCTTTTTAAGCAATTGCTTTAGAACCATCTGTATTTCTCTAGTGGTCTGTGGCAAACCGAGCTGAACAGTAGATCGGATCTTCTCACACCAGACTCAGAAAGACCAAGTGATTAAATGGATACATTCTCTGGCCAGACCTGTGATACTAAAGCTGCACACACATCTGTCCTGGCTGGGACTTGCTGAGCTCTCTCCCTTTCCCCAACAGCGTTTCTTGCTGCGATGCTGACAGTCAAGACAAGACCTGATGCCTCACACTACTGGGAGGGAGGTTGGGGGAAAAAATTGCACTTAAAAACAGTGATACTATCTTTAATAGAGCGTGCTTGGAAGCAATCTACAATTAAAGAAAGTTGTTGCTCAAGATCCTAGATCTATTTTGTCTCAAAAAAATTACACTATCAAAGTTCTTTCTGATCAAGAGCAGTCTTTATCAGAAAGTAATTTACGTAGTAGCAAAATTTGCAAGAACTTTTTTGTAAAGCAGACTGTTCACAGTATCTCTTTTCCAGTATAGACTTTTTGCAGAGTATTAGTGCATTTCACCAGTTAAGTAGGTTCTAAAGGAGCATTTTGAATACTAGAAGAGTCAAAAAAATAAACATCAGTTTTTACCTTTGCACTCTCAAACTGGTCACTGTCTATGAGCCAGGTACAGACCATTGTTCCAGTCCTGCCTGCGTTAGAAGTAAGAGACAGATTGAACTACAGGAGTAGTACTTAGGATTATTTTTGTGAAGATGAAATTATAACTTTTGAAATAGAAGAGATGACAAGAGACAAGTGTCACTACAGTAGTCAAGTGCCCGTATTTCTGTGAAGAATGAGTTAAAGACAAGATACTACAGTTTGTTAATTTCTTCCTTGACAGCAGTCTCCACATATCTGTGTAGTATTCCTAGAGATACTTAGGAAGCTGGCCAGTATCTGCACACTCCGTTTAGCAGGGGATAGAGTCGAGAACACACTACTAGATTAGGTGATAGATTGGCACTTGCCAATGCTTTCTCTGGTCCAACTTGTTTCCCTCCCAACCCTGCTAAGAAGACATCAAGACTGTTATCACAAAGACTCCAATATAGTCTTAGTTTTGAATTTAAAGTCTGAGAGGGCAAGTTACCCCTCCCTCCACTATTTCTTCAAGCTGGTTTTGGCCTGCAGGTAGTTTCAACGTTCAGTTTTGCAAAACCTTTTTAAGCTAAGGAAGAGTCTTCTTTATGTTAAGTAACCACCTGGTTTAAGCCAAGTATTTGTAGTAGTAAGAGCAGGCAGCTAAAAATGTGGCAGATGTTTGCAGGGAGATCTGGCTTATTTGCACAGGTGTCTGCTGTAGGTCAGCTCACACGGAGTAACTTTGACTAGCCTGCTCCCATAAGACTACATTGCACTCTACCACATAATACCTTGTGTATCTTGATTTAAGATCCAGCAGTACCTACAACATTCCACCACCCCCATGAAATTAAAAGCTCGAAGTACATTACAGTGCAGGATATTCAGCATGGGTGACTGGCTGCCAGGGAGCCAAAGCAGCAGCTTAACACTTTTGATAGTAGCAGTTTCAGTAGCTCCCTATCCCCAGTCTCTCCTGTGGGACTCCTGTCCCAGCAGTCAGGATGGCAGGGAGTTACTGAAGACCATTTTCAGAGACCAGATGCCAGCTCAGATTAGGCACCCATTTGCACTACCTAGAAATGGGGTTGTGTAATACTGAACATACAGCACTATACTGTTGCTGGTCATCACGGTGCCTGCAGAATTTCTCAAGTTACACTCTAAACCCATCTCATGCTATGGCTTAAGGCCATACTTTCATCAAAGAAGCCATTTTAAGTATAATTTGTAGCACACAGATTACACATGAGAAATCCTACCTTTGCCTCCTTTACAGTGAATTGCTATGATATTCTTTTCATCTTGACTCATCCAGTCACGGACACTGGCAGTGAATTTCAGCATGTCCCTAGACAAGAGGAAAATTAGTGGATCAAAGCAAATGCCCACATAGAACTATCATGACATACATATTTCTTCACAAGACTCACTGCAGCGCTGGGACATTGTGGTCATCAATAAAGATCCTTTCCACCCTGTAGTGGAAGTACTTGGGGTCATAGCCTTTTTCACCTACAAGCAAAGGGAACAGACTTTCAGAGTAGCTTGTGACACACAACTGCTGGTCTGAGCATATACTAGTGTTTAAAGTACAGTAGTAAAAACAGACAGATCAAAGTGGAAAAACTATGAGGTAATTTGGCTAAAATCATGCTTGCCTGGCTTCTAGTTTCACACCTCTCACTTTCAAGTGAAAAATTCATCTCCAGGCCCAGATAGCCATTCCTTTCCATAGGAGTTATTTAAGGATCTGAAAGTTAATGTTTCACGTATTGTCAAGGTCAGCCACAGCAATGACCACACACAAAGTGGTCAGGAGCTGCTAACACCATCTGTGACCCCTCATCTATCCCTCTGCTGGCTAGAGGCCAGTTTTACTTTTTCAGGACTTCAGTAGTGGTGCTTCTATATCATACCTTGACTACTTTCAGCTCTGATGCTCTACCGTGAAAGCCGAAACCACAGGGTAGTTGTTCCTGAAGCATTTTTCATTGTTTTAGCCACCTCTAAACAGAGCTTTTAACTATTCATTCACTTCATCCTTCTAAGCCTTTATTAGAAAAATCCTCCAACATCACCCCAAGTTTAGTTTTTCACTTCTTTAGTAAGAATTCTGGAACATTGAAGTAATTGTTCAGCATGAGCAAGGAAGTCTAAGCTGCAAGGCATCCAGTTATCTCCTTCACAAGCTTCAGTACAATATATTAGATGCTCAAAGTCAACAGCCACCTTCAGGGAAGAAGACAGTCAGGGACAGCTGTGTACTTTTGACAGACTTTGAGATTCTTGGAGATGTGGTACTGCCAGCATCATACCTTGAAAAGATGTTTTTCTGTTTAGCAGCATTTCAACACAGTCAGCAGCTAAACATACTTACTGCAGAGATTGTAGACTTTATAGCGGTCGGCATGTTTGGTGTCCAAAAATCTTGCAACTTCCTAAAGCAATAACAAGGTATGAGTTCAGAGTACCTACTCCTTACTTCCACTGCCACCTCAACCCCCAGCCCCCACGTGGGGTCAGCAAGTGCATTCATAAACAGCCCTCAGACAGCAGGCCTTTCCAGCCCACCAGCTCAGGTTCTTGTCTGGAGTAAAAGTACTACTGCAACTATCTTCCCTGCCCGACATATTTATGTTTCCACAATATCAGGCAGCATAGCTCTAAATGGCATTAATGCAGACTTTTTAAATATTGTTATTTAGACGAGTATACAGTTCTTGCTGCTTATGCTGTTCTAGCCTGGGACAGAACTGACTTGTTTCTCTGAAGCATTCCCAAGGGACAGGCATATCAGAGCCCCAGCATGTGGGCATTGTGAGATACCTCCCACTAGGCTTAGCTAAGAGACTACAACACAAGCAGCACAGCAGAGGCCACCATTTCGTCATTCCAACTAGCCAAGGCAGCAGGACTAGGATGGACTTGACAACCTAGTCCACACGCAAATCAGTGGGAACCTAGAAGTGAAACAGCATTCAGAAATACTGAACTTGGTAGATGAGAGATTTTTACCTCTATCGGGTTCCTATAGAATGACTGCTTCCCAGAAGATGGAAATGACATTGCAATGATGCGATCTGTGGAAAAGAGAGCAATCAGAAGTAACACCAGGAAAACCTTCTCACGCGCAGGAATTACATGATTGAGAGCAACATCATTATGAAACAGCTTAGTTCTACCCTAATTATAAGAACCGCCTACCCATTTCTGAGAGGTTTTCTTCTGCATTCAGTATAGCTAGAGCAGGAGAATAATGCTTCCTGAAGCATCTGCTACCATTAAGTGCCAGTCTCCAGAGAGTCACAGGCAAAAAATATTATGAGTTTGTCAAGAGTTTTTCAGCTCTGGTTCCCTAGGCCTCAGGAGAATTTCTGTCATTACATACAGCATGTACAACCTCTCCCCCAGAATGCCAATTCTTGAGAAAAGCGCCAGAGTCAGGAATCCTTATTTCAAAATCCCACAGAAAAGGAGTAAGTCTGGTTTGACTTCAATACTTAAATTTAATTAGTCTAAAATATTGCCTGTATTTCATGTCAAGCATTTATTAACTGAATAACTAGTGTTAACGGGATGTAACACGCAAAGTGTCATTTGCTTCTACAAACCAGTAACATAAGTGAGATCCAGATCAAAGCCATCTTTCATATAACGCCTTTTGTTTTCAGAGACCTGCCAAAAAAACCCCAGAGTTAGTTGTCCAAAGGAATGCCAAAGATCAAGTGTTGCTTGTTACTAGGAAAAAGCAACCCTCTAAACTCTGAAGTAATGAGTAGCAGAGCCTCATTTTGCTATAGCAAAATTCATAGCATTAGCCAAGAAAAACATTTATTGTGTTAGCTTTTAGGTAGAAGCTCCATACAGAATTTTTCCCCTGAAGTATCAAAATTTATTCTAACAGAAAGAACACTGCAGATTCTTTGCAGACTGCAGCATGAATCTGTCATTGCTACTTGAGTGTTTGGGGGCTGAGGGAAGGAAGAGGAAAGTTAAGGGCAGCATAACCAAGACCCCTTATTCCTGAGCAAGACGACATACTTGAAGCTTCAAGCACCACTTTAGTGCCCCTGATGAAAATAAGAAGAGGCATTTGCAATGGATAGGGCTTCAACAGCTAGGTTGTTTTATTTTCAAATGGCATAAGCAACAAAAGCATTAAAACCCCTACCCTCCCCACGTGATGGAAAACAGTCTATGTACCACAAGAGCTAACAATTATCAATTGAGACACATGGTGGTGTTGCAATCACTTTGATATGCTGGCCTACCAGGTCAAGTCGCTGCTTACTTCAGCAAAGTTAAGATTAGCTAAAGAAAAGGCAAAGCTCCACCACCCCATCAGGGACACTGAACAGACATGCTGCTCAGGCAATACTATCAGTTGCAGACTAATAGGCTGTGGACAGTCTTGCTACTCATCATTGATGGCTGCCTAGAGAAATAACTAGAGTTGGAAACAGTAGCCCAACTGTATTAAGAGACAGCTTACCATTCTCCTGGTCACCACTTCAAGTTGCTTCTTTTGTGAAGCCAGGCGAAATATTCTTATCAAGATGACAATTCTCAGAACTCGGAGGAGAGTAACCATTCTAAACAAGAGTCAGATTCACCATGAAAAAAATGAAAAATACTTAGATGCAAAGCTTAAAGCTATTCAAAAGCTGTTTCGGAGAGTTTAAAGCTTTGTTTCATATACTAAATTGGGACTTCTCAGGCTGATTTTGGAGAAAGAATATAAAACCATGGTATTCTTCAAGCGTGGTAGAGTTTTTTGGGGGAGTTCATGTTCAGAACAGCTAACAACCAAGAAGCCCTCCTACCTGCTCAGTCTTTCATAGGCACCTCTGCCCAGCAAGCAAATTCCCTTAACACTACCTGTGTTATTATCCCCAAATTCTTATTCCTGGAAGGCTATTCACAAGTACACATTTAAGTAGCCACCTGAAAAGCAGCTGAAAAGATAAGCCAGACAGGCTATATACATCATGCCTTGATTAAGAAACCTGAGAACAGATCAGCATAAACCCTGTGTTTAATCATTCAGCAACCCAAGCAGATGATTTGGTTTGAGGAACTTTGAACTGCTGTTGAACTTTGAAGTAGGCAAGATGCTTATGCAGAGGTTCTATGGAAAACACTGAAGAGGGGCAGCTGCTTTCCCACACCCTCTGGGACTAGGGCAAGCTAACATTCATTCCTTAAGGAGGTATGCGAGCATATACTTTTAAGGAGCACATGCACATATTTCAGGTCCTGATACACTTGAGTAAGAATCCTAGTGAATACCTACAGTAAGAGTGACAAATATGGAAGCATTATCCCATCACCTCCAGCTGAAGACAGCCTGCTCTCCTCTGATGTGGAACTTAAAGTCAGCAAGACAAGGTTGTCCCGGACATCTGGAGGAAGGCTTCAGTTTTTCCCCCCAGCTCCTTCTAGTCCAGCATCACCCTGCTGTTTTCAAAACAGAGTTTCTCTTGGATCTACCAGCCAAGGAGATGAACTGACACTGGAGTGAAGACTCCACAGCCCCTCCCTCAGTTGAATTGGGGGAG
>Ga0065711_1007353_pt1 | contig 29098 bp, 26 predicted proteins | sample Hoacrofraction12_FD_59098 | JGI IMG/M metagenome (GOLD analysis project Ga0065711, IMG submission 59098) | Hoatzin crop microbial communities from Cojedes, Venezuela - Epithelial fraction 12 v2 (version 2) | ecosystem: Host-associated > Birds > Digestive system > Esophagus > Crop | place... | reverse complement strand
GTCCTGTGCAGCCTGCTGTAGGTGACCCTGCTTCGACAGGAGGGTTGGACTAGATGACCCACAGAGGTCCCTTCCAACCCCTACCATTCTGTGATTGTGTGTTAGGTGGCACTCGAGCGGGTTCAGAACTTGTGGGGCCTCGTGCATGTGGCAGGATTGCAGGGTCTAAACGTATTTATCTGAGCTTAGTGTTTGGAAGGGTGAATGCATTGAGTTTTCATCAGCTCTTCCCTCTGAACCCTGCTCGTTAATCTGTTCAGACCCATACAAGTGTCTTGAAGCATGCTGGGCCATGGTTAGCTATGAGTGAACAGCTGCTGACCCAGTATTGACACAGGGATAAATTATTCAGTGTGTCTTATTTGGGAATTCAAAGGCTTTGTGATAAAACCTGCAAAACTGTATTATGTCTCTGACATTCTCAGTTTTCATTATTGTGTCTTCAATAATTCACTAAGCCTGCTTGTTCACCTCCTGGCACTCTGGTGGAGTTGCAGGCTGGTGGCAAGCAGCAGACAGTGCTTTCTGCTCTTCCTTCTCGTGGCTTTTCCTTGGTACCTTGTAGAGGAAATTTCCTTGTTGCTTACTGTCTTAGACCTCTTGCCCAAGGTTATTAAAATTTTTATAGCTCACATAAGGGCAAGAGGCCACAACCATCGCTATTGTCTGGAGATTTCCTCAACAAACTGTAATTATTACTTTCTCCTTCCCTGGAGATACGTTTTAGTTTTCACCATGGCTGCATTTATCCTGCAAGAATGCCGGGGTGGAACAGCCACATACTGTTTTTCAGAACATCTCCTGTGGAAATGCCAGAGTAGAGGCCAGTGGAAGAGGAAGTTGCAAGAAGTAGTTAACAAAGGGTTGATCCTCAGGAGCACTGCTGCCGAGGTCTCTGCAGGTGGTGCATACCTTGGTTTCTGCCTGTCCTGAGGGACTCCGGTTGAAGCAAGAGCCGGTTGTGCAGTGGCCGTTACCGTGAGGTGTTTGGTTGCTGAATGTTGAATTCATCCTCGGTACTGAAAACCTCATGCTGTTGGTTTTGTAGGGGCAGTTGCTGTGTCTGTTGGTTGGGAGAGAATTAACACTTGAAATTGTTCTGCGGTTGAGCAGCTTCGGTAAACTGGGCTTTACCATCCTCTGGCCCAGCTTTGGCCCCGGCAAAGGCAGTGCTTGGCTCTCGTCCGTGCCTCTGGAGGTGCAGGACCTCTCTTTGCTGGTCATGTCACACATTATTGGTGTGTAGGGAAACTTTTCTACTGCCTGGGACCTGCCTGCATTAGAGTCCAAATGTACGGAATTCCTGTTAGCTGGAAGTAACCGCGACACACGAATGTTCTGCTTTGGTGTATTTGAGCTATATTTGCATGATTTGCAGTTTCTGTACAGGCCTAGCATTGTGAGCAACTATGAGGAGACAGTCCCTTCCTTCACTCTCTGCACCTTTTGGAATTCTCTCACTTGACCTAAGTTTTGCTCCTTCCTCTGCCTGCTGTGAGGCCCCTTCTGGGAAGAGCCAGTTTGTTAACAGAAAGATCTGAGGAGGTACTTTGTCCCTTCTCTCTAAGAGACTTCCAGCTGTGCACCCTGTAGTTGAGCCCATCCCTTTCACTGTTGCTGTTTCAGGGATCAGCTGGCCATGTTTGTTGCAGACCTGGAGTGACATGGTGCCAGTGGCAGAAGAGAAAAGATGTGCAAGGACACACCTCATGCCCTTGAGCTGTGCAGGCAACTTACTGTCTTCAAGGGACAGAGCAGTTGTGAGACTCCCATTAGAAGTTAAAATTATTAATCTTCATTGGGTGGAGAGGGTTTTTAAAGAATGTCACACAAGTCACTGGAGAGACTCCAGACTGGAAGTGCAAGCCTTAAGTAAGAGTATGATAATGCAGGAATCTGAGCATGCTTTCAATGGACTCATCCACTGGTAATTTTCTTGGGAGTCCAGATTTGGGCTCTGCAAGGAGGAAAGCCTCAGCGTCGTGACAGGCACTGGTCCTCACCAGCCCTGGTTGAGGCTGCGGCAGCGGCCATTGCAAAGAGCTCATTCCAGCTCTTCTTCCGCTCAGCATCCCGACAGAGCAGTGCTAAGGTATGTGCTGTGTTCTGGTGTGTGGAAATTTCAGTGTGTGGTTGATTACCCTAGGAAAGAGAACCAGCATTGATATTATGAACTCACCACCTGACAAAGGGGAATTTTTTTCTGTGGATGTACAGAGAAATGTCTTAATTTCTCCTGGGGTTCCTTGGGATGGAAAGTCTGAGTAAGGGTTGGGGTCTCGATACCAAGGCATGCCAAATGCTTCAGAGTTCAGAATATTTTCTTCCAAGTCAGGACTTTACAGAAGTAATGGAGTTCACAGGATATGTGAGAAAGACCAGAACCTGTCTGCACAGATGTAGCTTTTGCTTTATTTGTCATCACTTTGATGATTTCAGCCAAATGAAGGATGGAGGGAACGTGTAGGGAAGGAACAGAACCTGCCCTTTACTGGTTTGCTCTGGGCAAAGAGCTTGGGCAAGGCTGTCATTAGAGAGACTGCAGCCTCTTAAATTCAGGTATGTTCTGTAATAAAATGTTCTCTCCTGCCCACCCCAGTTATTTCAATTAAGTACCATTGTAACTGGAAGATAGACGATGTTGGAATAAGGATTTCCAGGTGATGCTGCCTGCTTCTGCACTGAAAAGCTGTTTGCGTCCTCTGCAGAGGGAGCCTTGCTCCTACACTCTTGTTGCCTTTTGCTGATGCTTTTGGGTTTACAGTAGATAGGAATTCAAGAAATGGGGATAATAAGGAACTTGGGAAGCAATGGACTTTTGCAGGACTGAAACAAATCTAGTGAGTTCAGTAGCAAAGTAGGAAGTGCAGCCAGTACTCTTGCTGTTCTCCTCGCCTGTAGGAATAGATGCTGCTAACTGGTATTTGTATTTTCAGGTGTTAATTTCTGTATGGTGAATAAAGGCAGGTAGATTACATTGTTTTCTGGTACAGTACAGACAAGGTGATGTTTTGTGGTCCTAGAGCACAGACTGGTGCTAACACGGGAGGCGGTCCCGTCTCAGGTTTACGAAGCTGAGCACTGGGGTGGGTGCTCCTGCTGCACTGTTGCGTCCCTTCGCTGAAGGCACAAGTGGATCAGTCTGGTAGGTTATTCACTTCATGGCTGTTGTAAGTAGCAGTGTGAAACCTCTGGGGATCACGGTGAAAACTTAACTCTTCGTGCTCGTTCCCACTGTCTCGGGTCAGTGCTGATGTGTGGGAGAAGGAATAGTCCACAGTCCCTTAGCCATCCTGCCCTTAGTATGGCTCCTCTGTATGAAGGATTTTACAGTGTACTAGAGCATGAAAATTGCTATTTTTGGACTTACCTGTTGCAGCCCCACTGAAGAACGATACCTGTTCTGGAGTCAGTCCAAATAGTGTTCAAACAACAAAACAGAGAAGTGGTAGGGCCACTAAAATGGAGCAGATGTTTAGCAGGGAAATAATTTACAATTGGCCAGTTTGATGGTACCTCTTGACCCTTTCAGGGCTGTTTGATAAAACTAGCAGTTTCCATAGCAACTACTAAATTACTTGGTGCTTCAGAGATCTGTGATAAAGGAGGCGAGTCATTGTAAGGAAACATGGTGTTGCTATTTCTCCCCTTTGCGTTACAAGAGTAGTGATCTGGCAAAGCTTGCTGAATGTGATGCCCCTCCTGAAGAATTTTTCCCACGTTCACCTTGGCCAAAGAAATTTATAAATTTTGTACTTTTTCAGATTTTATTTTTCCCCTTTCCCTCGTGATCAGCTTTGTCCTTCTTGGCAGGTGGTGCTGACTGAGCGTAGACGGGGGTTTGGGACGGGACAGGGGACGGTGACACAAGAGGCAGGAGCCCATGTCTGCAATAGATGTGTGCTGGGTATTCCTCACTGCCCTTCTCTGAGGGGCATGGACCAGCTCCACGGTGCAGGGTACACTGCAGCAACCTGGGTGTGAAGATGTTACAAGTCACCATTATCCTGCGCCTTTGCTACAGTGTATTTCATCTTACTTTTGTCTTCTGTTTTGACAGCTCTTGGAGATTGTACTCTTCTGATTTCTGTTTGGTTTTTTTTTCTTCTTCACTTGTTTCTGTTCTGAGATAGGGATGTAGATCAAGATCAGGGCAGTCTTTAGAACGGACCCGTGGAGATGTATGCTAGGGAAGTGGCTTCAGGGCCTGCTTACCACAAAGCGCAGCGCAATTCTTGAAGCTATCAAGGTGCGCTCCAGCACTCTTGCACCTTTACAAATATTTGGTAGTGTGCAAGACCTGTTGTTTCAGTGGAATGTGTCTCATACGTTGGGAAAACAGTCTGTGTTAAAATCCTGAAATGCCTGTTTAAAATACTGTAATGCACTTGTTCTTTTTAAATTGCTGTTTACATTTCATGCTGATCAAAGTTTATCTGACTTTCGGCAGTTCTACAGGTTTTGAGTCATTTGGATAAAATACATCAATAAGGGAAGAGACCTGATTCCCTACACCTCCCCCTTCTCCCCTTTTTATACAAACGTAGAACTGTGTTAGCTTTAATGAAATCTCAGAGGATTTCTGCTGGATCTTTTCACTGTACCGTTGACTGCTACACCCAATATCCATCCACCTCTCTCAACAATCCTGAAGCAAATACTTCCAGGTGAAAATGAGGAGCAAACTTGCTGGATGACCCCAGAAGTGCGCTGTGCTCCCAGTGATTGCTTGGAGACTATAATTTGGCAGGAGGTCGGAAGGAGTCTGCGTAAGACACTTTGGGGATGTCAGGGAACGCGTACTTCGTGGAAATGCTGAGCTGTCACCTCTCCTTCGCATTGGATTCAGTTTTCCAGATGGGATGCTTCAGGAAGAAAACATTTGATTTCCCAGTGTTCATTTAAGTCACAAAGTTCTGGTGTTGAAACCATAAGCTGATGGCAGCATGTGTAATTAGTAATCTTAATTTTCTTATTAGCTAACTTCAAACAGATCATCTTTTACATGTCTGAGTTAAGTTTGTAAGATGGTTGGCAGATAACCGGTTGCTAGGTGATATGGCCAGACTCAGTCATGCAGTTGGAAAGAAGGAAGGCTGAGCGGTTGCTGTGTTATTTTGTGCAGGTGGTTCAATATCCTGAAGTAATTTTGAGTGCTATCCTTTCTCTGTAGACAAAGGAAAACTACAAAGCTGTGGAGATCCATTATGCTACTCTTCCACAGCCCATCTGGTCAGTCTTCTGTTTTGTAACACTTTGGAATAACTGTACCAAAGTGTCATACCAACATTTTTAATCTACTTCCTATTGTTTGTCTCATTGCCTGACCTTTGCTATGCATCGTGCTGTAGTTCTTCTGGGAAGTCTGCTCTTATATTCTGAAGTTACTTTTACAAAGTTATGGTGATTTCATCACTGATGTAGAAACGAAACCTTGTGATCTTGAACAACGTTTGTTGCTGGAAGAGACACGTACAAATAGAAACTTGGCGCAGAAAAATGACCTCCATTAGGAGAAGTCCTTTTGAATGCTCCCGAGAGATCTGGCAGAGCTGAAGCTATGTGTGGGCTGTCGCTCCCCTCCTCAGCCTTCCTGCCTCCTGAGCACGTAACTGTGCCATTCCCGTGTGCTCATCATAGTTCAGCACCATACGTGTTCAGTGGATAACAGTAACTTCCATTGCTGGCAAAGAAACAAATCATGACTGTTCCATGGATCCAGGTGCACACCTACCCTGATTGTGTTCTTGAGCAGGTGCTGTTAGTGGAGTCACTAATTGTCTTGTCTCTCAGAAGTGAATATCTTCAGTAGTGCTTGATGGACTCAATAAAATGAAGGATTTTTTTTGAGCCAAAGTTTCTGATTTTGCTTAGACCCTTCTAAGAGCTGCGCATTGCTGAGTCGACTTCTGGGTCCTTTCTGCAGCACTGCTCGTTCACTTTGTGCAGTCTGGCTGTGTCGCTTCCCTGCCAAAAGTTGCTTGTTCTTTCTTCCAGTTGAAATTGAAATACCTGAAATGATTTTGTGGTTGGGCTTGAATGTAGATCATAGAGCATGTAAGAAAGAAGGTAAGGGACACTTGGCAGATCTTCCTTTGGAAGGTGGATTCCCAGGGAACTTAGTCTCTCCTGTGTCTTGTGATTGTTTCTAGTACTTGTTTCTCCTAATTTTCACCTGCTAAATAGTTTAGATCTCACTGTAGGCAATAAAACAAGCAAGGGCAGAATCAGTTCTTACTCTCCTTGAGTTCAGGCAAATAGACATTGTCTTAAGATTGTGCTTAGCTTCTCCTTCCTAACTTCATCATTAATGGTAACTGAAGTATAAGGAAAACATACTATGTTGAGACTTGGCTGTTCCTGGGCATTTCCTGCAGAACCTGTATCTCCTACCCTCTTCTCTGTCTTCTGGAGAGATCAAAGTTTTGTCTGCTCTAGCTGGAGCTAACCAGTTGGACTTGCCACCCATATTCACTAAGAACTGTTATGCATCTTTGTTCGGAGTTCAGGTATCTCGTGTCAGAGTGACTCAGCAAGAGAAACAAGAATCCTGAGATACTGAGTCACTTCTGGTCATTTAGGTACGATTGCTTAGGAAACACTCACCTGCAGGGTGCCTGGCGTCTGCTTGCTGTGAGACTGGACAGGGGCTTTGCTGTCAGATGCTCACCAGTACTTTCCCATGACAGTGCCCTGAGTGTAGTGTCCTGTGGTCTGTGTGCTGCTGGAGCCCAGCACTCCCTTGCCTGACGAGCTAGCTGGTGACTGTGCTCACCTCAGCCGGCTGTGCAGATGTGCCATTAATGTTCTGTACTGGAGCTGCTGGCCTAGAAAGAGCAAAGTAATGCTAACAACAGCCACCAGAGTAACATTTATTCTCATGTCCAGGTGTCAGGATTTTGGTCATCTTCAGTAGTTTCACTGCAAGATGGCAATTCCAAATCATTGCACAATGTTAGTTTAATCAGCAGTCGTACAGCTGGGAAAAGACTTATTGTCTTACCTGTGAATCCAGATCACCTGTGTTGGACTGTCTGTCCGGTCCGTGAGTGCTGCACTGGCTAACCTGGATCTTCGAAATATCCCTGGCTGGACTTGTTGTGAATGCTGAGCCTCGTGACTGTGGGCTGGCCAGATGCTTTAATGTCTCATGTTTGGATTTTATTGTGGGTTTTCAGTGTGATCCACCTAAACTTGCACAGTCTGGCAGGATGCAAAATGAAGAAATGCTGAAGGCTGGGGGAGGGGGCAGTCATTTAGTCATTTGAGCTGCTACTCAGATGAGTAATTCGAAGTGAGACAATGAAACTCTGTGCTGGAACACTCAAGCCGAATAGCAAAAAGAGTTCTTGTGGTGGATGTCTTCCAGTTTAGGACATGATTTTTATTATTCCCTCTTTCCCCTTTTTAATGTTTTTTCATTTGTTCTTGCTTTTAAGGATATAAGAACAGAGAGTAGTATATGTTTGTATATTCTTGAGCTCTGCAAAGGTTCTCAACACTTTCAGCATTGTTAGAATTGGGAGAACTGTGTGCAGATGTACACTGTCAGTTAAATATCAGACATTAATACAATTTAAATCACGGTACAGTGCTGAAACGAAACAAAGTGCTAGGTAATATGATGTTAAAAACAGTTCTACCACTGCCGCAAACTTCACTGAGAAGCAGCCTACAGGTGTCATCTAATCCATTGATTTTTTGTGTAATTCTGTGTCTTTTAAATCTCCAAGAATACCTTACCAAGATTGCTGTTACTTCTGAGCAGGGTGAAAGGTGGCTTATCTTTACTTCTGCAGTTTCTAAAACAAGTTCAGCCAGAAATTGGGCAAAACTTTGTCCCTGTTGACGTGCGGAGGAATTCTAGGAGATGCTATACTTGCAGTTGTGCCTGTGAGCCTTAAAGACGAGGCTGGTTGTGCTTTCCCTGTGCTGTATTTGGGCATCAGCAGCTTGGTTGTTACTTGTATAGAGCACTTCTCTCCACTTGTGGCTGGTTCTTGCTGTTAAATAAGGCTTAAGAGTTGTAGCTGGTAAAGATAGGAAGACTGACTGTTACCACGCGCTGCTATGAAAGGTGGGGTATGCCTTCTGAAGAGGGGATCTAAATTATAGCTGCAGTTTCTAGAGTGAGCCTGGGGTGGGCTAGAATGGAGCAATGACAATAAGCTGTGTGGAAAGCTGGGCTGTTAACTTCTGTGCTAACCAACCTAACTGAGCAAGGATTTGAACTGATGATTACGTTTAATTCGGGTGGGCAAGTAATCTGTGCACAGTCTTCCACCAGGGATAAAACAAGGCATGATACTATACACACCGCCCCATCCTGTTTTTCTGTATAGGCTTGGTGAGGCTTAGAGGAAATTTGCATCTCTGGGTAGTGTAGGTCCTGTAAGAGAGACCTTGGAAACGGGCGGAAGATAAAGCAGCTATGCTGCAGAGACAATGCGTTTGTCAGATCTCTGCTTTTTCCTTAGGGCAGGCTAAGGATAGTGGTTCAGGTGCCAGCCAGGCATACGGACCGTGAAGGAAAATTGTTATCTGGGGTGCAGCCCTAACTTTGTGAAAGCAAGAGTTCAATTTGCGTGGATGGCAAGCAGTATTTATGCATGTGCTGCATGTGTTGTGAATTAAAGCACATTCTTCCCTCTCCTCACATTCCTGAAACCCCACAGCAGAGATTTGTCCTGTGTTTTTCTCTAAAATTTGGCTGTAAAGCAGTTGCAAGGGGAGAGGAAAGATTCAACCTGGTGCTTGGCCCCAAGAAGCCGTAGCAGCTGTTCCCACATTTTCCCCTTTTTGTTCGTCACGCGTGTCGTATTGGTCGACCGCTGGCCTGGCCCAGGTGGGCAGCAGTGAGGAGCTGGCTGGTGGACGCCAAGCAGGCCCACCTGGGACAGGGCTCCGTCTGCCCAGGAGGCGTTCTGCAAACTCAGGACAGGCCGATTAAATGCATCATAGATTATTTGTGTTATTTTTGGCATCATCTCCTGGTCTGGCAAACTGAGGGAGCATTGTGGAAAAAGTGTTCTCGATGTGTTTGCCTTTCCTGTCCAGATAGCTGCTTGTCCAGGGTCTGAAGCCGACGTGAATATAAAGGAGTTTTGAATTTCCTCCCCTGTGTACAATGGGAGTCTTTGTCTAAGGCTGAGGCATTTTTTCAGGTTTTCCATGCTTGTTTGACAGTAATTTTCTGCTCCAAGTTCTTCTGATGCCGTTCCAGTTTCGTGCTTCTGTCTCCATTATCCAGTTACAAATCAGCCAGCAATTCGTTACGTAAATGAGTCTCTCTCTGGGCGTGAAGTTTGATGACAGAATGATCAGATGAGCCCTAGGAAGGTGGCATGGGTGCACAGAGGCAGCGCGGTGTTGCTGTGTGCTGCGGCTGCCGGATGCCTGCAGAGCAGGGGCTGTGTGGGGAAGGGAGGTCCCAGAGGCGCAGGAGCCCCGGGGCATCGGGGGAGGCAGGGGAGTCCCTGACCCTTGGCAAACGGAAATCCCGAAACCACCACAGTCTTTGTCTCTGCACTCGATGTGGGCAGCCTGGAACAGAGGGGATGGGTCGTGTGCGTGTTGTCTGCTGCACATAAACTCCTGAAACTCTTACCCTACTGCAGAGAGAAAGAGGTGGTGTTCTGCCTGGCTGTCTCAGCGTGTCCTGAGGTAGCTGTGTGACAGTACGCTCTCACAGGACTCCTACATGCCAGTTAATCCCCCAGCTGTTTTAAAACATTTGTAAACAGTATACCATCCTGCCCAGTAAAGAGTATAATATGGACTGCTCTTAGAAAAACGCTTGTACCCTGGTACTAAATCATATTCCAGAAACACGAGCTCGTGCTTGAGGCTTATAAGAAACTGTGGTAAGACAGGACTGAACTCCTGTGGCTGCTGCTTCCCTCAGACTCTTGTAAGCATTGCAGATGAGATGTGCTAAGGATCTGGACGATTTATTGCTATGGATTCTACAGTGAAAAATGCTAGGAGACCGAAGAGTTGTACCAGAGCCTACTACGGATGCCAGTACAGCACAAGTATTTGCGTAGATCCCTGATTCAAAAAATTAAAGTCTATTTTATCTAGTAAGAAAAGTATAGAGTTGTCTTGGGCTTCCTTTACTTGGCTTGGTTTCATTTAGCAGAATTCTGGGAAACGTAGAGATCCCATTCATATTCATAACTGCTGTTTCTTTGATTTGTGTTTTTACCTTCATTGCATGTTTTGTATTAATTATAAACCAATTACTGTTGCTCTGCCTAAAACAGTTCTTGCATGTTGATATTAGAAGGGTTAAAAACTTCAGAACCCCTCTTGATGTTGGCCATTTCTGTGATGGCATTTACATTCTAATCCTGTTTCAGACTGCACGTGCAAATCTAATCTTCAGGGTCTAAACAGTTGTCTAGATGGGATCTTAGATGGTGAGGATCAGAAAACTAACAAGCATGTTAGTATTTGCATTGCCTGGACGCTGCAGTAGTCAGTCTAGTGATGACTGCTAGTGGGACAGATAGAAATTCTCCTTGTGCATTAGATGGGCTGTAATAAACACAGATGAAAAATACTAGCCTGTACAGAATCTACACTGGTCAATAAGCAGAAGAAATATGACTTGTGCTTAGAACTGTAGAGCGAGATTATGCCTGGTTAGGCAGACATTGCTTCTGCTGCATCCCAGCCATCAGCCACCTCCATAAAACTGGAGTATCCGATTAGGAAGGTCGTCTTTTGTGTTCTTCTCTTGTTCGTACAATTTTTGTAAAATGAAGAGAAAAGCACCAAGAACTGTAGTCTTGTAATCAAAACATGGCACATGCTGAAAAGCACGGGGCAAAAAGGCAAGTCTGAAAGAATGGGGGCAGGGGGGCAAAATCTGAAGGAGGCAGGAAGACCTGTTACCTTTTGGATGGATCCTGTGCTGGGAGTAATGCGACTTCAGATCGCTGCCAGTCTGTGCTTGGACTTGCTGTATGAGCAGCCTTGGTTACAGGGCCAGTTTGCTGCATGGCTTTGAAGTCTGAAGTGCCAAATATATTTTGCAAGTTATTGAATTAGAAGAACTTATTTTTCTGTTCCAGAATATCACCAGTGCTTTTAGTGGTATTATGGATAAAAAGCACTAATTATTCCCTGTCCTCTTTCCCAGGCCATGTCCACCTGGCTGTATGAAATCTGTAAACTGGCTGAAGTGAGACTAGTTGTCCAGTGGACTGAAAAATGCCTGACTGTATGAGACTGCAGTATGGTGTGACTTCACAGAACCGGAGGTCCATAGGTGTGCAGGATTACTTGCTAACAACCTCTCTAATTTAGTGTCAGTGACTTGTTAAGGTTGGCTGTTTGATAGAGCTGCCTTTTACCTTTTAATCCTCTTTCCTTCACAAAAGGCTCCGGCTGGCAGTGCCATATCCCGCTCTCTGTGTGCTTACTCTGGGGGCTGGCAGTGGAGAAGTCAGTAGATGGCTGTGCAGAGCCCGAGCTGGCTCTGGCTGGAGGCTTGGGTGCAGGTGCTGTTAACCCCGTGGCATGCTAAGGAATCTGGAGGTAGGAACAGCCGAGCACGTGTTCGGTCATGCTAACACAAGGAGGTGAGAAAATAGTTCCCATTGAGGGGGATGGATCTAGTGCCAGATTTCAGCCGAGAGTGAGACTTTTTTTTTTTGCATGGTGTCTTGTTCTGGGAAAGTATGATGCAGAGACTGAGAAAATGAAAAAATGAAAAAGGTGATTCCAGCTCTTCGTATTACATTGAGGATGCAAAGAACCAGGGGTTAGAAAACACCTGCTGTTCGTTTGTCTTGTCTTTAGCAAAACATCATTCTGTTGTTGCTTTAATCTGCTTAAAAGGAGTCTATAGTTTTTTCTTACCTGGAGTCACTGAAAAATTAATATAACTTTTACTGTAGACCGAATAGTCTTCTATCTTCACATAGTGTGATTAAAAATGTAAGGTTCACTGAAGCGTGGGAAGACCCTGTCTGTGTCGGGGCTGGAAAGCCCCTCCTTGTCTCATTTCTTCAGCTGCAGCTCCTGGCTCCCTGCCTTTCCTTTTCCTCTCTTCTTCCAAAGGGTGATTCTCACCATTTCCTCTTTGCAGATTTTTTCCCTTGATACGGTGTCTTCATTCCAGTGCTAAACTAACTTGTGAATGCCTCTTGGGGAGGAAATAGGTGATGTGAATGCTTTTTATTTATTTTGTTGAAAGTCTTTGGGGAACACAATGTGTGGAGAGCATTCTGTATACACTGGAAATGGGAGGAGAAAGGAAGGAAGGGGTTTTTGCAGGAGAAATATTGGCCAAAATTTTCCTTTCAGTTACGATTAATAGGTTTTTCTTTTGGGCTCTGAATGCTGTGTTTGTATTCAAATTAAGTAGTTTCTTAGGGGGGACTTCTGGGAATAGATGTGGGGAGGGGATAAAAACCCTTTCCAGAGAGGGCGTTGGAAATGCACGGTGCTAGGTTGTATGCTGTTGGTGAGTCTCGTCCCTGGCTTGTTCTCTTCTGTCATCTGGAGCCTGTGGTGCCTCCTCTGCATGCAAGGCTCGGGGCGTGAGGGCTCTCTTCTCTCAGCGTTGTGAGGTGTGCTCGGTGCTCCACGCAAGTGACAGGGTGGCACAGGCAGGAGCTGGAAACCAGTGTCCCAGCTGCAGCCGCCGGTGCATCCCAGCTAGGCAGGGCCCTTCTCTGGCAGTGAAGGTGGTAGAGTTCTTGGGCGGGCAATGGTGAGCAAAACAGGCCTGTTGCTCCTCTGCAAAGTGCTCCGAGACCTGTGGCCAGGTGCTTTTTCTTGGCCTTTCCCCTCCCTTTTATGATACTGCCTCTGTGGTGTATTTTCTCATGTGGGGAGCTGATGTTCACTTGGATTTCTGTATGAGAACTGGAAGTAGGGCAGAGGCTTCACCTGTGTTTTGTTTAGCTTGCTTTTTCTCTGTTTTCCTCACGGGGGGCATTTTTCTTTGTGCATGACATGAAAGCTAGTTGTTGCTGTAACCGCAGTTGAAGAGTATGTTACTTCTTGTCCTACAGCCTTTGTGTGTGTAGGACGGGATGTGGGAGGGAATTGCACTACGTGGTCCCTTCTGAAGCTTGGAAACGGAAACCCTATTATTCCTGTCTTCTGTAGGCTGTGGGAGGCTTCTCCGCGTTGCCTGTAGCATCCGTCTCCCTCCTGCCTTTTCCTTGAAACCCTGTATGCAAGTGAATTTGGGGTTTCTGGGGTTAGATGACTTTCTCCACTAGTGAGGAAGCCGCGTGTTCCCTGATGTGCTCTCTGTCCTGGTAGTAGGCGTTTTGAAAGAGGAGATGGCAGGCTGCGACCTTCCTGTGACACATGAGACGACGGAGACGCCTACATACAACATGAAGTTCTGTTGCTGGCTGCTGCATTTTTGTGGCCTCATCCTTGATAATTGGAGCACGCAGGCACATTTCTCCTGGACCAGCCTTGTTGGCTGGAAAGGTGCCCATCAGATATGTGCTGCGTCAAACTGCCTCTGTCATCAGGTGGTAAAGACAGTAATTAAATTATAATGATGGGGAAAAAAGGACTTATAAGTGTATGCCATGATTTAGGCGACAGCTCACTGTTGGGAGGACTCATGCTTGATGGCCACTGCATGTTGTTAGTTCTTTGTATTTTCTTTGATTTAAATCTTCATGCTAGTAATCTAATTAACATTGAATTGGGTTTCCAGTGCAGTAGCTTGTTTGGTTCAATAAGAACATGTTTATACTAAAGGTTAATGAAAAGAATTTTGCTTTCATCAAATTCATTAGGAGTGGTTCTACAGTCAAGGCTTACTAATGGAAAATAGATTAAATATTAATGTCTATAAATTTCTCATGTCGTTTCTGATTTTCCTTAATCTCTGCCTCCCTGGGTTGGATTCCAAAAGTGTCTGTAAGCTCTAATGAAATACCGGTTTGGATATTAATTGGAGATTTATCCTGCTTAAGTAAAAATACTTCCGTGTATTACATACTAAGATGTATACTTAATGTATCTTGAGTGCAGGTTTCTATTACAGATAGAGAGAAATAGTGGTGAGGTCTTATCCATGACAGCAATGCTAGGAACCAATCTCAAGGAGCAGTATTATGTTCTTAAAGCACTTTTGAAGAAATGCAGTAATGGTTTATCTTCTGTTCTGACAGCTTTATTTGTACGATTGAAATAGCTTTGAATGAACCAAAAGTGCAGCAAAGTTTGCATCAGAAAGGTATTAGCTGGACATGAGGATAAACCTGAATAAGACTTTTTTGTAATATAGTGTGCAGGTGTATGTGCTACAAATACACCCCAGTACTTTGAATAGATACTGGGTTGTCTGTGATCTCTTACCCAGTAGCTCTCAAGGAAGGTCTGGATACCCTTTGAGCTGGGGCTTTGCCATTGCTCTATGTGTGAGCAGAACATGTTTCTGCAGTTCTTGCTTTGTGTGTGAGTTCCAGGTATCGCAGTTCAGGGAGATGGGGAAGCTCTGTTTGGGAATGCTTTGCAGCTGCACCTTGATGTTGTTGCTGATGTAGAAATAGAAATACATGGTGACAAGAGATTTAAGTTACTTTGAAGGTATTGCACATTACCATGAATGGTTTCCCTGGAAAGGAAGAAACAAAGAAAATTTCTGGTCTCTGCTGGTACTAGATGTTTGTATTGGACTCATTGGCAAGAACTGATGAGAAACTGAGCAAGTTATTGGTATGCTGTGTGAGCCAAGGGAATGGAAATGGAGGTCTCGAGAATGAGCATTTCACAGAATCACAGAATCACAGAACGTTCGGGGTTGGAAGGGACCTCTGTGGGTCATCTAGTCCAACCTTCCTGCCGCAGCAGGGTCACCTACAGCAGGCTGCACAGGACTGTGTCCGGGTGGGTCTTGAATATCTCCAGAGAANGAGACTCCACAACCTCCCTGGGCAGCCTGTTCCAGTGNTCCNTCACCCTCAGAGTGAAGAAGTTCTTCCTCATGTTCAAACGGAACTTCCTATGCTTCAGTTTGTGCCCGTTAAATGTTATAAGGTTATTTGGTTATAAGTAGTTAAGAATAAATAATTGGTCAAGTCCAAGGGGAAAGCTTTGCCTTAATAGTAATTACCATCTTGGGTCTCACAGTTCAGAGTCCTTGCAAAGGTTGAGAAAGTCATCACACTGAGGGGGATAAGTGACTGGGTGGCAGTCACAAACCAAACTGTGGTGTTGGATTTTTCTGACTATAGCCAGTTTGACCAAAGAAGCCAGAATGTGATCATGTAGCCCAGTGTCCACCAGCACAAGGTCATGGGCAGATTTGTTATTTGTGACTTCTATCAATTAAGTAACTGGCATTTCTTCTTCTCTTTGGCTTTTCAGGCATACTTCCGACAGGGTGTGGCCCTTCAGTATCTTGGACGTCATGCAGATGCACTGGCAGCGTTTGCATCAGGACTGGCTCAAGATCCCAAGAGTCTTCAGCTTCTGGTTGGCATGGTCGAGGCCGCCATGAAATCTCCCATGCGAGGTGAGCAGCAGCAGATTTTCTCGGGGGTGGTGATCTGCTGCTGAGGTACTTAGAGGCGGCAGTTTTGGTCCATGGGTGACTCTGCTGGCATCTGAGGGGGGTAGAACCTGGAGGCCTGAGGGAAAGATTTCAGGATTTGGCTTCTCTGCTAAGTCATCAGGTGCTGAGAAAGGAGCCTGAAGTTGGAGGAGGAACAAATAAAATGCTCTTCTGATTCACTGGGGCAGCAACATGATGATACGTGGCTCATGAGGCACTGGAGATGAAGACGACTCGTGTTGTGTAGCACTTCCAATGAAGTCTTGCTGGTTTCTCTTTTGTCTGGTGTCAGTGCAGATAGAGAGGTGTGCACTACTGTGGCCTTGGCTTTATTATTACTTGGAACAACTTCACACAACGCTTTGGTGCTTGGCCATTCAGAGCAGGGAGTCTTAAATGCTCTGGGCCAGTGTTTGCCCAGAAGATCGCGTCAGCAGCTTTTCTGTGGTAGTAGTCTCTCAAAACACAGCGTTTCAGAAGACAAAAAAGGCTGCTCTGCTAATTCACTTATATTCAGAAAGAGTGTTGAAATCACATGGACCTTGAAGCCGTATTAGCTAAACAGTGTTTTGCACCTCATTCATAATGTCCCCATTTCCAGGATTTCCCTCTCTGCAGGAAGAAGGTAGTCTTCTCTTTGCTCTGTTTTTCTTGCAAGCTTCGTGTTGCAATGTCCTAATGGTATTTCCAAGGAAATGCTGCTGGAGGCCCCAGGGCTTAGGAACCAAGAAGCACTGAAATGAAAAAATATCCCTGTTGGTGTTTCCTTTTTTACAGTGTTTTTCTCCGTCCTCTAAAATGAATTAATCTGGAAGATTCTGTCCTATATAGCAGTTACCTTGTGAAGCTAGTTTCATTTGGTACCCCAAGGTACTGTGGCTGCTGCTTAGAATGGAGATGATATGGTATTTCTATGTAATCATCCCCAAATTTGGCTGCGTGATCTTGCTGTTCTATTGCACTGCAGCTGTATATTTACACTGCTGCTCCCTACCGTGCTTCGCAGTGTTAGTGCTTTCCAGTTGTTATCCTAGCACTGACTGGTTTGTCAGATATTAGATCAGCCTTGCTTACAAACTGTTGGTTTTACTTTGTGAGTGTGTATATACTGTACTACTGTAATGACCGCTCAGAGTCTCGGTCCCACTGTGCTAGGTGCTCTGCAAGCACTTTAGTAGTTGTGTGTTGTTCTGGACCCCTTTGCAAGAGCTTACTGTCCAGGAGAGATGTAGAAGATCTCTCCGTGTATTGTCTATGGTGTAAAGCCAGTCCCTTGTAACTTGATTCCACTAGGATAACAGAGTGTTTGAAGCTCAGGACAGACTGATTTGAGTGGTAGCTTTCAGGATAGTTGCATTCAGAGAAAGAAGAGAAGCAACTGGAAGTGCTGTAAGTGTCAGTGTGCTAAAGATCATTAAATGCAGTCACTGAGGAATTCAGGGAGCATGGGTCCACAGTACATAGAGATGAAGGTGAAACTCACTTCCCCAGTAACTGAATCAGTGTTGCTACATCTTTCACCTGGTTGTGGCTATGTTTCTTCCCTTACTGTTCACGGTTGTACAAGAGCAGTATTGAGCTCCGTGTCTACCCTTCTGTTACCCTGCTGGTTCTCCCTTTCCTGCTGGACTCTAAAGTTAACAGGAGCACTTCTCTTGTGCTTTCCTTTTTCTTCCTTTTTCCTTGTCTGTACCTGTCTTTCTCCCTATATTTGCCTGGATTACCTGGCTAGGATCGTAGGTAAGCTCCTTAAGACAGGAACTGAGTTCATACCTGCTCTTGCAGTGATAAGCATGATAAGTGGTGGCATAGTACAGTGACTATTTGTGTCCTCTTACATCTGCATTTAATCCCAGAATCTAATTGGATGTCTGTATCTGGCATCGTGTGCACACTGTTTGCATCTTCAGCGAACGGTTAAAATCCTCTTTTGTCGTTGCTTATACACTTGGTGATTGTAGAGAGGCAGAAATTATGAGAACAGGGAGCAAGTGGCTTTCTGAGGTTGCTGTGGTAGTGCTGATTCAGGTGAGAGCGTCTAATCAAGAAATGCTACTTGGTCAGCAAATTCTGGAGTCCTGTTATATTGTTGAAACATGCAGCCAAGATGTTTTGTCATCTGAATGATGGAAGCAGTTGGACAGTTGTAAGTAGTCTGGCAGGTCCAGTGCTGTCATTCTGCAGGAGTACCTTCTCCTGCAAAAGAAGGAGCAACTTCTTTCTGCAGTTTTTGTCCCCTCTCTTGGCACACAATGTGTGCCGTGGTATCTGGACAGGCACGGATTTTGCACATGTTCAGCTGAAAGTTTGTGCTGAAGGAGCAGAAGCTGCAGTGCTCTTATACACTGCTGGTGGCCCATTTCCAGTTTCCTGCAAAACTGTACAGGTGTTCTCTGTATTCTTTCTAACATTAGGCCAGTCTTCAGAGATCAGTACAAGACTGCTCTGCATGCTTTTGCTGTCTTCCTGAAGTGCTTTCTGCAAAGAAAACATCAGCTTGCTCGTTGATCTGTCTTCATGTACTAGATATTAGATGATGCATTTGAGCCCTGAGTTCCTGTAATAAATCTTGGTTTGCTTTGGGCAGTCTGGCCCATAACTTGCATGTCATTTAATTACCAAAGAATGAGAATGAGTTGTGAAGATGATTTCTGGATGCAGATAACTTGGTTTGTTGAGTAGCTCTGCCTTCATTTTTGTGTTTCAGAGTCCCTGGAGCCCACCTATCAACAACTGCAGAAGATGAAGCTGGACAAGAGCCCCTTTGTCGTGGTGTCTGTGATTGGCCAGGAGCTTCTGACTGCGGGCCATCACGGGGCCTCTGTGGTCGTGCTGGAGGCTGCCCTGAAGATCGGCACTTGCAGCCTCAAGCTGCGGGGATCAGTGTTCTCCGCACTGAGCAGTGCGTACTGGTCCCTCGGGAATACGGAGAAAAGCACTGGATACATGCAGCAGGACTTGGACGTAGCCAAGACTTTAGGTAAGTTCTCCTTTCGCTTGCTCGAGTGCTGGATTGGTACAGGTGGAAAAAATTAATAGCTGTGTTAATGGTCAGCATTCCCCTGTAATGCTTAGGTTACTGTGAGGTTTCACAAGCTGCTAAATCAAATCTGAAATTCCTGAAATGTGCAAACTACAGGCTTGTGCAGCCCTGTTTACCTATGTGTCTGAGGGGGCAGATGATCAATGAATGTACTAAGGTTTTACGGGGTCCCCTAATTTTCTGGTGTCATGTATGTGGGAACTGGTCTCATCCCCTGTGTAGACTTGGGCTCAAAACCTTAAATGAGTCTTAAATAAAGCAATACGTTTTTTCAAGAATTTGGTGGGAAAAGGTGCTCAGACTGAGCTTCTGAGGCAGTTGCCAGGGAAGGAACAAATCAGGAGTAAGACAACGAATGAACAAGAGGATTCAAAAAAATAAACAAGTTGGAAAATTCCTTGTGTGCAGTATATCCTGCACAACGCTGAGAGCTTTCAAGCTTTCAGGGTATTGTAGGAGAGGAGACAGTATGTGAGACAGAAGGGCATAACCTTGCAGACGTGGGAAAGATAGCGACTGAGGGCTCTAGCAAGAAGAGTTCACTGAAATTATAGGGACTACGATCTTGAAGGTAGTAGTAGATGTACTTTGTGGCTGAGCTGAGCTGCAGGATTGCTTTCTGGAGAAATCTGGCGTGCTCTCTGCTTGCTTTAAGCCTGGGCCATTGACTTTCACAAATAAGTCGCTAACGTCAAGCAAGGAATAAACATGGAAGAATGGAAAATTACCAAGTGTTAGGCCAAAGAAGAAATTAAAACAATTCTAAAACTAAGGTTGATGGCTATTGTAGAAGTTTCTGAAGGCCAGCAAAGAGGAGAGTTTTTGCTGTCTGTTAAACATAAGAATGAGTTTGTTCTGTTGCTCATTCTCACACTGAAGCATCAGTTGTACAGTGTGTTCCAGTCTTGCTGCTGGACGCTTCCAGTGACGCCTTTGTTAGCTAACCTTTCTTTTGTTTGCATGTGACTCAGGTGACCAGACGGGAGAATGCCGAGCTCATGGAAATCTAGGCTCCGCATTCTTCTCCAAAGGAAATTACCGGGAGGCCCTTACTAACCACAGACATCAGTTGGTGCTCGCCATGAAACTCAAGGACAGAGAGGTAGGAAACTTATTAAATAGACCCAACTGGGAGTCAGCACTGCATGGTTTTCTGGAGAGATACGAATGTGTCAAGAAGCCTTGTCTGTCAGCCCTGTTATTCTGAGAATTTGGAAGCTAAGGGATCTCTCTTTCCAGCCATTCACTTTCATTTTGTTAAGGAAATTGTTTGTACCAGTAGATACTGTGCGCAAGTGCAAGTGGCAGGATGCCTTGTTTGTCCTTTTGCCCACCTCTGCCTCTAGTCCTCGTGTGGCTCTGAGCAAGTCATTCTGCCTCCCTCTCTTCCCATCCGTTTTGTCCACGGTGCATAGGCTCCAGGGTCTGAGGGTAGAAGCTACTGCTGAGTGGGTGTCAATACAGCATCTCTGCAGTTGAGCCATGGCTGTCATCGGCTCTTGCTTTCCCTGTGATACAGGTGCTACTGATTCAGACTCTATTAGGGTGCATCCTATGTTGTGCCTTTTACAGGTAATGAGCTAACTCCCTGTCCTGAATGTTCACATAACATACGCTTTGTTTAAAAAGTAGTGAAAAGAAAAAGAATACATGCCAATCTGAAAATGTAAAGTTGTATAAAGTAGGGGTTGCTTGGACTGGATCTGACTTGCCTTGACCATTTGCCGTTCAGCTCTCAAGGTGTTATGCTGGGCTCCCTGCCAGTCCAGGGAAGCGTGCTGCATGGACTAAAGAGTCTGTCACAAGAGATTTCAGCTGAAAGTTCACTGTGAGGACAGAATGGTAATTTTAGTGCAAGCTACAGATACAAAAACTATTCCTGCCCCCTCCAGTGGGTTCCCCTCTATTGTGGATAGGAAAACCGCGGGCTTGTGGGTTGCGTGGCAGGTGAAGGGAGTAGCTAGAGGCAGCAGGGTGGGTGTGAGTTCGTGTAAAGGCAAGTGGTGTTGGGGAGATCAGTTTCCCACTGATCAGTCATTGAAAAGATCCATTTAAATTAGCTAAGTGCTTTGCTGAAGTGTTATTTTGTAAGTTAAATACCAAATCAGCCTTGGAGAGATGCATCTTTCAGTAGGTTGTGGAGGGACTGTGACTAGGGGAGGGATCTGCTAGACATTTTAATGATTGTTTTACCAGCTGGAAAGCCTCCTGAATCACTTCTGATTTCTTTGTTTCTGTTCATGCAGAGCAGAAAAGCTGTTATTCGTCGTTCTTTTTGTAGTTTTCTTGACTGGGGTCCCTGTTCCTGCTCAGAGTCCAGTCCAGGCAGCGGCTGCTCCTCCGTGGTGTTTCTCCAAGGAGCAGATCGCCCGTGGTGGGAGGGGGCTGAAGGAAATCGTGGGAAACGGCTGTGCTGGTGCCCGGCCCAAGCACAGCAGCCTGCTGGCCCAAGGACAGAAGGGCTGGTGCATTTCACTGGCTTCAGGCTGCTGATCTAAACTGATCCCAATGGTTGATCTGGGAGGAATCCAGGGAATGAAGGCTAATCACGATAGTTCTTAGTTTATGACACATCTGGGCACATAATTAATAGTTATTAACAACAAATGACTACTTGGTTTAGCAAGAAAGCTGAGCTTCTTGGATTTCCTGTAGGATGTAACCACAGGAAATTAATTTGGCGCTTTCTGATGACATCATCTTGACCACAGAGCTTCCTCTGAACAAAAAGCTGTTTTTCTTGGCCTTCTTTGCAGACATTTTTATAATGCAAATGTTATAAAGTTGCAGTAGTGCTGATGTGAATTCCAACAGAAGGGAATTTGGTGTGCGACTGTAATGAGGTAATTGTTTTACCTCCAGCTGTATAAAGAATTGGCCTAGAAGGTAAGAAGTGCTCCTTTGTATGGGAGACTGCTATCCTCAGAGGGAACACTGGGCTCTGACGCTGCTGAAGCAAATGTTTGTACCAGGGGCTTCTGCTGGATTGTGTCGCTCATAAACCCAGAAGGAAGTCGCAGAGGGTCTGGCTGTAGCATTCAGATCCGTCCTCCCCCACGCGAGCCTGGAGAAGTGAAACTTTGTCAGCTGAGTGGGGAATCATATCAGCTGCTCAAATGGGCTGAAGATTGTAGATGTTTTTCTCTCCCTGGCACAGGGAGTCTGCAGCTTCTGTTAGAAGCACCGCATCGTGCCAAGCACAGTCCGTACGTCCAGATAGGTCATCTGCTCTTTGCAGTCACAGTGTGGGGAAAAGTTCAGGCTGTTTTGTGATACTGGTGCCCAGAGAAAGAATGGAGCAGAAGGAGCTGGGATTTGGCACATCTGTAGCATCTCTAAGAGAGACCTTGAGGTATTGAACATACGTGTGGGTTTGGTCTATGCAGATGAGTAAGAAGACTAGTTCTTAGCAAGACGCTGTAATGGGCACTGTGAAGAAGCCATCTCCAGTGTCATTTCAGTGCTTTCCATCACAGTTAAGTGATGGGTTGGATTTTTCAATCAGCTGCAGTGGCTGGTTAGGAAATTCAGATGACCTGATTTTGTGAGATTGTTTCTGAAAGAATTAGTAGACTTAAAAGTACAGTTGATTGAGCAAACTGAAAATCATAAGGGACTCAGTCTTTCTTTCTATGCATGCTTTGGTTCCTGTGGAGCTTTGCAGATGGTCGCTGTGGTCAATAGGATACCATCCTAAAAAGGGTAACAACAGAAGCAGAAGAGAGGAAGGTAGGCAGGACCGTCTAGAAGGATAGCTGCCTGTCTTCTGATGGTGGTGAGAGTGGGAGTTCAGCTCGGAGATTTAGATGCAATTAAAGAGGAAATAGCAGCGCAGCTTGGTAGTCTCTCATTTCTCTGTGAAGATGAAGCAGAGCCGGTTTCAGTGTGGGCTGTCTTGGCCTGCTGCAGACCCTGGGAACGTACTCAAGTTGAGAATGCCGATGAAGTCTGTGCTGCTGCTCTTCTTACAATGATGTCTCTTGTACTGGCTGAAGTGAAGCTGACGTCGATATGCTTACCCATGCTTCATCCATGCTGCTGGTGGCAGGGTGGACATCACTGAGCTGTGTCTTTAGAGCCCCTAGGTAGACAGCACAAAGTTTGACCATACCTTTCAAAGTGAGTGGGATGCTGCACAGCTCATTCGAGCATGGAGAGACCACAAGGACTGGTGGCTGGTGGGACGGTAGCTCTGTGTCCTTGTGCACGTTAGGGAGCTCAACTTTGGGCAGGTCCATTAGCACTAGCTCCGACTAAGACCCACTTAATTCGTGTGCAGATGTGGAAATAAAACACTCTTAGGCTGGTGAGGCCCCTAGGTACAGGCTCATCCGTTCCTTGCTTCTTCAGAGCCAGCTGCAGGCTGCTAAGTGTGTAACGGTTGCAGTCCTGAAAAAATGGTACGCTGTCCGGTGCGGGACATCCCTCTGAGGAGCGATGAGAGCTGTCACACTTGTAGCCGACGACTGAAGATGGAGTCAGGTGTTGGCGCTCACTCAGAGTTTTGGCTCATACAGGACTGTCTGCACCACTGCAAAGGCAGAAGAAAGACCGGAGTTCACTGCCTCAGGGCAAAAGCAGTTTGTATCTTGCCTCTGTTGGGGATTATAAGATAGCTACTGCATGTTAGCTGTCTTGCAGTACAAATCTATCCGTTTTTGATAAGAGATGCAGAGTGTTAGGTCTGTACTATATTTCTGCAGTAATTACTTTGACACCAGCCAACCTGATCTTCTGAAACTCATCAGGTAACCCACGTAGTGTCTGTTGATACCACATCACAAGCTGTGATTTAGACAAGGGTAATACAAATGAGCTATGCCAGGGTCAGAGGAAAGACTGGAGTCAAAAAGTAAATGTGAAAGCTTTTGATGCCTATAACACTACTCTCCCGTGTCCCAGTTCCTCTCTATCTCTAGCTGCTCTGCAGGTGTGCAGAACTGTCTGATATTACGAATTCTGTAAGGCCGTAGTGCCAAGGTAGAGCTGCCAATGGGTGATCTCTCAGGACAGGTTGGAGTGGCCCTTTTTTATGACCATTTGAAAGGATCTGTATTCCTTCCAAAGCATTTCATTTGGAAGAGTACTCCTTGAGGGAGTGTTCTGAAGCTATGAGGACTAACAAGTAGAAATGGAAAGGGAAAGGAAAGCTGTGGAGCCCCTCCTCGGGTTGGGTGTCCAAACCCCCCTCACATAGGCTGTGCTTGAATCCTGTCTTGCAGAGGCCACCAATACCACAAGGACTCTGCAATGTAATAGTTCCCCGCGCTCATGGGCCATCAGATGCCTTCTATTACAGCCCCGCATTCAAAAATAGCAGGGCAGTAAGGCAAAATCATAAACTAACCATAATAAAATTAATGCTTGTGTGAAAGTGTGTTGCCAGTTTTGAGCTTTTGGGAAGGATGATGTTGCTGGAAAGGCAGAGTGCTGGCAGCTCCTGTGTGTTGGCTGGCCCAGCACGTTTGCAGCTGAACTGGGCTGTTCGTTGAAGATGCAGCATCCCTCTTCGCTAGGCAGGAATGAACAGAAGGCATTGGGCGAGGAGGAGGATTGTTTGAGCCCTTGAACTCTCCCTGGGGCTGTGACGAAGATGCAGCTGAATGACTTGTTTCCTGCTGCCTCTTTTCTGAGAGAGCATGACTGTGGGAAGGGTGGTGGGGCCTGGAGGAGAGACGGGCTTTGTCACTGCCAGCTTGCCCCTGTGTTGACTTAGGGTGCCCAAGAGCTTGCAGCAATCGTTCTTGATCCAGTTTGGAAGGAGTTTCCCCCCACCTCCCCTCTAGAAGCAGCTGTTTCTGGAAGGAGTAGATGCAGAACTGGCTGGGGCTCGGTGCCGGTTACAAATGGTTACTGGCTGTTTCTGTGGCCACTGTCTGCTGCACTTGGGTATCTCCACAAGCATATGTTGCTCTGAGAATCGTCTGCAGCAGGTGGGTATGCTCAGTAACCAGATGAACTGGATTTTGTTGTCTCAAGATTGATTTTTTTTTTAAATGATTGCAGATATATAAGGGACAGTTCATGTTTGCAGCTTCAGCAGAATTTTTTTCAGAAAGGTTGACTCTTTGCAGAAAAAGGGGATGATGATGATGATTAGAACTGGGTGGTTAAGTGGCATAGAAGAGAAGGCAGGCTTTCGTGGGTTTTCTATGTCACCTTGCTCTTGCATATCAGTGAAAGTTCTTGTGTGGTAGGGGAAACATCAGAATGCAGAAATTTCCATTATAAAGAGAAACTGTGGCCTCAAAGCCCAGGAGACTCAAGAAGCTGCTTACTTGCTACACTTTCTGCAGCAGAGAGAGCATTGCCATAGAGCTGACTGCAGTGAGAGGCTTTGCTGGCATCAGAGGACTGTCACGATGGAAGGTTGTCAGGAATAACCAGCTGCTGTGTGTCTCTGGAGGAGGAGCGTTAGTCAAATGTGGTTGCTGTGACAGACATAATCAGTGTCTGGGTTCAGTTGGGAATTTGCAGATTCTGCAACTGTCAGAAATACTTTATGTGCTGCTTAGCCGCTGGTGGTTATTTAGGTTTGCAATTCTAGTAGTTTTAGCTAGTCCTCTTTAAAGCGTGCCTGAGCCAGCAATCAAACACAGCATAAAGCTCCTACATTTTGTAAACTACAGCTACTTACTGTCAGGCTGTGCAAGTCCAAGATTGAATTAAATTTTCGTATTTCCAGAAGGAGATGCAGAAGGAAAGATAGATCATTCCTTTCTACTGAAATCTGTAAATTCTGTAAAGCCAAGGTTTTCTGCCCCTTCCTGAAGGGAAGGGGAAATGCTTTCCAGGTGTCCTTCCTGCCGTGCTTTGTCTGTACAAGCTACATCTTCAGTAAATAGCAAAGCTGTAAGTATTTAGCCTTTTGCCTGTACTCCTTGTGTGCATTAAGATACAGGGCAAAAGAATATTTTTTTTCTCATGTTCCTTGCCAATCATTTTAGAAATATCTATTCTGAGTTAGGTAAGGAAAAAGACCAGAGCACAGTCTGAGTTAGAAGTGGCACAGCTGCCCTTCAGTAACAACTCTTTCTTCCGTCTTCCTAAAATACAACCTGTGGGGCCCTCCTGTGTGCTCTGAACCTTGCCTGTAGTGCCCTGAGCTGCCGTCCGCTGGGCTGGCTGTGTGAAGGAAGGCTGGGGTGCTGCCGATGCTGTAAACTGGTCACCCTCGACATCGCAAGCTGAACGGCTCCAAGCAAACGCATCACAGGGGTGTGTTAGCTCTGGGCCATGCTTGAGCAAGGTGTGTGTGCCCCTAGCTGGACTTCTTTGTGAATGAATGGCACCAGAGGTTGTCTGAAATGTGGAGTGCCTCCCTGGCTGCCTACCAGCGTCCCTTCCTGGCCCAGAACAATTTCTGGCTTTGGACTGTGCTGGCAGGCACAGGGCTCCTGCCAGAGATGAAATTACAGCTGTTTGTGCTTCAGTTGCAAAGGTCCCTGTGCTTGCGGTTGTGCTGCAGATTTGGCTGGAAGTGTGAATCTGTGCAACCCTTGCTCTCTGGAGAAACCATCATAGGGCATGTCAGCAAGGAGTGAGCTCATCAGAACATGTGCAGCTGATTAGTTGTGGGCCAGGTTCCCCTCCTGGTTATCTTGTGAGGCATCCAGAGTCTTCCACAGCTGTATAGACTTCCCCCAGGTTTGCACTGCTGTGGCCTGTCACTGAGATGAAGCTGGAGCAGAGCTCACGCTCAACAGCGAGCACAGCTTTTCCTCACCGCGGTGCCAGTGCCTGACCTCGCAGCTGGGATGTAAGCAGCCCGCATATTCCGGCACATGGCTATGCCGCACCTGTGCAGAGTCAGTGGTGCTGCTCTGCTGTAACTGACTGGTCTGTGTGATGAGGTCCTGGAAAAAGTATTTTTCTGACTTGATACTGGTAACAGCTTCCATGCCCGTACCAAAAACCTGGACTAGCTAGCATATAGCAAACAGAAGTGCACTCATCTCTGTACTGTCATGTACGTTCAGGAAGCACAGAATGATACTTCTGTAGTGTGGAACGTTTTCTTAATTAATTTGTTGTTCTTCAGTGTCCATATTGCTTGTGATCAGACTAGTGCATTTTTAATGTAAATGTTCAGTTACATGATAAACAGCTCTTAAGAGTGCGTTGGGGCTGATTCAGACTCTGCTAATGATTTGTGTGGCACTTCTGTCTCCATAGCTATGTGATGTAGTGAACTGTTGACAGAAGTGTCTTGTTACATGTGCTGTAATCCTGTATTTGCGTGGAGAAGGCCAGGAGAACAACTAGAAAAGAGCATAATCCACTAAAACCGGGTTGTGTGGACAGCAAAGCAGCCAGAAACACTGGCCCTTTGCTTCTAGAGAGGGTGGTGAGCCTCCCTGCCCCTTACCTTATGGGCTGGAGAGATGTTGTGTAGAAGGCAGTCCATCATTACTGATTTAGTCCCTGCAGTCACATCTGAGCTGTCTGACTTCTGTTACGTAGCAGTACACCATGCTGTACCTTCTCTTGGCTTGGCATGGTTCAGGCCGTCCTGGAAGGCTTCATGAGACACCAGCTCATTGAAGACCAGCTAGAGTCCTGTAGCCTGCCTCTCTTGCATGTTTTGTGGTATGGGATGGTCTGTTACTACCCCATTCCACTTCCCAGTCACAGCCCAAGCTTAGTGTGAATGAAATATTGCACATGTGTGTGATTTGTCTTACAATTGTTGATAGTTTTTAAGAGAATTTGAGAGATGTATGCAGTGAGGTAGACTCTTCTGGTTAGCTAACATCTGCTTGCAAAATCTTGTTTATATTAGGTTCTGATTTCTGTAGCACTTCTTTGGGAAAACAGAAAGCACACCCAGACCTTCCATACTGCATAGTGAAACAGGCTCTTTCTGTGTCTGCTTATTCTTCTTGAGCAGAACCTTAGCAGCTGCCAAGAAACCCCTTCTGTTTACCCTTCTGCTCATGTATTGTTAGTTCCTTAGGAACACAGCAGTGGGCTGGATGCTACTCCTATTCTGTGCAGAGTTTAGTTTTGCATCGGTTGTCATTCATAACAGTGATCCTTTTCCATTGCATTCAAGTAGCTTTCAGGTATTTTAAAATATAATTTCTCATAGGGCCAACTTTGTCTCTTTCTTGCTGAAAATCCTAAGTGATCATCACCTGGTCACTTGCTTCCTCGTTTGTGCTTTGTTATCATCAATCTCAGATGGAGTGCTAAGAATCAAATTCGTAGAATCCTAGCTTGGAAAAGACCTCTCAGATCATCAAGTCCAGCCATCCACCCAACACCTCCCTGCCTGCTAAACCATATCCCGAAGTGCCACATCTACACATTTTTTCAACACCTCCAGGGATGGTGACTCCACCACTTCCCTGGGCAGCCTGTTCCAATGAAATTCATGCATTAACTGCAGCTTGAGGGAGCCCACAGCAGTTTCTCTGCACGTGGCGTTTTTGTGGGACTCAGCTGTACAAAGAGGTGGTCTGGCCCTAGGGCTGCCAAATTTTTCGGAAAGGAAAAATCTGAAAATTTTGTGACCACAGTTGTCTTGTTATGTTTGCAAACAGTCTGGAAAATGAGGGCAGGATATAAATACCTCACAAATGACAACTGGAAAGAGTCTTCAGGCTAAAGCAATTTGTCATGCATGAAAACACTAAGATGTCAGAAACAGGCTGTGGAGGCAAAAATAGGAAAGCAGTACTTGCTGCAGTAAGCGACAGAGCTTTGCAGAAAACGAGCAAAGAAGGTGTTTGTTTCTCTGCTTGTCTATTTTCTGTCCCTTTTCCTCTGCTGTAGTGAAGCCACTGCTTCAAAATAATTTATTACATAGTTGTCTGTCAGAAGTGGATTATCTGCTCCCTGTAGCAACATGGACAGGAAAAACAAAGAGGTGAATATACCTTCACAGAATCACAGAATGGTAGAGGTTGGAAGGGACCCGAGCCTGTACTGGTGCATTGGGTTGTTCCTCCCCAGGACCCCGTGCTTGCCCGTGATGAATTTCATCAGGTTCCTCTAGGCCCAACTCTCTAGCCTGTCCAGGTCTCACTGCATGGCAGCACAACCACTCTCCCCAGTTTTGTGTCATCAGCAAACTTGCTGAGGGTACATTCTAACTCTTCATCCAGGTCACTGATGAAGAAGTTGAACAAGACTGGGCCCAGTACTGACCCCTGGGGGACACCACTAGTTACCGGCCTCCAACTAGACTCAGCGCCGCTGATGACAGCCCTCTGAGCTCTGCCATTCAGCCAGTTCTCAGTCCACCTGACTGACCGCTCATCTAGCCCACACTTGCTGAGCTTCCCTAGGAGGATGTTATGGGAGAGTGTTGAAAGCCTTGCTGAAGTTGAGGTAGACAACATGCACTGCTCTCCTCTCATCTACCCAGCCAGTCATACCATTGTAGAAAGCTATCAGATTGGTCAAGCATGATTTCCCCTTGGTGAATCCATGTTGACTACTCCTGATAACCTTCTTTTCCTCCACTTGCTTGATGATGACCTCCAGAATGAGTTGCTCCATCTTTCCCG
>Ga0065711_1031651_pt1 | contig 29100 bp, 26 predicted proteins | sample Hoacrofraction12_FD_59098 | JGI IMG/M metagenome (GOLD analysis project Ga0065711, IMG submission 59098) | Hoatzin crop microbial communities from Cojedes, Venezuela - Epithelial fraction 12 v2 (version 2) | ecosystem: Host-associated > Birds > Digestive system > Esophagus > Crop | place... | reverse complement strand
TGGCCCCATCCTCCTGACACCCACCCTTCAGATATTTATAAGCATTTATTAGGTCCCCTCGCAGCCTTCTCTTCTTCAGGCTAAACAAGCCCAGCTCCCTCAGCCTCTCCTCATAGGAGAGATGTTCCAGTCCCCTCATCATCCTTGTAGCCCTCCGTTGCACTCTCTCCAGTAGCTCCTCATCTTTCTTGAACTGGGGAGGCCAGAACTGGACAGAGTACTCCAGATGAGGCCTCACCAGGGCAGAGTGGAGAGGGAGGAGAACCTCCCTCAACCTGCTGGCCACACTCTTCTTAAGGCACCCCAGGATACCATTGTCCTTCTTGGCAACCAGGCGACACTGCTGGCTCGTGGTCAACTTGTCATCCACCAGCACACCCAGGTCCCTCTCCACAGAGCTGCTCTCCAGCAGGTTCGCCCCGAGCCTGTACTGATGCACAGGGTTATTCCTTCCCAGGTGCAGGACCCTGCACTTGCCCTTGTTGAACTTTATCAGGTTCCTCTCTGCCCAACTCTCCAGACTGTCCAGGTTTCACTGGATGGCAGCACAGCCTTCTGGTGTATCAGCCACTCCTCCCAATTTTGTAAATGACTTCTCTTGTTATCACAAATTGAACACTAGACAAAGTCTGTTTTAACGTGAAAGGCAAACCAACAAACACAAACCAGTAGTGAATCCCTCAAAAACAGATAGTGCAAACAGCATGAAATAGTAAGTCTGAATTTACTCACTTAGGATAGGAACATTCTTTTAATTTTTTTTTAAGAGAGGTTTAAAAACCAACTTAGTAGAGTCCGCGTATTCAACCCTGCACCACAAAAACCTCAGCTTCCGACTTCATTGTGCCATTCAGCTCTTGGAGCTCAGGTTAACTCCAGTATGAGACTAAGCTTTTTGAGAAAGAATGAGGTTATATGCTCACAATTCTGCAGTATTTCTCACAGGAACACCAAAAACCTGCATAAGTCTTCCTGGTATTTCTGCAGTTGTTAGAATGTCAGTCTACTTTGCACAGCTTGGGTATCCAAAAGAACAATTTTTAATTCTTGGGGAATTATTATTCCATTGTAATCATCCAACATTTTCTATACTGTCACATGGATTAACAGTGAAAATGGAAACCACCTAATCATACATATAGAAATGTCTCAGCAGCTTTAGTCACAATGAAAACAGAAAAATAAGGCAATGACAATAACAGACATAAAGCTAAAGAAATATAATATACTTGGAACATAGGACTAATGGATAAACCTTGCTCTAGAAGCATTGTGCAATTAAATATTCTGATGTCTTGTTTAAAAAAACAGTTCGTTGATTCAGCTGAAGAGTATTCCTTTCCCTTATGCATTTTTAAGCTTCCACCAATAGCTGAAGTACTTGGAGAAAATACTGCTGAATGTGTTGCCTTCTATGATGGGCTACATGTACCCAGTTAAGGTCCCTATCAAAAAGAGAAGGACGATACAAAAGTGAGAGGGAAAATAAAAAAAAAAACTAGTGCAGAAATAGAGTTGAGGCAAAGACAAGCTTAAGAGAACAGGAAAGAAAAATGTGAGGAAAAGGATGGGAAGAGAAAGATTTTCAGAAGCGTTTTTTTTTCCTCAAAATAAATAATGTTTGCTACTCCACTGAACAAAGACCACGGGAGAATTTTTCATCTTCCTGATTAAATGATATCTTACTGTAAAAGTTCTTCTGAAGATGGAAACAAAACCAGAACACAGTTTTATTTCACATTTCTACCAGCATTGCCTTGGGAGAGATGCACTGAAAGGATGCAGTGCCCATCCCTAGGGCACTGAAAGACAGAAAGATTAAATCTAGACTTACAAAATCCCCCATCAGGTATCAAATTATTCAAGAAAAATTAACCCACCTAAGCCTGTAGCGATGGGGCCATGAACAGATATTTTCCTTCACTTCAGCTAGAAAATATGGCACCATTGCCCAGGTACTCTGTCCTACCTGTGCTGAAGGTTACTATTGGCCAATCCATCTGCCCAGTAGCAGAGTTTATGATTCCATAATTCACTTCAGGCAAAATCCAGCTGCAATCACACTGCCAGATCAAATTGTTTGAGACAATGTGGTGGATTTTGCATGTAGCAAATTAGGGAGTACTCACATAGAGCCAGCGGAGGAATGGCTGGGTGATAGTTGTGATGGTGGGGTACAAGGAGCAGATGTAAACAACAGCCTCTTACAGCAGCACAGCTAAACATGGAGATCTGTCAGGGGCTGTGTAAGCATAGCAGCAAAGTACTGTGTTTCACTGGCACCTCTAATGCTGCAGGACAGGCTTTCACATTCTGACTCCCATGGAAAATGGAAAGGCAAAAATAAAATGAATTTAATGTTGTCAAGTAGTTCTCCAAGGCAAACCAGCCTAGAGTTAAAAGAATAAAAAAATCCACCCCTCTCCTTTAAAATCCATCTACTCTTCCTGACTTATCCTGCAGAGAAATCATAATCCTGCAACTGATGAAACCATAGCATGTTACCTTGGTAACTGATAACTCAAATTCAGTCTTAAGAATACACTCAAAGGTCAGATTGCATCAAAAGTTAGGCTGAGGAAGGTATAATTCATGTTGAAAGGTAAGTACAAGAGAAAAGCGCCACCAACATTTCTGATTACAAAGATTCCATACAATAAATATAAGCATGTTGGGGAAAAAAAAATAAGACACACAGTATCAACACTGAGACTGCAAATATAAATCTATTTTAGGAAGCTCTGAATATATGTTATGATGTCTATAGTTATAGGAATATGCTATTGCTCAAAGCCATCAAATTATTGTCGTAAAATTTTCTACAATTCAAAATCAAGATGCATGCATTCTTTGACATCTTTTCCATTGTTACATGCTAGAAAAAAAATTGTATTAAAACAGTCAGGTACACTAATATAAACAAACATTTCATCCCATATTTTAAGGCATACTTTCCAATATTTTGGTCAAAACCCTGGGCATTCCCCATTTTTCTTACAAACAGCAGTACAAGTTTTCTTAGAATCAACTTCAGCGCTGAAGCAGTTTCAGATGCAAAGATCTATCCATGCCCATAATTTGCAGTGTTAATGAAATATGTTATGCTCAAATTAATGGTATAATACATCACTGCAAGATATGGCAAGCTCTTCATGTATGTAATGTTTGTGAATTGTATGTAGCATAGAATTCTGTAATTTTAGAATGTATCTATGGGTGTAAACAGAGTATGATTTTATTTCTAGGAAAAAGTAATGAACCCATACAACCAAGCTTCAAATGTAAAATGGAGCAGAATTAAGGCAGTACTTATAACCCTAAACTTAAAATCTCAACCTCTATGTAGGCGCTTCATCGTGCGTCCTGAGGGCTTGATGTCAAACTTCAGAGAGGGAGATGCAGAGAAAAACAAACATGTAAACCCACATTCCCACAGGGAAGTCAAGCATGAAAAATTCTGGCCCCAAAGGCAATGGTTTTGAAAACCACTAGGCAACCAACTTTGGCACACACCTGAATGGTTCTTCAGAAAGCTCAATCTTTTAAGTTATTCCTATAAAAGAAAGCAATTTAAAAATGTCTCCATTTCTACAGGACCTTTGACAGCTTATAGGACTTTCAAGGCACTACATGATGCTCTCATGAAAACATCATTAGGAAATTATGAATTCCTCAAAAACTAGAACATGAAAACAAAGCGACCTGCCCTGCAAATCTCCTGCAGTTTCCATCTGATAGAGTATTGCAGAACACTCAGCACAACTCAACAGAAGCACTGACTCTGCTCTCACAGAAGGCCACTTGTACTGATTCAAGAGAGATAAGGAAGGCCCTAAAATGAGGGAAGAAGAGAAGAATTTATTCAAGGGCCATAACATCTTGATATTTTTTGTGTCCTTGGCCTGTCAGCTCCAGAAGACAACTCCTCAGCTGAATGAAACACATCTATAATTTTCTGTTACAATTACCATTATTGCTTAGCGTGAGGTACCTTTCATTCTAGTTGATGACTGCTTATCATAGTACTTAAAAGGAAGTAACTTTTAAGTTTTTTTTGCCTTTGTGAGCTAAAAGCTTACCAGTATTTAATTTGCCTGTGTAGGATGTGAGCCTGAACCAAAGCTAAGAGCATACTTTTTATGACTACAATGAAAGACTAAAATGGACTGCTTAAACACATTTCATGATTTATACAGAATAACAGAGGACATGTTCAGAGGGGAGAGAGAGTGAAGGAAAATCTGTAAACATTCGCGTTGCTAAGCATGTCAGAAAGCATCCAAAAAGAATTATCCTAAATTATGACTTATTTCAGACCGGAGAGGGAGGGGTAAATCTGAAGTTTTGTTCCATAACTATGGAATACAGATAAAAGACAGTACATGCACGTCTACGTATACACCCACAAACGCACTGCAGTAACTTGGGGGAAGTTTGGGTCAAAGTGTACTACTACTTTACCTGCAAAACATTTCCAATAGACATACTGGATTTCTGTTAATAATAGCAGAAAATCTTGTTCACACCAGGGGGAAGAGAAGGGAGTTAGGCACAAGAACATATTCAGTTTTGTTCTTTTAATCAAAATCAGTATGCTTGTGTTCACTTTCTAAAGCTTCTTTCAAGTCGACAACTACATCTACCTCACTGATATGTGTACCTTCTTATCTGAAAAAAGTCTGAAAAACATAGAAAGCTAACAGTATTGATACTTTGCACCTGCAAGTCTTCACTAGAGAACAAAGATGATATCATCTACCTCTCTAGTATTGTAAGGCTACTTGCCCGGTAGACAGAAACTCAGAAAAGCAAACAGATAAGAAATACTCTGGTCTCTGGACTATTCATAGAAAACCAAGTCACAGAATCATAGAATGCTTTGGGTTGGAAGGGACCTTTAGAGGTCATCTAGCCAAACCCCCCTGCAGCAAGCAGGAACATCTTCAACTAGACAGAGCCCCAACCAACCTGGCCTTGAATGTTTGCAGGGATGGGGCCTCCACTACTTCTCTGGGAAACCTGTTCCAGTGTTTCACCACCCTCAGGGTAAAAAATGTCTTCCTTATATCTAGTCTAAGTCTACTCTCCCTTAGTTTAAAGCCAACGCTCCCTGTTCTATTGCAACAAGCCCTGCTGAAAATATTTTCCCCATCTTTCCTATAGGCTCCCTTCAGGTACTTAGAGGCTGCTGTAAGGTCTCCCCAGAGTCTTCCCTTCTCCAGGCTGAACAAGCCCAACTCTCTCAGCCTTTCCTCATAGGAGAGGTGCTCCAACCCTCAGATCATCTTTGTGGCCCTCCTCTGGACCCGCTCCAACAGCTCCATGTCCTTCTTTTGCTGGGGGCTCCAGAGCTGGACGCAGGACTCCAGATGGGGCCTCACCAGAGCAGAGCAGAGGGGCAGAATCACCTCCTTCGACCTGCTTGGCCATGCTTGTCTTGATACAGCCCAGGATACGGTTGGCCTTCTGGGCTGCAAGTGCACATTGCTAGCTCATGTCAAGCTTTACATCCACCAGTACCCCCAAGTCATCCTCCGCAGAGCTGCTCTCAGTCTCTTCATCCCCCAGCCTGTACTGATGCCAGCAGTTGCCCCAACCCAGAAGCAGTACCTTGCCCTTGGCCTTGTTGAACCTCATAAGGTTCACACAGGCCCACTTCTTCAATTTGTCCAGGTCCCTCTGGATGGCATCCCGTCCTTCTGGTGTGTAACCTTCACCACTCAGCTTGGTGTCATCTGCAAACTTGCTGAGGGTGCACTCAATCTTGCTAAGTCATTGATGAAAATGCTAAACAGCACCAGTCCCAGAACGGACCCCTGAAGGACACCACTTGTCACTGGTGTCTATTTGAACATCGAGCCATTGACCAGTACCCTCTGGCTGTGACCTTCCAACAAGTTCCTCATCCACTGAACAGTCCACCCATCAAATCCGTATCTCTCCAATTTATAGAGAAGGATGTTGTGGGGGACTGTGTCAAAGGCTTTACAGAAGTCCAGGTAGGGGACATCCATTGCTCTTCACTTGTTGACTGATGCAGTCACTCCATCATAGAAAGCCACTAGGTTGGTCAGGCAGGACTTGCCCTTGGCGAAGCCATGCTGGCTGTCTCGAATCACCTCCCTGTCCTCCACATGCTTTAGCATAGCTTCTAGGAGGATGTGCTCCATGATCTTCCCAGGCACGGAGGTGGGGCTGACACATCGGTAGTTCCCAGCGTCATCCTTCCTACCCTTTTTGAAAAGGGGCACAACGCTTCCCTTCTTCCAGGCACCACGGACTTTGTCTGACTGCCATGACTTTCAAAATATCATGGAGAGTTGCTTTGCAACTGAATCAGCCAGTTCCCTCGGGACTCTGGGATGCATCTCATCAGGTCCCATAGATTTACGTATGTTCAGGTTCCTCAGCTGGTCACAAACCTGGTCTTCTCTTACAGTAGGACGGACTCTATCCCTCTGGTCCCCATCTTGTGGTCCATTGACTCGGGAGGGTTGAGGAGAGAGGTTGCCAGTGAAGACTAGAGCAAAAAAGTTGTTGAGTACCTCAGCCTTCTCCTCATCTGTTGATACGAGGTTGCCAGTCTTGCTCATCCGGGGGGTACACTTTCTTTATCCTTCCTTTTCTGGCTGACATACCTGTAGAAGCCCTTCTTGTTCTTCTTTGCATCCCTTGCCAAATTCAGCTCCAGCCGTGCCTTGGGCCTCCTGAACCCATCCCTATGCAGCTGGGCAGCATCCATATACTCTTCCCAGGTATCCTGTCCCTGCTTCCAACTGCCTGTGCAGTTCCCTCTTGCTCTTTATTTTGACCAGCATGTCTCAACTCAGCCATGCTGGTCTGTTCCCTTCCTTGCCTGACTTCTTACACCTGGGGACTGAGAACTCAACCTCTACAGAAAGATTCCTTAAAGACCTGCCAGCTCTGTTCTGCTCCCTTGTCCCTGAGGACCATTTCCAAGGGGGTCCTACTGACTAACTCCCTGAAGACCTGGAAGTTTGTTCTAAAACTGAGGATCTTGACTATACTCCTTGCCTTTCCCATATCCCTCAGGACTGTGAACTCCACCACCGCATGATCACTGTAGCCCATGCTGCCTCCAATCTTGATGTCACTGATGACCTCACTTGCATTGGTGACCATCAGGTCCAGTACTGCATCTCCTCGGGTCAGGCTATCTATTACCAGGCTTAAGTTATTCTCAATGTGCTCCAGGAGTCTGCTGGATTGCCTACAGCTCACCATGCTACTTCTTTGGCAGACGCTGGGGTGGTTGAAGTCCCCCAACAGGATGAGAGCCTGCAAGCATGCTGCATCCTGCATCTGGAAGAAGAAGGCTTCATCAGTAGGCTCCCCTTGATCAGGAGGCCTGTAGTAGACACCAGCTACAAGGTTCCCTTTATTGCCTCAGTCTCTGATTCTTACCCATAAGCTTTTGACCTGCTTGTGGCTATTCTTCAGAGACAGCTCTTCACACTCTATCCATTTCTTGATGTTGAGGACAACCCCTCCACCCTTCCTTCCCTGCCTGTCGCCAGCAATAGCCACATTCCAGTCACGGGATTCCTCCCACCAAGTTTCAGTAATGGCAATCACATCATAACTTTCTAGCAGCATGGTAGCTTCCAACTCCTCCTGTTTGTTGCCCGTGCTGTGCGCATTCATGTAGAGGCACTTCATCTGGGCTGCTGGCCTTATCACCTTCATAGAGGAACAGCCCTTATTTCCTTTAAGGTGTTTCACGGAAGTTTTCTTGTTGGCTCCTACTACCTCAGGAGCCACCAGCTTATCTCTGCAAGACTTCGATTGTGCTGCAGTGTCCCCAGCATGCCTCTGGGCAACAGGCTGAGGGCCTGTACTAGCACCCCATCCCTCTAACCATTGTGTATCATCCCACCGCTTGTCACTGGCAAGCCTGATATGTTCTCCCTCCTCCTTCACATCTAGTTTAAAGCTCTGTCAATGGGTCCCGCAAGCTCCTGAGCAAAGACCCTCTTTCCCCTTTGAGAAAGGTGGCTCTCATTTGATGCCAGTAATCCTGGTGCCGTGTAGACCATCCCATTGTCAAAAAACGCAAAGCTGTGACGGTGACACCAGCCACAGAGACATGTATTAATAGACTGGGCCCATCTGTTCCTTCCAGCATCACTGCCCACAAGTGGAAGGAGGGAGGAAGTCCAACACATCTGGCATTGAAAACAAGAATTCCAGGATGCCAGCACAAATCTCACACTGGTAAAAACGCTGACATTGCAGCTGCATTAAAAATCAATACTACAACCAAAATCTGTTGCATGAAACTCACCAGTACTACACAAATGATACACAGCTGAAAAAAATAGTTTAAATTTTTGCTACATAAGAAAGAAATTAAAAGTAAGTTCTAATTACTTCAAAACCCTTGATATAAATTATGCCGTTAAAATTGGGGAGGGGGGGGAAACATGTAAAGGAAAACACAGGATAAAATACACAACTTTAAAAGAGCTCCAAAACTACAAAGTTCCATAAAATAAAGTGTTTGAGGAGTTTTTGTTGTTTTAGGGTTTTTTTCATCTGTATGTTTATTTTTTTAACTGAAGAGTGGCACAAGAGTTGGTTCCGATTTCCTTAAATTTGGACTATGACCATTATGTCTAAGGAGCTGTTTCATTTGTTGCAACGCAGTTGCACATCAGAAAGTCTTGTCAGACTTATGAAGCAGATCTAATCTATGCTTAGAGAAAGCAACAAGGAATCTAGCCATAGGAGCAGATCAGAAGATTTGGTGACAAGGACCTGCTGTGGACAAAGTTTTGTTTGCATCATCTCAGGGAATCACTCTACGTAGCCTCCAGTATTGACACAGACTGACACCTTCATTCAGGGAAAAATGAATTTTAGCAAATCAGAAAACAAAAATCAGTATAACACTTCAGAAAAGTGGAAGGCTTTACAGAAGAATGACACTGAAACAGAATGTTCACCTTTTTTTACAAGTTTCCTATGGGGTAAGACATGCTCCAATTTTTTTTTCCTCAAAATGGTACAGTCAAGTGAAATCTAAAATAAAGTACATCAACTTTCAAAGGAAAACATTGTGGTTTCAAAAGGTTTTCATTGCAGCAGAAAAAATTGAGCACAACAAGCAGTTTGAGCACACAAAGGAGCTGTAATTTGACGAATAGCTTTCCATCATTCAAGGCTACAGCTGTTCAAAACCTTGCTATCAGCACTCTCATCAGAGATACTATTGACTCATCTCTATATAATTTTTCTGTGACTTTTTCAATTTTTATTTATTCTCATCAATGATTAAAAAAAAATGTTGCTTACCACCTGTATGCAACACCTTGCGATCTGCTGCGGAATGGTCATTTTCACCCTCTTTAGTGTTGCTGATGTTGTCTTTTTCAAGCAGTCTGTCCACCATGGCAATAACACAGTTTAAACTCTTTCCCACATTGGCCCACACCCTGTCCTGAAAAGACCATAATTATCACTGCACATTACGGAAGAAGAAAACAGAGACAATACTAACCTCTTATTAACACCTTCAAGTGGAGACAGAGATGTGCAAGTTACTAGAAATATTACTAGAAGTATTAAGTGTCAGCATATTATTAATTTTCTCTATTTGAAGTAATACAGTAAGAGCGTAGACATTCAAAGCCTTGCCAAATCAAATCTTGTGTGCAACTGTCAGTTTTGCCATAGTACTTGACAACCTCTATTTGATAATTTAACATACCCTCTATTTTAATCACATCAGTTACTCAGTTAAAGCAAATGCCAAATTAAAGGACTAGAATTAGAAACTTGCTGTCATGACATGTTTATTAGGTAACAAAATTTCAATTTTGCCCTCAACACAAACTGCAACCACCGTACTTAACTGAGTTTATAATAAATATGAGAATTACAGAAGTAATAGAGTGGTAGAAAAAATTCTGTACAAGCAGAGAACAAAAGAGATAACGTGGAGTGAAAGAAGGAGCTGTTATGGAACAGTTTGGGTTTTTTAAATACAGGAAGTCTCCTTCAGGTGCTGGATGCTGCAGAAATCAGAGCGCTTGCACCTACTTCCATGGGGCTGAATAAGAAAATGGAAAAGAACAAGCCGTACAAGAAATGAGGCTGTCCACAAGGCTAGCAATTAGACTAAAAACAAAACAGAACAAACTCACAAAAAACCCCATATACATGTTTTAACTTTGGATCATGCTGAAAATAGTACAGAGCAACCAGAGTTTGCTTAAGGGTTAAAAATGGGAAGATAATATTACCGGTCTTCTTTCTACTTTATGGTACAATAGCCAGAAGCATTACGTATACGTCAGGCCTTGAGGCGCAGAAATGGAGTTACAAAAGACAATGAGAGAAGGTCAAAGAAAACTGAAAACTCAGAGAATAGCCACAGTTCGATACAAATGGTAACACTTGGAAGTTGGGTGAAGGCACAGCTAGAACTACTACTAAGGCAAACATTTAATCTAAGATTTTTTAATTACTTGACACACTTTTTAGGCCATTATCCTGACTAGAGGTATCTGATCTTTCCCTGTTCCCTCTGCTTGAGGCCACACTTTGTGACAAGCGGATACCCTGCCCTGAGGGATGTGGCACAGGCCTGCAGAAAGAAGCATGTACTTGCTGAATCTGTACAGCAACACAGATCCTCTCCTCCAGCTCCCCAAACCCAATTCCTGGAAAGATCTTGCAAGGCTGCCTTAAGGGCAAGTGATCATCTAGTGTTACAGGCAGATGTAGAAACTGCAGATAAGTATGGTTTGATCCTCCCCCTAGATAAATCTATGCCTTAGCCATATTATGAGAAAGGTACTGATTTACAAGAGGCAAGAAGCAGGTCACTCATCCAGAACTGCATTTAACCCACTTTTTTTTTTTTCCAAGTACTGCATGTACAATGCAATAAGTGGAAATCTCTTGTACGCATGAAACAAACCTTTAGACACATGACTATCTGATATTCACATGCATAGATAGAATTTAAAGCCAAAGATAGAGGACAGGTATAGATTCCTCGAAAAGTTTAATCCCATATGTACCTCAAGCATTCCTGAAAAACATTTAAAATGTGTGTGAAATGATTGATTTCTACCACCCACAAGCATTATTTCTGGGAGAAGGATTCTATGAAAAGCAATAAAACACCGCAGACAGCAAGAATTCTGCCCCCAAATAGCTGCAAGTTTTACCAGAGAGCAGTGGGGAACTTAAGGCTTTCTAGTCACTGAAGCTGCTTAGGTATATGAACTCAGGTTGCTCAGTGCGGCTGCAGCAACGTAATTTCCCTTTCCTCTCACTGCTGGGGGAGTTGAATCACAAAAACGAAGACTGGCAAGCTCTTAATAAGCATCTGGAGTTGTTGCAGAAGCAATGCAAATATAAGCCTTTGTTCCATTTTGGAAAGAACACATTTCTCTCTTCAAACCAACTATTAACCCAGCTTTGAGATGATGTCTATACAATATTCACACAAACATTCCTTGAGGATTTAGAAGCAAAATTCATGAAGATCTGTTGACAGAAAGCTCACTTATTATCATATATCTGTTTTTTTACAAGTAAGATGGAGTGTGGGCCTGTCCCACAGCTCTTTTTTTCCACACAGGAGGTTCCTAGGAATAGAAGCTATCATCATAGGCAGACAGAAAAACTACTGTTCATTGTTCTACTGTTTATTGCAACGTTTTTCTGTCTGCACCAAAAATGGGCACACTTTTTCCAGGAGGGATGCTGGAATCCTGCAATTTGGTAAGTGCAATTCTGAAGTAAAAATGCAGTTTTCAATCAATGAAAATCAAGTGACTCCCTACTATTCTCCCTGAGAAGAAATCCATCCATTGTGACATTGTCATTCTTTGTCAGCCCTTACTATACCCATGTTTTCCTGTAGCCTAGTGCACTTTCCAACCACCTTTCACCTTCTTAAGTGGTCAATTTTCAGTTTGCCTAAGAACTACCTCACAACTGATCATTTTGCAGCATGTCTCAGGTTAAAGCACAAAATACACCCCCATCCTCTCAAGTAAGCATTCTTATAGGCCCTCTGTGTGACATGAGGGATCAGAAGAAAATAAGTCTTATTTCTTCATACACTGAACTACTGAGGGCCTAGACTCCTAAGCAGGTTGCTTCTCCCCGATACCAATTTTCCCACCAGTTGCTATGGAGCTAACTGGATGGTAAATTTACTACTGAGGTGTGAAAGAACAAGGGAAACAAGGTCTCTGACTCCCTCTCATTACTGTTTCTTTAAGCTCAGAAGTCAAGCCATTGACAGGGAAAGCAGAAACCTGTAACAGGGCTTGACCCTCCTGGGACAAAGCAGACTGGGACAAGGCAATGGCACATTGACATATACTTCTCCCAAATTTCATAAGCCATTTGGGACGTTAAGGAGTCAAGGCAACTTGTGGTTAGGTGTTATCGGTTAGAAACGGCCATAGTTGCATTTTTCTTGCCACCTCTGCTGTGGCACCGGTAGGCATGCATGCATACTCATAACGATCTCTGTGGAAAGCCAGGCCTTGGAACCACTGAAAGCTGGGCATTCTTAGGACATTTAAAAATGAACCTGGAAAATAATTTTCTTTCATCTACCCAATCCAAAAAATGCAATTAATTTCCATCTGCTCTGAAAGTATCATTAAAAGGCAATTCAACTTCCTCCTTTCAGAAAGCAGGAGTGGAAACTATTTTCCTGTCATTGCACCTGACTGGATGTCTTTTTCCTAAGCACTGCTGCCCAGTGGAGACCCAGAGTGCTGTCTTATGTTTTTTAAAGGATTCTCAGGCTTCCCACACTCTCTACAGAGCTCCTCAGTCATCTCTTGTCCTTCCATATACATCACTGAAGTTGCATGCTTTACTTGTGCCAGGTATGACACAGCAACTGCACTCCTCAGTGCTCTGGAGACACTGTGTCTCCTTCATGTCGGTTGACAGCCACGTATTACCTTCAGGTCCTTTTGAGGTATGCTCACAGATAAAGCAAGTATCTTGACTAATGTGCATGATTAACACCCTCTTGTGATGTGACAGTGCTTTGGAGTGGGATGTATCACACACAGGTCAGTATTTCAGACCCGTATCCGAGTACCGCATCAGTATTTGTACACAACTTATTGGAAATGCCATTTTGTCTGTTCTCTGTACCTCCAAATACATTAAGTAGTCAGAAGCGTAGAGCAGAAACAGCTCCAAGTGGCAACAGGCCCACCTTTTATTGTATTATATACGACAATATGCTCTGTTCCCTCCTGCAGAGAGGTTCTAGGATAGCAGACGCAGCTGGCAAGAGAAGAGAGTATCTACCCAAAGGCAATCTGGAACTCTCCAGTCAAATATTTCCTTCAACAGTAAAGTTTTACTATTGCCTAAGTGTAGTGCACCAATATAAATAGCTCAATCCATACTCCTTTCAGCTATTCTGGGATGAATATTTGTATCTGGTATCAAAGAAGATACCAGGTACAAAGAAGAGACAGCATTGTAGCAACACAGTATCGCTATTGAGAAGAAGGCTTTTTGGAAAACTCTCGTCACTCAGTGAAAGGGCACCGTGCACAGTTAAGAAATTGGGAGTTCTTCCAATAATGGAAGCCTAATCTTTCACATTTAGAAAAAAACCAAAATGTCTCTACGATTTATACTGTCTCAGGTTTGACAGTGACTCTGACTCAGTTTAACTCAGAGAACACTTAAAAATACACTTCATTTTCATCCAGCAGGTAACCTTGCTAGTTCAGCAGAAAAAATAGACACGCTTTAAACTAATGTGCTTGTATGTTTTAATAGATGAGGACCAAGCACCTGGAAGAAATAAATTTTTAAGAAAATCAATAATGAAACACAGTAAAGGTAGCTTCTTGATAGAGGTAGAAGTACTAGATTTAAATACAACTTGCACATAAATTCTATTTTTCCAATGCAAAATTTCTCCCTTTTAATCAAAACTATGGCGATATTTATTTTTCTGAATGTTTCAGTAGCTGGAAACAAACATTTTGGCTTTCATTTCGAGGAAAGAAGAACCAGTCTGGCCCCTTAGGTTGTTGAGAAAACATGAAAAAGTGAATTCAAGGCTATAAAACCAGAAGACAAATAAAAGAATGAGTTGTTTATTGTCTAAATCTCATGACTACGTAATGCATCGGATTGGAGATAATTGTCTTTTCCCTAGAAGAAATATATTTTTCTTCCCTTATTTGTGGTATGGATAAAAATTATAGTTCAGATGTAAGTACTGTAGCTCACACAAGTTATTAATTATTTACAATAGAGATTAATATGCTGGCATCCTCTACATTTATGACAACAGACTGATGAATTGAAAGTATGAGTTTGAACCGAATAAAAATAGCTTGAGTTCAGAGTGTACGTTACAAAGAAGCAGATCTATTATGAACATATCCACCAAAATAACTAATTTACAAAAGCTCAGCTGTATAAATGATACAAATTTTGAAAGATACGCTAAGAATGTTAATTTCAGACATTGTTTTAAGAACAGAGTTTAAGGGAAAACAGCTCTGTTTTTCTGAGGGTTAGTTCATATGCATTTAAACTACTTAATACTCAGTTTGGGGGGGGAACGACGCCCACGCTTCCCATGCCCCCCGATTTTCCTCATGACAGCGTACGTCATTCCAGTCTCCTTATATATGTCTAACTAGCAAAAACAACTCAAGTAAGAGCAAAGACAGACTATTTTCCTGTCTGGGCAAGCAGATACTCATCACCCTCACTGTTATATGCACAATCAAGCAGTCACACAGAAGCACACTGTACTTCAGAAAATTATTTCAAGATAGTATCAAAATACACTGTGCATCTGAAAAATATTATTTCAAGGTTCTGCACTCCCCCTTCGCCCCAGTAACATGTGACAAGGACACTTAGGACTTTCATTTGTTTAATGTTGAATTGTAGGCTTTAGGATTAAATACCAACCAAGAGATACTGACTACTTACCCACTCTTCCTCATCATACTCAGAGTGATGGGGTATAGAGTCCTGTCTTTTAATTTGAGAAGGATGATCCTGATGCTGTAAATCAGCCCCCTCTTCTGCACTGTTTCTAGGCACAGCTGGTTTCTTGAGGACACAGCCAGGCCGGGCTGTGTACAGCGCTAAAAGGGCACTTCGGACCAGCTGATCCTTAAATGTATGCACAAATAACTCTGTCTACAAAAAAAAATAAATGAATGAAAAGCTTAGATCAAATAATGCAATACTGCAACATACCTATTATAACACAGAATTACTCTTAGGCAGAGTGGATATTTATTTCAGGCTGGCCTGAGAGGCAGAAAACAAAACAGACCAACAAACAACGAGGAACAATTCCAGGGTTTTGGGGACATCATCACATTCTACAGTGCCAGTGTTCTAAGGGTTAACGCAAAAGTACAGTATCTGTCCTTTTCACACAATCCTATTTTCTTCAAGTTCCAAATTTCACCTGCAGAGACGAGCTTCTGTAAGAGCCAGTTCAAAGAGTAACCAACCACTGCTCAGTAATTTCCAAGTAAGTGTCAGATAAAGTGTGATTAAAAACTTTAAGGATCTTCTTAAATAAAAACACACCACTCTGCTGAGATTGCAGTATCTGCAAAAGCAGTGTTTCCAGGGATAACTTTTGGTACCTACAGGTTATCAACCCAGATACTACAGGGTGGTAACCACTAGCAAAGCCACAGTGACAAACAGCTGGGGAGAGTCACAATTTTGGTTACTTCCACAACATACAACAGGGTTCATCTATTAGAGTGGGGAGAGCACGCACCCTGCTGCTGCTGCAATGACAGCCGCCACATCCCACCTAGGCTAGCAGAGCTCCTCTCCCCAGTCTGAGGCCCTGGTTCACAGGTGATGATGAAACACTCTTTTGCATTTCTTTCACAGCACAATTACCTGAATTTATTTATCCCAGGTCAGTGGCATTTCGTTGCCTTCCTATTTATCCAGAACATAGTGGATTGTCATGTGCAGATTCTGATGCTGATCTGCTTTTGTGCACACAATCTTAATTAAACAGGCATGTGGAAAAGCATGTAGATAAAAGTCAGACCAACCAGCCTGAACAAGCAGTCACACCAAGCTAGGAAATGCCAGAAATAAAGGTTGCCCAGCCAAGCTTCATTCTGCCCTTTCACGCTTCTTATGCAAAACTTGGAGAAGTGGCAAAACCCCCCAAACCAAACAGGTTTCAAGTGTCCGCAACTGTGTCCCTGGAAATCTTTCTCCCTGGTTCTGCACTTTGTACTTTGATTCTTCTCCCATCCCTTTTCGATAGTGCTCCTCCTTACTAACTTGGTGCCTGAGGGAAAGGGTACTTAGAGACAGTTTACTTATATGTAGCCCTTCAGGACTGCCTCATGGTAGTCCTGAACTGCACTACACGATGATTTCAGTTTTCTACTTTTCCAGCCTCTACATGGTACATGCTCCGAGAATACACAGTGTTTGGGGAATATTTCTAACAATTCCCACCAATCTTCTATAAAGAAGATACAAATTGAGACTTGTGGAGGTGTCTTCTTCCATGGTAACAGCAGAGCTCCTCTTCAAGGCCGTTCCACAGTTCCGTGTCAAGAGAGTTCAAAGTACTTCACTTGTCTGTCCTTAGAAAGGACAACACCACAGTTTTGCTGAGGTTTTGTACCTCCCCTCCCCCTCAAAGTCTGCTTGAGATCATTTCAGGTCTCTGCATCAGGCACGGTAGACTCAAAAAAGGCTTTAAATTTCAGAAAATTGAATGTATTAGACAACTTGAAGTAAGGAATGCCCACTATGACTGCAACATATATTAGGTAAATACCTGAAAAGCTTAAGTAATTTAATATAAATATTTCATAAGGAAAATTCACTTTAAAAAACAAACTGGCATGGAAGTATATCTCTATTTTTTCATACATAGACTAAAAAGCTTCTGTAATTAAATTCCATTCAGGGATTCCATTGGTTTAATAATAGTCTACATTTTAACAGCATTTCCTTACTGCTTAGTACAGCTAAATTTGCAGAACATCACTATTTATAAAAAGGTATTGAAATCACAAAACAGGTCTACACAAAAGAAATCAAAACTTTGCAAATTCTTTTAGATAGTTGACTAAAGAATATTCTTCAAACAAAGATAGGCATAGCTGGAAAATGAATTTATCAAGCCTTCTGCAAGCTGCAAATGCTGATACACTTGTCGACAGCTAAAGGCTTCCTTAATGAATTAACAGGAAGTATTGATAAAAGGTTACTCTCAGGAAAACACTACACTAAATTGCAAATCATATATGGAGAAGGAAAACCATGCTTAATATGAAAAAATAAGGTGAATTTAAGAAGCAGCAGTGGAATTATTTGATTTAATTTTCCACTTTCAGTGCATGCAGCCAGACCCTCCATTTCTAACACAAATACTTCACTGTAATTCACATTATTGACAGCTCAACTATACTCCCTGATACCTAATGTTTTTAGAAAGAATTATTATATATATCACGCTTAACATTATCTTAAAATAAAAAGTGCTATGCTTTTTAATAAACTGGAGGAATGTAATCACCAGGCAAATAATTTGTACAACTTCTTCAAACAGCTGTTTAATTTCTAAATTTCTATCAAATTAAACTGTAAGAGAACACTTTTTCCATATAAAAAGTATACAAATGATGGGAGAGCAGAAGCACCTCTCCTGCCTCAAGAATGCAGGTAGGCATCATGTAATTCTATTCAGAAGAGCATGCCAACCTAGCTTCAACGTAACAAGGGACACTCCATTAGTCTTGGCTCTCCCACACTGTACCAGATTATACAGACAGGTTATCTTTGGATATCTTTGGTTATCAAGATGATGCTTTGCATTAACCATGAAGGATCTAATTTTTGAATCTTTGCAACACACTTCTTTGTTTCATGTGCTTTATTTGTGCATGCATATTTCTTTGAACTAACCACTAACAGAGCAGCTCCGCATTTTCTATGTGCAGCTAAAAATGGCCTCCTTCAGTAGTACATGGAAAGGTATGCTATCATTGCCAAACACCCTTCCCTCCCCCCCCCCATTCCTCCTTTTCATTTCCAGGTGAATTCTGCTTTGCTCTATTATCCTTGACATTTACAGTGACTCCTATGTTCTCAGAGTTACTGTGGATTTACACATCTGTAACCGAGAGCAACGCTTCTCTCCCCCGTGGCTCCAATGCAATGCTTTCACAGCATGTGGCTGAGCTCAATATTCAGATTTGAAACTCCCATTGAACGACATACTGCTGGGATAATAGTGCTCAACAGACCACAGGGGTTGCCACTTCCCAATAGCTGAAGATATATTGAAATGGTTATTGATAGTGTTATTAAGCCATATTGAGATCACATTACAGAAGGTATGGTCCGTGAAGTGACAGGAAACTTTTTTTCAACCCCTCTGGTCACAGCTATAGTGCTTAATATTTTTATAGGATAACATATGCTTAAAAGTGCTTCAGACTTCAGCTAATCTCCAATATCACTCTGTGAGACAGGTGGAAAATTTTATCTTCCTTAATTTATAGTTAAAGAAACTAAGAGGAGGAAGAGCCTACAGCAACAGAGGAATGCAAAAGGAGAAAGAGGATTAAAATTTGAGACCTCCTGGTGCCAACTTCTTAGCCTTTCCTTCCACACTGCATCACCATTTCTGATCATGCTATTATTCTAAACCTCACGCACAAACCTGGCTTGGACTACCTCCCACAAGTATCACAGAAAAAGAAATAAAATAACCATTTATCATACCACAGAATTATTTACAATAAACTATTTTTGATAAACTGCAGTATGTGGCCACTAGAGGAAAACAAAGACACATGAAATCAAATTAATTCTACTTTAAAATAAAAACGATCTTTATAGACTTCATTAATTTTCTACATGGAAATGCTAAATAATATTCTTTTTCTGATAGCAACATTTTGAAGCTATTTTAGCAGAGCTTGTTTAACATTTCCTGATGCTATGAAAGTCAATTTATGCAGAAAAAAACCCCAACAGTTAGAGACATGGTTATTCCATTTTCCATTGCAGTGAAGATTAGAATCTTACTTTTTCTGAAAGCATCTTTAAAGAATTCTTCAAGCTGTCTGGAGAATGCTGGCTTGCAGAATTAAGCAGCAGGTCTGCATGGCTTGATATGAGAGGTTGTAGATGATTGATGTTGCTGAGAACTTCTTTTGCCTTGGCTGTGTTTTCAGGTGAATAGTAAATACACTGGTATCCAGTACTGTAATAACAGAGAAAGAGTCACATAATGTCAAAATAATTTCTGCTGTTGTTAACAATGCTTAATGTGCTGAAAATCTTACCACTAGTTTTGCAAAAAATGACAGATACCCAAACTTCGCTGATACCATTGACATGCTCCTTCCTTTAAGCGCAAAAACAACTCCTTGCTTGAACAGTGGAGTACAACAGACTGCCCACCACCAAACACTCCAAGTAGTACTGTTCAACCTAATCAGCCCTATGAGTGATTGATCTTAACACAAGAAAAAAAGATATTTATTTTTTTTTTAAAAAATGTAATTCTGGAGAAACAGAAGGTTTGACCAATAATCACAAAGAGCATAAGGCTCCTTATTTTTCCAGCTGAACTCCCCATCACATTATTAACTACCTCACTAAGTCTTTCAAAACGAGCCATTAGTGTTTAACTGATCAGTGGCCCGCACTACGTTTTGATTAGCATCAGTGATGTCCAGGAAGTGGTGATAACCAGAGTTATCTCCAACAAAAACCATATGTCTAACTTGCAAGAAAAGATGCAGAAATGGAGTGTGGGAGTTATCTACTACAAAAACACAGAAATGCATACTGTAAACTCCCTACTTTCCATTTAACTGTTCACAAACTATTGCAATTCTTTTGTGTTACTGCTTTTCCCCCACAACACTTTACTAATTACTCAATACCCTTTTATACCATTAGTCCCAAATACCATTTCAGACAGCGTGCACACACCTGCTGGTTCTTGGCTGTAGTATACATCTCCCCACCTAAAACTCTTGTGTGTAATCCTTCCCTTTAGAAAGCCTTGCTTCAGTCTTTCAGAGAAACCAACCAAAATCTTTTGCAGCTTAACCTATAACTCTAACACAGGACAAAACGTAATGAAGCAACTCCTAGAACATTACTAATGCCAGAACAACGTAGGTACTACTCCCCATTTGGTTCTGTATCTATCTCCCTTCTTCCCTCTTGTGTCTTTTCATCATACATCCTTCAGTCTCTTCCATCCTTCCCCCACTGATTTATTTCTTGATTTCACATATCAAGACCTGAATTTTGACACTCGTGTAATCTTTGGAACTTTGCTTTTCATTTCAGTCTTTTTCCAGATCTCTTCACTCCCCCATTTCCCCTGTGTGTCACCTAGTGTCCCTTCTAGTTCCTCCTCATTAGTTTTCTACAAATAAGAAATTAAATTTTACTCAATATAGGACATACACAACACACCTTCAGAAGTCCAAATTAAGTCCACTTCCATAAAACTTAGAAGGCTTAAGTCTTTTGGCAAGTAGGGATAGATTCAAGCAGTCTTAAAATTAAGCCTCTTGCTTAGACATTTTGCTGAGTTACAGTCCCAGATTCCACAATACGCCCTCCTAATCTTTCTGTCTTTCACCAATGTCTTCGTTTCTAGATACAATTCTTTGTTAGAGGCAGTCAGGATGAATGGCATCTGACTCAGCGAAACTTTGTCATGATCAGTCATGCTACTAGCCACATCAAAATTACTACGTGTCTCCAGTTTGCAGTCCACTATATGAGTTGCTAAACTGCTGAGTGCAGAGGTCAGATTTCTGGATATTTCCACAAAAGGAATCGTATAAACTGTCTCTCCTAATGAATTCGGCAAAAAAATCCCCGTCCCTCTGAGAAATGAGGAAACCGCCACAGCTCTGCCTTCAAGGTGGCAACACTGTTAGTGAAACGAACTTCCAAAGTCAGATCTATCTCTACATTCACTGCAACTCTTAAACTGTCAGAGTCAGTAGACAAGGTAGGGACAAAGAGTAATAGTCTATGTTAATTGTAGCGAAGACATAGTCTTAAAAATCTTGATACTCCACAGCGCTGAATAATCTTCTCTAATTCCCCTTCATGCTTCTCCCTTCCTTTATCAAACAGCCTTTTTGCAGTCTGAATCTTGCTAATGCTGTTATCAAGCTCACCATGCACATACTCCTTTCTGGGGTTCCCCTCAGCCTTTAATCCCCAGATCATTTTCACTGATCTCTCACAGCTCTAAGCTTCAGTGAATACTGCAGCAGAAAAGCTACAGACAATGCTACAATTAAAGAAAGAGGGAAGAAAGATACTAAACCTGTGGGTAGGTCTCACTCTAATAAAGTAAATCATAGCTTTTTAAATAAAGGAAATAGTGGAGAGAGAACGACTTTTTCTTCAGAATGAAGGGCTCTTTCAGTCCTCATTATTTGTTTAATTTTAACATTTCCAGAACCCCAGAAAGCATGAGATGACTCCAAATATTCAGTTTCTTTCAGAATTTGAGGGCAACTTCCTCTGTCCCCTCAAGAAATTGAGTAATTCTTTTTCATAAACAAGATGTTTAGGAGTATCTGAAGTTTCTAATTGTTGTGTCTTGACACTGTTGCGTCTAAGACTAGCCTGGAATTTTCTGTAGCCTTACTGTTCATGAAAAGACGTTACTACTGCCAATTAACTGAATTAGTTTCCTTATAAATATTTTTAGAGCTTGCTGCTGCATATAGTCACGGTATATAAAGAAGCAGCTACCAATAGAACATACAGAGAAACTTTTTACAGATGTCCTAATGCAGAAACTAGATGAAGGGAATTACAACTAAGAAGAAACATTTGCATTAGGGCAAAGGCCACAGGGGTAGGGCCAGTGTGGGAAATCAGCAGCGGTATGAAAACGAACCTTTGATATGTAAAATACATTATTAGTCATGTACCTTTTGAAAAACTCTGTAACAATGTCTTCTGGGTTAAGTTTCAAAGCTCTCACTAGGGATATAAAAATCACACAATCATTTCCATATATTGGCATCATCGTTAACTACATACACATGACTGTCAGTGGTCACTTCAGTTTTAAAATTGCTTTAATGACATTGTCATGTAATTTGAGTAAAGATTACATTGGCTACATCTGCAATTTTAACTCTAAATTAACAAAGGTTTAGCCTGAGAATGAATACAGCAATATGCTAAATGTCTAATTTTTAATGACACTCCAAGTAACTCCACTCCTGCTGTTAACCAAGTAATTTGGGTGGCTGAGTTAAATTGTCACCTTCTGGGACTGGGTTAAACTCTTTCAACAAAGAACATTTGATCTCGCGTTTTTCACGGTCAAAACCGCAGACATTAACATCAAGAATACAGTTAGGGCATACACAGCAAGAATATCTTTTCCCAGATAACCTCAAGCTTATGTACGTCATTAAAGAGACCAACTCAGTGGCTTATTTATGTGTGAAGTATTCTGTCTGAAGAGGGAAATTATGATTAAAAATAAACTGATTACATAAAAAACCCAGGACAATTCACTGCCTTAGGAAATAAATCTAAACCATATGATCATGCTGAGGTTTTGAAAACAGGCCCGAGAGAGTTCAGAAGTTGGAATTAATTATTTTTATTTCCTTAAGATTCCCTTGAAAACTTGGAAATTTCGACTCTGAATACTGAAGAAAATGAAATTATGTTATTATTTCTGTCTAATCTATCTTTACTTTTGAAGTCCAAATCTCCTGAACCCTTATCTTGAAGCAATGGCTAAGTCTGTTTGCACAGAGCTTCTCTTGCTGCTCTTCTGTTTCCTCTTCATTCCTAACTGAATCTTGGAATAACTCTACAGCAATGCCTTCAACTGGTAATGGGACATCAGTTTCAGCGAAAAGAAAAATGAAGATGCCCTTCATCAGCCTTCTACACACCTAAGTGGGACAGATGCCAGAGTGGCATAGGTGAATCTCATAGTGAATCTTCCTGGGACGACTCAGTCCAGGGAAGCTGAATGCCCAGGGAAAGCCTTCCACAGTTCTTCAAATTAATGTCAGAGTATCTTTACATTGGTGGAAAGATGCAAGTCGGCTTCAACGTAAGAAAGAATCTTATGTAGGGTAACTGAGTATTGTTCTTGTCAGGAAAAAAAAAATAAAGGCATTGTGCCTCAATCCAAGCCTGAGGCTAAACGGTGCCTTTCAGTGGAGCCTTTTCCTGGCAGCCTGCTGGAGTATGTGTTAAAAGAAATGATGGCAAAGTCATAGATCCACTCTGCTCCTGCCACTACAAGAGTCCATGCATACAGAACAGTTTCTTGCTCTCCAAAACATATGATCCTGTCCAACCTTTGCATGCAAAGCTCCCCCAATTTCTCCTTCCCTTCTTTTTCCAGCCCCAGTCCCTTCTTGTATGCCTGCATAAGGAGATGCTACAGGTAATTAAGTCCAGAGAGCCTAGAGTTGGAAAATACTGTGATAAGCTTTTTCTGTCTCAAATGACTAGCACAAACTTCGGCAGTTTCTCAGCAAAATTTCCAGTAACCTTAATACATTGATTTTATGGTCCATGAAAAAATGTTCATCTCCATGAAGTCTAATCTCTCTCATACACATGTAGATACACACGTACACACACACGCGTGTGCACAAAAAACGGGGAAAGTGAGCAAACAATAACATCTCTGTGAAAAGTGCTACGCACGACAGGCTGTGGTTTCCCTTTGAGAATAAAAGTTATAATTAGATCAAACAAAAACTATTATTATTTCAACATCTCTGGGATGTTCAGTGAAAGGGTACCGTTTCAGGTTCCTCAGAGAATGGACTTAAGCTGAAGGTTATAAAACTTAGGTAACAGGAATCCTGAAGATTTCCGCATTAATAAAATATCTGGTGACAAGTATGCTAGTGAAAGAGCACACCTCACCCCTTGACAAAAAATCTAGGCCTCATCAAATGAAAAAATCTTTTTAGACAACTCAAAGGCAAATTAAACTACTATGTCTTTAAAAAAATAAAACAACATAAACATAAAATCCTTTTCAGGACTATTCCAGGTTTAAGCCTGTGCTAAATTAAAGCAGGATAATTTCTAAAGAACTTGCTAGCAATAGTGTGCAAAATCATAGTGAATCATAGCACCTAATGCAGCTTGTGGGACACCTATTTTTCTTGATGGTTAGTAATGGGGCACTAAAAAATTTTAATCATAAGTCTATGTGTTTTGGCTAAAGCACAGATCATCAAATTAGCTTTTGAATAAGAAAATAAGTCCTTGGTGTACCCTGAAAGTGAGTTATGAACATTTTAAGCAGTGAGGCATTATATGGGTATAACTTACAGAAGGTCTGCCTTAAATGTTCCTGCACAACTGAGCTCTAACAACAATAATTTGCTGTTCCATCTAGACTGATGAGAAGACAAGCCCTTCAATTTGCTGGAAGGAGAAATAATCTACATGAGCAGGCCAACAGAAGACTGAACAAGTGACTGGCTTTCTCTTTCAGCTAGGAATAAGGAAAGAAAAAAATAAAAGAACAAACCAATACAGCATCATGCAAAAAAAATTAAAATAAATGTGTATCATACAGAGATAATTAATACTCTGCAATGAGTTAGCATATCTTAATCACCACACTTCAATTGTTTGAATTTCAACACTACCATGCCTAAACAAGATTTAAAAAAAAAAATCCCTTGTTCTTACCAGTCTTATGAAGTTCATTACTAGCTACTAAAGGGACAGACATACTAGAGTTATGCCTTATAGACATGCCTGATGTCCGTAGTGGTAAAGCCTTTCATCTGTCTCTTTGTTGCAGATAAAGAACAGTACAGGCTGTGAATGGGTTATGAAGCAATGGACCTGGCTTCAGATCACATACCTCTAAGTCTTGTTTTTCGCTTCAGAGAAAACCTTTTCTCCCTCTTATTTGAGATCGCATTTTTAGAAATTTACCTTTTTTTTTGTCTTTTAATATTACTTGCTTGGTAGTAACAAATAAGAAGAATTGCAAAAATACTGCATTTTTAACAAAAAAATAATTATACAATATCTTCCCCTTTTTTGCCTGCACAAAAATGTATATTCCATGTAACAGAAAATATGCCAGACCTATCTTCAGATACACATTTTTCACATTCTTCTGTTTGATAAACTTTCGTGAAATGTATGTTTCACTCTTGTTTTGGTTCAGCAATTGCAAATGCAATTTCGCTCTTGCAAAGCGGGATGTAACCTTGCTACCAGTTAACAGTTCCTCTGTCTGTTAATTCCACAAGCATAGGTTTGAGTCAGGAATACTTTGTGATATGCTGACTCTGTTGAATATTTCAATAAACTGTTTTAATAATCAGCCTGAAGGTCAAAGGCACACAAGGCATTCTGTCATGCGCACCAACAATGTCTTGAAAGCTACCAGGATTGGCTTGAGAAATAACCTCTTCTCCAGTCTTCCTTTAGGTCTCCAGCTCAGTTAGCCTAGAGGAAATGGCTGCTAAATCTGCATTTTTTTTGTTCATTTTACATTCTGCTGATACACCAAGGTGTCACTTCTTCCTTCAACCAAATCTTCAGAAAAGCTGCGCCCATTGTAAAACAGAAAATTTAAATTGTAAAAGCTGCCCCTGGAAATGCCATGTGTGCTCAAAGCATCCTCACGCAGTTAAAGAAACAGGTGCATACAAAATAAAGCTGTCATCGCCACAGTGAAAGAAATTTCTCCGTGGTAAGAATGAGAACAGTCCTTTCATGTATCTATTTAAAGCAGACCCACTCTTGAATATTCACATAAGTGAGATCATATTCAGAGCTTGCTTTCTCCTGTCTTTCGACTCACACAAATTCTTGTAGTTGAAGAAAAAAAAACAAAACAAACATTGAGTTTTCTCTGAGCTGCCCTCAAAGACAGAAGGGAAGATGAAATTTGGAGGTTTTCACCTGTCTACTTCACAGGAATTCGTACACTAAGCAACCGTTTCTTCAGGTCTGTTAGTGATTTGCTAAGACCTGCAGTCCCCTGTTTTCAGTGCTCAAACTTGAGTTTGTTAGCCTGACTCAGGCTCTTCTTATAGGAACAGTCTGACAAGAGAGTAACATAGTTACCCTAGTTATATCATCCCAAAGACAGACTTTTGTTCTTTTAGGGAGACAAAGAAACGCGAAGAAAACTGCACTGTCAGAGTAAAGGTCCAGTATCCTGTCCTTGAAAGTCACCAAAACACAGGTGGCTCTGAGGGATGCAGAAAAGTCTAAGAAGCAGGGCAAATATAAGGTGATGCGCAGGGAGTAAAGTTAAGCCCGGGAAGAAGGGAGGGGTCGGGGCAAGGTGTTTTAAGATTTAGGTTTTTTACTCATTATGCTACTCTGATTTGATTGGTCATAAATCGAACTTTTTGTTCTCCCCAAGTTCAATCTATTTTGTTCTTGACAGCAGTGTTCTCTCCCTGTCCTTACCTTGACTTTTCATCATATTTCCTCTCCCCTGTCCAGTTGAGGAGTGGGATTGATAGAGTGGTTTTGGTGGGCACTTGGCATTTATCCAGGCTAAACTGAAACAGTAGGCACTTTGAAATAGGCATGAAATGCCTTGATAAAACCTTCACAAAGCTCTACCCACTGCTCCTGATCACAATCCTCTATCAACTTCGAGGTCTACGTGGTTGAGTCAGTGAAATAAAGGTGAATGAAAATGAGCAGAAGCTGTGCTGCACTGAGTATCCTTTGCCATCTTAGCCTTTTGACATCTAACATTGCACAGGATCCAAAGAATGGAGTCTAGCCCGTCTTCTCCTCTCCCCTGTTACGGGCAACTAAGAAACAAGGACATTGTCTATTCATTCCTGTGACATACTACAATATGTATTCTCCCAGGAAGAACTCAAGAAATACTAGGTCTCTTACCTAGAAGGCATTTTCCCTTTTTTCTTTCCAATGAACAGAAATCACAGATAATAATTTCAAGTTTGCCTCACAGCTATCCGCTATCCTTCATTTTGGGAAATCACATTCTGACAACATGGATATGCTGCTGCAGGACCGTGCAAATGAGAAACGATTCATTTTCTGAACGCTGAACACTGTGATGGCTGGAACAGAAAAGCTCTTCACACCACTTATGTCTTTAATTTGTTCTTATGAAACATAATAAAAACCCCACTAAATACTATTGCAACTATATTAATCAGATAGTTAAGTAGCAGATACTTTAAGAAATGTCTTTAGACATTTTCTTCATGAAGAAGCAGATACTTCGTAGGCCTCCGTGTCATGGGGATAAGGCTGCCTATAGCAGTCTGCTGACAACAGAATAGGTACCTACTTCTAACACAAAGTCCATTCACGGGTCTCATGTGATCAGTGATATCCGTGTTTCACTGGCAAGATTTCTCACCAGAGGTGGACAGTGAAATGAAAGATTTTAGAAGATTTAACAGGGTTTCTATGTCATGCAGTGCAAACAGAAAAAATAATAATACAGTTTTCAAAGCAAAAGTTCTCTGCTAGTTTTCTCTTGGTGTTAGCATTTATGCCAATGTCTAGTCAACCTGGCAGTCAATAGTAGGTTTTTATAATTGCTCCTTTTATTCTTTATGATATTGTACCTATGAAACTTTTTTGAGCATTGAATACAATGAAATTCATTTTCTATGAAGAGTCAGGATGATTTAGATCAGCATACACAGTACTTCCTGCATTCCCTTTCAAATGCTGTGCTACTGATTGCATGGAGTTGGCACAATTAGTCCAAGTGTCACGTAGTCTCAGCTATGAGCTACAGTGGCAGCTGTGGCTGCTCAGAGTTTCTTAACAGCCATAGCAACAAACACAAACATGTCCAATTCTTAGTTAGCAAAATATGCAACTAACACTTCTGTACACTTCCAGTGGTTAACAAAGCATTTGAGTACAGCAATAAACTAAAACCCCAGTTAAAGCCTTTATCTTTGCTTTATTTCATTTTGGCTTTCTGAAGAACAAGAAAAAGAATATTTTCTTATTTACTTCACAGGTATGCTAGAAATATTTTTTGTTCGCATATGCCCAGGGCTGTTAGAAATGAAGATGCTACCTTAAGCTACTGTTTCTTTTTTGAAAAACCATCTGTAGCTACTTTCCACTTAGCACAAGAATTACCAAAGAGATTTCTCACTCTGAACAGCATGTTTTCAAGCACTGATATTCCTCAAGCTTCCTAAAATACAGGAAAATTTCACAATTTTGAGTTTGTGGTCAAAATAAGTCTTGACATTAAAAGTAAACTCTGCTTCAGTTTTGCAGTCCAGGATAGCAGGGAAGATGAAGGAAATATTTTATTAATCTTTGTCCAGTCGTACTAGATTTTAGTCTTCCATGAATTCAGCACGGTAAACTGTTATGCTACTTGGTGTGCTCGTAACATTTTAATGCAACATTAACGATGTTTTCCTAGCTACTTACAAAAACACTTACTTTCGTCTTTCTGCCTCAAATTTACTCAGCAGTTTTCGGAGACCACCATTCTTAAATCCTTGGAAATGTGCTGCCGGGGCTCCCACGGTGATGACATCATATAGAGCATCTGGAACGGGAACAGACAAGCACAGAGGTTTTCACGTGCCTGTGTCCAAGCTATGGCAACACTATGATATCTACTCTACAAGACATATGGACAAGTCTATATTATTTCCAAGGAATAAACAAGAATCTGTGTCTCAAGGAGGCTCAAGAGCTAATCAATCCTTCCATACAGCCACCTGCACATGTTAGAAAGTTTATCTGATTTATTGCTAGATCTAAATTATATGCCACAGTGTAGAACAATATTCGAGCTCTGCAGTTTACAAAGCTGCCAAGTAAATTGGCCCTTTGTGTATTTCACTTTATTACCCCTTCCATTATTTAACTTGTAATCATGTTGAGATGCACAGATTCATGCATTTTAGAGTCAAAAGAGACCATTATGATGGAATAGTCTGACTGTCTGAATAATACAGGCTACAAAATTACAGCTAATGATTCTTGCATCAAGCTTCTGGTTGAGTGGAGGCATTTAAAAAAAAAAAAAAAGACAGTTAATCT
>Ga0065711_1004088_pt1 | contig 29100 bp, 21 predicted proteins | sample Hoacrofraction12_FD_59098 | JGI IMG/M metagenome (GOLD analysis project Ga0065711, IMG submission 59098) | Hoatzin crop microbial communities from Cojedes, Venezuela - Epithelial fraction 12 v2 (version 2) | ecosystem: Host-associated > Birds > Digestive system > Esophagus > Crop | place... | reverse complement strand
ACAGGCTGCCCAGGGAAGTGGTGGAGTCCCCATCCCTGGAGGTGTTCAAAAAACGTGTAGATGTGGCACTTTGGGACATGGTTTCGCAGGCACGGTGGTGTTGGGTTGACGGTTGGACTTGATGATCTTGGAGGTCTTTCCCAACCTTAATGATTCTGTGAATGCCAGCAAGGCTGGCACGAGGAGTGGCCGGAGAGAGGAGCTGCTAATGTTCCGTTTCTGATCACGTTGCAGGAACTGCTTACCGCTCAGCTCTCTGGCACGTGATACTCTGAGTCAGCCTCTTCAAAAACAACCTGTGCAGCTGGGCTCGGGTTCTCTGCTGCAGGTATCCTGGATCTCAGCTGATGGAGATGATGGAGTGGTGCCAATCCCCAAATAAACTGTCATCGCTGGACAAGCTAGGAGAGTTTTACCGTGAGGAAAGCACCTAAGAAGCATCACTGTTACCATCTTGGACTTCTGTTAAAATACAACAGGGGTATAAGGCTGCCCACAGCACCGAAGTGGAGAAAAGATGTGATCCAAGATGTCCAAACCAGTGTTCACAAGGCAAAGGAACAACAGTTTTTTAAATAGCGTTATTAAAACAACAGTAGTGTGGAACAGGAGGGTAAACTTGAGCCTCCTCTTTATCCTCACTTCAGCAGCAGAGCGGACTTCTGTTTCTGAAGCTAAAAAGCAATTATTCTTAGCTGGGGAAAGGGAGCACGTCATAGATGGTTTGCAACACACTCAAGACATGCTGTGCCACAAGATCCCAACAGGGCTAGAAGACAGCAAAAAAAAGACATCCATAGGAAAAATGTATATGTGCAATATGCATATTTATATTAGGAATAAATCCCTCAGAGTTTAGACAGAAGCTAGGCCTTCAGGCAGGGTAAGAGCACATTTCCTATAGTCAGATGATTGTGTAACTGCATTGAACATTGTTAGAGAGGCTTTACCAGAGTACATCACCCTCTCAACTCGTGTGTTACATCAACCCTGATGTTTTTATCCTGTACTTTTACAGTCCTTGAGAAAAAGTACTGGGACCTCATGAGGTTCAGCAAGGCCGAGTGCAGGGTCCTGCACATGGGTTGGGGCAACCCCCGCTATCAGTACAGGCTGGGGGATGAAGGGATTGAGAGCAGCCCTGCCGAGAAGGACTTAGGGTTACTAAAGGTGAGGTGAGCCAGGGTGGCAGTGTGGGGTGGGTGACTTCTCATGGGTGCAATGGTAGTTTTGGTATCTGAGGTAGCAGAAACGATGATGGCCACAGTGTCTGACTCTGGAACGAGCAGGTGAGCAGAGCACCCGGGTGCTTCTGAGGAGGGGGTTGTTGCGGAAGAGGTTGGTCTTGGCCAGTGTGATGCTTCCTGTCAGCACTGTTTCTGGGTGCTCTGGTGTTTCTGGGGCATGAAAAGCTGGACATCAGCCACCAAAATGCGCTCGCAGCCCAGAAGGCCAACTGTATCCTGAGCTGCATCAAGAGAAGCGTGGCCAGCAGGGCGAGGGAGGTGATTCTGCCCCTCTGCTCCACTCTGGTGAGACTCCACCTGGAGTCCTGCATCCAGCTCGGGAGCCCTCAGCACAGGAAAGACATGGACCTGTTGGATTGGGTCCAGAGGAGGCCACAAGAATGATCAAAGGGCTGGAACACCTCTGCTATGAGGCAAGGCTGAGGGAGTTGGGGCTGTTCAGCCTGGAGGAGAGAAGGCTGCGGGGACACCTCACAGCAGCCTTCCAGTATTTTAAGGGGGCTTATAAGAAAGATGGGGATAGATAGAGGGCCTGTAGTGATAGGTCAAGGGCTAATGGGTTTAACTAAAAAAGGATAGGTTTAGACTGGATACAAGGAAGAAAGTTTTTTAAAATGAGGATGGTGAAACACTTGCACAGGTTGCCCAGAGAGGTGGTAGATTCCATCCCTGGAAACATTCAAGGTCAGGTTGGATGGGGCTCTGGGAAGCCTGATCTGGTTGAGGACATCCCTGCTTATTGCAGGGGGCTGGGCTAGATGACCTTTAAAGGTCTCTTCTAACCCAAACCATTCCATGATTCTAAATGCCCTCGAGCTCTGAGTACATTCATGTCCGGCAGTGAGAGCCGGGATGTTCCAGAACAACTGGCATATTCCGATGCCACAGGGAGGCACAGGGGAGGAGAAAAACTGGTGGGCAATGGGGTTCATCCACATGTGAGTTTGCAGTACTTTCATAGGACTCTTGCTGCATGGTCCTCTCAGTGGAACACAGATTCCTACTTGCGTTTACACACAATGTTGAAAAATTTGGCCTAGTTCTATTATTTTTGATGTCACGTTTTTGACTTCTTGTATCAGTGCTTACGTTCAAAGTGAAAAGCAGTGAAATCTTTGACAAGAGAAAGGAGAACGCTAGACTCATCTCTGCTGCATGCTGAAGGTGTGTGCAATGACTTCGTCTCCCTTTCCTTCCAAGCGAGTAGCAAAAATGAAGTTAACGTTGGGTTGCCTCTGTCGCAGGTTTATGCGTTTCCTCTGCTGTATTAGCGGTGCCTACCATAACTGCACAGGGGGAAACAATGCAAGAAAACTATTCTTAATATGTCTGAAAGAGGTCACCATATTTTCAACTGATGATAGTCACAAGCAGACACCGCACATTTTTTCAGTACACAAGGGGAGTCTCGAAAGTAAGCGAGACCGAGAGCAGAAGGGAGGTACAGACCGCATTTTCCTTTGCTGCAGGCACTGCATTAGCTGGATCAGATGCGCAGAGATACACACCACAACATCGTGTTGCTGCTCTGGAGCAATATCCCGAGGCGCTTGGCGTCAGTTCCTCCTGCATGCATAAAGCAAACCGTCGCATGGCATCACTGAGGTGTTTTCTTTTCCTCTACAAGGAGAGGTTCTGTTTGCAGGCCCCGGTGGAGGGATCGGCGGGCACCTACTGAGGCACATCAAAGGAGGCCCCCCACAGCTGCAAAGGGAAACTGGCTGGGATTACACAGAGACGCCGCAGCAGAGGGGAACTTCGCAGACAGCTGGGTGCATAAAGATCTCGATACAGTGAGAAACAGCCTAATGCAAGCCCATTTCCAAGTGAGGCTAAAGCGAAACCCTTGCATATGGAAGGAACTGGGGAAAAAACTCAAGAATGCTAATCTTTTTCCATTTTCACATGAAGTTTTTTGCTTTTAGTATGATTTGATTTTGACTGACAGATTTTACAAACAGTCATTTTACCTATTCTGTATTGAAGTGCGTACTGCACATGAAATAAAAAATCTTGTTTCTGCCAGAAAAGGAAGATATGTAATGGATCAAAATTATAGACAATTACTGTTGAACGTTTCAAAAAACAGAGGGGTTAACATATATCACCATTGCTAAAGGAAGTGTAGATACACAAAAATAAATTTGCAATTAAAAGATACAGGAGTTTGGGTATAAACACAGAGCCTAGTTCTGCGTGTCTGTAAGCACATTTGTAACGTCATAACTCTCAATATACGCTCCTCTCTCAGTTACTAAAGCTATTAAGATGCACAAAGTTAAGCAGGTTTATAAGAGACTGGAATACCGGGCAACTTATTCTGTCATTATTTTGAAGGGATCCTGGGGAACTGTAGCTTTCAATGCTGAGAATTCCCTTCTTTACAGCAGAAAGTTACCTTCATCTTCTAACATAACTCCAAATTTCAACAGGAATTGTAAGTTGTTTTAGCATCACCTAACTTTTAAGATGTAACCCAGAGAGGAAACTGGAGTAATTGTAATCCTTCTGTCTTTATCTAATAAGGAATATATTGTATCAGGTTTATAGAACATGAAATGCATTATGCACAAAAGCCTGTGACTGAAGAACTCAAAGCTAGAAAAGCTCTTTGAAGTATCTGTTATATATTCTACAAACAGCCTTTGCTTCTATCAGCATTCTGCTCAATGCGCTGCGAGAGACAGAAGTTCAGCCTTGGAGTCGGCCAAGGCAATACCTCTGTACATCACTCACTAAGTACCTAAAGAAAGTCTTGACTGTGAGGAAAGATCTTAGGTGAACCTGACATGAAGGAGAATCAAGAGTCAGAGGTCGCGGGATCATCATGCGCTCCAGAGAATCCCTGAAGTCCAGTGCGACCACAGACTCTGGGGAGCCAGGCTGGGGTCCAAGCTACTGGCTCGCTACCCCTCTGGAGCATCTAGGTTTCAAACCCACGCCCAGCTGCCCAGACTTTGGGGTTCATCAGGACTCCTCAGGGCTGGCACGAACACCCTTCCCTTTCCAGAGCTCCCCAGGGATGACCCTACCCCACATATACACTTCAGGGATGGACTGATCCCTATCTTGGCCTCGTGGCCTCAGGAATGGTTTGAACCCCCATGGCTTCTGTCTCTCTGGGGGGTTGCTAGTCCCTTCTACCCCCTCCACCCAGGCTTTTAGGCTCCTGAGAGCAAGCTCGAGTCTCTCCCAGCCTCTTGGACTCCTCCAGGGCACCCTGAGGCCCGCCATCCCCTCATCCCCCCAGATTCCCCAGGATAGCCCAAAGTCCTCTCGGCCACCAAGGCCTCTGAGGGGGAGCATGAACCTCCCAGCCATCAGGTCTCCTCAGGAAAGTCCTGAATCTCTCTGGCCCCAGGAGCTCCTCAGAGGCAACCCAAGCACACCTAGCCCATTCTTAGGGGGACTTAACCCCATCTTCTACCTGGCTTCAGGGGTGGCTTAATCGCCAAGGCAGGTTGGCTTGCTCTGGGACATTGTGATCCCCTTGGCCACCCAGGAACAACTTGACCTTTGCAACCACACAGCCTTCGAGACCAACTTGGGACAGCCTGGATCACCCCAGCCATTCCCCAGCTCAGGAAAGGCTTGAAATCCCCAGGCCCCTGTAGTTTCTCATAGGTGCCACATCAGTCCCTCTGATGACCAGCCTCCAGTGCTCCTCAGGGTGGTCCAAGTCTTTTCCCCAGCATGGTCCAGTTCCTCTCCCCGGCTTCCTAGGCTGCTCAGGAACATCCTGAACCGCTGGCCTCATGGCTGTCTATATCCCCATCCTGGGGATGCCTGCTCTGAGGTGCCTTGATTTCACGCCTACCCAGCCACATAGGCTCCACCGGGGAGGATGTATTCCCCTCCCCAACTCGCCTGCGGGATGACTTGACACCCCTCCAGCCTTTGGGGTCTCCTCAGGGGAGGTCTCAGCCTTCACCCACCACAGTATGGCCTCGGGGTGATTCAATCCCGTTCCCACCTTCAAAGGCTTCTCTAGGAACCCCTGTTTTCATCCCACAAGCCCTGTTCCCAGCCAAGCGACTATTCAGAGGTGGATTGATTGTCCCACCCTTGCCCAGCCTCACTGACAGCTTCAGCCTCGTCCCAGCTTCCTGCTGCTGGTTAGTCCAACTGTCCCCTGTCACCAGCCATCCAGTCCCTAGATTTTTTGGGGGGCAGCCTGAACTGCCCCCAGCCACCCCAGAGGAGTCCCAGAGCCCAGGCAGGGGTGACTTAGGGAACCCTTGCCACCAGGGCACAGTCCTGCAGGATCTGAACAGGGTGGGCAGACCTGGGTGCTAGTATCGAGGTCCATCGACAGTCCCAGACTGTTGAAGGCAAGGTGATGACGCAGGTGTAGGTCTATCCTGGGACGCCTGTCAGGGGGAGCAGCAAGAGACAGGGCTGGAGACAGAGCTGTGACAGTAGACCAAGGTCCAGCCAGGAGACAGGAACACGTGGTCTTGGGGACCACATCTGCCTCCCTCTAGTCTGATGATTGGGATCAGATACAGCTTTTGACTTTTTCACACCCTCAGGACGTTAAAAGCCCATCGACAGAAGGACGATGTAAAAACTAGGAGTTAAGCAGCGCCTGCCTCAGAGCTAGCCAGAGCCTGCCCAGAGTCTGTGGCAGGGAGGACAGGTGAAGGCTGGGAAGCAGAGCGGCTCACAGAGCATTTCAAGCAGCTCGTGAGACACAGCCCTGAACGGCGGTAGCTATCAAGGAGGGCACACGCACATTTCGGGAGGGCATCGCACTTGGATGTGACGAAGTGATACCGCTTAATGAAATTTCTTATGAGATTAGCGCAGGAATCACAACTGCTTTGGCACCGCGGAGTGATTTCTCTGTGGGAATTGTGTTTTTCCTGTGATTTCATGGACTGAAGGATTCTGCAGGACTGCATCAAAGTGGCAGAGATCCAGACAACTGGAGTGTTCTTCAAGGAGGAAAAGGATGAGAATGTGAAATTCACAGAAAGAGTGCAAAAAGAACCCAAAAATTTATTCCAGTGTAGCCTGGAGATAGGTAAAACCCTAAAGAAATACTGAAAGGGACTCATGGGCTGGGGAGGACTCAGACTGTGCCGATGTAAAGGTCTTACTTCCTCTTCAAGAGCCTTGGGGTCAAGGGTGTTGCAGAACCAGGTAAGCACGATGGTTCCACTGGTGTGAGCAAATATAAACTTACACTGTGGTTGACTCCATTGCACAGAAAGTAGCTTTGGCTTGGAGCCTTGCTGATGAGCTCCTGGACTTGTCACACCTGTAGGACCAAGGAGGAGTTAGGACAATTGCACGATCGCTAGGATTGCTGCTCAGCACCCATGTGATTCCTCCAGAGGTTCTGCATGACTGGAAGGTCATCTGTCCAGGAACTGGGGAAGTGACTTCTAAAGTCAGGGAGGTCCAGAGATGTGCTGTGTCTGAAATGCATTAAAGAACTCCCGTACACAGGCAAAAATTTTGCTGAGCCGCTTCTCTGTGGCGTTATTCACATGGAGTGACAATGGGCTTGACTAGTAGTTTGAAATTTACTGCCTGCTTGTAATGCAAATACAGTTTGAAACAGCTTTGGATCCTTTCTAAGGAATAAAGAATAACCCCAAAGATTAAAAACAAATTTGTAATTCCTTTGATTAAAAAAAAACCCCACATTGTCAGGACTAACAAAGATTTGCGCAATGGCTGTCTGGGCTGTCAAGCCCTAACAGAGTCTTGGTGAATTCCTGCTGTAGTATTTATTGCCTGAAGGTTCACTGCTCAATAAACAGAACGGTACATTTAAATTTAAGATTGCTTTTAGAATTTGCTACTCCTGGGCATGGACAAGCTAAAGGAGATGATGGAGTTCCTTAAAAGAGGCAATAAGTTCAGCAGGACTAAATCATTTGCTTGGATTCCAGCCGTGGCACGAAAGCTTGGAGCAGAGAGAGGCGAGCTGGTTTGATCAAGAGGAAAAGAAGTTTTCTTCGTGCGTACACAGAGCAACCATCCCCCTGAGTACAGAGATGGAAATGAAACACTGAGGGAGGAAAAGGGAACAGGCCTGAGAGTAAGTATTTGCTCAGATCTGTTCCTGAGGGTGGCACCCAGAACTGGCAATAGAAACAATCTCCGGTGGGTCACATCTTGTCTTGCTGTGACAGCAAAGACATCTGTTCTTACCCATCGCCTTCTGGTTTCTGCTGGAAGCACTGGGAATTTCAAACTTGTGAAAAGGAGTCAAGAAGGCTGAATCTCAAGATCAAGCAGCACATTCATTTAGTCACAGCTCTCTGACACAAAGGGGTCTCAGTTGTGAGGATTATTCCATCCCATTTTCCTCAGAATGATCAGCATCTTCTGTATGTGGCATGACACATGGGTGATAATCCTCATATCAACCATGAGGATACTCCTGGCTGGTCCTCGCTTGCCTGTGAAGGCTATTTAAGCACCCTAAGTCTTCACAGCTTTGCTCTGCTATCAATTTCTCAATGCCCATGGTTTCATATTCCCCCTTGGATCCAGCGATGACAAGGGAGGACAATGCATTCACCATATGGTGCTAGAAAGCACTGGATTTCGGTAGTTCAAAGGGTGGTGGAGTTAACAAAGACCAGCTTTTGAGGCATTGATTTCAGGACCCCCTGAGCACAAATAAAATGTTAAACACTGTGAGAAGAGCACGACCACCACTGCTTGCTCTCTTGCTGTTGTCTCTGAGGGAAACAGAGGGTTGTTATCCACTCAGTCCATGACTCAGAGAAGTGACTGAGGAAGGCTGTGTGGGCCTCTGAGGCCTTAATTGTCCTGGTCCACCTCACCACACGCATACCACCAGCCCCCGGACTCCATTTCAGCTCAGGTCTGGGTCATCAGGCCTGATCTGAGCTGCCTGTTCCTGAATTATTGTTCAGATTTTCTGGATTGACCTTGGACCCAACTCATGACCTTGTCTCTTCCTGATGATGGCCAGACTGTCAATGGGACCGGTTGCTGTCACCACCCCACTGGGCTGCTGTGGGACTGCCTTACCTGGGTTGTGGCCACCCTTTGCTCCTGGCTTACATGATCCCTGAAGACTCATGCCGTTTTTCACATCTCCCCTCCTGAAGCCTCACCACTCAAACCCCATCCATTGCCAACACATTGCCCTTCCAGCAGTCATAGCACAGGGGCAACCAGAGTATCAAGTGAAGTGAATTTTGGGCATGCTCTAAGCCAGTCTGGGAGAGGCTTCAATACCTCACTAGCTGGCCAGGCTACAGATCTGCGGAGCACTCCTGGGAACCAGCTGGACTGGCCAAAATTAGAGCTTTTCACAGCAAGTACCCGTCAAAACCCAGGGTGTTGTGAGGTGTGAGGTCACACAATGATGGGAGGGAAGGCTATGCTGGGCCCCAAGTGCACCCATAAGCCCTAATTGCCCTGAACAAACTCACCTGGGACCTCAACCCATACCCTCTGCCCATGCTGAGGAGCCCCATTTCAGCCCCTTTGCTGGTCCGGGCTGCATCACGGGTTTTCCCATGCCCAGTCCTATTTCCCACTGCCTCTGAATTGTTCGGGTTTCCTGGATTGACCTCAAACCTGACTTGTTGCATTGCTTTTGTCTGAAAATTGCTGGACGGTTGATGGGACCTGGTGCTATCATGACCCTTGCTCTGTTCATCCTGCCCAGTCATGGTTGGACTGTGCCCTAACAGTGAGGGCACTGCCCTGTCTGTGCTGTGGTCACCCTCACCTCACCTGCCCTCGTGCAGCAGCCTCATGATTGCTCCTCTCTGACAGGCTGTGGGTACTGTAGGAGAAAGGAAAGTCCTGCGAGGAATGGCTGGGAGACGGAGAGGAGAGAGGTCTGGGGAAGGTCACATGCCCCAGCCACCGCTGATAATTCCTGTGTTTCTGACAGCTGATCTCAGCTGTGCCAGAAGAGATCACAACAAATGTGTTGATAAAATGCTATCCAGCAAACATGCCTGCCTGGTGAATTTTGTTTCTCCAGCACTTCAGGAGGAACAGCGATGGTTTGCACTCTTTTTGGAGGTAGATACATTCTCTTCCCATTCACCTTGTTCCTGCTGGGAGCTACCTACTTTGGAAGGACTGCTGCATGGTGTATCAGCTTCTGTTAGGGATGAAGGAAGGTTTGAAGGCAGCATCTTTTTTATTCCCTGGGGAAATATCCAAATTCTGGACACTACTTCCTCGTGAGCAGACAAGTTACCTCCTTTCCTCAGCCTACCACAGCTCTGGGATGGCCTTGTTGCTTCTTCCCATTTCTCCTCCTTCTTTTTTTTTTTTTCTGTAAGGATCTTAGCAAGCCCATGTAAAGCCAGACACCATTCCCACAGCTGCACATTGGAGAGTGGGCACCAGTGAGACTTCACCTCACCCAGACCCAGCAGTGGGTAAAAAGAGACCCCAGTTTTGCTGTGACACTGCTGCTCTTTCAAATCCCTTTCAGAGCAGCACCTCAAGCTGCTTCTGCCCGTTCTCTGGCCGGCAGCGGTGCTGCAGTGGAGTCGGGAGTCATCCCTCGCTGCTGGGACAGTCGGTTGATGCCCTGCCCTGAAATGGGGCTCCTGTCCAGCATTTTGGAGTGCCCGTTATACTCCCCATAGGGTCACAGCTGGAGGGACTGAGGAGAAGGTGATGAAGGCAAAGCCTCGCTGGTAGTGATCCACCAGGTCAGAGTTCGATTAATAATTAGAAGAATGTGTACAAACAGCAGGGATATCCATAGTTACGCAGCTAACAGACAGAGAACCTAGATACAGATGGGGGTAGAGCTTGTCCTGCCATTGCTGAGGACACATACTATCAACCACAGCCAGAGTAAAAGAGCAGCAGAAGAGCTTCTATTCAGCAGGGAGCACGTGCAGCTGTTTAAAAAACCTACTGAGCGTGGCCGGGTTATTCACGTGTTCAGTTAAGTGTGTACTTGGGCTTTCTCCTAAACTGAGGCACAAAGGCAGTCAGGATTTGACCCAGATCACATAATCATTTCGTGAGGCCATAGGAAATAATCTCTGGATGCTCTGTCTCTCGCTCCAGCCAGTGAATCACGGTGCCTGTCTGGGCAATCTGACTGGCGTAATCCTGGGGGGAAAAGCAGGAAAATAAAGCAGGGTTTCCATTTTATCAAGATAAAGCTGTAGCCAGAGCTGATAACAGGTTACTTGAAAGAATGCTGGTCGTGTACACTTAGTGATTGTTGCTTAATTTGTTTAAGCTGAATAAGTCTTTTTTTACAGTGGAACACAAATTAGGGTAATTATGTTGTGATGGAGTACCGCATGTATAAGATGAAAGCCTTTCTTTACAAAAGCCTCTTCATCGCTTGAGTAGAAGAAAATAAAATCCTGGTTAAACAATACGTTGTTTTCTGTATTTCCATTTGAACAAAAGACGACTTGATCTTTTTTTTTTTCCTGTCATATTGGATGGCTTGGTTTTCTAAAAGTACTTTTGACAACCTCACAATTAAACTCCCCAACATACATTCCAATATGTAAATATAAAAGGCCAAGGTAAACACAGTAATGTATAATTGTTTCTCAGCCTCCATAAACTATTACTAGCCGGGCATTCAGGTTATATATTTTTTTGTATTCTGCTGACTGTCACAGTTGCTTATAAGCTTTCTCCTGTCTTAACACTCTATATGTGTCATAAAAACACAATGTACAGTGATGTTTGTAGTCAGTTAAAATACTGATCTTTTGTAGATATATTTTATGAGGTACAAGCATCGCCTAGCCCCTTTGTATTTACCACCAATACTGGGTTCTCTCAAGAGCTGAAATAGGTACAGCCAGATCATCAGATCATAAGTTACTGAGATACAGATCGAAAGCGATCCAGTGCAGATGTATGTGTATCCATGATAATTATTTTTATTTCAACCTGTAAAAATCTTCCTTTCCACTTTCTATGTGAACTGCACTTACTGTTTCACACGGGACATCTTCTAAAGCATCAGTGTGAAATGCTTATTGCACGGGCTTACACTTACTCAATGCACATGTGCACTTGCACACTTACCCAAATGATCTTCTCCTGGACATCCTTATTCACATAAGCAAATCTTCCTGTAATTAGTTCCAGTGAATTGCTGTGTGACTAAGACCTACTTGCAGAAGTAAGAATTTTCTGGATTGTGCCCTCAGTTAACATGACAGGTGAGAAAATCGATTTCCTTGTACAGGAAAAGTAGACAGTGTTAAAGTGAATACATGGAGAATCATTATTCATTCTCTTCACATTACAATTCAAAATCCGGTATTTGAAGTTTGGGAAAATTGTCTTAATTAGGATTATTTTAAATGATGGCAATTTAAAGGCAGGCAATTTAATTACCAGGAAGACAGATCAAAGCAAATGCTTGAAATGGACATTTTAAAATGACTTATCAAGGAAAGCAGAATTTAATAAAATAAAGGGGAAAAGAAAGTAAATATGCAGATTGCCCAAGTACTCCTCTCCCAGGGAGCTAAGAAGACCCCCTCCTTGTCTTCATGCGCTTGACTGGAAAACCAGACATACTTGTAGATACGTCAGACCTGCTATGTGCACATGTACAGAGAAAGACAGAGAATTGCTTCTATCTCCAAAAGCAAAAGTTATTTTCTAGTTTACTTTTGCAAAAGTAAGGCTGGTATTTACACATTCAAGTTATGTTGCTGTATCTGCAAGTGAGGTAAGGTGTCTGAATGACAGCGTTTGCAGCTGTGATTGACTGACTGGGGTGCAAGAAGGCACCTAAAAACGGCAGACAAAATTGGACTTGCAACCGCACGGAGTCACGCTGACTCACAGGAGTCTGGGCAGGGGGCAGATTGTGTCTCGTCCTGCCTACCCTGCGTCAGGTACCAACACGGCAACAGAGGCAGAAGGAGGGGGGCAGCCCTCACACCTCTGTGTACGGCTGCAGAGGGAACTGAAATCGCTCAGTGCTTTCCGTGGGGGCCTGTCACTCTCGCTTACTCCTGTTTCGTTCTCATTTGTTCATGATGTCTGGTAACGTGAGTTTAAATATAATCCTAGAGTCACTAAAATTACAGAGTGCAGCAAGTATGAGAAGCAAAAGTCACCTACTAGGCATCTATCCATTTTGTAAAAAAAATCGTTTGTCTGTTACTACTGTGATTGCTTTTGATACAGCCAGTGAATTGAAGGCCGCTAAACAAAAGGTGTAATGTGATTAAAAAGCAACCAAAACAATTAGTGAAGTTTTAGACTCTTAAATGGTCAGGGAAAGTCTGCTGGCTCTTTGTGATTCTAGGCAATGCGTAACTTTTCAGGCACCACATTTTCGTTGCCTTTTTTTTTTTTTTCCTTTCCTAAATGAAGATGTTGGAAGAATACACCGTGGAATAAATATTTGATTACATTATTTGGTGAATATTTTCATTGAAAATATCTTGTCTGCTTCTGACATTAAGATACAATAAGAGCTAAAGTGTAGAAGGTGACCCTGTGGTATTTTTTTCCAGTACTTTTTCTGTATTCTGAAATAAAGAGTAGATTTGCTCCATTTCAGTCCGCCAAAGTGTTGGTTGCCGTCACACAGCTCATCAGAAAGCACCATCACTTCCTTAGTACAGGTTATCGCACCTTGTGGTAGAGCACATTTTGGGGAAGGATATTCGAAGTGTTTTGTAGTGATGATGCCCTTAGGCTCAGCTCTGACAAAAGAGAGGGCGCAGGGTTTTATCTCTGTGGTCCAAAACAGGCCAGCTCACAGTACTGACCTCACAGACCTCTGGGCAACCATTACCATAGCACACGTTATATTTTTACAAGATTATTCTGCCCTCTGAACCTTCCGCTGACATCCCGTGGGAGTTGCCCCCGTGCCTCTGGCAGCTGAATTAGTCCTCGGCGAGTTTTTAGCACGTGGATCTCTGCACACAGCTTGGGTTAACAATAACATGTTGCTATGGGAGCTCTGTGCTTGCAACTCCCTGCTTACTGTGCCGAAAATTGAGCTGGAAGGCAAATGTAAGTATGTGTAGTATTAGCCTAATTATTAAGTAGAATTAGAATCTGGTGCTCTGTGAATATCAACCAGATAAGGAGCGTAGCGTGAAAAAGGATGCTCGCCAGCAGTGGCTGAGGTGCTGCTTCTGCATTCCTTTAAACGGAAATCACATCCATAGCCGGGAGACTAATTATTTTGGAACCTAAGGGAAATGCAGCCTATAGAAGAGAGAGAGTGATCTGCAGTTAAGGATCAGTGAGCCAGCTAATGGCTGGTTAGTCAGGAGGGTACAACTCCAGAATGTTAATAAAACGTGTCTGAAGTCCAACACCTCAGGGAAGAGGCTGAATGCTGCGGAAGATATATGGAGACAGAGGCTCTGTTGTTTTCTACTGCTGAACTACTCCTTTAAAGCAGGTTTTAAACCTGTTTCGAGACTCATTTATGAATTTCAAAATACCAGCAGGATAATAAAATAAAAGTCGCTGTGACCGAAGCAAATGCAGCTTCTAAAAGCAAAATGTTGCCATTTTGTGAAGTGCATAAAACATGTTCAGTGCTTGCTGCGCAGGTGTACAGTGCAGCACTCCTGGACATTAGAGGCTTGGCTGGTTTTCATCATGCCCTCACCAATATAGACTGTGACTTATTAACTGAAACAGCATGTAACATTTTAAAATACTGTATAAATGCTGGCTGCTTAATCCTCACAAGAAACAACTCAGGTCGATACCATAGCTTTGTTTTGTGGGCGGAGAGGATAAAGTAGAAACCAGTTAAAAGTTTTGACAAGAAAGCCTATAGGAAACGCCAAATTGCTACTGAAGATGTAATGCATAGAATTGCTGTTATTTTATTTTGCTTGATATAGTGCATGCAGCTGTGGAAGAAGTGCTGCAGACTAACATACTGATAAGCACAAGAGAACACGTTGCTGCTTAGAACATCCCCTCTCAGAAGACCAACTACTGTGATCCTATGAGCCCCACGCCAGGGCTCTCATGGGGCTGAGGGCCACGGGCTGGGTCCCACACGCCTCGGAGACCTGAGTGACAAGGGAGCTGCAGGAATAGCTCCGGGGCAGGTAACAGTGCAGCTCCTTGGCATGAGTCTAGAACCAGACCCAGCTCTGTGTCGTCGTGGCGCAGCCACAACAGCCTCCACCACTCCATCCCTTCATGCCACAGCAGGAGACCCCAGCTCAACTCCTTCTGTCCGCTGCCCTCTGAGACGTTCTGGTTTGGTGTGGGGCCCTTTTATAATTGTGGGAAGAGGCAGATATGTGTTTTGCAACTCTTTTACATCTCAAACCACAGCACCAGTCACTTTGCTTAAATATATTTGCTGTTGGTAGAGTCGTAGTAGTTTCCTGAATAACAGGAACGGGCATTTTTTATCTGAGAAAGGTGCTAGTGAGGCTGTGATATTGTCCCCAAGGCATTCTATAATGTCAGCTTACAGAAGGAGTTCTCAAGGAAAATGAAGCTTGTTGCATTAGACCTTGAAGCTGACCACAGCCGTGCTTAATGTTACACTGTTGACAGCAGCCTTCTGCAAATAATACTGTCACACGAGCAGTCTTGTAGTCTAATCTCTTCTTCTAGAAGAGTTTATAATGCATAGTCTAAAATGTCTGATTATTCCACCTCCTTCTCTACTTCTACTACTAGTTGTTGTAGTAATGGTAGTTTCTCTTCCAAAAAATCATTTTGAGCAAAAAGTTTTTATACCAATTACACTGATACAAATATTCAACTGTTAGGAATAGTTATTCCAATTTACAACACCCTGATTATATTTGCTCTTGAGTTGCCTAAAGCACCCACAGGAAAGATGTGTCAGCAGGTCATTTTGTAGTTTTCAGCTTCTGGAAACTGAGATATTTTAGTATATTAGTCTTTTTACTGGCAACATATAATATTTGGGTAAAATATTTTTTGGGAGTTAGAGAAGTGTCAGAATAAATGAGTGTGTGCATATACATATATAACAAAGGGGTAGGAGAGCTCACAAGTGGTCCAGAACCTCCAAAGGACTTCTGCTCCATTGAGAAATTTGAAGTGTCCAGTTTGGAAGATTGAACAGTGGTAAGTTTTGATCTAGGAAGGAATGTGAAGTGGTCAGACCATGGTCTCCACATTCATATGGTGCAACGCCAGAGCAGATGATGAATTTGCACCTGCAAGGAACAAGGCAGTCCCAGCCCCTAATGAGGGCTGTTGCTAATGGCTGTACCATTAAATGGTATCTTTGCTACCTCTTGGACATGTATCACTTGGATTGTTGGCATTTTTTAATACTAGCCATTTTATCACAACCCTACAGGAGTTTGAATTAAAAATATCCAGAATATCCCATACAACCAGTAACAGACACAGATACCAAATATAGTATAGAAGCTTTGAACAAAAGCTTATATTTATTTCCGCATTCTTTTGCCTGCAATAAGCTCTGGCATCTTTTTCATATTTGTAATCCCACAGTGGTAGAGATGGACGTAAATTCGAAACAATACTTTGGCATACTTCCCAAAAAATGAGTTCATACAATGAGAAATGGATTCTTAACAGAAATTGCATGTTTGCAGTTGATTTTGACCTGTTTTCGTTTCCACATCATTTGTAATCTTGTAACAATGAAGTCTGCAAGAACTCACTGAGTGTTTACAGTGAGACCTTTGCAAAATGCAGTCAGTGTGTTTGGTGTTTGAAAACAACGGCCACAGCTCACGAAGCCCCAAAGTGCAAGGAAATCTGGACTGACTTTTCGAAAGTGGAAAGTGGAGATCTGCCCACAGGATTGGGTGTTGGGTTGCACAGCTGCGGTGCACTGTTCCCTGACAGGGAACCGGAGCAACCAGCCGCAAACTGGAGCTTGCCTGGGTGGCTGTGCCGGTGAGGAACGTCGGCCTCCGTTATTTCAGCGATGCCATGGCGTATTCATCATTTAGAGATGGTGTAAGAGATACTACTTTCGTGATCACGGGGGAAACCAAAGGACTGCGGGCAGTTTCCTAGCTCTCAGCCACCTAAAACTTCCCTTTCTGCCCATCGGCTGGGCTGTGCTAGCAAGTGCGTGAGTGGAGTAGATGACAGCACAGCACATTTCTACTCAAGTAACTGCCCCAGAAAGTGTCTCTACCCAAAATGCTTCAAATTCCCAAGCAGACTAATGCTGCTGGTTTGACTTGTGACTTCTGTGCTGGGTCCCTGAGGGCCCCTTCAAGGCCTGCTGTCCCCAGTGAACTTCCCAGGGACCTCCATGCACATCACCTCCACCCGCAGCGCTGGACCCTGCTTTGGCTCAGCCATGCCCCATCCCAGCCCCATCTGTGCGTTGTCTCTGTCCAAGGCTGGGCCCAGTGCCCTTGGTTACTTGTCTCCCGGGCTCACTGCTTCCCAAAAGTGTCAGAGGCTTTTGGTGCCCATGGGACAGCACCCATCAGTGGTCACAGCCAGCCCTGGGGTCCCCACAGCACCCCACTCCCCAGCCCCCTCGTGAGGCAGCCACGCTCCTGCTGCACCCTATGAAACACCTGGTTTATGCAACAACTCTGAATGAAGACTGGGGATAGCAACCATCAGCCTCACCTGAACATAACCAACCTGAAACAACAGCGGTTTCCTGGACAGACCGGGCACTGTACCTTCTGATTGGGAGTTTGGGAAAAAAAAATCAAATTTTTCCTGTTCACCGTTGTGATTGTGTTCATTGACATGATTATGCAGATGGATTCTGTGTGTCCAAGTAGTTTTCTACTGTATGGAACTGCAGTTTCTGTTGGTCTGTTTTCTCTTCTGCTTTTTTGACTGTTCTTCAAATTTCATCTGCTGGCATGATAGGAGTGTTTCATTATCTCTGAAATCACAGTGCTCATAACCAAGGAACCAAAGCCTCACAAGGACCAAAGATTGCATCCCTCATAGCTTCTGTTCAGGAATCCTAGATTTTGCATGGATTCTGATGGCTTGAGGGCTTCTGTCTGAGAAACTGACTGAGATCAATTTGAAAATTTTTTAAGAATACAAAGTTCACTATACTCTTCTCTAAGCCTGGATGTTTTCTTCAGCTGTTCTTATTTGCATCACTTAAGAAACACTATTGTGTCTCCTGTCTTCATTAATCTTTGTTTGTGGTCCACAATTTTAGCCTACAGTGGACAAAAAAAAATGTTTTCAAAGACCAAAAGTCAATAATAAGTTATTACAGCTGATTGTAGCAGAGCTATAGCTCATGTCATTGCCATCTTTTAGTCCATGCAACTTGCTGGTCTATTCTTCTCAAAAATCTGCTTTCTCGCAGTCTCCTCAAAGGCAATTTTTTTTGGATTTTCAGTCAAGACAATGCAGCAATCTTTGAGCCTCTAGACAGTGAAAAAGACTTTTTTTTTTACTTAAAAAAAAATTGCAAGCCAATTTTCTCCTGTCCTATGGACAAAAGGGCTGGGATTTGAGAGGATAACATTTGACAGAATAGGTCTTTATTGAAACTATCTGTGAGTGATGCAGGGGAGGCTGGTGAGAAATTTGGCAGACCTGCCAACCCTTGAAAATAGTAGCTTGTGCAGAAGAGGGAACTGTAATTTTTCATCTGCGCTGAGAAAGATCAGGCTGCTGCGGATCTCACCTGCGTGGGGAGTGGCCATGTCTCCGGAGGATCACGTTGAGGGGCTCGGGGCTGAGCTGTGTTACCTGCCCCGCAGCGCAGCGTGTGCTCGGGGTGCAGCTGTGCCAGGTGCCGAGTGCTTCTCCGAAACGCTGAGCGCACTGACCGCCGACTCACGTGGCAAACAAGTGAAAGGTTACATCTATTTGCAACACCTTACAGGAGTACATCGTGACTTTTATGCTCTAGCATGTTACTGTTCGGTAAACATCAGTTTCAAAACCTGCAATGCAGGGTTGTCTGCGCTTGTCTGTGTCAGTCTCTGCTGAGACCCTACTCTTATCAGCAAACTTATCCCCTATTTCTGCACCTTCTGGACCTGAATGGTGTTACAAGAGCTGACTTCAGGTTGCTTACACAGAGAATTAAATGTGAACCCTTCACAAATGGCCTCTTCCTCTTTGTAAGCTTCCCCATAGATCTAATTTGGGCTGCATCCTTCCATTAATCCACTATAATTCCCACTAACTTCAGAGAGTGTGTCCCACATGAAACAGTGTCAGGACATGGCACAGGCCAATATTATATTACTGCAGAAAATAGTGGCATATTACCTTTTTTTTCTTCCATTGTACTTATTACTATTGTTTTACAGACTTTTTGTAGCCTGCATAAGCCTCTGAATTTATTTTAACACTTACTGAAAGTCCAAGTTAATGTATCTAAAACGTTTCTTGTTTTCAGAGTATGGCAATTTTCAAGGACATTATGGCAATAAGATCTTTGTTCCATAAAATACGCTTACTCTGTGTTTTTCTCAGTACATTTCACATTTGATCTCTTAATAGCTTTTGCAAACTTTCTCACAGTTAGTGAGAAAGGAGTGTCCTGTTGATGACAGAGTATCGTATTGCCATTTTGACGTTTCTGCCTCCACCTCTTTTCTGGGACAGATGTTCAGAGGTGTATCACCCTCTTGCAGCAGATAGATCTGTTCATTTCCATTTTGGTCATTTTTCTTTTTTCCTCAGGTGGATATTCTTTGCTTTTTGTGACACAATGCCATTATGGGAAGAAATACTAAACTCAGCAGATTTGGAAATAAGTCTTAAAAGTAATCATTTGGTTGCCTGTCAGTATATAGCTGGCTAAGGTCTGAAGACCACAGCTACTGACTCCCTGGAGTTAAAAGTAGTGGAGTTTTCAACCTTCCAGGAAATTAATTTTGTTTAGGTCCATCCATCTATAAGAGGCAGATATGGAATATTGGCATTTATCAATATTACTTTAAAATAAAAAAAAGAATACCCCCCCCCCCAACTCCAGAAGGAACATTTTATTTGAGTATATTACGGTTGTATTTCCCCCACCATAAATTACAGTGTGTCTACAAGCAGGCTTTTTTGAGTAGCTCCAATGTACTGCTTACCCCTACTTAGGTTTTAGTGCAGCAGGTTCTTAGCTGAGTAAGTTCTGTGTTTAACACTATATTAAAGAAAGTAAGGTTGCTGAATCCGAGAAACTCCCAGTATGGGGGCTAAATACACTCTCTTGGCTCTGCTTCCGCAAGTATGTGTTGGCTTCTGCTTGTCAGGTATGTTGAATAATAAGGCAAAACTGGAATTATTTGCTGCATCATTGCACTGGGGATAAAAATAGCATAAGCGTGTGAGTTTAATAAAGAATTGCTCTTAATCTGGATCCCTGTTGAAGGTGGTCAGGATGGCTGGAGTCTAAGTCTTCTGCAGGGGATGGCCAGAGCACCTCACTGATCTAGGGCAGTGACTTCAGCCTATAGCTTGGCTACAGTCCCTACTCAGTCGGATAAGTTACCATAAGTTGATTCCCGTTTCCCCGCCGAGGGAACCATGGCCTAGAGTAGCACTCAAACTACATCATCATCCTTAACGGGTGAGAATGGGAAATAGATGTCACACGGGGGCTTGCGGCCTCTTGCCCAAGACAGGCTCCTGATTTATTACGTCCCCAAACACATCTCCAAATATACAAGCGTATAGATACCTGTGCACATATACATAGGTATATACTACAAATATGCATGTATTCAGGTAAGGTTCAGAAAAGCATTTCAGCACAGGATATGGAGGTGATTGATGTGCCTGAATCTAAAAAGTCACGTAAAAAAGCCCTACACAGTAATTGCAAAACATCTTGCATGCTTCTCTGGATGTCACCAGTGTCCTAGATGACCCTTGCATGCTTTTATTGCGTGCAAGAGCACATAGTGCCACACAAAAACACGGTCAAAATGGTGCAACACCAGCCTATAGGCTGTCCTTTTCTTCAAAAGATCCAGCCTCAGCTCCTTAACCACAGGCTTACAGGCACTGGGGAGTTACTGATTTCTGCTCTGGCTTCCCAGGATTTATGTATTTGACTAGGTGTCTTCCCTCTCCTGGCTGACTGCCCTACCCCCTAGGCTTTTATTTGATGTTTCTTCTTGCCTGCCTTCCTTCTTGCCTCGTAAGTCTTGCATTCCTGCCTCTGCCGCAACTGAGGGGTAGAGGACATGGCCCCCACTCAGCTGCTCTCCACTTAAAAGGCTCCCCAGGACAGTACTGCTGTACCCCTCGACTCTACAACAGCTCTCAGCCCACCTCACTTAAAATTTCTCCCTTGTCACTCAGACTGTCTCTGAAAACATGTGCAAATTCTCAGTCCAGAGCAAATCAAGCTGCAGAAGCCCTGATGAGGGGTGAGGGCTAAAGCACAGCATTTCTGACCCAGCCATGCTGACCAATATTGGGGTCTGGTAGGTTGTCTTTTGGATTCAAGCATTTAATTTTAAGCATTTTACTCCTTTTTTTTTATTTTGGAACATAATTGGCACATAATTTGGCACATAATCTACTTAGGAAAGATACTCAGGAAGCAATAAGGTGCCTTTCTGGATCACAGCAACTTTGTCAGCGCCGTGCTGCATTCAGAAACACAGCAGCCAGCTCACCCCGCTGCCACTGCCAACGCTGCGGTCCAGAACCCATTGCCAGGTGGGGTGTGGTGACCGTAAAACATTCATCACCAAGGGCTACGTGATCTCCAAGGACACTGGTTCTTGGAAAGAGTGGAGTTCATGTCTGCTTAGAAGGTTGCCCAAGGGGGGGATTTTCTTTAATAGCCTCATTTTTTTTCCCCCCTTACTATGCCTTGCAGTAGACTTTGTAGATGCAATGTAAGGGTTTCAACATTTTTAAGGTACCGTGAAGATGTTGATTAAATTTGTGAGAGAGAACAGTTGAGCTCTCTATCAGTAATGTAGTCGGAATTGCATTGTGTTTCATTTATTATGTTGTAAATAATTTGATTAAATTAACTTTTCTTTAAAATCTGCTATGCATAGAGATGTATCTTTTTCCTATGTAGTCTACACTGCTTTTGCTTCACAGAAGTCATTTTACCTTTTCCTTTAGCCTCTTCTAATTGTTGAGAAGAGGGAAAAGTGACTAAAAAAGAAAACTTGCAGTCAAATGGGAAATGTAATCTCATTCAGGTATAAACAGAGTTTATCTAAGCTCAGTCTCTAGGAGGCTGAGAACATACCCAAAAATACCAGACTTACACTGACAGAGTTCTGTTAATTCAGTGTTATGCATGCTTTTCTACCAAGATCAGGGGAGTTCCATGTTAATTTTTTGATAACACAGTAAAATATTTTATCTCTAGTTTGTTCCTGAGCAAAGAATTAAACGTGATGTGAACTCTTTAGGCAGGTCAGAAGCCAGACTGAAATGCTGGAGCAAATTTGTAGCTCTCCTTGATGCTATGTCTTTTGAGATGAATATACATCATGCAAATCTTGCTGTAATAATTCTCAAAGTTGGCTGACTTTTGAGTGCTTAATCTTTTGACCTGTATGATGCATTAATGTTTTCAACATATTTATCTAAACTTTTAAGGAAAAGGCATCTCAAGTTATGTGCGGAGGGAAAAACAGAAAAGAAAGAAATCTGGAACCAATAAAGTTGAGGAGCTTGTAAATTCCTTCTTTCCAAGTTATTCATCCTAAAGAGGGTACAAGCTCTGCTTCTTAGAAACAAAAATGCAGACAGAGGAATGGGACACTTAATGAGCATAATATATCTGGAGGTTTCAGACTGAGGACAACTAACGCTAAGTATCTGCCTTTCTAGTCAAATCTCTTAAATTTCTTTCCCAAAATGAAAGGTTCCTACCACAAAACAGTCAAAATTAATGAAAAATTAATCAAAATCTCACTGGAGAATGCTGCCCTTCAAAGCAGATTATGTCCATGTTAACTTTGCTGTGACTCTTTCATAATTTGGAAGGTTTAGTCTATGTGGAAAACATTGTTTCTTTTTTTTTCTTTTTTTTAACCATCACCACTTCAAAAGTGGATAAAAGAACACTGTAAAAAAAAGACTTAGGAAAATCATTTAGAGACAAAAACCACCGAGAGGAAATTTGAAGCCACAGAGTATTTTTTTAAGAAAATTGATCACATGAAAACAGGAAAGAAGACGATTAAATTGAAAATATTTGGCAACTGTAAGTATAACAGACACCAGTAATCATTTGCTGCTGTGTTTACTGTATAGACTGTATGTGGACAAGCTAAGTATACGCAATACATCAGATCTGAGGCATGAGCCAGGTTACGTGTGCATTGCCTTATGATTCACACCAACGTGTGTTTTCTCGCCAGCGTTCCCAAAAGCCTGTGAAATACGGACACTATGGGACTGAGACTACAGACCTTAAAACTGAAATATTGCACCAGTAAAGCAGGATAAGCTGCTCTACCGTTCATGCATCCCATGTCCTACGGGAAGTGTCATAGAGCCATGAGGCTCCGGGCTTCATATTGGAGTCTCTTGTTCAATCTCAAAGCAGTAGAGTGAGAAGACCTCACTGCAATAGATCAGGGGGATTATATTATTTCTCAGTTCTATCAAAGGTTGATAATTTCATATTGTTCTTCGTGAGATGGGCACCTGAATTATCTGTAGTGCTTACCCCTGAAAGTGCAGAAAGAAAGGCAATCTGTGTGCCTGACTCTGCTGCTTCTGCTCTCTGCCCATATCCCAGAGTGTAGCTATAGCTGGTTCTGTGGGATGGTAGCATTTCACAGTTTTTAAAATAAAATTCTGTAAATTAAAATGGATTGTGTTTAGCTCAGAGACAGTCAGATTTAATATACCAGAAAGCAAATACTGGAAATCCTTGTAAATGTTGGAAGACCAAAATTCTCTGACAGAGTCCAAAAGAATTGGTATCTTTGACGTTAACTGTATCTTTGAGAGGGGGAGATTTAACCCAACTCCATGAGTCCAGCAGCTTCATACGGATTATCTGTTACCGTCAGAGGAGAAGAGCTGTATTATTTCACTACAGGTGGTCTCCAGCTTTTAAGTGACTGATCATCTATGTTCCTGAGAGATGACTGACTGTCCTTCCAGTATAAGCGTTTTTGGATTTCCAGAGGGAAACGCCACACAGCAAAACAGGCTCATGGCACAGCATGCTTGGGGGCCCAGACTCTGCCTCCAAAGCTGCACAGTTTTACCATCAGCAGTCACAGCAAGGTGATTTCTGTAGGATCACTGCAGTGAGATGCTGCCAGGCGAGTACTGCTCATTATATCCTTCTAGGTAGGGGTCACCCAGACTAGGGAACCCACGAAGTCCCTGGGGAACAGACAGGGAAGGTACTGGGCTCTGGCTACTGGTGGGACAACAGCCGCACACTGACCCCACAAGAAACAGTTAAATCATAGAATCATAGAATCTTGGGTTGGAAGGGACCTTAAAGATCATCTGGTTCCAATCCCCATGCCATGGGCAGGGACACCTTCCACTAGACCAGGCTGCTCAAAGTCCCATCCAACCTGGCCTTAAACACTTCCAGGGATGGGGCATCCACAACTTCTCTGGGCAGCCTGTTTCGGTGCCTCACCACCCTCATCATGAAGAATTTCTTTCTTAGATCTACTCTAAATCTACCCTCTTTCAGTTTAAAGCCATTACCCCTTGTCCTGTCACAACAGGCCCCTGTAAAAAGTCCCTCTCCAGCTTTCTTGTAGCGCCCTTAAAATACTGGAAGGCTGCTGTGAGGTCTCCCTGGAGACCTCCTTGTCTTCTCCAGGCTGAACAGCCCCAGCTCTCTCAGCCTTTCCTCACAATAGAGGTGTTCCAGCCCTCGGATCATTTTTGCAGCCTCCTCTGGACCCACTCCACCAGCTCCCTGTCTTTCCTGTGCTGAGGGCTCCAGAGCTGGACGCAGGACTCCAGGTGGAGTCTCACCAGAGCGGAGCAGAGGGGCAGAATCCCCTCCCTTGCCCTGCTGGTCACACTTCTCTTGATGCAGCCCAGGATACAGTTGGCCTTCTGGGCTGCAAGCGCACTTTGGTGGCTGATGTTCAGCTTTTCATGCACCAGTACCCCCAAGTCCTTCTCCTCGGGGCTGCTCTTAATCTGTTCTCTGCCCAGCCTGTATTTGTGCTTGGGATTGCCCCGACCCACGTACAGAACCTTGCCCTTGGCCATGTTGAACTTCATGAAGGTCGCAGGGGCCCACCTCTCCAGCCTGCCAAGGTCCCTCTGGGTGGCATCCTGTCTCTCCAGCGTGTCGACCGCACCACTCAGCTTGATGTTGTCAGCAGACTTGCTCAGGGTGCACTCAGTCCCACTGTACATGTTGCTGACAAAGATGTTACACAGCGCCAGTCCCAATACCAACCCCTAAGGAACACCACTCATCACTGGTCTCCACTTGGACATTGAGCTGTTGACTGCAATGCTTTGAGTGAGACCATCCAGCCAATTCCTTTTCCACCGAGTGGTCCATCCATCAAATCCATGTCATTCCAATTTAGATTCAAGGATGTCGTGCGGGACAGTGTCAAAAGGTTTCTCCAGTTACAGTTTCAGGTAAAATTTAGGCAGGGACAAAAGCAGCTAGGTGGAACTTTGTTGTGGGAAATGCCACGAGTCCCAGTGTCACTGGAAACACGGATGCTTGGGTCTCTTTTAAACCTCATGGCCAGGTGATGCTANCTCTGATGGAAACAGGCAAGTTCCTCTTGNNCCAAGATTTCTGTAGAGTGCCCTATAATTTCNGTCATGGGCCTGAGCCTCCGTGTCTCTNCGGAAAAGAGAAGAAAAACAGATCATATGGATGCAGAGCTGCAAAGAGAGCATCAAGCCATTTTGTGGGGAAGGGCCAAGCCCCTGCCCAGCACTGGGACAGGGCTGTGCTTCAGATCGTGCCAGCCTGTGCTGGCTCCCCAAGCAAAGAGGACTGGGAGTTGGTTACCCCCGGGCAGCCTCCCCCGGCCAGCACTTTGTTTCAGCCCACAGGGAAAGCAAGGGCACTTTTGGACCATGCAGGCTAATTTAGCAACGAGAAAATTGTCCCTGATTAGAAATGAATAGTCACACCAGTGCAGGAGGATATATTGAATGTCATCACGTATTACCAAGTCTATTATAACCTTTAAATTGCAGTTAGCTGTTCCTGTCAGAACAACCCAGACGAAAGTCATAGACCAGCCCAGTCTCCTTGTGCCACCGATCGCAGACCACAGTGCTACGTCTGTGAATGTCTGCTTTCCTCTGAAACCTGCTGGCGCTTCCTCTTGTAACTCCTCAAAAACCATCTCGGTTCCAGCTGTCGGTTGCAAGGTGAAGTATGAGCACAAACTGTTTTCAATATCCACCGCCAGTTTTCCACTTTGGACTTTAATTCTCAAATTGTGTGTTGGCAGTTTCAGTCAATAATGACTACAGAATTTTCTATTACATTAACTGTAGCAAACTGAAATCTAATACCCCTGGAAATACAGAAAATATCCTGAGAGTTATAAAAATAAAACAAGTATTTCTGAATGGAGCCCAGCAGCTGTCCTCTAATTACTTTAAATTTCAGTATGTAGAAACTATGCTGAGTGACAAGTCAATTTATTTGCATGCTGGAAAAGTTCATGTTCTAGGCATGTGTTTATATGATAACAGCTTCAAGCATATGCTTTTTATTTTTCCCTAATAGACAGATGATTTTTTTTTTTCCTAGAGGCACATAGTAGGTTTTCTGCTCCTATGCTGCTGTCAGCACACACATTTCCTTTTTTTTTTTTTTTTGTGGGTGTGAATCTACTGTTCTTGAAAGGTGTTAGATTGACAGTCCCACAAGATACTCCAACCTGCCCTGCTATTTTCCTTAATCCTGACCTGATGAAACCACCTCCTGGGGAGGAAAGCCAGTCGCTCTCCATCCCCAGCTGGTACCTGGCGTCTTCACCGAAGGCAGTCCACAAACCCAGCAAGCAGGACCACTTCTCACGGTACTTGGTGTGGTTTAGGTGTCTGCTTGGAGGAAATGGTTGAAGTTTTATATTTTTTTACTAACCTGTTAATTCTATAGATACAGAAGCCTAAAATGCAGTTTTCTTTTGCACACAAGGAATGAGGATGTATCTCAAAGGACAATCGTGCATATTGCTGAATTAGACTTACAAAATTCAGTATTTTATATAGATTTCTGAAAAAGCTCAAAGTTCCTTGTTTTATAGAAACGTTTCCATTTTACGAAGACATATCCTGGAAAAAAAATATTTTGATTGTCTACTTCTCTGCTAAACTCCAGGTCCCTTTCATGACGATCACAATCAAGCATTCAGTCGTACTAGTTTTAAAACCATTGGGGTTTTTTTGTAGAAGGCAAACAGCCTCACAAACACATGTAAAACCAAATCACAGCTCAGGGCTAGAATTTGATGGGGAGAGTTTCACAAAATTCAGTCTTAAGAAGTTGCAAAAATACCTTCTGGAAATAGATGGCAATGGAGTGTTCTGTTCTTTATTTGATCTACGCCCATGGGATTTTTGAAACTCGGTCCCTGAGATACAGAGTGTGGCCCTTGCCTTGGCAGGAGTTCAAATCAGTTGAAATAAACCTGGAGGCTTCGTTTTGTCCGGCTTGCCCAAGAGACAACTCTAATCCGTATGGCGGCTGGATATGAAACACGTAGGCATGCAGTGACAAAAGGTGCCTACGGGCAGCAAAGGGCAAGAAATCAGGATGGGTCAGCTGAGCAAACATCAAAGTCTCTCAGATAACCGACAGAAAAGCAAATATTCTCAAGCAAATGGGATATGCCCGTAACACTACTGAGATTTCATAGAAACCAGTCTTTGAAAACAGTTCTGCAGGGGTGTCTCTATTTGCCTTTCCCATTTTGGAATATTGGATTAAAACGGTCTGTTTGCTCTTACAGTTCATCCGTTCTTGCTCCGCGTTCCCCACCGCAGCCTCTCGACACCACAATCTCTTCGGCAGCTCCCGATGCAGCCGCGGATGTTGGCATTGCCCGTCCGGATACTTCTAACGCTCTGCACCGTGGGACTTGCTCAGCAAAGTGCATGCAGGTACAGAGGATAAAAGGTATTTATCCATAGAGGGACTGCACAAGGTCTAGGAATTATTTAAAATCCACTTAAATCCCGTGAAGGGAAGCAGTAATGCATTTAAGGATTATTATTTGAGGGTATTAAAGGAGCATCTTTTAAAGACAAAAATCGCTACATGACTTCAATTGCTTCATTCCCTGCAGAAATTACAATGAAGAATTGAGATACCGATGAATTTCAATGCTCAAGCCCATAACCTGGGCTAAACCCAGATTTTTTTCTGTTTCATTGTCTCACACAACTTCTGCTGTTCTTTGGTAACAGCAAATCTGACGGGAGCGGTACGTGATGTAATCATTGCTTAATGCAATTGGCTGCTCCTTGAGTGCGTCAGCGTCGGTCTGGCTTAGGTGGTGATCTCTCTCGTGGACTGCACATGGGAGCTGATCCTTTCGGCTGCACAAGAAAACCACCCCGACAGCTGATTCAGTCACTTCGTAGCTGGCGTTAGCGGTGGGATGAATGAATTCTGCTGGAGGCTGAATCTCCTTCTACAGCTGTAGCGGAAGGGCGGTTGCCAAAATCTCCTGCCGCAGCCTGTGTTTTCAGGCTGAGGTACAGCAACTTTCTGGAAGCGCGGTGGGACAATAAAAGATGTGCTAAATATACAAGTCCATGGAAGGCAAATAAAATATATAACATTTCTTTCGGCTGGTGGTGGCGGTTGGTTGTTTTTTCCTTGGCAAGCGAGAACCTGACCCTGAAGCTGTTCCTTTGCACCCCCACCTCTTCTTCTGCCCCTTCTGCTTGTTACTCCCTTCACTGCCTCTGTAGAGACAAAGAAAATGGGTTTTCCTGAGGAACCGTTCCAGTACCAGGTTACTATTATATTTTACGGTGTCTCTTGTGCAGCGGAGTATCGTCCTTTAGTCTTGTGTCTTCAGCAGGGGTGGGTTTCCGTGGGTGTTTCAGGGGGTGGGGGGAGGGGAGGGTCAGCCTGCAGCGGAGCAGCTCGAAGGCTGTGGGGCTCGGTCCCGCGTGGGTGCCCTCGGAAACCAAAATTAAAGGGCGTTGAAGTGGAAGGGCTCGCGAGCGTCGTCCGTCCCCCCAAAAAAAGAAACAGCTGAACAAAGACAGCTTGACAGCTCCTTCGCTTCTCTCGCTGCATCATAGCTGAGCTGCAGCTATGCATGATATCCGGTTTGGTTCCCGTGGTGCCGGGCTCCTGGCGCCGGGCTGGCCTCTCACCCCACCGTGCCCGGGGAGCGGGCTGAGCCCCTGGCACCCCCAGCCCGGCACCCCCCGGCACCCCTAGCCCGGCAGCCCCCGCCGCTGCCCGCTCCGCGCTCCTTCTTGTCGAGGTGTCCGCAAACGCCGCATCCTGTCCCACCCCGCGGAGGCGAGGGGCACCGCGGAGCCCTGCCGGGACCTCCCTGAGGCTTCTTCCGACGGCGCGTACGGGCCCCTGCCCGGGGGTGCGGCGGGAGCCAGACGCCCCGAGGAGCTCCCAGCGCCGGGGGCACTGCGGAGGGGCCCGGAAGGTGCCAGGGACCGGGGGGGGAGGGACGGGGGACGGGCGGACCCGCGGCCCTGCTCGCTCACGTCTGCCAGAGCCGAAGGGGGCGAGCGGCGGGTGGTAACCGGGGGAGGTTACCGGAGGCTCCGGTGCCCGGCGAGCAGATTTCGCGCAGGGACGGCACAGCGTGTGCGTTTGCCCCGCGTGTCCCTCCCGAGGGCCGGCGGACGTTTGAGAGGCCGGGATGCCGGGATGCCGGGCACGGGGAGACGCGACCCGAAACGCCCCGGTGCCCCGGAGCGGGCTCACGCACCCAGTGCTCGGTGGCACGGCCGGCGGGGGTCCCGTGTCTCGCCCGGCGGCGAAACTGGGGGGGGG
>Ga0065711_1003223_pt1 | contig 29101 bp, 18 predicted proteins | sample Hoacrofraction12_FD_59098 | JGI IMG/M metagenome (GOLD analysis project Ga0065711, IMG submission 59098) | Hoatzin crop microbial communities from Cojedes, Venezuela - Epithelial fraction 12 v2 (version 2) | ecosystem: Host-associated > Birds > Digestive system > Esophagus > Crop | place... | reverse complement strand
GGGGGGGGGTTGTGCAGTCTTTCCAGTTCTGAATTGAGTTGGTGGTCACAATATCCCTCTTCCACCTTTACCTTTTTTCTAGTTACCCTAGATTTTTGTTAACTTCATGCTTCCTGGGCAATCCTCCATCTTTCAGTGCCTTCTGGGTGGGCCATTCCTCTTTTATCATCCTGTTAGCTCCTCTTCAAGGGCACAATTGTTAATAAGGCATGCATTGTCTGTATAAAGTAGTCAGGACTAAAATTAAACAATGTCACTATGACCTGAGCACTTCTGCCGGATATCATATGCAGTGAGTCCAATCTGTACTTCGCCAAGTCTTCTACCTCTGCAGATAAGGCAGAGTCCAAAAGACTGGATATATGTCCGGTCCCACTGAATATTTGATTTTGAGTCCAGTCTTGCCACACATATGCTGTATAGCGTAATGTCACTCAGTGTGATATAGGTTGCATACCGTACAGAGTTCCTTTGGGCATACTTAGCCAGGCAGAGCTTGTCATTATCATTCTGAAAGGTATCTTTGCATTCTCTCATTTGGTATTGAAGGCAAACAGGATTGGATCCATAATAGTTAAATAGGTAAGGTCTTTGATAATTTTCTACATTTCAAATTATAATTGGATTTTGATTTGAAATAGAGATTTACAGTAGTTATTTTCTGCCTCTGCCATTGCTTTTGTAGTAAAATGCAGTGAAAATGAACTGGGCTAGGCTTCACTGAATCTGTGCCTTTCTTATAGAGAATAAATACATAAATAAAAAAAATTAACCCCAACCAACTCTCATATAAGAAATATATTTCTTGAAATTTTGGTTATTGCCTTGATACATACTTGTTATAAATTACTAACCTACAAGTTTGTAAAATGCCAGAGTAAAACCTATTTAAATTAACATTTTAATGATAGTGAGTACAAAACTGCCAGTAAACTTATATTCTTGGATCTGCATTATCAAAGCTATTTTAATGAAACAAATGCCTGGATCTAATATGAACTGTGGCTTTTCTCTTTGTACAGCTGTTTGTGATGTACCTTACAAAAGTGCTTTGGCAATAGAGAGGATTTACAAACTGTCACTCTGGAAGTGACACTTTTTCTATATTTTATTATTTTCTTTCTATCAAATCATATTAAGAGCCAAATTCTGTTTGTTCATGCATATAGACTGAAGGGCAGAGACCAGATCTAAGCAATTATAAAGACTTAAGTATCTGGGAACACCAGTTCTTGGGCTGGGGTGGTAACTCCAGCTGTATCCTGTCTGTACATCATGATAAGACCTAGGTGTTTATTATTGTCCCCTTCTTGTACCTCTTCTTCCATTGAAATGATACCCGGATCATGGGCAGAAAGAGATCTTTAGGCAATAGCCATACTACACAGTGCCAGAGCTCATTTCCCTCTGGCTGCATCTTTATCAATACATTAAACAGTCTCCTAGAACATGTTTGGAACTCGATTATCTGTACTGTGACATGCTTTTGGCTTGTGCCAGCTCATACTCCAAGTCACAATCTGGAATTTAGGATGGACCAGACGCCATTCTCAGTAGGCATGAACCCCGTTTTGGAGACTAACCTTAATATTATGCAGTAGGCAAATGTGTCTACCTGTTTTTGGGGCTGAGGAATCGGTATTGTCACTGTTTCATTCACTAGTATAAATGTGGCAAGTCCCTGTGTGGATGCCTGTGGGACCAGGATTTTGTGACAAATTGTCCTGCAACATTTGACCAGTTTAAGAGCCTTGTTGTACTCCACAAACACTCTGTAAAGCTAAAAATACAGTGGCTATAATGGAAATTAAAGGGCTAAAATGAAAACTGAAATTGCCTCACTGCCAACAGTTGTTAATGTATACTCAATCTAGAACTGTAACAGCACTCAGTGGCCTCCTTCATACTAGTATGGACAGGGCCAGGACATGCTCCTGAGGACTGACTAGTGACAGAACACAATTTCCAATGTGTTAGTGCAGTGCCTGACACATTGTTGGCAAAGTCAGTGGGCACTCTCTCGAACAATGTCTGTGTTTTGAGGTTAACATTCTCTGTGGGGAGGACAGAATCTCCTGCGAAGAATGCTGAGGTATGGTAAGAGCCATTCTCTGCTTCGTGCCATCCAGTCCCCGGACCTTTTTAGCTTACCGGTATAGATACAGCTAGTGAAGCCGACTCAAGCTAAATACAACATAAATGTTGAAAGAGAGATTGTAGACTTTTACGTCTAACCAATTCCATGTCATATATATTTGCTGATAGAATCCTACCAGTGAAGATCTCTGTCTCACTGATTCTTCACACTTTTGTTTTTCTCACATAGCACTTGCAGCTTTTGCATCTAAGGACAGGTTTTATGCTTCCCTACCTTTGCCATTACACTAGCAGCAAATCTTTGTTCCTACTGGGCCCTCATCATCAAACATGAATTAATTCGGATGAATAGGTTGAAGTTGCAGAAAAGTTTGTAATCACTGCAGTATCATTAATGATAACAGGGTTTTATATAGCATAAACTAAAGAAAATGTTGCCAGCAATGTCTGTTTCAGCAGGTGGGGAAAGCAGGTTTTAGCGTTACTGGCCTACTTACTATAAGTATTTAGCTGTTTATTCTGGTTTGGATTCCTGTGTGGGAAATCCTCTGTGATTGAAGGTCCCAATTTTTCACTTCTGGGTTTGGCAAGTATTGAAAATGCTGTGGTGGCAGCTTATTTTCTCAGGGGAGAAAGCTTATCAGGCCATTTGACGGTGATCTCTCTGGTTGATTAAATTGTGGCAACTGCTTCAGAACAGAGTCGTCCTTTGGATAAACGGTGAATGAATATAACACACATTTTTGAGGCTAGATGACATGAAATAGCAAAAACCTTGGGATTCCTCGAGTATGACAGCTTTTCCAAAATATGGACAAGTAACATATTGCACTGAACAAAGATAGTATTTGAAACTGGGACTAGTGTTTATATTTAAGGCATGTTTCTGAGAAGAAAATATTTTAAACATCTTGCATCAGCTAATGATGTACAATTTATTTTTTCTGCAGATTAAACCAATAATTCATAGTACTACCCGTTTGCCTTCCAGATGGCAATTTATCTATAATAAGCCATGTAATATCAAGTAAGTATGTTATAGATCAGGCATTTACATTTGGTTTTAAGTTTTCTACTCTAACAGTATATACAAACTCCCAAATATCTATGTTCAGGTAAAAGCTGAATGTTTGTAGTGAAACTCTGCTTAACCAGGTGTGGTTTGGGATGGTCAATTTCTGTCTTGATTCAGATACTATGAATTTAAAATTCATTGACAGTTGGACTTGATGATCTTAGTGGTCTTTTCCAACCGTAATGATTCTATTCTATTCTATTCTATTCTATTCTATTCTATTCTATTTTATTCTGATTTTGTCTGGTAAGACGGGAGACCTAAGTTTTCCAAAGTATTCTTAAGGAAGAAAGGAAGTCGAGGGTGACAATGTATTGCAATGCAGAATTGTTTTGTGCTAGTGGAATAAAGAAAAAGCATTATATAATATATGGAAAAATTATGTGATACAATTTGTATACATAGTAGACAATATGGCAATATGACACTTAATCCAAGGGTTATTTAGAAATAAATCTCAGAATCACAAAGCATCACAGAGATATCTAAAACAGTGGATTGTTCTGAATGGAGAATATGAGCAATTAATTCTGTGAACTGATAATGAAGCCTGATTTCCTATAGATTTCTGTCCTATATTCCATAAACTTTCTATAATTAACCTGAATAATAAACCAGAATAGTAATTCACATTTATCTTCCATGTGCCTGTGGTCACCCTGCGTGGGTGTACAAAGGGGTGTACTGTGGCTACGATTCTTACCAACAAGTTCCATTACTCAAGTAACGTGTATAACAAAACTCAAGCAAAGTCACCTTCTTTGGAGTTGTGACGCTTTCCCACACAGCAAGACCATAACAGTTCAACTGTGCAAGAATGGAGGAGTAAAGTGTAGGATATGAAGCAGATAAAATGATAGTATCTTGTTTGTCCATGCTTCATGTTAAGACTTCTTTAATGGAGAAGCTATTATTTAAAGTGATGAGCATTCAAAGTGGTATAACTAGAGAAAAGACTACCTGTAGAAGTTTATAAAAGTTGATTATCTCAGTTTTAATATGATTTCAACTTAACTCCTAGTAATTCAATCTGTTGTTATGACAGTGTGTGCATGCAGGTAATTCTAATGAGTTACAAAACTAGAGATAACAAAAGGCTCAGCAGATTTTATGGGCTCATGCTTTAATTAAACTGTTTTTGTATGACCTTTTTTATTATCTCCACCTAAAAACTTGTCTATTATGGGAGAAGCTCAGGGAAAACAAAGGTGTTCTCATCATTAACTGAAAATTGGTAGACTTAGACAACTATACTATGCCTGAAGACAGCACTGATGATGGTGTGCATTCTCTCTGTATGTGAGTAGACTGTCAACCCCAAAGCTTTGTATGATCTTATCTGGGACTGTATTGTGGAGATAATTGAAATAATAATGATAAATCACATAGAAAGGCTTGCACATTAAAACCAGTAACCTTTACATTGCACCCAGAAATAAATACAAAGCTAAGGTAGTTCTCAGAGTGCAGATGCAATATAGGAAATGTTGACATGAGGCCAATGTTGAAATATTTATTTTTTCTGTAATGAATCAGTCACCCAGGATTCCAATGTCAAAATCAAGATCTAAGGTTAAAAATGCAAATTGAAGAATATCTCTGAGATAAGATCCAAATTGTTTCTTCAAGGAAAGGAAGTGTGTGTTTATTTGATTGAATAATTCTTGAACACTATACATCTTCCACTGGCAAATTAAAAGAACAGAATTTAGAGGTGAAAAAGAGTCTTTAGGTCATGTAGTTAATGCCCATGGCTGCCGTACCTTGTACTATGCTACATATTTTCCTTGTCTATCCTGGATTTATAGGTTTCTAGAGATGAAGTTTCTAAATCAGCCCTCAGAGGATCATTCTGCAGTTTTGTATTTTGCAGTTCTTCGGATAGCTATTTTTTTCTTAAACTTGACCAGCAAAAGTTACGTCAACTTAACTAGTATATCTGAGGAAAAAACTACTAAAAATGAAGAATGGGTCCCCTTTTTCTGGCAAACCAAATACTTGTGAATTTTAGTACGTGATCTCCAGGCTTTACATGATTTTACTGAAAGTTCCACTAGATGGCCCCAAACTTCTTCCGAATTCAATCTTTATTACTTCAAGAAGTTGTTTTAAAGTGGCATGCAGACATAAATACTTGCTCTTGGCAGAAATTTGACACACTGTGCTAGGACTTACCCCAGGCGTTTTTTTTTCCCTAAAGCCTAAAAAAAACGAATACATGTTCCTGGAAAGCATTTTTCTTGCCACACTATTCTTAACTTTATGGGAAGTTGTATTACACCACTTACAAACTAAACAGGTGATGAAAATATGTTGCCTTGATCTTGAAGCAACAAAGTATATTATTACATTACACATACACAAAAGAAAAGTGGGGAAGAAAGATGCTCAATATTTAAAGTTATTTTATTCATTGCAAAATCCCTTTTGAAGTAGTTTTTTTCTTTCAGATGTAAATTTGTAAATGCTGTCTTCTGTGCAATCCTTTTTTATGTTACAAGACAAGGCAACCTGCATGTAAAATGCTGGGTTCGTACGGTAGAAGTTAACTTATTTTTTACATACTTTCTTATGGGTCGGATCAGGTTCTAAGCTTCATTATTATTTTGACTGAGAGACTGGATAGAAGAATGAACGCAAGATTGAACTCTCAAAAGCAATTACAAATAAGAATTGTATAAAGTAGCTGAAAATGTTTGCATGTGATGTAAACATGTAAGGTATTTGTGTCACAGTTTCAAAACAGAAAAGGTTATTAGGAAATTATTTACCAGTAGAAATGTAATAGGTGAAACTGCAAGGAATTTTCAGCTGAGATGCACTATAAAAAAGTGCAAAGATTTAATGATTTAAAATTAATAAAAAATGAATGAAAATTAAATAATGAGAATGGTGTCACTAGTGATGTAGGAAAGGGAAGTATTTTGATGTTTGAACGGGTTGTGAGTTTTGGATAATCTTTAGAAGGTATGAAAGAAACTTAAACTTGTGGATTAATGGGAAGAAATGAGTAGGTTCAAGGAGAATGAATGTGTAATGCTGTGGGCTGAGGAAGATGGCTTTACCTTTTTTTTTTTTAATGAGAAAGTATAATTGCTGGGAAGGAGATTGTTGTATTAAACACAGAAGATGAAAATAATTTAAGTATTTTTCTATTGATTTAGTGGAATCTGGATTTAGGAGAAGAGTTTATGCTGAAAGGGAAAGAAATACTAGAAGAAAGAAGAGAATGAAGAAAAGGAAAAGTCGGAAAATAAGAAATGGGTTTACAGAATCTGCCATTAATACAAAATCATATAGAATCAAAGAATTGTTGAGATTGGAGAGGTTGACTGGAGGTCATCCAGTCCAAACACCTACTCACAGATGGATCAACTAGAGCATGTTGCTCAGCACCATACCCAGTCAGGTTTTGAGTTTCTCCAAGGATGGAGACTCTGCAGTCTGTCTGGGCAACCAGTTCCAGTGTTTGACCATCCTCACCGTAAAAGTTTTTTCTTACACTTTAGTGGATTTTTCTGTCTTTCACTTTGCACCCACTGCCCTGTGACTAGATGCCACTGCAAAGAGTTTGCTTACTTTAATGCTTCCATCAGGAGTGATAAGATGCCCCTGAGCCTTCACTTCTCTACACCGAACAGTTCCTGTAGTTTCTCCTCATTATCACACATATTCTCCAATGCCTTCCTCATCTTTGTGGCTCTTTGCTGACCTTGCTCCAGTATGGTTATGTCTCTGTTGTACTGAAGAGTCCAGAACTGGACACAACACTCAGTTATGGTATCAGCAGTGTTGAGGATCAGCTCCATTGACCCGCTGGCAATGCCTTGCCTGCTGCTTCCCAGGAGGCTGCTGGCCTTCTTTGCTGTCAGGGGGCACTGTTAGCTCATGTTCAACCAGAAGTACCAGGGACTTTTCTGCAAAGGTGTTCTACAACTTGGTCATCCTGCAGCCTGTGCTGTTGGATGGGGCTATACTTCCCCAGGCACAGGACTTGGCATTTCCTTTTGTTGAACTTCCTGAGGTTCCTGTCACCCCATTTGTCCAGTCTGTGAATGTCCCTCTGAATGTCAGCAGACCCACTGGGCATTATCCACCACTCTGGTCAAGTCTGCATTGTTTGCAAAGTTGTAGAGGGAGTGCTCTGCCCCGTTGTCATTAATAAAGAAGTTACACAGTATCAGTTTCAGTATCGATCGCTGGGGTTGGTCCAGCACTATTGTCTGGCCTTCATCTGGTCTTTGTGTCACTGGTCACAAGCCTTAAAGCTCGACAGTTCATCCCAGCTCCTGTCCAGTTGCCTAGTCTGTGCTTCAAGTTGTCAATGAGGATGTTACGGGAGACCATGTCAAAAGCCTTAGTGTGGGAGACAGTGTTGAAAGCCTTCATAGAGTCAAGGTAAGCAAAACAATACCAACTGATCTGTTCTTCTGAAAGTGAGGGTCAAAAATGGTTACAGTCTCTCTGCAAGACTGAGAAGAAACATCTGCTGTGGACTGCAATGAAGAAAACAGTTGATTTGCTAACTGTTTTAATGAACTGTACCTTATTTCTGCTAGGAATCATGAGATCATCTTTGGACAACATGAAGAGAATGTAGCTGAAGTCTGAAGAACAACATCTTTCACTGTTGACTCATCCATCATGTCAGACAGAGGCATATTTAGGATATGATCCTGTATTTTTATGACTGAACTAATGAAATAGAGTAAGATTTAAAATGAACTATTGAAATCTAAGTGGCAGTACTAATAATGATTCAGGTTACATCATTTTGTCAAATTAATGCCTTTTGTCTTTTTGGTTTTTATTACTTTCTTTACTTAGGCAAAATACCTTCTTTGCCTTTTGGAAGTGTTTTACCCAATGTAGAGATGATCAAGTCACCTATAAAATTTCTCATACTCAGTTATACTCCAAAAAGAGTGGCCTAATTAATGAAAAAGCGTTTCTTCATTTAGGAGTTGTTCACAGGTAAAAGACACTATCAAAATTGCTCAATCTGGCAGTTTATCACTCTCTTTATTCATAGATCATTTACATAGCACACACCAGATTATGATGTTCCACTCTGATTCTACATGGAATATATGAAGAATCACCTGTTATAAAAAGCAGGATTTTTCAAGCTTCTGAGTTAACACTCCTTAAGATGTATATTTAGTTTTTTCCTGTAGGTGTAACCTCAGTGTAGTCAATGGTACATTAACTGAGTTCATGCTTCCAGCCAGCTGGAACCATGAGTTCAACTCATACACGATCGTATCATACTAAACAAGAAGACATGACCTTGTGTATCAAGATTTAAGATTACATAATAGTAATTGGACTGATTTTCCAGAACATTGTAGTAGGCCATGTTTTACTCTAAGAAATGGATGTCCTAGTAAACTACAGCTTTAATGCAACAATTAATACACAAGGCTATAGAAATCAATGAGGAGACTGACACAGCTGCAGAGGGTAGGTCAGCAAAATAAAATAGGCAAGTGTTAGTTAGTAAAGACAAGATTAACTGATGTTTCATGTGAAACAGGATTTCAAATTATATTTGAATAGACAGATGATATAAGTTCAGCTAGATTCATGAATCAACTATTTCTACTAATTATTATTTGGTTTTGATAATGTTCAGTTCGTAGACAAAAAGATAAGGTAAGTCACATGGTGACCTTGTAGTGTACCACCAGAGAAATCAAGTAAACCGAAAGAAACAAGTTCTACCTATTTAGATAATGCTCTTCAGTTCCCAGAATATTAATGGAAGTTTATTCCTTTCACACTTAGAAATCTTTCATCTGAATTAGAAATGATAATATATCTTTTCCTTTATATTTAGGATCCTTCCTCTAATTATTAATGGATCAGTATCTGCACTTCTTCCTCTTTTGGAAAGCCTTTATGAAACAAAAATCTTACAGGGATTAGAAAAAACACCCCTCTTACTTAGTCTAAGTTCAAAATGAGTCGCTTATTCTTCCTGGGTCTTTCTAGGCAACTGTTCCATTCAGATCTATCCATGTCTTTAAAGTGTTTATCTGGCATCAGAAATGTTCCTGAAAGCTACAAATAAAAAATAACATTACACTAAACTTTGTTACGTTGTTTTCCCAGATATATCTCAGGGCCTATGCTTATTAAGAAATGGATATATTTTCTGCTTCCATATTGATCAAAAAATTTAAGAGTTCAGAACTGCAGACTGCAGAACAGAACAGTGTTTACCACAGAAAACTGTACTTTCCTATTTGTAGAAACTATTTTATAATTATTAGCATGTTTTATTCTATAAATATGGTCCTCTCTTTCTTGATTTACGTTGAACCTGCTGTTCAAGGCCTTACAGACTGAGTAGGCTTTTCTGTTAGATTAACTCTTTAGTTTGGAACCCGATTTTTGCAACCACGTTAACATCTTCCTTTTGGTTTTTTGAATCACAGTTGTTTGAAATATTGAAAACCACCAAAACTTTTGCTACTTTCTCTTCTATTTGTCTCAGACAATTTATTTCTCTTTTGAGAGAATGTACATAAGTGCATTTGTTGGAGCTTTTAGCCTCAGCAGCCACAGTGGGGATGCATTTCTTCTCCATCTCCTCCATATGTGACACATCTAGTCTAAAAAAAGAAGAATATGAACCTCAGCTCCCATCTTTTATTCTCAACATCACAGCTGGGTCACAGTGATTTTTTCTGTGGCTCATGTTGAGTTTGTGGTCAAGCCCAGCCATCTCCTCAAACTGCCTTGCCTCGGTTATCTACCCTTCCTGCTTAGATGCAAGCAGTTTTAGTACATCTGCATTTCGTGCCGTGATTTGCTTTTACACAGGCAGTGTCTCCACATGCAGTCTGAAAATGCCCCAAGCATTCCTCCTGTTCCTGGGGTTTATGCTACTACAAAAGAGGCATGGCATATACTTCCCTTCCAGTTCTCCGCAGTCAGCTGGCTGAATCAAGCTGCTTTTCTGTGTTTTCTGTTGTGTACAATGTTCATCCTATTTCTTTGCTACTGAGACATCTTTCCACATCTTGAATATTTTATCAGAACAGTTTGTTACTGCTGCCAGTATAGACTTCTGAGATTAGATTCTTACAGACATCTGCTGCTGTTTGAAATCCTCTAGTGTATCCTGCCTGTCCTCCAGCTGCTGCTGCAGAAGTCCTGGAACTCCCCTGTTGTGTGGCTCAGATTCCACAGGGATTTGAAAGGGCACTAGATGCCAGTGATTAGGCAACTGAGACTTGTATATGTGATTGTAGGTGAGTTCTGGAGTTTCTTCTGAGATCTTCTGAACTAAACACAACCTGTTACAGACATTGCCTACTTTCATCATGCTCAAAATCCTCCTTGCCTGTTATTATGGTACTTTTGGCTCCCATACATGAACTCCAGACTCCTGCAAGTCCACCTCCGGCTGAGTAGGTCAAAAAGACCTTAATCCAGAGGAAGTTTCTAGAAATAATCCTACAGGAAGCAGGTTGTACAACAGTTACTTTCTGGGTATAGAAAGGTCAGATTTGGAGCTGAATTCTGGATTTTGGAAATCTGCATGCTTTTCAAAATAACATGGCTTCATAAGAGAAATTAGTTTACATCTGTGAACTTTCAAGAGGTTTGTTCTCACGGTGTCTCTTGTCAGATCTTTCCATTTAACTGCCTACACTGAAAGAGGACTTGGAAGTTAGGGTAAGCACTGACCATGCTTACAGAAGGATGCAAGAGCTCATTAATCCTACTTTAGGGATTAATTAATCCTAGCGTTGGTCCAGTTAGAAGCCATTAGAATCAACAGTCACTTTCCTTACCTTTGAAGACAGTGATTTTGTAGAACTTGGATAATACATTTGAGCCAGTTTCATATCATGGCTTGGATGTTTGATGGCTCTGAGAGTTAAAAGAAGACAGATCATCTAAGGTTAAATGCATCCTTAGAAATGACAGTATTCAGTCTTTTTTGTCAGTTTTGTAGCTTTTCTTATGCCACACAGTTATTAACTTGTCTGCTTGTCATGCTACATTGTTTATTGGGTCTGAAGATTTTTATTAGTCTAGTCAGAATTAATCTGATGGTTATTTTACTCAGCTTCCTCTGTTTAAAAGTTTTTGTACAGTCTCATATTCTGCAACTGGTAGGCTTATGGCATTATAAGACTTTTTCCCCTAGTTAAAAAATCTGGTACCATAATAGGATTTAAAATGAGTGCTAATTTTCTTAATAGGAAAACCCTAGTCAAGGTGTTCTTTCTGTTGTTTGTTTTTGATAGCAATTACTTTGTCTAGGAGAACAAGGGCATTTCAGAATCTAACATATGAACTGTTGTTCTCTTAGAACTCGTACTAAGTTTTCATGCAGATAGTATCAGTTTCACTTCAGTTGAGACTCTAATTTGACTGCATTTTTTCCAAAGCTACACAGATTAGATTCACAGTTAAAATTGCTTGGTGCATTCTGGTTGTTAGACCTGCTTTATCCTTTTATATTGTCAGAAGTTCTTTTAAAGAGATCATTTTTACATATCTGTTGCCAAAGGATCTAAAGGATTGTTTGTTCCTGAGTAATAGATGGTGAGATGTATGGGGTAGTTAACTAAGACCACCATCTTTTAATTAGGGTTCATTCAACCATAATTCAAGACAATCAGAGAAATAGCCTGTTAGTTGACATCTATAGGATTCCTGTAAGAAATGTGATCTTGCTGAATGTTTGTATTGCCTTTCAGAGACAGTCCGTTTTTATTAAACTCTGGCCTTGGAACCTGCACATCAGATGATTGCCTGTCTGCACAGGTCAGTGTCACAGGACACCATTTCAGAGAGGATGTGTGTATTTAGATACCATTCTCCTGTCCTCACTGTGAGAATACTAATGGAAAGAGGAACACATCCTACCCTTAAGATGCAAGAAAGAGAGAGATAAGGTGTTGCTCCCATCAGGTTATCTCTTGAGCCATTGAGTGCTTTTACTCTGCCGTTCCCAATCTGACTGCTTTGGAAAGCTGCACGGGCAAAAGCGAGAAAAAACCCCAAATTATGGGTCAAGATAAAGACAGTATTTTTAATATGCACCCCTCCCAACAACAAAAGAACCACAAGTGACACAAAACCAGCCATTTTCCACTGGCAGACCAAATTCCAGTCAGTCCCCAAGCAACTGCTACCTTGGAAAATCTCCTTTCCAGCTTTTGTTGCTGACCATGATATTAAATTGTATGAAATATCCCTTTGGTCAGTTTACGTCATCTGTCCTGGCTGTGTTCCCTCTCATTTTCCTGCCCATCCTCAGTCTACTCACTGGGGTGAGAAATGGAGGAGGCCCCGATGCTGTGCAAACACTGTTCAGCAATAGCTAAGACACTGTTGTGTTATCAACATTAGTTTGCTCACCAGTCTGAAACATAGCACCATACAGGCTGCTATGAAGTAAATTAACTGTATGCCAGCCAGACCCAGTACAAATGTCCTTTAAATATTTCTTTTTTTCAGAATAGAGTGCTCAGGCTTAGCACATGTTTTAGAAAGAACTGGAATCTTTATCATTATATCTTCCTTTCTCCATTGGTTTCTCTTTCTGTAGGGATTTGTCTGCTAGAATTATGAGATCTTCCTTGGAACTTCTCTTGCTGGATAATTTCAGCATATACACTAACCTTGCCTGCTGCTGGGAAGCAGGGCACGTTAGTTAGCACTCCATTTGAGACTGCATTAAATCCTCTCAGTGCTGTTATTATTTGCATGTACATTTTACATAGATTTACCAAACCATCTAGCCATTTTAGAATGAACCTTTCTTCCTAAACCTTCAGTCTAACAGTGGGTAGCCATTCCCAGATCCTTCAGTCGGGGTCTTTTTTCATAGTTTCCCACCTGTCCCTGAAGGATCTCGCACTGGCAACTACTTCAAAAAGAGCAGTCTCAGCCTTGCTGTCAGGAGATATAAAGGTTAGGACATATTCGGAAAGGTCTATGCCTCTCTTTGTTGTATTTAGGATGTCAAAAAGGATTCCAGGGTGCATTGTTGTACTCCTACAGTTTGATGAGTTATGGAACTTGAAATGGCCTATATAGAAGGTGGATTAATTAAATCAGTGAAGCAGATATTGTGACCTGATTCGTGACACTGCAAATGGTGGTGAATCAAACCACTTTATAATCCAAGTGTTTCATGGTAGTTTATGGTAATCTAAGAAACTGCTCTTTTGTGTCCGATCTGTGATACTAAGAGTGTTCGCAAGTGTCACAACAGCTGTTTTTGCATGCCTCCAGAGGACAGAAGTTATACTTTTCCAATAGCTAGGGATTTGGTCAGTAAAAGCGTTTCTTGTGATCAGGTTTCAAGCAGTCTGGGCAACTCTGACAATCTTCAGTGCATAAAGACTAGTTTATAGAAGTCACACCTCAGAATTTGCCGGAGTGAATTGAACATAGCTTTTGCCAAAGTTCATCTTTCTAACCACCATTTCAACTCATTATGGTGTTGATTCCTTCATTTGTCTCTCCTTAGACAATTTTAAGTTCTTGTCTGGCACCTCTGAAACTCTTGCTCCTTTGCAGTCAGGTTAATTTTTATATTTGACTGCATGTACATATATAACAAACAAAGCTTCACACCAACCAAACAGGATGTTAATGTGAGTCTCCATTCTGGATATAATCTGAACCTCCTTACAGTGGTTATAGAGCCTGATTAGCATTTGTAAAAAGTCTTCTTTGAGGCATATATTCCACCAGGACCACGGGATGTACTGTGCACTACTACCTACCTGCAGTGTCGATTGTGGTGCTGGTCCGTATTGCTCAAAGAATATAAAGCCTCATTTACACTTCAAAGCTTTTGAGATGTGAATCATTTGGAAAAAGTACTGGAATCATTGCCCCTACGTCGTAATGTTTAAGTGATGATTACCCCTACTACTACTATGTTCTGTACAAAGGAAAAGACAGATCTCCCTTTCAGTGAGGAGATGATGAATCTTTGTTATGTATCATCAGCTTATCTGCCTTGAATTTTAAAAGCTTATGTTGAAAATTTCTGCAATTTCAGACAGTCTTGCCTTAATTTGGAAATACAGATTACTATGCCCGAGGTGAACATCTTCCAGAAGCCCTTATACTTCCTAAGCTGTGGTCATATTTCAATGAATACTAGAGTGGCACTATGTGTGGAGAAGGTGGAGTGGTAGCTTACACATGGTAGAACCATTGCAGTACTACTAAATGGCTCTGGCTTGGGTGAGAGGGAATATATACTGTATGAATGGATAATGCATTTAACAGAACTACTTTCTTACAGAGAATACGCAACTGTGAGGAATGAAATGTCCCTTCTGGAGCTGCCTGTTTTCTCTCTCTTGACTGCAGAGGAAGACTAGAGCAATTTACCTTCTAGCTGAGGCACATAAAATCATCTGAACTGAATCATGGCCTCTGCTGCAAAGCAAAACATTTCAACTTACAGTTCACTGGTAACTTTATTGGCATTATATTAGACTGTACAGGTTCAGAATGAAAACAGCAGAAATGGGATTTAGGATTTTACTTGTTTTCCTACCTTTAGCATAATATATTCTATTTCTCAGCTTGAGTACTGCAGCAGTGACATTAAATTTATTAAGAAGTTCCTGTCTTTGATTATAATTTACCTTAAGATGTACATGCTATTTTTTCTTTGTTACTGTTTTAAGCATTATTATTTCTAATTTGTGGTGAAGGACTGTTTCTGTGTCTTAAAAGTTACTGAAATTAGCACTTCTGATGAGGTCTTGCTACTGTGTGTTGATGACTAATCCAAACTGATTACTTTATGAAAATACAGCTGAAGTATTGGTTGCATTTTTAAAAGACCTTTACTATTGCTATTTTCATGTTGAGTTTTGGTCAGGATATGGGGAAAGTGAAAGTTACCAATAGTTTTTATGCTTATTGCAGAACTGTTTAAATTATATTGGGATAAATGTCACTTTTCTTTTTTACCTCTCATTTTTGCAGCTTCATTTTAATTTTTATACTTCACACACAATTCCTCAATTATTATTTTTAATGGCTAATTAACTGACTGCATGACTTCTGATTACTCATTGAAATTAATGAGCATGAAAGATTTTATGTAGATTTGATGCAGGAAAAGATGTTTTCGGTTGGTGTCTTCTTATCAAACTTCCTCTCAATAATGCATAAGTAACAAATTTATTTATTTATTTACTTTAGTGTCAGAAGAATAGAAGGTAGAGTATGCAATTTTTTAATGTGAAGAAATAAGCACAGATCTAATACAGATGCCAGAACAATGAATATTATTTCTTTTTATAATCTGTAGCTGAGATTCACTAGTTGTTGTCAGGGACAGTAAGAGTTTACATGCAGCAGAATTTAATTGGATATTTAGGTATATCCTGAAGTATCCATCCTTGGGAATTACAATGTAGATCGCATGTTAAACACCAATATAATTCTTTTGTCTGTTGTAATGATCTGGTATTATGGTAATTAGTTGACTGTTCATTGGGAATTATTTAGGGTATTTCTGGTTGTCAGCATGTATGTTTTTTCTTTGTATCTTACCTTTATTATCTTAATTTATATTTTGGCAATGGTTTATGTCACCATAAGATTTTTTTTTGTAGGTCTTTATTTAGTTGAATGTGAAGATTTTCTTTAAAATTTTTGAGTTTTGTTACAATATTAGAACTCATAAAAAGACTGAGACATTGGGTTTTTGATATATTTCTTATGAGTAGTATACATTTATTTTGTTTGTTGATGAAGGCCCTGGTAGTTTCCTCAGAGGGAAATTACGTAATCAATACTGTGAGCCAGTTTCTAGCTGTAAGGAAATCAGTTAAATGGTAACTTCAGCTAATTAAAATAAGAAATATACAATCAGAATGCATTATATTTATAAATGATTCAATCCTTAATGATGGGTAACTTCAATACCACCAAATAGGAAAGTTCCCATATTCACACGTTCAGTGACTTAGGAGATAGAACTGTCTTTCAGCCTCTTGTAATACTAGCATTTAGATATCATCTGATCCGAAAAAATGTGCTGATTAATTCATGGATATGAGTATAATGTTGGACTTAAATGTAACTAATAAATGCATAATCTGCTTTCTGCTGTTTTTGAAATTCTGTGAGCAATTCCTGAAGCTACTTGATTTTTATACAAATATAATTGGGTAGTAGTAAAGTTAAATCCAGCCTACGTGAAAGTGATTATCATCTTGAATTGTCTGGAATTAATTGCCATGCATTACGAAATAGGGAGTCACAAATGCAGCAAAAGATAAACTGGTATGTTCTGTTGTAGCCAAGGCTTCTGAAAGATTGTGGAAAAACAACTGTGTACAGATATTATACTGTTCTAGCCAGATACATGGATAATTGTTTAAATAGTAGATTTTTAATGAAAATCCTCAATCTTTCATCATATTGGAGGTAAAGTCAAATGTTTCTGTCCACCACTGTGCAAATATTATTTCCTTTATAATCATGAATTGGGAAACAATTCTGAAAATTTGTGGGGAAAGACATTTGGCAAAGAGTGAAGGCATAGTGAAGCAACTTACCTCTGTTAAAAAGCCTATTTTCTTACCTGTGCTGAATCTAGTTTCAGTCACGTAATTCTTTCAGTATGATACTATGAGCAGAGAGAAACAGTTATGTACTAGTCTGATGGAACGCACCTTCACATCTACAACTTCCAATATTATACACCATAATGTTTCAGAGTTTTCTATAGTAGCTTTCTGATATATTTTCTGTATATTTAACAGACACATCTATTGAGCAAAATTTTTTGTTCCACCAAAAATTATGAATCGTCAGACACTCTTTGGTAAGGTCATGCATGGATGCAGTCCAGCTAGGCTTTCTTCAAAAGGACATGTGATTATTTGAGTGGTTCAAACCACTGCTTCTAAAACTTACATTTAGTTAAATTATGCGTATGAAATTCTTCAGTCGTGAAGTCTCTTTTCTAAAGCAGAAACTCTAATGAAAACACCATTGGAAGGAACTAACTTAACAAGTAGCAGCGTACTAACTTTTCGTATCTAATAATAAAAATATTTTATTAAGAAAAGAATTATTTTGTTTAAATCTTTAAGTAATTTATTCTCTAGGCACTTGGTATATTGGGAAGATTGAATAGAGTGCATGGGCAGAACCATCAGGAGATACTGCTTTTTGTCTGTGTTAAAAGAAACTTTCAGGAATGGGTTTCTCAGCGAAAGAAGCAAGTGAAAAGAAATTCAGCTGCTGACTGATGCTGACAAGTGTTACCAGTTCTCTACTGTCATATTAAACCAAGTCATAGGAATCCTTTCTGTGATATGATCAAGTTTTATTTTAAGAAAAAAGTGTTACTTTTTGCTCTGCTCCTTTGGTTCCAGATTTTCACTAATCTAGTGGTTAAAAACATGATTTCCAGCCTAAATTTGTTCATGGACATGCTTGTATCCAGTTATTCTGGTGACAATATTATGTTTTCTTTTTAACAATATTTTTCCTTGTTCTTTCAAGGTTTTTTTTTTTTTTTATGGGTGTAATTTTATAATATTGCCAATCTGGAAAATTAATCCATAAAAATACACCAAGTATTTTTTACAATTGATGTTGTAACTACTGAGACCACTTTTGTTCCTGGGCACTTCCTTAGCAGTTTCTTGATGTAATTTAAATCTAAAGCGATCCTCCACAGTTTGCAGTGTCTAGCTGTGCAGCCAATGGATGCATTTCATTTGCAATTAATATTATTTGGGTGGGGGATTACACTAGTAAAATGGAGAACCTATTGCTTCGTCTTTTGGAAGGAAATGATCTTTATACATTTGTTCTGCAGGACAAGACAGTTATGAAATACTTGATATCAGTTCCCTGTTTTTATAGCTTTTGGTTCAACTGCTGTATCTATTTCATAATTTAATACCTAAATTGGTACACTATTTTCATTTTGAAAAAACGTGCTCCTCTGCTAGTGTTCATTCCTTAGCCTAATTTTGTGAGGGTGAATATTTGTCAGAAGACAGGTAATAAATGATTTTTTTGTGTAGAGTGCTTTCTAAGAATGGGTAAGCAAATATATTCTCCCTCGCTCAGATTACCTTTCCTGAGGACTGGGGATATAGCTCAGTTTATTATGATACTACAATTTGAGGGCTGGAGGTCATAATGTGCAAAAAGAGGCTGTGACAACTGGATTTGTTCAACCTTTAAAAAAGAAAGCTAAAGGGTGACATCATCGCTATTCAATTACCTAAGAAGAGAGACATATGCTGGTTGTTAACAGAGGTGAATAGTGAAGGGAGAAGAGGCAACAGGCATAAGTTACAACATGAGAAATTATTGGATGTTAGGAAAATTTTTTACCATAATAGTAGTCAAACACTGGAAGAAGTTCCCTGAAAGGCTGTGGGATTTTCGTCCCTGGAGATATTAAAAACTCAGGTGAACAGGATCCTGAGCATCTGGTCTGTGTTGGCTCTTCTTTAAGGAGGGAATTGGACTAGATGACCTCTGGAGGCTCTGAAAAATTATTCTGTAATTCAGTGATCACAGTGAGTTGATAAGTTCTGCCCAGATATTCATTCAGGATTTCTGACTTGATAGATACTTCTACTAAAGATTTTCATTCCTTGTTTAATAATGACACATTTATATACACTACTAATTATGGTTCCTTTGCAGAACTGTTTGCCTGCTGTTTATGGTTGCTGCCTAAATGTGACTCTGGCAAGTGGCTTAGCTAAGATAAAATATTAAATATGTGCATATCTGTGATCTTCGTGATGCCTCAGACCCTACATATATGATAGGCATTGCACCTTCCTTTTCACTAGCGTTTCCACTTGATGGGAAGAGAGGTCAAGTAATGAAGATCTTTGTAGGCAAACAGTATTCCTAAAAACACAGTTTAACTTTTTACATGACCCTTTTTATTGATTCTCATGAACTCAATAGCGTGTGTGTTCAAAAACAACTGCTGGGCCATTTTGGATTTTAGTAATTAAAACAAGAGTCTGGTATTCCAAGTTGGAGCCTCTGTTACTGAAAGTGAATAGAGTGATTAATTTCCTGAATACATGAGTATTTCTGTATTTTCCAAACCAGGTATCTTTGATAAGGGTAATGGAGATCAGTGTAAAAGGTATCTGTGCTAGATTCTCTGTGTAGCGTAAGACCAGTGATTTTACAACAGGCAAATGTGTAGCGAATAATCCTTTTCCAGTCTTGGAGTGAAAACTAAGTGATCACTATTATTACTTCCTCAGTTACAAAATAATAGAAAATGTTAAAGCATGACCTAGTCTTGTTTCAACGTCTAGAGAATGAATCGTATCTTTGGCTTGAAGAGGTTGTTTCTAAAGGAAGTTGCTGAGATTCGCTTTTGCAAGAATGCAGGTTTGAGTGAAGAGACACCTTATTCTTGTAAGATGGAAAATAATGCCTGATCAGGATCTGTTACAGATCTGTCATGAAAACCATCACCTTTGAGACAGTGGATGGAGGGTCCAGAATTGGTGATCCCATTAATCTGGCATGCATCCTTTGTAAGTGTCAGGGTGGGGAGAGTGGAGAAGGTATTATCCTTATTCACTCATGGTGCAACTGTCAAGACACTAGATAATTACTTTTTTTCCTAAAATACTAACTTTTTAAGGTACAAAAAAGGGTTTAGATTTTTCATAAATTGTTAGTTTCTCATGGATGGGAGACTGAGACATGAATGGAATTACTTGTTTACATTAACCAGGATTTACAAACAACCTTAACTAACTGCAGCAGCTGACAATGCAACCTGCTCTCACTCTTCCTTCAAGAGGAAAATGAGGAGGAACTTCAAGGAAACCAGCATTGGCTATTACAAAAGTTGCATTTGGGACATAGCGTGAAAGTAGATGAATGAAAATCTTTGGGAGACTGGCGTATGTTTACGAGGTGCTCCAAATTAACAGAACTGGAATCCTACTGTGGGTATCTTGTTTATCCTCCCAGATAAATAATTGAAATGTTCTCAACTTTTCAAGAGCTTTTACAGTCAAAGACATCTATTTCCCTGGTTTCTATCTTTGCTGTCATATTGCATATCTGCCTTGAGTATCTAGTATAAAGATGACCCTACACTTGTGAAAGGAGTTAAAATGGATTTGGAGACAAACTGGAGGATCTACTTTCATAACCCATACATTGGACTGCCAACATGGATAAATCCAGTTTGGAGTTTCAGCACCTTGAAATAAAATAAATCAAAAGGAATCCAAATAAAGAAAAATACGTGATCCAAGCCAAACAGGAATTAATCTAATAAAGGAACTAAATTTCTTGGATCAGACATGGCTCCACTTAGTTTTGTTTGTGGTAGGCTATTACAAATGAGCCTTCAGGCAAGGCTGACTAATGGTTCTTCAAAACTGTTTGGTTTGGCTGTTATATTTCCTAGGGAGATCTTCTATTTTGATGTTTTTCAAGAAGATTAAGACTTACAGTTATGACATACTGGTGAACTTGCACTACCTTTCTGCTTGAAAGCTTTGTTCAAACAGATTTTTTATTTTCTATAGAACAAAATGTTTCGCCTTTTGAAAAATTATTTTTATTACCCGGATGGTGTTGCATTCTTTCTGTAGTATGATTTGGCATAATATTGTTACTGCTTTCATAGTTATTGAGAGAAGACATCTTTGTGTTTGGTGTATGTTTTACCTTTATAGTTTGATTGCACTTTTAATTTGGTGTGTTTGACATTTTTGTTGCAGTCTGAAATTTATTCCAGCATGGTCTCAATCCTCTTCTCCTAAAGCTCAATCTTCTTCTCCTGCCTATATCTATGCTGACTCTTTTGCTGTCTTTAAGGGGTGCATAGAGTGGCTTTCTTCTGGGAGAAAAATGGGTGGGAGGGAAATCGCATACATGTATGGCAGAAGGACAAATGGCAAGATATCCTAAGAATTGCCATAGCCTGGGTAGCTTCCCATCAAAGTAGAGGCAATCTGACTAGCCAGTGGAACAATAATTAGATGAACTGTCCCGTTTAGCTCTCCTACAAAATGAACCTATAACAGAGTATTGGGAAAGACTGCTATCACAGAATCATAGAATCACAGAACGGTAGGGGTTGGAAGGGACCTCTGTGGGTCATCTAGTCCAACCCTCCTGCCGAAGCAGGGTCACCTGCAGTAGGCTGTAGAGGACCTTGTGCAGGCGGGTCTTGAATATCTCCAGAAAAGGAGACTCCACAACCTCCCTGGGCAGCCTGTTCCAGTGCTCCGTCACCAAATGCTATTGTCCAATCTTTTTAATATTGATTTAATTCTAGTTCTCTGGGAACTGAGTATGTTTTCTCTCTTCTTCTCCTTTGACAGACGAAGTCCATGGGACAAAATCAAAGCTTTTGTCGGGAAGAAGATAAATGGTGATCCTGATCCTTTGTATAATATTGATGGTTATAGCTTTATTAGTATTTATAGGATGCATAGTTTACCATTGCAGGCACTGTTTTGGACAACCATTCTTTTCACCTGTAGTACCACAGGTAACCTCTCTTTTCCCACTTTGGGACACAAGTGGGAAAATAAATTTATAGCATTAGGTTCCGAAGTAGCCTGTATAACATACCCCTGAAAATGTTGGCTATCCCTTAATCAACCAGACGGCATACGGGTAGGACAAAGTAATTGTGATTGGACTTTTAGGCTGGATTGCAATGGATATTTGAATTGTAGTGCGAAATTTGCTCTACCCCTGTGGGGGTGGCATGATGACAAAGGAAATTTGTGGAACACCCCAGTTTGGTGGTGGGATATGGAACCGAGTGAAGCAAATTGTAATTTCCACCAAAATAAGGGATACCAAGGATGGTGTGTCCTAAAGCAATCAGCTCACCTTTTCCAACAGGCCAATATTTTGGAAACTGGAGCTGCGACATGATAAACAAGAACTGGACTGGACCATTTTCAAATGATGTACCAGCCTAAAAGGTCATCTCTGGATTTGTGGAAACCATGCCTATAAAAAATTACCTGCCAGTTGGACTGGCTCTTGCTATACAGGTGTAATTTGCCCCTGGTTTTTCTTATTGCCAAGTACTTCTGCATCGGGATTAGGGATCAAATTATATGATGATCTTTTGAGGGTCAAATGTTCCGTTGACTCATCTATTGCTAGTGGTTCCAGCCAAAAATGGGGAAAAAATTAATGGCCTCCTGAGCAAATTATTAAACATTACGGGCCTGCAACCTGGAACCCTCATAAACCCATCAATGGTGCTCGAGAGCCCATCTATAATTTAAATCATATCATTCGATTACAAGACATTTAAGAAGTCATTACAAATCAAATGGCAACAGCCTCAGATTTATTAGCTGAACAAGCCACTCAAATGCGGACAGCAATTTTACAACATAGATTGGTTCTCGATTATCTACTGGCAGAGGAAGGAGGGGTTTGTGGAAAATTAAACAACTCTAACCGTTGCCTAAAAATTGATGACAATGGGGAAGTAGTTAAAGATTGCATCAGGAATTCGTAAACTGGCACACGTTCCTGTCCAAACATGGAACAGGTGGGAATTTGATATGTGGTCCTGGTTACCTGGAGCACTGTGGGTAAAACAGCTGTTTTTTTATCTGTTATGTGCATTTGCCCCTTTGATGTTTTTGCCATATATTATTCCTTGCTTAATACGCTTCATTCAAACTGCAGTTACTAGTATGTATTTTATAGCTCCCCCAGCCAACCCCTCCGAAACACAAAAACTGTTAAATCTGCGCATATCAAAGATGAAACTATAAACTTTGAATAAATCATTTATGCACAGAATTTATTGCTTAAAAATATTTTTGCAAGATTTTGAAAGATGTATATGGATAAGTTTGCACATATAATGGAAATATATGTCTCTTGAAGTGGTAAAATACTTGTTGAGGTGTTAAAGTTTGTTGTAATAATACTGTTGTAGGTATTGTATTTTAAATGTCTTTTGTACCTGTTTTCTATTATTCAGCACACTTACTGTGATGAATGTTTATAGCATTGTAAAATTACTTAATCACTGGAAAGTATGCTCTTTAGATGCTCTCTTCTCTTTTCTTTTCTTTCTTCTTTTTCCTTCCTCCTTTCCTTTTCTCTCTCTCCCTACTAACCCACTTTCTCAACCCCCTACAGGCCCAACAAGAGGCATCCAATGAATTTTCTGAGCCATGGGGTGGAATGTGGGACTCGGCCCTGCCATTTTTTAAGACGCCTCAGCAAATTCGCTGCCATTTTAAGTCTTCCCTAGCACCCCCACCTAGCTACAAGGGAAGGCTTTCGATATCTGCCGCCTGGCTGGCCACGGCTGACTGACAGCTGGGGAACCACTGACCAGACAAGAACTGTCACGAACTTCAAGGGGATGAGACCCACCAGCTGCAGCCAAGAGACCACACCTTAGAAACCCGCATGTGCCAAGGTCATTGGTGGAAAAGTGACGGGTACAAAATGATCAGTGCAAACGGACCACAGCAGATTGACTTGGATGGATACAAAAGGACCCTCTCAGAGGCTGTGGGTGTGTACCCACCACTGACTGCTGAGGACCATCAATGAAGGACGCACGGGACACTGCGGGATCCAGGGTGGTGACTATCCCTCTTTCCTTTCCCAGTGCTAAGCTATCTCTCTCTCTCTCTCTCTCTCTCTCTCCTCTCTTTCCTCTTTGTTTCCTTCCTTCCTTCTTCCTCTTCTTCGTGCCATTTGTTCTTTATCCAAACTCAAGGATTGTGAACCTATTTTATTATCCGTCAGGGTTCAGGAGGGAGTACTCTATCCGCAGGCAGGTAGAGCACCCCACGGTGTTCTGTGGGTGGGCTCTGAGAATAGCTGACAGCATTGTCTTGTAGGCGGGCTCCGCAAAGGGACCGATGGCATTTCGGTTCACAGGGGTGATCTGCAAGGGGCTGACGGTATTTTTCATTCTGTAGGCAGGCTCTGAGAGGGGTTGACTGAGTTGTTTTCCAAGTTAGTGTCATACGACTGTGTGTGAATGAGACGTACAAACAAGTGTGAAGCGAGTGCAGAGTTCTGATCCGCGGTTCTGCTCTCCCGCGAGGGAAGCAGCTGGAGATGAACGAAGCATAAGAAAGGAGTGAATGCTGATCTCTTAAATAATTATCACCTTGTTGTTCTATATATCGGAACCCGAAAACCTGTAGTATAAAAAGTGGACAGCATAAGCCTTATTACTTAGTTGTTATTGCTTACTTGAATAACTATAAAACACATTATGGTTACCAGTGCTTAGATTGGATTTAAAACTGCTTGTAAGTTAGTTTTATTCCTTCTCCGTTTAGAAGTAATGCATAAAGAATCTGATTTTTATTATAACAGTATTTTTATTGGACTGTCTAATGTATCATTTGAGTCTATTTTAAAACTGATGTCTAGTTTATGAGTCTATGAAATGAAGTCACATAGTTATTGAATATTGATAATTCAAGGTACCTTGCACTGTAACACTTCAGCTTCTTAGTTGTACATAAGGAGTGTAAATCTGGACAAGACTTCTGGCGGGCAGAAGTGACTGCTGTTTGGATGTCTTAGGCTTTACTAAATCATGTAACTTGATGATTTCACACCATTTACCAGTGTCTAAACACTTTATGAAAATGCTTCACAGTAGTGTCTAGATACTTCACAAGACACCCTGCTGATTTAATTGAAATTTCTTTAATTTCTTAAAAATTTTACTGTAAAAGACAACAGTTTCATCATGTTGACAAGTATTTTGTTGCTACTGCTTTTGTAAAATTATTCTGTCAGTATTGTGATACTGGGAAAGAAATGAAGCAAATCTTGTGCAGCTGTTCATAACAATTTTATAACAGCATCAACTTTATAACATTCAGCAATAATACAGGTTGTGAGGAGTAGGATTTAGGATTATCACTGAAGATCAAAATTCATTATTTTCTCTTGTATCTTACAGTAAAGATTAAAAGCCTCAACCCTGCAAATGAATGATCTGAACAAGTCCTTTTTCTGCTTTGACTCCTAAGGAAATCAGAAAATACTAGCTAATGGGATTTTTTGTTGCAGTAAGAGTCTGTAAAGACACACTGCTTTCAGGCTGGCTACTTGGCTAATGTCTTTCTGATAAAATTAGTACATCTGTATCTTAACTCTGTAAAATAAGCACGTAGTTGTTCCTTAGTATATTCCATCTGCAGGGGAAAATAGTTTATATACAAAGTAAACCATTAAAGTGTATTTAAAAGTATTACCATTTAAATGTAATCTCTTCTTGTGTTATAAATACTTTCTCCTTGCTGAAACTGCTCAGTGGGTTGAAGGAAGTCATTATTAACATCGCTACTTCTGTTTAAAAAAATAGAAAATAATGGACTTTCATTGTAATACTTTTCATTCAAAATTGATAAATTACTTATTATTTCCATTTTACCAGGTAGGGTGAATGACAAGCATGTTCCAGAAGACCTAATAAAAAAAGTAAGAGGAAGTTGAAACATGAATTTTAAATATGCATTTTAAAGATGTTGCTCTGGAATGTTTCAGGTATTTTATACAAAAGATATTGTCAAAACTGTGAAATATTTTAGCGTTAATATAATAAATGGCAAGATAATGGAACTATTGTATTTTATGCTGGAATGCAGATTGTGTAGATTTAAATATTTGCAATTTAAGTAAATAAAATATAGACAGTTATGAAAATATATGTAAGTATTAAATATAAAAGTATCTTACTGAGTGTATTTTTCATATTATTTGTACATTTACCCTTACCCCCAAGTCCTCATACTGCTTAGTTTTCTGACGTTGAATTTATTACTTCTCTGAATTGCGCTAGAAGAGTATATGATTTAGTATTCCTTTTTAGAAAATAAAAAAAATATTTTGTTATTTCATTCATTGAGAGTGTTTCAGACTAGGGGAAAAGGTGAGTCTTCCACTTTTAGATTTCTTGTTAGGCTTGTGAGCAAGTGGTGAGTAAAACACTCTGATTATAAAGTTTCTAGATTCCAAGTCTCCTGCTTTCCTACACATATCATGAGGTTTATAGAAAAGACTTCTGGCACAAAGGCAGAAAGAGCTTTAGACACTAAGATGAAAGTGAAGAAAACAAGTAAATTTGGGGGCCCATATGTTGAAATCAAATTTAAAAATGCTCATTATATTTTCTTTGCTCACTGAGAAGAGCTAGACTTGAGATGCTGCATCTAAATAGTGGATACAGATGATCCACTCTGCGACTTGATCGGCTAGTTGTCCTCTAAACTGTGCGCAGTGCCCTTTCATAAGGAAAGCAGGGCAAAGCGTACATATATTTTTGAGATTTCATGTGTTTGGATCATCTGGTGGCATGCATCTGGGATAAAGCCACTGAACACATCTGGCTTTGAAAATCCTGGCTTTGAAGTTGAACACACACCTGGGTCAGAGCATTAGTCATTCTCTGTCTGTAGTAATGCCACTGAAGAGGCTGCTACCTCCAGCCTGCTCCTGCTGCTAGTTTGTGCTCCTGAATGAGTTACCATCTTAGCTCTGTCAGCTGAGGTTTTTTTAATTCGGAGTGCGCTTGATTAACTTAGACATTTTTCTTCACAGTTTTATTAGAATTGCTTTTTTTGAGTGAAAGGCTATCCATCGCAACCTGTTCAGCTATTGCTGGAGAGCAACTTGTAAGGAAGTTTTTGGGCATTGCGCAGTGGGACTTACAACAGCTGACATATCATGGAGCATTGCGTAAACCAGCTAGCAGGGAATGCCAATAAAAAGGGTATACTGGGAATACTGTTACTTTCCTGGAGTTAGCTGCTGACATGAAACCAGTCACCTCTGAGAACTGGAGATTCATGGTCTAATACTTCAGAATCTGTGTCTCTGTTGCCATCTGGGTATAGGGAACTGGACCACTCTCCTCTTTTAGAAAACTGAGAGAAAGGGGTGCAGATGGAAGAGAGGAGTCAGTTTCATAAACTGTTTAGCTGTCTAAGGACTTACCTGGAAAATGAGAGTCCCGAGTTCAGAATCTTTTCTTAGCTTGATGGGTTTTCAAACCCCCAACATGCACTTCAGTGATCAGTGAGGAAGCCATAGAGTGTTTGAGCCTGGAACCATCTTACCCTCACCTTGTTGGAGCTGTGTAATTGCAGAGGGAGGTCAGTGCTACTTATAAATGAATTTTGCCTTTAATGTTGTCAGTCAATATTTGATTTCTATGCGGGATTATCTCATAAATTTTATAATTTACAGGTTAATGTAACTGTGCATAAATGTAACCAATTTCTAAAAGTTACTGAGATATTCTATTTGGTGTTTTGCCAGTGAGAACTACACAGACAATGTCTGTCATGCAATAAAAGTTACATTTTTTTCTGTAAATGCTGTAATTTTATTGGCTATTCCGCTATTCTTGAATTAAGATGAATGCCATCTGTTCCCCACTAATTATTTTATAGGCTTTTAATATTAACCTTCTTTTTAGTATCTCGCCTAAATTCACAGCTACTGACTTTAAAATCTCTCTTCATGTGTAAGATCACATTATGAAAATAAAAATATAATTTCATGACTAAAATTTGTTTGTATTTTACCTTCAATGGGTTTTTTATATCCATCAATTTTTATGTTGTGCTGTTGACTGTTTCTTATTTATTTTCTCTCCTGTGCTAGTAATATGGCAGGTATGTTATTATATATGACAGTTCTGTATGTGATAATCATAATACTAGAAATAACACTGTAATGGTGTCACAGAAACTTTGGCTACTTGTAATCCATTGAGACATTAAATCCAAATCCTGACCTGATAAAACTATTGAATTCCTAACAATGAATCAATTAAAGTCCAGTCACAGTAAGCCTTGCAGTAAAAGGAAGATGTAAGGATTCAGGGTTGTTTACATGAAGTGCAGTATTGTGCAAAGCCTGGAATTGTTCAAGAACCGGGAATTGGAACCCAGAAGGGGAATAACCTCTTTCTGATGAGGGAAGTAGGGCCACAATAAGAATCTGGGAACATACCAGCTATGATGTCTTTTTAAACTACATCATTTCCAACTGAATAGCACACAAAAAAACTATGTAATCAGCATGTTACCTACATTTTAAGAGGAGTGATGATGAGTTGTGAATGGCTTGCTATTTGAAATTGTAGGCACAGTAGTCATCACATCATACACTGCAGTTTTGTATAAAGATCCCTTACATATTTTTAAAAAGTACTAAAAATGTTCAACATTTACTAATGAAACTCACGCATACTAGCTGCAGTGGCGGATTTTATACTATAACAGAAGTATGGGAATATACGCAGAAGAGCTGCAGTTGCTTTCTCACTTTTGCAAAGTAAAGGAACTTCAGAAACTAGAGTAAACCAGATTCTGGATGTAATAAATCTGAACATTAATATTGGTAACACTAAATACAACTGGAAACAAATAATTATGGCATAACTATCAACATATCAGAACTATTTAGTCTCCATTTTGACATCCTCTGTTAATGTTTCACTAGTCAGAAAAGCCAAGCACCAGGGAACACTCCAGTAGAACTCTAGGAAGAACAACTGAAAATGAAAAAATAGCAGATGAAAAATGAAACATAGATTTTTATGGAAAAAGCAAGAAGGTAAGTCTTGAGAGGCCTTCAGCTCCAGCATTCAAAGAATCACAGAACCACAGAATGGTAGGGGTTGGAAGGGACCTCTGTGGGTCATCTAGTCCAACCCTCATGCCAAAGCAGGGTCACCTACAGCAGGCTGCACAGGACTGTGTCCAGGCGGGTCTTGAATACCTCCAGAGAAGGAGACTCCACAACCTCCCTGGCAGACTGTTCCAGTGCTCCATTACCTCAGAGGGAAGAAGTTCTTCCTCATGTTCAGACAGAACTTCCTGTGCTTCAGTTTGTGCCCATTGCCCCTTGTCCTGT